>Ga0181594_10005385_pt1 | contig 11218 bp, 8 predicted proteins | sample 071ome_18_FD_145603 | JGI IMG/M metagenome (GOLD analysis project Ga0181594, IMG submission 145603) | Coastal salt marsh microbial communities from the Groves Creek Marsh, Skidaway Island, Georgia - 071413BT metaG (spades assembly) | ecosystem: Environmental > Aquatic > Marine > Intertidal zone...
CGGCCCAGGCCCGCGCGTGGATGGGCGTGGGTGCCGTGCACCGTGCGCGTGGGGAGTGGTCCGAGGCCGCCCATGCCTACGGGGAGGCCCTCGCCCGGGACACCACGCTCATGGAGGCGTGGACCGGCGTGCGCTCCAGCCACCTCGGCGCGGGGGATGCGGCCGCAGCCGAGGCCGCGGTCCGGCGACAGATCGAGGCCTTCCCCGAAGACATCGCCGGGTGGACCGCACTGGCGGACCTCGAGCACACCGACGCCGTCGCTGCCTGGACGGAGGCCGTGAAGGCCCGGCCGCGAGACGCCGACCGTCGGGGCGCCCTCGCGCGAGCGGCCTTCGAGGCCGGCGCGTGGGCCGATGCCCAGAAGGCCTACGACAAGGCGATCAAGGGCGGGGCTCGCGAGGCGCCTGCGATGCGGGCCGAGCGAGCGATCATCGACGAGATCCGTGCGGGTGCCCTCTCGCCACAGGGTGCGGCGGCCCTCCTGGCGGTACGCGGGATGGTGGCCAACAACGCGACAAAGGCCGTCCAGCTGCTCGACCAGCTCGCCGAGGACCATCCACACTCCGGGTGGGTGCGACTCGTTCGCGGGAACCTGTACCGGGGCAGCGGCCGCGCGCAGCAGGCCGAAGAGGATCTCCGCTCGGCCCTCGACCGCATGCCCGCGAGCCCGGACGCCTGGTCGGCCCTCGGGCTGTTCCTGCTCGACCAGAAGCGCGCCGTGGAGGCTCGCCCGCTGCTCGAGAAGGCCGCCTCGGCACGCCCCGACGACGTGAGCACCGTCGTGGCCTCGGCAATGGCTACGGGACAGGCCGGGGCGGTCCCCGAGGCAGACGCAGCCCTGACTGCCGCCATCGTGCGGTTTCCGGGCAATCCCGGACCGGTGCTCGGCCTCGCTCGACTGCGACTGAGCAACGGAGACGCCGACGGCGCCTTCGAGGTGCTCCATGCGGCGTTGCGCCGCGGGCCCGAGGTCTCGGTGGCGTACGCGCTGGTGTCGGCCGCCCAGGAAGCGGACCGGCCGGAAGAGGCCCTCCGCATCCTCGAGGCGCTCCGGGCGGAGACTGGGGATCCCCGCTTCGACCGGGCGGTACAGGGACTCCAGGCGGCACGGGCGCAGCGGGATGCGGCGTCCGCAGACCCCGTTCCTGTCGACTGAGGGGCGACCCTGAACGGTTGGAAACGTTGACCCGGGGACGTGGATCCGCAACCATCGGGATGTTGCGAGTTCGTTTCACTCCACGGACGAGAGCCCGGCCCGCATGCTCCTCAGCCTCCTCCTCTTCGGGACCGCCCAGGCCACCGCGCCCGGCTTCCCCGACACCTGGATGGAAGACGACGCACCGCCGGTGGCCATCGAGCTTGCCGAGCGGGCGCGGGCCCGCTGCTCGCGACACTGGCTGTTCAACGGCGAGCAGCTCCCCGCATCGCCTGGGCTCTGGCAGCGCTGGCGTCCGCACCGCGCATACGGCACCCCCGAGATGATCGAGGTGCTCCGCGCGGCCGCCGAGGAGATGGCCTGGGTGCTCCCCGACGCCGACCCGCTCATGGTCGGAGACATCTCTGCACCGAAGGGCGGGAAGCTCTCCGGGCACAAGAGCCATCGCGGCGGCGTGGACGCCGACCTCGGCCTCTACTGGAAGGACGGCAGCATGGTCCTCGGCGGGTCGAGCGCCGCGATGGCCCGCCAGATCGACCCCGAGGCCAACTGGTACCTGATCCGGTCGATGCTCGACACCGGTCACGTCGAGCGCATCCTCCTCGACCAGCGCATCGTGAACCAGCTCCGTCGCTGGACCGTCGACCACGGCGAGCTCACCCGGGAGCAGGCCGACCGGATCTTCTGGCGGAACCCCGACGACACGATGCCCTGGACCCTGAACGGGGTCGTGCACCACTACCCTGGGCATGCCAGCCACATGCACGTCCGGGTCCGCTGCCCGGACTGAGCGCGCGGCTCCGGTCGGCCCGCTACACGGAAGCCTTCTTCATCTTCCGCCACAGCGTCGTGCGGTCGATGCCGAGCAGTCTCGCGGCCGCGCTCACGTTTCCGCTGGCCCGCTCCATCGCGCGCTCGATCGCCTGCTGCTCCAACTCCGCCAGGGATACGGGCGCGGCAGCGGGCTTCCGGAACCCGGGCGTCTCGAGGTGCTCCGGCTGGATCCGCGCCCCCGCTGGGCAGCGGATCCACGCGAGGCGCAACACGTTCTCGAGCTCCCTGACGTTGCCCCGCCAGTCCCGCACCATGAGCGCATGCTCGGCGTCGGAGGAGAGCCCGTTGTGGGGCTTGGGCCGCCCACGCGACTCGGCTTCCGCGCAGAAACGGTCGAGGAAGTGGGTCGCGAGCAGCGGGATGTCGCTCAGGCGTTCGCGCAGCGGCGGCGCGTGCACCCGGACGCCCGCGAGCCGGTAGTAGAGGTCCTCCCGGAAGTGACCTGCCTGTACATCATCCTCGATGTCCCGGTTCGTCGCCGCGAGGACCCGGACATCGACGTGACGAGACCGGTCCTCGCCGACACGCTGGACCTCACCCTGCTGGATCACGCGGAGGAGCTTGGCCTGCAGGTTGAGCGGAAGCTCGCCGACCTCGTCGAGCAAGATGGTCCCACCGTCGGCCTCTTCGAACTTGCCGCTCCGATCCCGAGCGGCGCCGGTGAACGCGCCGCGGAGGTGACCGAAGAGCTCGCTCTCGATCAGCGACGCATTGAGTGCTGCGCAGTTGACCTTCACATACGGACCGTCCCGCCGGTCCGAGCACCACTGGAGCGCGTCCGCGATCCGCTCCTTGCCGACCCCGGACTCGCCAGTCACGAGGACCGGAAGCTCGTACGGAGCCACCTGCTCGATCAGGTTGTACACACTTTGCATCGCGTCGGAGCGACCGATGATGCCGTGCAGCGCCCTGCGGCGCACCAGCTGATCCTCGACGATCCGCTCCGAGGTGATGTCCTCGAAAAGCTCGATCCCCGCGAGCGGGCGGCCGTCAGGAGCCCGGACCAGGATCATCCGCGTCCGGGCATGAACGGCGAGATTGCCCGTGGATCCATGGTACACGAGCTCGAGCTCCCCCGCCACATCCCCTGGCCCCACGCCCTCGACCTGGTCGGTCAGAGGACAGGACTCCGTGCACACAGTGGAGTTCAGGGTGCCCTTGCACTCGTGCCCGATCACGTCGAGGTCGGCCGCGCCGAGGAGCTCTCGCGCACGCCGGTTGAGGGCCACGATCCGGCGGGTCTCGGCGTCGATCACCACGCAGCCGTCCGAGGTCTGCTCCATGAGCGCCTCCACCAACGGATTGGCGAGAGCAGCCTGCAGATCGGGTTCCTGGAGGGTAATCTCCATCTCGTTCCCCAGCGGCGGAGCCCGAGCGGGAGGCCACGCCGGCCCCCGGCATCGAACCCTGTTCGTCCATACGCGGACTGTACAGGGTTTAGCTGCAGCCTGCAACAGCGATCGATGCGGATCGCAACAGTGTCTACAGACTGTGTGCAGAAAAACCGTGTGCACAGGGTCTGAACGGATCTGGCACGGGACTTGCTCAAGGGTTCTCCCAACACGGAGCCGTCATGCATCGCATCACCGCTGACGAAGAGCGCGCCCTCGCACGAGAGATCCGGGAGGCCGAGCGCCGGGCCCGGGAGGCCATCGCCGGGGTCGGCCCTGCAGAGGCGGTCCTTCGCCGCCGCCCCACCCGGACCGAGCGGACCCGTGCGGGCGCCGTCGACCGGCTCATCGAGGCCGTCGCGGCCTGTGAGGAGGAGGCCCGGACCGACGCCGACACCCGCAAGTGGATGAACAAGGCCCGCTGGCATCTCAAGGAAGCGGAGGACCTTCGCTGGCAGCTCGCCATGAGTGCCCGCCGGATCGCCCGGGGCGAGGCCCGGAAGCTGGCCTGTTCCCTCATGGGCGAAGAGGACCTCACCCAGGAGGGCTTCATCGGGCTGCTCCGCGCAGCGAAGCGCTTCGACCCTGACCGGGGCATCCGCTTCAGCACCTACGCCCGCTGGTGGGTACGCGCCCAGATGACCCGTGCCCTCGAGACCACGGGGCGGATGGTCCGTCTTCCCGGCGGTGCCGTCGAGCAGATCCGCAACCTGCAGCGTGCCGCCGAGCAGCTCGACCGCGTCGGGGGCGAGTGGTCCATCGATGACCTTGCCTCCGAGGTGGGCGTCGAGCGGAAGCGGGCCCAGCTGCTGCTCCGCCAGGGCGGTGTGGTCAGCCTCGACCAGCCGGACGACGACGGGCTCTGCGTGGGAGACCGGCTCGCTGGAGAGGGTCGCGACGTCGACCCCCACGACACGACGGTCACGATCGAGGCGCTCGGGCTCGTGAAGGAGGCGATTGGCGACCTGCTCGACGACCGCGAGCAGTACATCCTCACGAACCACTACGGACTCGGCGGGAACGACCCGCGGACCATGGCCGACATCGGCAAGTCGATGGGCCTGAGCCGCGAGCGCGTACGCCAGATCGAGGTCGGCGCGCTGCAGCGGATCCGAGCCGCGATGTAGTCGCGGGCGGACCCCGCATGAACGCCCCGCTCCAGGCGGGGCGTTCCACGTTCGGGCCCGGCGTCGCGGTCGGGCGCGCTAGCCTGCCCCACCCTCTCGGCATCGCCGCGCCTGAGACTGCTCAGTACTGCGCGCTCAGCATCATCGGCTGGATGGCCGCGTGGTCACCCTGTGCACTGACCTGTGCGAGCTGGGCCGTCTCCCGTCCGATGGCGACGACCACGAGACCCTGGTCCGGGACCATGGAGCCCGGCGTCACGACGATCTCCCGGCCGTCTGGAAGCCCGAGGATGGCCCGGGGCGGGAACGTGTCCGGCAGCGTACGGACCAGCCGGACGGGCCAGGCGCCCACTCCGTGGGCGGCCCCGGCCATGCCAGAGGCCATCGGCTGGCTGGGGAGCATCGACGGCGATGCGGCGGTCACCGGGGCGGCTGAAGGCGCCACTGCCGGCTCCGCGACCGGATCAGCGGCGGGGGTGTCGACCGCTGCGGCGGCAGGCGGCGGGACGGGCTCACCGCGCTGCTCGGCCTCCATCGCGGCGTCCATGTCCTCGGAAGAGATCACGACGGTCGGGGCTTCGTCGAACCACGGGTCGCCCGCAGGCTCGGCATCTACCGACGGCGTGGCCGCCGTTGCGACCTTCGCCGGCTCGAAGGGAGACCCCGACGACGGCATGGGCTCGCATCCGGCAAGCATGAGCGCGACCCAGGCGTGGCGCATCGGTCCTCCGATCCAGCGACGCGTGACCTTAACGCACCGGACGGGGTACGGGGCCTCGTCCCTGGAGTCGCCGTGTCCACGCCTGACCCCGACATCGCCGTCCTCGGACGGCCTGACTCCCCCGAGCTCCGCGAGCAGGTCACCCGCGAACTCGACGACAAGGCCGACCGGGTCGGACAGCTCATGCAGTACAGGGTCGACGCTCGACACCCGTCCCCGCACGCGAGCGCCTACCGGACACGCATCAGCCTGCGGACCGACCGGGAGGGACGCCTCGGCTTCACCCGGCCGCGCAGCCACGAGTTCCTCCCCGCGACCCACGCGCCACTGGCGCGTCCCGCCATCAACGGCGTCCTCAGGCACCTCCCGGCCCTGCAGGGCCTCGGCGGCGTGGAGCTGCGCACCGACGACGAGCGGGTCGTGCTTGCAGCCTGGTCGCCTCGCAGGGGCAAGGGGGCTCGCAACCGCCGGAACCGAGGCGTGCCTTCCGAGGTCCGCGAGAGACTGGCGGCGCTCGTCTCCGAGGTCCCCGGACTCGACGGCGTCGCGCTCGACGGGCACCGGCTGGCCGGCGACACGATCCTCCATCCGACGGTCGCGGGACTGCGGCTCCATGTCGGGCCTGCGAGCTTCTTCCAGGTCAACCTGGAGGTGAACGCAGCGCTCGCAGGCGCCGTCGTCGAGGCCGTGCGGGCGGCCGAACCCACCGCGATCGTCGATCTGTACTCGGGGGTCGGCAACCTCTCGCTGCCCATGGCGGTGGCGACGGGCGCGCGGATGACCCTCGTCGAGAGCCATCCGCAGGCGACCGCGGACGCCCGCAGGGCCGCCCGCGCCCACGGCATCGAGGTCGACGCCCGGGCAGCCGACGCGGACCGCTTTCAGGCCGGCGACGCCTTCTTCGATGTCGCCGTGCTCGACCCGCCGCGCGCCGGCGCCCCCGGCGTCCTCGAGCAGCTCGTGGTGACGCGCCCCCGTCGCATCGTCTACGTGAGCTGCCACGCACCGGCCCTCGCACGCGACGTCCGCGCGGCCCGGGGTGCAGGGTACCGGGTCTCCCACCTGGCCGTGTTCGACATGTTTCCCCAGACCCCACACGTCGAGACGCTCTGCGTGCTCGAGCGCTGAGGCGCGCGGGGTCGGTGCTGCCTGGATGCGACCGCGCGCCTCAGAGGGGATACTCCCTCGGGGGACGAGAACACCATGCCTGTACAGAACCCCGGCCCGGGCCGCCCGATGCCGCAGAACGGAGCGCCGCCCGACGTCCAGGGCCGCGTGAACGCGACCCTCGTCGAGCTGGACGCGCGCCAGGACCAGTGGGCCCAGGCGGTCCGCCAGGACAGCGTGGAGGCCGTGTCCCGCCTGACCTGGATGCAGAAGGTCCGGGACGGCGTCCGGGTTCCCGTCCATGACATGTACCTCGTGCCGCTCAAGCGCGTCGCGACCCGCATGGCCCGGGAGTTCATCGACGAGACCGCGCCGGCAGTCGCGGCGTTCCTCGGCTGCTCCGCGGCAGAGCTGGTGCTCGCCGGAAAGGGCGCCATGACCGACATGCCGCTCGCGCCTGGAGACGGGGACCTCGTGCTCAAGCGCGGCATGACCGAGCCAGAGCTCGCCTTCCGGCTGCGCTTCGAGGAGACGGTCCGCGAACACGTCCACGCGGTCTACACGGACACCCTCCGGCGGCACCTCGGCCAGGACCTCGAGGCCGTGGCGCGGGCCTGGGCGCGGCACGCCCGCGGCGAGCGCGGCTAGCCGGCCCGTGACCAACCGCCTCCGTCGCTGGCTCCGGGCCCACCCCGGACGTGCCCCGCTGCTTCTCGTGCTCGTGAGCGCCGCGGTCTTCTCGAACACCGTGCATGACGGCTACGTCGCCTACGACACACCCTGGCTCGTGGTCGAGAACCCCCTGCTTCGGGACGGGGACCTCGGCAGCCTGGCCTCGATCCTCTGGGGCATGGACACGGGAACCCGGCTCACCCTCGGGGCGGAGTACCTCCCCGTCCGCGACGTCTCCGTCCTGCTGGACTTCGCCCTGTTCGGGCCCGCGTGGGCGTGGCACCACGGGCAGAACCTCCTCTGGTACGTCGCGTCCTGCGTGCTCTTCCTGCTGGTCCTCCGGGACCTCTTCGGGGACCGCCTCCGGAGCTTCCTCGGCGCCCTCTTGTACGCAGTCCACCCCGTCCACGTGGAGAGCGTGGCCTGGCTCGCGAGCCGCAAGGACGTTCTCTCGCTGGCCATGTTCATGGCGGCGCTGGTGCTGTGGCGCATGCGGGATCGGTGGCGGCCTGCGCTCGGTCTGTCGGTCGTCTCGTTCGCCCTGGCGTACTGGTCCAAGAACACCGCGATCGTCCTGCCGGCCTTCCTCGTGCTGCTCTCGTGGCTGAAGGAACGAGAGCGTCCGTGGTCATGGCGGCTCATCCGCGACCTGCTGCCCTTCGCGCTCACCGCGGCAGCAGGCCTCGCCGTGACGCTCTCGCTCGGGGACGCCGTCGGCATGTACGCCGTGCCACGAGCCGACTCGCCCCTCGGCCTCCTCGCCATCGAGGCACAGGTGATCCAGCAGTACCTCGGGATGCTGGTGTGGCCGGGGCGCCTCGCCGCCCTGTACCCGGAGCCCACGGTCACGACACTCAGCGACCCCGCCGTCCAGACCGCGCTGTTCGCGCTCGCCGCGCCGGCCGTCCTCGGGCTTGCACTCCTTCCCAGGAACCCCCGGCTCGCGCTTGGGATCGGCTGGTTCTACGTCGCCCTGCTGCCGGTGAGCCAGATCATCCCGATCCAGAACCTCATCGCAGACCGGTACCTGCTCCTGCCATCGGCCGGGGCCGTCGTCGCGCTCGCCGCACTGCTCCCGGACGAGGACGGCCGCTGGGACCTGCCACTGCTGGTGGGGGGTGCGCTCACCGCCATGGTGTTCTCCGTGCTGACGTGGCGCCAGAGCACCACCTGGCACGACACGGTCCGGCTCTGGACCCCGGTGGTGGCGCTCCACCCCGAGCTGGAGCGAGGGTGGGTCTCGCTCGCAGGCGCGCTCGGCGAGGCTGGCCGCCTGGCTGACGCACGCACGGTCCTCACCGCCGGGCTGGGCCGCCACCCGGGGGCCCCCACGCTCCTGCAGGCGCGAGGAACCCTCGCCCTGGGCTCGGGCGACCCGACCACCGCCGAGGCGGACTTCCGGGCAGCCCTGGCCGCCGATCCGACGCTCCGCAAGGCAAGGAACAACCTTGCGATCGTCCTGATGGACCAGAGCAGGCCAGACGAGGCGGTCCCCGAGGCCGTGCTCCTCACCCGCGTGCACCCACTGTTCCCAGGAGGCTGGCAGACGCTGGGCCTCGCCCACCTGCAGGCCGGCTCCCTCGACGCCGCCGACGCCGCCTTCACCGAGGCCGAGCGGCTCGCGCCAGGCGATCCGGAGGTGGCCTTCCGACGCGGGAGCGTCGCCTGGCTCCAGGACCGGCGATCGGACGCGACCGGCCACTGGCGGCGCGCCCTGGTACTCGATCCTGCCCACGAAGGCGCCCGCCGCGGCATCGAACTCACCGAGGCCGCGGCTCGCTCGACCGCGCCCGGACCCTGAGGGAACGCCCGGCGTGATACGGTCCCCCCCACGCTGCCCCCGAGGGCACCTGGAGGACCCCTGCTGCGAGCCTGGCCATGGGCCGGCCCCCCCGCGCCGCCCACCCACTGAGCCTCACGGCGCCCCGCGCCTCGCAGCACTCCTCCCCCCATAAGTCTTGTCAGGTCAAGCCTCAGGTTCAGGTGCTCGTGCAGGGCAGAGGCGCGCCCGGGCACCCGGCCCTGCGCAGTCTCATCATCGGGGTCATGTGCGTCGCTGCCGTTGCCCTCGCGGCCTGGCTCGGTCCCCACACGGTGCACCATCCCGCCGTGCTCTCGGTCGCGAGCCACCCGGAGGTCAGCGTCCTCGCAGCTTCCGACGCCGCGCCATCTACGGCCGACGTCGACGTCCGGGCGCGCGGCGTCCAGGTCCGGGCGGTCGCTCGCCTCCGCGAGGCCGCAGCGCTCGCACCGGAAGAAGCGCAGCCGCTGGCCTACCAGCTGTGGGTCCACGGGCAGCGCGACGACGTCCGGACCGCCGGCCTGCAGACCATCCTGGACTCGGGCATCGAGTCCTTCCCCGAGGGATTCCGGCGGCGCTTCCTCGCCCAGATCGTCCCGGCAGTGCTGCCTGCAGCCCGGGACTGGCACGTGCCGCCGAGCATCACCCTCGCGCAGGCCATCCTCGAGAGCGGCTGGGGCCGGAGCGGCCTCTCGGCCCGTCACCACAACCTCTTCGGTGTGAAGGCAGGCTCCTCGGACCAGAAGGTCCGGATGGCAAGCCACGAGCACCGGTGGGGCCGACTGCGCGCCTCCCGCGAGACCTTCCGGACCTACGCTGACATGGGCGAGAGCATCGCGCATCACGCCCGCCTGCTCGGTGAGGACCGGCGCTATGCCCACGCCCGCCCGGTCTGGACGAACGGCCGCGCCTTCCTCGAGGCCATCGCGCCGCGCTACGCCTCCAGCCCGACCTACGTGGAGAAGGTCTCCGAGATCGTGGACTGCTACGGGCTGGACCGCTGGGACGCGCTCGTGGCTGCAGCGGCCGCCCGGGACGCAGGCATAGACCCCGGCCCGTGGCTGGACCGCGCGCTCGAGCGCCACGGCGACGCCGTCTCCGACGCCGAGGACTACGAGAAGTAGCACCGGCATCGTGCGCATCGAGCCGCGCACGATCTTTCTTCCGGCTTCGTGTAAGCGTCCGGTCGGCACCCCGTTGCATCCCCGACTGCAACGGAGGTCCCCATGTCCACGACCCGCGCCACCGCGCTCCTCACCATCGCCGCTCCCTCCCTGGCCGCGCTCGTGCTCGCCGCCTGCTCCATGAAGGACATGGCGCCCGAGCCTCCGGAGGCGACCGGAACCCACGCAGCGCCGGTTCTCGACGCCGACGACGCCGAGGCCCCTGTCGAGGAGGCCCGTGCCGAGCGCTCGCAGGCGCCCGTCGGCACCGAGTCGGTCCTCGAGGCCACTGCCGAGGCGGAGCCCCTCGCAGCAGCCGACACGGTCACTCGACGGTCGCGCAAGAAGGCAGAGCGCGAGTCCGTCGCTTCCGGCGCGGCCCGAGGGCCGCTCACGGCGGCTCCGCAGCCCCGGCGGGAGCCGGCCTCCGCACCCGTCACCGGCGGACTGCTCGCCGATCACGCCGGGTACGCCGCAGCCAGGCCTTCCGTGGACGTGGCGCGCCCCGACGCGGACCGGTCCTCGGGCATCGCCAGCGCCGAGTCCTACAAGGACCACGGCGTGAACCCGTTCACGCTCTCCACCGAGGACCCGCTGTCGACCTTCAGTATCGACGTGGACACCGCTTCCTACGCGATCGCCCGTCGCAAGCTCCAGTCCGGGATCCTGCCTCCCGAGGCCGCGGTCCGCGTCGAGGAGTTCATCAACCACCTCGACTACGACAGCTACATCGCGCCGAAGGACGACCCCTTTGCGGTGAACATGGAGGCCATGCCCGACCCGTTCCGACCGGGGCACCACATCCTGCGGGTCGGCGTCCAGGGCAAGGAGGTCAGCCGCGACGAGCGCAAGCCCGTCCACCTCGTCTTCCTCGTCGACGTCTCCGGCTCCATGAGCAGCGCGGACAAGCTCGGCTACGCGAGGAAGTCCCTGCACATGCTGGTCGACGGGCTCCGTGAGGACGACACGGTCGGCCTGTGCACCTACGCCGGGCGGGTCGCCCGCGTCCTCGAGCCGACCTCGGCAGGCAACAAGCGCGCCATCCATGACGCCATCGAGGGCCTCAAGAGCGGTGGCTCGACGGCCATGAGCAGCGGCATCGACATCGCATACGACATGGCGATGGAGCAGTTCAGGCCGGGCCACGAGAACCGTGTGGTGATCCTCTCCGACGGCGACGCGAACGTGGGCCGGACGAGCTGGGACGACATGCTCGCCCAGATCAAGGGCCACGCAGACAAGGGC
>Ga0181594_10005387_pt1 | contig 11213 bp, 13 predicted proteins | sample 071ome_18_FD_145603 | JGI IMG/M metagenome (GOLD analysis project Ga0181594, IMG submission 145603) | Coastal salt marsh microbial communities from the Groves Creek Marsh, Skidaway Island, Georgia - 071413BT metaG (spades assembly) | ecosystem: Environmental > Aquatic > Marine > Intertidal zone...
CGAAAAAGCTTCAGCTCGCCACCACCGTCGCACTGGAACATTACACCGCGATCCTCGCCGAGCAGCTGCTGCGTGATGAGGAGCACCAGAACAACATCCAGGATAAAGAAGCACTGAAACTCTGGATGTGGCACGCACTGGAAGAAAACGAGCACAAAGCAGTAGCCTATGACGTTTATGAACTGGTTGGTGGCGGTTACTTCACCCGTGTCTTCGCCATGCTGGTTGCTACCATTGGCTTTATTGTTTTTGTGGGACAGGGACATATCCGCATGATGTGGGCGAATGGCACCCTGTTCAGCCTTAAAGACAACCTGAAAGGCATGTGGAAACTCTGGGGCTGGAAAGGCCTGTTCCCGCAACTCGCACTCAAGTATCTGGACTTCTTCCGTCCGGGTTTCCACCCGAACGATCATGATACCGTGCAACTGTTGGCAGATTGGCGCGAGCGCATGCTCAACGAGGGCGGCCTGCTTTCAGAACAGACTTATAGCAAAGGCCGCAAAGCCTGAGCACTGCATCTGAGCGGAAAGAACCCGCGTCTGACACAAAAAAACCGGAGCGCTGCTCCGGTTTTTCATTCTGAGCTGAAATCACTGATTATTGCCTTGCCCTGCCGTACTGCCCAGGCCCACCTTCCCCTACATTGGATCAGGTAACAGGATCATCCCCGTCTTAGCCACCGGGTATTCAAGGCTGACACACGGGTACTCCTGATCCACTGGACAACAGGAAGGACATTCGTATGACGACTGCAACTCAGACACAGACAATCGGGAAAGGCGCTCCACGAATCACCGCTGGCGAACGTGCAGGTATCCCGCCGCGCCGCATGGACTTCGAGTTCCCGGCAGAAACCACCCGCTACTGGTACGGCGACAATGCCTTTCTGACCACCTTTTGGGTAACTCTCTCTGCGTTGTTCCCGGAGGGTGAAACTTTCTTCGTCGACTCCGTTAAAAACTATCGCGACCGCATCACCGATAAACACCTCAAAGATCAGGTGTCTGGCTTTATTGGTCAGGAAGCACTGCATTCAAAAGAACACGAAGAATTTAACCGCATGGCTGAGAAACATGGCCTGCCAGCGGAAACCCTGGATAAAGAACTGGGCGTACTGTTCCGCCTGTTCCGTAAGTACATGCCAAAGAAAATGCAGCTGGCTCTTACCGTTGCGCTGGAACACTACACCGCCATCATCGCCGAGCAATTGCTGCGCGAAGACTTTCATCAAGAGATGTTCCGCGACGAAGAGTCTCTGAAGCTCTGGATGTGGCATGCACTCGAAGAAAACGAACACAAAACCGTCGCCTTTGACATGTACAACCTCATCGGCGGTGGTTACCTGACCCGCGTCGGCACCATGGCCTTTGGTACTGTAGTGTTTGGGCTTGTGGTGATCACAGGGCATCTGCGTCTGCTGCACGCCGATGGCAGCCTGTTTAAGTGGAAAGAGAACTGGAAGGGTCTCAAGTTCCTCTGGGGTTGGAAAGGTCTGTTCCCGCGTCTGGGTCGCCAGTACTTTGATTTCTACCGTCCGGGCTTCCATCCGAATGACCATGACACAGAAGCCTTGCTGGAAAGCTGGCGTCAGAAGATGCTGAATGACGGTGGACTGCTGGCAAATCAGACCTACAGCATCGCCCGAGCTGCAAAATAAGAAATAAACAAAGGCTGACTTAGCTCAAGAGGCACTTATGTCAGCCTGCTAGGATATGGGGTTCTGGATCGCCATTGGCACCAGAACACCCCCTTGGCAAAGAAAAACCCCCTACAAAACTTATACTTTTGACAGAAAATCACCGATTTAACTGTTATCAGACACCTGTAAAGCACCTGTCCACGGCGATTTCAGCCAACACAGGACAATCCGTGACACAAAGACACCCTGTCATGAAATTGAAAATTGGCAGAGAGCTACCTTCAATTAGACAAACGCTCATCGTCTAATAGACTCAGACATAACAAAACACAGAACAACAAAGCAGGTGTATCCGTATGACTACTACAGCTACTGCCCAAACCGGTAAGGTACGCATGACTGCAGGTGAGCGCGCTGGCATTCCACCGCGTCGCATGGATTTTGAATTTGCTGAAGACAGCAAGCGCTACTGGTATGCAAACAACTCGTTCCTGACTACTTTCTGGACCACTCTGTCTGCACTCTTCCCAGAAGGCGAAACCTTTTTCGTAGACTCTGTGAAGAACTACCGTCACGAAATTAAAGAGCAGCTGCTGAAAGATCAGGTTTCTGGCTTCATCGGTCAGGAAGCAATGCACTCTAAAGAACACGCTGCATTCAACGACATCGCAGAGCGTCATGGCCTGCCAGCTAACAAGCTGGATAAAGAGCTGGGTATGCTGTTCAAGCTGGGTCGTAAGATCCTGCCTAAGAAACTGCAGCTGGGTATTACCGTTGCACTGGAACACTACACTGCGATTCTGGCAGAGCAGCTGCTGCGCGACGAGCGTCACCAGGAAAACATTCAGGATCCAGAAGCCCTGAAACTGTGGATGTGGCACGCTCTGGAAGAAAACGAACACAAGATCGTTGCATACGATGTGTACGAGACTATCGGTGGTGGTTACTTCACCCGTGTATTCTCAATGATCCTGTCGACTATCTTCTTCTTCGCTATCGTTGGTCAGGGTCACATCCGTCTGATGTGGGCTGACGGCAGCCTGTTCAAGATGAAAGATAACCTGAAAGGTTTGTGGTTCCTGTGGGGCTGGAAGGGTCTGTTCCCTCAGCTGTTCTTCAAGTACCTGGACTACTTCCGTCCTGGTTTCCACCCGAACGACCATGACACCGTTCAGCTGCTGGACGACTGGCGCGAAAAAATGCTGACCGAAGGCGGCATGCTGGCAGACCAGATCAAGAACCCTTCACACGTTCGCACCAGCGCTGCTTAATCGCAGCCTGCCGAACGGGTAAAAGTTCGCACTTCAGGGCCGTCACAGCTTATGTGGCGGCCCTTTTTTATCGCTGAAATATTGCTGCACAGGCCGCTTCTGAGTACCATTGCGCCCTGCTTATTCCTCAACGGAACGTTCTTTAATATGCATTGCCCATTCTGCGCACATCAGGAAACCAAGGTGATCGACTCGCGTCTGGTCGCTGACGGCGAACAGATACGCCGCCGCCGGGAATGCATTCAGTGTGGTGAACGCTTCACCACCTTCGAAACCGCCGAACTGGTCATGCCCCGCGTGATCAAACAGGACGGCACCCGCGAACCCTTCAACGAAGACAAACTCCGCTCCGGCATCCAGCGTGCGCTGGAAAAACGCCCGGTCAGTGTCGAGTCCGTTGAAGCCGCCATGACACATATCAAACAGAAGCTGCGCGCTACCGGTGAACGTGAAGTTGCCAGCCGTGAAATCGGTGAGTGGGTGATGGATGAGCTGCGCTCTCTGGATGAAGTTGCCTTTGTGCGTTTCGCATCTGTGTATCGCAGTTTTAAAGACCTCGAAGAATTCCGCGCAGAGATTGAGCGTATCGCCCTGAAAACAGAGCAGCGCCAACACAACAGTGATTCAGCAGGTGATGCATGAATCACGAATACTGGATGGCAAAAGCGCTTAAGCTAGCACGCAACGGCACCTTCACTACCAGCCCCAACCCTCGTGTTGGCTGTGTCATTGTTAAAGACGGTGAATTAGTCGGTCAAGGCTGGCACCAGCAAGCCGGCGGCCCGCACGCCGAAGTACATGCCCTACGTGATGCTGGCGAGCTGGCAAAAGGCGCAACAGCCTATGTCACGCTGGAGCCATGCAGTCATTACGGCCGCACGCCGCCTTGCGCTGAAGGGCTGATCAATGCAGGCGTTAGCCGTGTCGTCGGAGCGATTCGCGACCCAAACCCTGAAGTCGCCGGTCGCGGGTTTCAGATGCTGCGCGATGCCGGTATCGAAGTGATTGAAAGCTGTCTTGACGCCGAAGCGCATGAGATTAATGCTGGCTTTATGCAGCGCATGACCACCGGTCGCCCTCGGGTGCGGGCAAAACTCGCCATGAGCCTAGATGGCCGCACAGCGATGGCCTCGGGTGAAAGCCAATGGATTACCGGGCCAGAAGCCCGTCGCGATGTTCAGCGTTTACGTGCTGCCAGCTGTGCAGTGATTACCGGTGCAGACAGTGTTCTGATTGATGATCCGTCCATGAATGTACGCTTCAAAGAAGCGGCGATTGATGTTCCGGCAGAACTACAGCGCCAGCCGTTGCGTGTCATCGTTGATGGCTCCCATCGGGTGCCGGCCTCCGCAAAGATGTTCTCTGTAGCGGGCGATATTCTGATTGCTTCGGCGACAGCCCCAGTACAGAAAATAGTACGCCCGGCAAATACTGGAACTGATACTGGGTCTGACATCGGAACAGTGAGTTACTGGCAGAACGGGCAACAAACCGACAAAAGTCATCAGACCGACCTGCAAGGTTTGTTAGAGTACCTCGGCTCTCAGGGATGTAACGACATTCTGCTCGAATCCGGAGCAGGCCTGGCCGGTGCATTCGCGGCACAGGGCCTGATCGATGAAATAGTAGTGTATTGCGCGCCGACGATACTCGGTAGTGAGGCACGTCCCCTGCTATCATTGGCATTAACTGAAATGAGCCAGCAGATACGCTGGCGCTGGCACGACGTACGCATGGTAGGCAATGACCTGCGCCTGACGTTACGTCCTGATGCAACAAACGAATAAGGCAGTCACAGTGTTCACCGGTATCATCGAAGCAACTGGAACCATCGTCAGCGCCCGTGCCGAGAGTGGTGACGTGCGCCTGCGGGTAAATACCGGCACGCTGGATCTTGGCGATGTAAAATTAGGCGATAGCATCGCCACCAACGGCGTGTGCCTGACCGTCGTAGTTTGTCACGCAGATGGCTTCGAAGCGGATGTGTCCCGCGAATCACTCGCACACACCCGTATTGGTGAATGGTGTGCAGGCACCCGGGTTAATCTCGAAAAAGCCATGCTACCGACCACCCGCATGGGCGGTCATATCGTCAGCGGCCATGTTGATGGCGTTGGTCGGGTGGTATCGCGCACGAACGATGCCCGTTCAATCCGCTTCAGTATTGACGCACCAAAGGAACTGCAGCGCTATATTGCCGCCAAAGGGTCAGTGACAGTCGATTGCGTCAGCCTCACTACGAATGCCCTGACCGCTACAGGATTTGAGCTGAATATCGTACCGCACACCGCCGGAGAGACGACCCTGATCGATCTTCAGCCAGGCGCGCAGGTACACCTTGAGGTCGATATTATCGCCCGCTATTTGGAGCAACTGCTCGGCGGCGCTGGTAACAAACACACAGAAGAAAGTCGTCTTACTCCTGCATTTCTTGCAGAAAACGGCTTCTGGAAATAACCGGAAAACACTATGGCACTGAACAGTATCGAAGAAATCATCGCAGATATGCGCGCCGGTAAGATGGTCATCCTGATGGATGATGAAGACCGTGAGAACGAAGGCGATATCATTGTCGCGGCCGAAAAAGTAACGCCGGAAATTATCAACTTCATGGCGACCGAAGCACGCGGTCTGATCTGCCTGACCCTGACTGGCGATCGCTGTGATTACCTCGGCCTTCCTTCTATGGTTGCAGGTAACGGTGCGAAATTCTCAACGCCGTTTACTGTCTCTATTGAAGCCGCCGAAGGCGTTACCACCGGTATTTCTGCCGCTGACCGCGCAAAAACAATTCTGGCAGCCGTGAACCCGATGGGTAAACCAGAAGACATCGTTCAGCCGGGGCACATTTTCCCGCTGCGCGCCCGCCCGGGTGGTGTACTGAGCCGTGCCGGCCACACCGAAGCCGGCTGTGACCTGGCTCGCCTGGCAGGCCTGATTCCATCGTCTGCGATTGTTGAAGTCATGAACGCCGACGGCACTATGGCACGTCGCCCGGATCTGGAAATATTCGCGGAAAAACACGGTATTAAAATCGGCACCATCGCTGACCTGATTCACTACCGTATCGCCAATGAAAAGACCGTTGAAATCGTTTCTGAAGACGACGTTCACACTGAGTTCGGTGATTTCCGTCTGGTGACCTTCAAAGATACGATTCTGGGTGAAACTCACCTGGCTCTGACGCTGGGAGATATCACTCCGGATGAACCAACGCTGGTGCGTGTACAGACCAACAATATGATCCGCGACGTGCTGGGCCTGCGCCCGGATGACTCTGGCAGCTGGTCTTCAACTGCTGCTCTGAAACGCATCGCCGCAGAAGGCAAAGGCGTACTGGTTCTGCTGTCAGCGGACCAGAATCAGAATGTCAGCGATTCGCTTGACGAATTCTTTGGCCGCGCAAAACCAATGCGCAGCCCGAACACCGACAGTTCAGGTGCATTCCTGACCATCGGTACCGGCTCTCAGATTCTGCGTGAACTGAATATTCAGAAAATGCGCCTGCTGAGCTCAGAAATGAAATACAGCGGTATCTCCGGGTTCGATCTGGAAATCACCGAATATCTGCCCTATTCCGAATAAGTTACTGACGGGACATTCTCATGAAAAATATCCGCACTATTGAAGGCAAACTGACTCCTAACGATGGTCGTTACGCGATCGTTGTTGGTCGCTGGAATGCATTCGTTGTTGAAAGCCTGCTTGAAGGCGCTGTCGACTCACTGACCCGTCACGGTGTCGACGAAGACAACATCACCATCATCCGTGCACCAGGTGCCGTAGAGATTCCACTGGTTGTGAAAAAAGCTGCCGCGTCTGGTAACTACGATGCCGTCATCGCTCTGGGTGCTGTGATTCGTGGTGGTACACCGCACTTTGAATTCGTTGCTGGCGAGTGCTCGAAAGGTCTGGCATCTGTCATGATGGAATACAACTTACCGGTAGCCTTTGGTGTTCTGACCGTAGACACCATTGAACAGGCGATTGAACGCTCCGGTACCAAAGCAGGGAACAAAGGTGAAGAGGCAGCCATGTCAGCATTTGAGATGGTCGCCCTGCTTAAAGCTATGGAGGCTTAAGGTCCATGTCCCGAGCCTCAGGCAACCAGAAACCAAGCCCGGCAGCGCGCCGTAAAGCCCGACGCTTTGCGGTACAGGCTCTGTATCAGTGGCAACTAGCGGGCAGCAGCCTCAGTGAAATTGAAGCTGAGTTCCGCACTGACAATGATATGAGCAAAGTGGATATCGAATACTTCCACGATATCCTGCATGGCGTTCCAAAAGAGAAAGGTCGTCTTGATGATAAAATCACGCCTTTCCTTGACCGCCGCATCGACGAGCTCACTCCGGTTGAGCTGGCGATTCTGCGCTTAGGTGCCTTCGAAATGTGCCACCGCATTGATATTCCTTACAAGGTTGTTATCAATGAAGCCGTTGAGCTGGCAAAAACCTTTGGCGCTACTGATGGCCACAAATACGTGAATGGCGTGCTGGATAAACTGGCACAGCGTGAGCGTATGGTAGAAATCCGCGGCGGCAAAGCCTGAAAATGCAGGATAGCCGGGGCGAGTCTGCAGACCCAGGCATGTCGCGGCCATCAGAATTCTCTCTGATCCGTGACTACTTTGCCTCAGGCTTCCCTGAGGCAGACGATATTCTTGTTGGTATCGGTGATGACTGCTCTGTCATTCTGCCGGCCCCAGATATGGTGTTAGCCCAGAGCATCGATACCCAGGTGGCCGACGTGCATTTCCCTGCATCTGCCCCACCTCACCTGATTGCCGGTCGCACACTGCGCTGTGCAGTCAGTGACCTTGCGGCGATGGGCGCCTTACCCCAAGGCTTTCATCTCGCTCTGACGTTACCCGATAATTCTGAATCGTTCCTGAAAGAGTTCAGTCGCGGGCTGCGTGATACCGCTATCGCCCTGAATATTCCTCTGCTCGGCGGTGACACAACTAAAGGCCCTCAGTTGATCATCAGCGTCTCGGTGCAGGGATGGCTACCGCAAGGGCAGGGATTAAAGCGAAGCGGTGCAAAAGCGGGCCAGGACATCTGGCTCAGTGGCCCTGTAGGGGCTTCAGGTCTGATTCTACCTGAGGTACTTAACCAGCCTGAGCGCGATGATCCAGCAACCGCGCCCTACTATCACCCGGACGTGCATATTTCTTTTGGGCACCTGCTATTGAGCATGGCGACTTCTGCCATCGATATTTCTGACGGCCTGCTCCAGGATGCCCGCCATATTGCCCGGGCCTCTGGCGTCAGCCTGACGCTGAACGCGGCCGATATCCCAACGGCGGTGCCACGCACTGATCCCCGCTGGGCCGACTGTCTCAGCTCCGGTGACGACTATCAATTGTTATTCACCGCCCGTGAAGATGCCCGTGACCGGATTCTTGCCTGTGCTCAAACCGCTGATCTGCATAGCTGTCGCATGATAGGTAAAGTTACATCAAGTGCTGATGACGGCGAGGTCGTTGTTATGGAGAATGGTTCGCAGATAACCTTTAAGCGCGAAGGTTACGAACACTTCTGACGCAGAGACACAGGTCTGCGCTCAATGGATGACGGAGATCACCATGAAACGGATACCCCAACTGCTCACTGCTTTACTGCTCTCTATTGTAAGCGTATTCGCTCTCGCTGATTCACATAGTCAGGCTTCTCAGGCTTATATCGACGTCAGTGGCCAGGGCGAGATCGAAGCATTCCCGGATTACCTGACATTAACCATCGAATTAAGCGCTACCGCAGACTCTGTCAGTAAAGCCAAAGACGAGACCGATAAGGCTTTTGCACGGATCAGCCAGATCGCCCGCCAGTTTAAAATCGACAAAAAAGATATTGAATCTGTCCGCATTAGTAACTACCCACAGTGGCAATATCTGCGTGATGGCAAACGTGAATTTATGGGCCATAAAGTCGTACGTCCGGTGACGGTTAAGCTACGAAAAACAGATAACTACGGCCGCTTGCTGGAAGATCTGATGGATGATGACCACCTGACGGTAAACAGTACCCAACTCGGCTTCGACGCCCCAGAAATTCATCAGAGCAAAGCACGCCGCATCGCATTGCTGAGTGCGCGCTCTAAGGCCGAAGAAATGGCTGCCGTTCTCGACCAGAAAGTGACTGGAGTTCTCTGGATACAGGAACAAGGGGGAAGCTTCCCACACCCGGTAATGATGATGAAAAATGCACCTATGTTAGCGCGCTCAATGGAAGCGGACACTGGCAGCGAAATGCAGATTCAGGATCAGACAATTACACAATCAGTGCAGGTTCGCTTCCAGATTGCGCCGAAGTAATTTATAAAATAACGACACATAATGATTCATTGGGGTAACCACTGTGCCAGGCCATCCAAATATCCGCCCGGGGAAGTATCGTCACTACAAGGGCAAAGACTACGAAGTGTTCGGCCTGGTTCGCCATAGCGAAACCGATGAGTGGCTGGTTCATTACCGCACGCTCTACGGGGACAAAAGTCATTGGGTACGCCCACTGGCGATGTTCGACGAAGAAGTCACGACCGCAGATGGTGATGTACCGCGTTTCCGCTATATCGGTGAAACTGAAAAAAACTAAACAGCAAAACTGAGCCAGGAGCTTATGACACCTGCAATTAATGCCGCCAAGAAAGCCAAGGTCGCTTTTGATGTTTTGGAATATCAACACGACCCGGACGCCGAAAGCTATGGTCTTGAAGCGGCCGAAAAGCTTGGTTTACCAGCCGATAGCGTATTCAAAACCTTACTGGTCGCATTAACCGGCCACAAAAGCCCTCTAGCGGTTGCTGTACTTCCTGTATCTTCAAGCCTGAGCCTGAAAGCCATCGCGAAAGCCGTTGGAGCTAAAAAAGCTGAAATGGCAGACCCCAAAGTCGCCGAACGGGTGACAGGCTACATCGTTGGTGGCATCAGCCCACTTGGGCAAAAGAAGCTACTCCCGACCGTTATCGATGAATCCGCTAATGATCTTGAACGAATTCACGTCAGCGCCGGACGCAGAGGGTTGGAAATCGCCATTTCGGGTACAGACATGGCATCACTATGCAGGGGTATTTTTGCCGGAATTACGGCAAAATAGGACTTTAGCTGTCAGCAGGACCACTTTTCGATGCGTTCAACTCTCCGTATTCTGCCGTTTCTACTTTTCCTGAGTGCCTGTGCGCCACTGGAATATCAGGCTGCAAAACTTGATGTAGAACCCGCCGAGCGCATCACCGATGGCTACGTCAGCAAAGAGATTTCTGACGGCGTACACGTCATAGAGGTTCGCCACGAGAGTCGCAGCGCTTTTCTGTTTCAGAAAGAAGAAACCCTGAAGAACCTGAAAGGGATCTGGAAACGCCGCGCGGCAGAGCTATGCCCAAAGGGTTTCCAGGGTGAGCCTGAAGTCATCCGCCCGGATGAAGCCCGAACGGATGAGTTTTACTGTACGCTTAAAGTCTGCCAGCCCTACCTGATGGTGTCTGGCATTGCTTACTGTAAAACAGTCTACGAATTCTGATTATCACCCGTCAGGGTACGCGGCTCTAACAGGCGTTCGAGCTCATCGCGACTGATATCGGTCATTTCTTCAGCAACATCCAATACCGGTCTGCCCTCACGGTAGGCCGTCTTGGCAATTTCAGCGGCCTTGAGATAACCAATGACAGGATTCAAGGCCGTGACCAATACCGGATTCCTCGCCAGGGGCTCTGCAACCGACGCCTCCCGAACCTTAAAGCCCAGAATCGCATCATCCGCCAGCGTCTGTGCAGAACGCTGCATTAAACCGATGCTGTCGAGTAAGCGCGAAGCAAACAGAGGCAGCATCACGTTCAGTTCAAAATTCCCAGACTGTCCGGCAACGGTAATCGTGGTGTCATTACCCATCACCTGCGCACAGGCCATAGCAACGGCTTCAGGAATCACAGGGTTCACTTTGCCCGGCATAATCGACGAGCCCGGTTGCAGCGCAGGTAATTCAATTTCACCCAGCCCAGCCAACGGCCCTGAATTCATCCAGCGCAGGTCATTAGCAATTTTCATCAGCGCGACAGATAAGGTCTTTAACGCACCTGAAACCGACACCACCACATCCTGCGCGCCCATACCCGCAAAGCGGTTCTCCGCCGGATAAAACTCGAGGCCTGTTAACTGCGTTAATTGCTCGCATACAGCCTCTGCGAAGCTTTCAGAAGCGTTTACTCCGGTACCGACGGCCGTACCGCCAATTACGACGCCAGCAAGACGCTCGGAAGCACTCTCAATTGCATCATAAGCGTGCTGAATCTGTGCAGACCATCCA
>Ga0181594_10005394_pt1 | contig 11201 bp, 1 predicted proteins | sample 071ome_18_FD_145603 | JGI IMG/M metagenome (GOLD analysis project Ga0181594, IMG submission 145603) | Coastal salt marsh microbial communities from the Groves Creek Marsh, Skidaway Island, Georgia - 071413BT metaG (spades assembly) | ecosystem: Environmental > Aquatic > Marine > Intertidal zone...
TGATCTCAGCGGTTGGGTCACAGTAGACGTAGTTGAAGTCACGGGTAGGAGGTGTCTCACCCGGGTCGAGACGACCGTTCTTGTTCTGGTCCTCGATGCCATCATTCAGCCCGTCACCGTCGGAGTCAACGCTGAGTGGGTCGGTGGTCGTCTCAGGGTCAAGGTCGGCCTGGAAGTTGTCGCTGTTGTCCGTAGCGGGTGATGGGTTCGTCACCCCCTGCTCGGTGCCATCGAGGATCCCGTCATCATCGCTGTCTGGGTCAAGGGCGTTGATGAGCCCGTCTCGGTCTGTGTCTACATCCCAAGCTGGCTCGTCTCCGTCGATTACACCGTCATTGTCTGTGTCCGCGTCACGGATGTCGAGCTTCTCACGAGAGTCGACGCTCGCGTTGATCTCTTGGCGGTTGGTGAGCCCATCATTATCTAGGTCCTCAAGGGCGTCATCTGGGTCCTCTGGGCTGAGCCCATTGTCGAGCTCAAGGCCGTCATCAATGCCGTCGACGTCAAAGTCAGCTGGGACAAAGACATCCACATAGGCCTCAACCCCGTCATAGCGCGCGACCACCGCTTGAGAGAACGGCTCACGTGAGATGCGACCGATGGTTAAGCGCGCGTCCCCGTTCGGGGTAGGGTTAATAAAGCCAACCTCAGGGTCAACGACAGTCCAGGTCACGGTCGCTCCTTCGATCTCGACCCCCTCTGTGTCATACACGGTCGCAGAGAAGACGTTCAGGCTGCTCATCGGCGCGCGGAGGAGCGCTGGACTGATCTCGATACGAGCAGGCTCGCTGTTTTGAACCTCTACGCTCGCGCGACCTACGACCCCATCAAAGCGAGCCTCAATCGAGTCGAGGTACTCACCGACGCGGTCCGTAGCGGTCAAGACACCGCTCTCTGTACAGAGCCCGACCTCAGCGTCACAGGTGAAGCTTGGGTTTGCGCTCAAGATCACGTTGTCGAACTGGTCATAGGTGGTCGCCTCAAAGTCAAACACCTGGTTCGGGGTCAAGACCGCGAGGCTCGGTGAGATCTCGATGCGCGCGGGCGCGTCAGGGACGAGGAGCGCGTTTGCGGTCGCGCTTCGGTTCCCAAAGCTCCCCTTCACGCTCCTCAGATAGCGACCCGCGGTCGCCGTCGCCTCAAGGACACCCAGCTCATTGATCGAGCCGACTGGGCCAACCTGGTTTGGCTCACCGTTCTCGGTAAAGATCCCTTGATCATTCGCCACCGCCCACTCAACGCCAGCGGGGACCCAGCGGTTGCCGAAGCTGTCTTGCGCTACAGCGCGGAGCTCAACTCGGTCTGTCACCACAGCCTCGATCTCAGCAGGCTCAAGCTCAAGCTGAGTTGCGGGGCCAGGGAGGACCGTCACGAGGACGTCAGGTGAGCTGATGTCACGAACGCGCGCCCCGATCACGACAGGTTGAGCGCTCGCGCCGACGTCTATCTCATCAGGAGTGAGGAGGGTCGAGGTCGTGCTCGCGACGAACCGGCCTTGTGCCGTGATGGTGCCCTCACCACGGATGATCGACCATTGAGGCGCGTCGTTGGCTGTGTAACCGCATGAGTCCTTTGCGACCGCCGAGAAGAGGTAGACGTTCGTCACCGCAACCTCAGCGCGCGTTGGGTCAACCTCGATGCTCACGGTCGCGCCTGGGCGCACCTCAATGTCAGCCTTCACGAGGAGGGACTGCTCAACACCAGGCAGATCAATGATGGTCTCGACCTCGTCGATATACTCACCAGGGCTGTTAAGGCAGTCGAGGCTCAAGAGGCCATCTGAGCCTAAGTTGAAGGAAGAGTTAGGCCTCACGCCCCACTGGACGTCTGCGCCAGGCGCTGTGGCGACGTTTCCATAGCTGTCATAGTACACAACTCCAAGCGCGACCTCGCTGTTGGGGGTCGCGATGATGGGGTTGGGTGTGACTTGAGCAGAGATCGGCGCGCCTGGGGTGACGGTGACGTCAACAAAGCGCTCAAGGCCACGCCCACGCACGACAAGTGCGCTCGTGAAGCTCCCCGCCTCGGTGCCAGCTGTGTAGACCCCAGTTGATGTCACGGTCCCCGAGACGTTCAAACCAGACCAAGCCACGCTGGCTGAGGGCTGTGCAGGGGAGGCCTTGATGATCACGTTACCGAACGCGTCGAGCACGGTCGCGGTCAGCGAGAGCGTCTCCGCGGGGCGGGTCGTGATCTGCTCTGGGCTCACCGCGATCTGAACAGGGGCGCCTGGCAAGACCGAGAGGCCCACCTCAGCGACGAGCTCAGGGGTGACGGTGATCAAGACCGAGGCGTCTCCCGCGATCGTCCCTGCACGAATCAAGCCAGATGGGCTCACAGACGCGTTCACAGGGATCACAGGAGGATCTGCGAGCAGGTCCTCCTCAGGGCGGTCAATCGCGTAAGTCACAGGCATCGTGATGACGTTACTGTAGGTGTCTTCAACACGCACACCGAGCTGATAGCTCTGGTTAGGCTCCATTGTCACCTGAGTGACGGTGTTGTTCGGCGGTGTCGGGTCGAAGACAAACACCTCAGCTGGCTCGGCAGGGTTGATCACGGTCGCGATCGTCCCAGTGACCGGCCCGATGGTCGCCGAGACCGTGTGGCTTGAGGCCTTCGTCCCAACAGTGTAGATCGCGCGAGGCTCACCGATCACAGGCGCGGCGCTACCACCACCTTGAGAGACTGCCCACTGGATTGAGCTTGGAGCGACGCTCACCTCATTACCAAATGGGTCTAGCGCGGTCGCCTCAAAGGTGATCGCCAAGCCTTGACCTGCGGTGAGGTCTGAGAGCTCGTACGCCTCTCCCGTAGCTGAGGGGAGGGCCTCGATGATGATGTTTGAGATGTCTGCAGGGACGACCTCAATGTCTAGGGTCTGCGTCGCGCCACCCACTCGGGCTGTGATCGCGTCAGCGTACACACCAACGCGCTGACCTGCGATGAGGTGATCATTCGCGTCTACAACCCCTGCGTTCGGGTTGATGGTCCAGGTCGCGTCCCCCTCAAAGGTGTTCCCGAAGGTGTCGATCGCGGTGACCTGAAGCGGAGTGCTTGAGCCAGCAGCGACGATGATCGGGTTCGGGCTGATAAGGATCTGGTCCGCGGCCGCTGGGGTCACGGTGAGGTCTGCTTGGTCTTGGAAGCCGTTCAGCTCTGCGACGATCGACGCGCTAAAGGTGCCCGCGGTGTCCCCTGCGGTGAACTCACCCTCAGCGGTGATCGAGCCACCTTGCGCGACGCTCCAGACAGGCTCACCCTCGATCAAGTTACGACAGCCATCAAAGAGGTTCGCTCGCATAGAGCGGGTCTCGCCAGCCTGAATTGTGACCGCGCTCGGCTCAATCTCGATGCTGTTCAAGACGCCGTCCGTCACTGTGACGTCCACGAGGCTCTCAAGGTCCCCAGCGCTCACTACGATGGCGCTACTGTAGCTACCACGTACACAGCCTGCTGTGTAGAGGCCCGTCGCGTTGACCTGGCCATTTGAGGCCTGATAGCGGATCGCGTCGTTACGGCTGTTGGAGCAAGCGTCCTCAGCAGAGGCGATCAACTGGACCTCATTCCCGGCGGGCAAGCTGACGCTTGACTGGTTCACTACGAGGCTGTCAGGGAGCCCCGCGACGACCTCAACCGAGGCGACCGCTTGGAAAGGACCAACCGTCGCGCGGATCCCAGAGGCGTACGAGTTCACCGTCGCGCATGAGATGTTAAGTCGCCTAAAGTTGTTCGCGCCCGCCGCGCTCGTGGTCGCGTTGACAATGCTCGTCTGCCACTGAGGCTCAACGGTCTTTGTGCGACCACAGGCGTCCTCACCAATCGCCTCAAAGAGGGTTGAGTCGTTCACTGAGATCCTCGCGACCTCAGGCTGGAGGCGGACCGCTGCGAGCGGAGCGTCTGTGATGGTGACAGAGGCGCTGACCTCAAAGCCCTCCGCGCTTACTGTTACGTCGTCTGCGTGTACGCCGAGGTTACAGCTGGCCGTGAAGGCGCCAGTGCTGTTGTCAATGCTCCCTGCGTTCGTGCGAGCAGTGAAGCTCGCGCCGTTCGCGCGTCGAGTGTAGTTACAGTTGTCTGTCACGAAGGCCTCAAAGTTCACAGACTCTGTCGCTGCGACCTCAACGCTCGCAGGTGTGATCGTGATCTCTTTGAGGTTCGCGCCACCCACAGAGACCGTGAGGTCAGAGCTCTGTTGAACAGCGCCTGAGGTCGCGACGACCGCTCCACTAAAGAGCCCTGGGATACAGCCCGCGACGACGCGCCCTGTGACAGGGTCGATCTGAGAGTCCTCCGCGTTAAACAGTGACCAGGTCAGTGGCGCGTCTGGGATCTCGTTACCAAAGCGATCAAGCACGACCGCGCTGTACTGCAAGGTGCGTGTTGTCCCTACGCTCTGTTGTGGCTTCGTGATGGTGATCGAGTGCGCCTCTGCTGGCTCGACGATGAGGTTCGAGAGGCCTGTGACCCCGTCCTTACTGACGCTGATTGACTGTGGGTAGTCGCCCGCGACGGTGCTCGCCGTGAAGCGACCGACGCTGTCTACGCTCCCCCCCCCCGCGACGACCGCGTAGGTGAAAGGGCCCGCGACCTGGAAGACCGTCCCAAAGATGTCACGGCCTCCCGCTCGGATCTGGACGGTCTCGTCAGCCGTCACCACGAGCGGGTTGTCGAATGAACCCAAGTCGAGCAACTGCTCGCTACGGCAGTAGTTTTCACGTACATTACAGCTGTTGCTCCAGTCGGTGAAGTAACAGTCAGGGACATCATTACAGCCACCTGGTTGGCCGTTGAGATCAGGGGCGATACACCCACAGTCAAGGTCAACATCTAAGCTCGCGGTGAGCCCACCAAACGCGGCGTTGATCGCGCTTGGATAGACGCCGGGGGTAGGGCTTGGGCGGAACCGACCGGTAGCCTCATCAAAGAGACCAACCGCCTCGCTGATGTTCCAGTCGACAGGGTTCACCTCAAAGACAAAGCCATCCCGACGACCCCAAAGAGACAGCGTAACCTCACGCCCTGTTGAGAACGTCTCGCTGTCTGCGAGCGCGCCGTCTGCGTAAATAAAGACCTCCGCAGGGCCAAACTCATACGCTCCAATGTCACAGCCAGGCGCGTCGTCGAAGTCTCCATCAAAGGGTCTTGGCGCGCCATCAAAGTCGAGGTCTGTCGCCAGCGCACAGTTGCCCACGTCAATCAGAGGTGAACCGCTGTCAATCCGTAAGGTAGGAGGGTCCGCAGGGAAGTCAGCGACAAGAACCGGGTTGACAGACAAGGACCCAGCGTCTGGGCTCACGCCTTGGTAGAGGGTACCGTAATCAGCGACGTTGTTGTGTGAGGTGTTGACGGTTGAGGTGCCGAGGTTCGCGACCCCTGTCTCCTCACCACGGTAAATCAGGTTGTTGGCGAGCATGGTAGGCGGTGCGTTCACCGAAGCCTTTACGCTCACGCCGTTGTGGTTCTGAACGAGCGTGTTGCTCATCACTGAGGTCTCGTCGCTTGGGCTGGGTCCCATCTCAGGGTAGAGGGCGATCGCCGTCTTGCTTGAGCGAGTGATGATGTTGTTCTCGACGAGCGCAGGGCCACGGAGCAAGAGGCCCCACTGCCCCTCATCGACCATGTTGCCATAGGCGCTCGTCATATCCGACTCAATGACCACGCCACCACCGCTCGCGAGGTCGCTCTTGAAGTGGTTGCGTGAGACGGTCGCGGTGGAGCGGCTCGTGAGGTTGAAGGCGCCCGTGACGCTGTTCTCAGCGACAGTCGCCGAGCGGAAGAGGCTGTGGTTTTGTGAGCCAACGAAGACGTTACCTGTGAGCGTCAGCTGACCGAGGTGGGTCTCAAGGCGCCCTGTAATCTCAGAGCCTACGACGCTCAAGCTACCACGGCTTGAGTCTTGGGTAGAGACGAGCGCGAGCTTACCCTCGCAGATGTAGCCATACTCATGTGAAGCCTCACGCGCCCTCCAGAGGCCTAGGCGCCCATTCGGTCCGCCAGTTGGGTCTTGTACGTCCACCGCGATGTGAAGCTCATCTAATAAGGTCTCATCACCCGAGTAACACATCAGGCGGTCGGCCTCCCCGTTTGCCCAGAGCGCGGCGCTCTGGTCAAAGCTCGCGCCTCCATCCCAAAGCCATGAGACCGTGTCACCGTAGCAGTACTCTCCCGTCACGTCGCCCGTGTCACAGTCTGGGAGCTGTGCTTGAAACACGGTGCTCAGCGTGCAAGTAAACCCGCTGAATGGGATACAGGTGCTCTTGGTCTCATCACGCTCAGGGCAGACGTTCTCACATGCGCAGTCTTTACCCGTCCTGACATTCTGAACAGGGAAGCCGTTCTGGCTCCACGCGGCGCAGTCCCCTTGGCTACCGATGTCGATGAAGGTCGACCCAGGGCTACAAGGGGGCGCGGTCAGGCTCCCACCGATCCAAGCGTACCCTGAAGAGCTACGCTTTGAGAGCTCATAGAGGCGCTCCGCTTCCTCAGTGTCCTCAGCGTCTGCGAGGCGACCTCCCATCGAGGCGCACGCGCCCTGCGCCTCACTCCATGTGCTCGGCGTATCCACGAAGACATACTGCCCGCTCCCCTCACCTGAGAAGCTCGATGCGGGGCCAAGCTTCACATCACCACGGATGTCTACGCTGTCGAAGGAGATCGAGGCGTCTGCGAGGATCGCCCCTCCAACCTCAATCGCGCCCCTGTTGGTCTTGGCGAGGAGCTGTGAGTCCGTCACAGTCAGGCTCGCGTTCGTGTTTACGCTCCCTTGCACATACAGCTTACCAAGCGTGACCTCACTGCGCTCGACGCGGAGGGAGGAGCCTGCCTGTAGCGAGCCCATAACAGACCAATCTCCATTCACAACGGAGTCAACGATCGTCAGCTCGCTCGCGATACTCAGGTCTCCATTGAAGACCACGTCACCGTTCACCTCACTGTCACTTAAAATAAAGACGGCGTCCTCTACCCCTGAGACAAGCTCTAGAGCTGCCTCTGGCGCGCTGAGGGTGCTGTTAGTAAACACTTGATCCCCCATCGCGACAGAGCGACGGAAGGCGACCTTACCCGCGTCTACATAAAGGTGATCAGCGCTCACGGTGAAGCCTGAGCCTGCGCGGATGTCTACGCCATACGCGAGGCCCTCGATTCGGAGGTGAGCGAGGGATGAGGCGGTCGCGGTAGAGCTAAACCGAAGGCCTGTCGCGTGCGCCAGCGGGCCAGCGAGGTTTTGCCCGTTCATCCGGATCGGGCTCCCCTCGGTCCCCTCTGCGACCAGGGCGCCCTTGACGACAAACTCTACGCCATTTGGATCTTCACCGCTCGTGATCGCGTCGCTGTCTGCGAAGCGGATCTCTACGCCAGGCTCAATGGTAAGCGTCGCTTGTGGTCGGACCTCTACGTCCCGCTGTAAAATGTAGGGGCTCCCCGCTAGGTCCCACGTCGTGTTCACCAAAATAATTGAGTTATCTTGATCAATGATCGTCTCTGCGGAGGCTCGTTGCTCAAGACCGGCTTTAAGCTGAACGCCCGCCGTGAGGGCGAGCGTCGCGGTCAAGGTGAGCAGTCGAGTCTGCGCAGCGCGCCACCTCTCAGTAATGAGACGTGGCGCTACTTCCATGTGTTTTGTAGCGCGTCTAGACATCCATGTTTCCTAGCTGCAAATCGCTCAGGGAGCGATGTGTGGTGATCGAACTAAGCACACCTTAATAGGTGTTTTGCTGTCTGTATATCATGTTCGTTACCCCTCTGAGAATAGCCTTTGCACTCAAAGGTTCATGAGCCCGCTTGCTAAAGTCGATCGGCCTCAATAGATATAGTCCTCCCTATTTGATGAAAGTAATGGTGAGCGTGAGCTTCGATAGCCGACTAATCTCTCCTGCACAGGCGCAGCCACCTAAGCGTTGGCGCGCGCTCAACGCGCTCAGGGCTGACCCTCTCCACGTTACTCAGGCCTGGGCACAGCAAGCAGGGCGCTCCTTTCCCGTTCAGCTTGGCGCTCTAAAAACCTTGATGAGCTTTGATCCTGATCATTGGGCGATCGCGCACGAGCGCCTCCTGTTGAGGGTGGAGGCCCCTCGTCTCCCTACGCTCCTCTCTCCACTCAGAGGCGCGGAGGTCGATGAGGCGCTCGCGTCCATCTCCCTTCATGAGGTCACGCAAGCGTTCACGCGCTGCGCCGCTGTACACGCGGCAGAGCACCTTGAAGGCTTCTCTGTCGAGGGCTCTCTTCATGAACGCTGGCGTGAGCTGTGCCTGTGGGTGAGCCACGTCGCGCTCCTCAAGATTGACCTTAAGCGCTCCTCAACCATCCATGACGTTCACAGGCAACACCTTCAGCGACTTGAGGAGCGCTGGTCAATTTTTCACCCTGAGCACCTGAGTCGCCCACCTAGCGCCCGCGTCTCTAAGATGATCTTAAATAACCTCGAGCACCTCCCTCACTTAGGGACGCTTGGGTCAGCGCTTGGGGCGAGGGTCGCGTTAACCGCACAGCTCTTCTTCTCGCTCAACGCGCTCGGTCAGTGGTTTTGGATCTGGATCAACCAGTCACCCGACCTCCTCGCTGAGCTCCAATCCGAGCTGAGCGTGACGCTCAAGGACACCCCCTATCAGCCTCGGCTCTGGAGGGCGCTACCTCGCCTCTCCGCGACGGTCCTCGAGCTCTATCGTCTCTATCCACCAGAGTGGTGTGTCTCAGCTCCTCTCACCGAGGGGCCTCTCCTGCGACGGCTCCGTGACCGACCAGAGCTCAGTGAGATGTTGAGCGCTAGACGGGCGCCCACCCTCCTCCTCCTCCCTAGCTATTGGAGGCAAAGAGATGAACGGCTCTGGGAGGACGCTGAGCGTTTTCACCCCTCACGGCATCAATCGCTCTTCCATGCTCGTACGCCTGACTCGACGCCCTCTGAACAGCTGAGCCTTGGGCTCTCTCCTGACCTCTCATCCGCAAAAGGTCAGCTCATCTTCCATACGCTCCTCGCGCTCCTGACAAGCCTCCTCAGGCGAGGCATATATCATGTAGAGGAGTCGGTCGCGCGGGACGTCGCGTCTCGCTCGCCTCAGCTCCGTGGTGGCGCGCTCAGCCCCTCAGGTGGAGCTTTATGTCGCTTTGAGACCGCAGAGCACGTCGCCTATATCCGCTCAACTCGCGTGTGAGGGCGGGTCGTTATCTATATGATCTCACAACTCTATTTCGAGAGCGTTTGGCGCTATGGGCTACACGACCCCCGAATTCACCCCTTCACGCTTGCGATTCAAGCGGGAGTGCTTATATTCATGCCACAATTCCCCCTTGAGGTTGTTTGAGTTATGAAGTTCCTAAAAAAGCTGTTGCCCTCCGCCAATGACCGCGCGATCAAGCGCTTAAGGCCCCTCGTAGAGCAGGTGAACGCCCTTGAGCCCTCGATCAAGAAGCTCTCTGACAGTGAGCTTAAGGGTAAGACGCTTGAGTTTAGGGAGCGCCTTGAGTCTGGAGAGACCTTAGATGACATTCAGATTGAGGCCTTTGCGGTCGCGCGGGAGGCCGCGTGGCGTGTCTTGGGTATGAGGCCGTATGACGTCCAGGTGCTAGGTGGCTTCGCGCTCCATCAAGGGAACATCGCAGAGATGAAGACGGGGGAAGGGAAGACCCTCGTCGCGACCATGCCCACCTACCTCAACGCGCTCACAAGGCGTGGGGTGCACGTCGTTACCGTCAATGACTACCTCGCGCGTCGCGACGCAGAGTGGATGGGCCAGCTCTACCGTTGGCTTGGGCTGAGCACAGGCGTGATCGTCAATGGGATCGATGATCAAGAGCGTAAAGACGCTTATAACGCGGACATCACCTATGGGCAGAACAACGAGTTTGGCTTCGACTACCTGCGCGATAACATGAAATATCGCATCGAGGACTATGTTCAGCGTGAGCTTAACTTCGCGATCATTGACGAGGTAGACTCTATTCTGATCGATGAGGCCCGCACCCCGCTCATCATCAGTGGCGCCGCGGAGGACGCAGGTGAGCTGTATCATGTGATCGATCAGCTCATCCCAAAGCTTAAGCGTGACATCGACTACAACGTGGATGAGAAGCACCACGCCGCGACGCTCACCGACGCCGGGATCGATAAACTTGAGAGGCTTCTGAACGTAGATAACCTCTACGCGGCCTCCAACATTATCCTCCTGCATCACGTACACAACGCGCTCCGCGCACACACGCTTTATAAGCGTGATGTCAACTATCTCGTGCATGAGGGTCAGGTGATGATCATCGACGAGCATACGGGTCGATTAATGGAAGGTCGGCGCTGGTCAGATGGTCTCCACCAAGCGGTTGAAGCCAAGGAGGGGGTGGAGGTGAAGCCCGAGAACCACACCCTCGCGACCGTCTCCTTCCAGAACTACTTCAGACTTTATGACAAGCTCTCAGGGATGACGGGCACCGCGAAGACGGAGGAGGAGGAGTTCCAAAAGATCTACACACTTGAGGTCATTCAGATCCCAACGAACAAGCCGATTGCTCGCCATGACTACCCCGACCTCATTTACCGAACCGAGCAAGGGAAGTTCTTGGCTTGTGTCGAGCAGATTAAATACTGTCACCAGCAGGGTCAGCCGGTCTTGGTTGGGACAACGAGCGTAGAGAAGAGCGAGATCATCCACCGCCTGCTCACCCGTGAGGGGATTGAGCATGAGGTGCTCAACGCCAAACATCACGCCCGTGAGGCGAGCATCGTCGCGCAGGCGGGTCGCTACAAGCGCGTGACGGTCGCGACCAACATGGCAGGTCGTGGTACAGATATCATCCTTGGTGGGAACGCCGAGTACTGGGGTCAAGCGCTCCTCGAGGCGCAGGGGGTCGCTGTGCGTTACACCGACAACTGGGAACATGTTGAGGACTTTGTTAAGCAGATCTGCTTAGGCAAAGAGGATGAGGCCCGCACGCTCAGGCGCCAACACGAGGTCTTGGCCGACATCAGCGATGAGACGATCCGAGAGATCGCCAAGACCCGTGATGAGTTTAAGCGTGAGCAGAGCCTAGTGCTAGAGGCGGGCGGGCTGTTTGTGCTCGGTACAGAGCGCCATGAGAGCCGTCGTATCGACAACCAGCTCCGAGGGCGCTCAGGTCGTCAGGGTGACCCAGGGGAGAGCCGGTTCTTCTTGTCTCTTGAAGATGACCTGATGCGGATCTTCGCCAAGGACACCTTTGAGAACAT
>Ga0181594_10005395_pt1 | contig 11200 bp, 23 predicted proteins | sample 071ome_18_FD_145603 | JGI IMG/M metagenome (GOLD analysis project Ga0181594, IMG submission 145603) | Coastal salt marsh microbial communities from the Groves Creek Marsh, Skidaway Island, Georgia - 071413BT metaG (spades assembly) | ecosystem: Environmental > Aquatic > Marine > Intertidal zone...
GTCGGACTATGTAGGACGCACGCGGACGCGTCCTGTATGGAAGTGATTGACGCGGAGCGTCGTAGACGCTGTCGACGCGTCGACGCTGACACTGCTACGGAGAGTTAAATGACAATCCTGATCACCTTGGAATGCCCCTGTTGCCACCGAGATGTGCCGGCAGACGGGCTCCAGTTGCCTGATCTGTGTCCTTTTTGCGGCGAACAGACGGATAATTCGCTCTGGGGCCAAAAAACTGTGACAGGTTTCGAGGCCGACCGGCCACGGGCGTAGCTATTTGGCTGTGAGGGAACTCAGACATGCCACGTGAGAGCAACAGAGGGCGTGGTGTAGTCAGAAATGGGGAGAGTATGCGCGCGGAGCCTGCCCCTGTGGTGACCCTGGGGCCCCTGGCGATGGCAGCTCCCCCGCCCGTTACCCCCCACCCCTCCCCTGTCGCGACGGCGCCGGCGACTCGCTCGCCAGGCCGCACGACCGACACGGCGCACCGTGCTGAAAACTGCCGAACGGCCGAGCGCACGCCGGATGCGCAGCTGCGCGCCGACGATGCGCCGGGCCGCGGTGGCACCGGCCAGGCCCGGGCGCCTGGTGCTCGAGGAGCTGCGGCCTGGTGCTCGAGCTCGAGGGACCGGGACGGTCGCCGGTTGACCGCATCCGCGGTGCCGCTGGACCGTGCCGAGGCGCGCGAGCTGCTCCGTCGCTTGCAGTCGCCGGCGTGCTCAGGTGCACGCGTCGCGCTCGCGTCGCTGGTGCGGTGCGGCCTGGTTCTGCGGCGCATGAGGCCAGGCGCAGCTGCGGCACCGCTCCCCAGGTCGTCGGCTTGCAGGACGCGCGCTGTGCTGCGATGGACGCTTCGCGCGATCGGGCGGCCTGTGGGCCTGTTGCAGATCCGGCGCGCGGTGCGCGAGCTGCGAAGGGAGCAAGCGAGGCCAGGCACACCGGCCCGGCCTCGCCGCTCAACCTAGTCGGCCGACGCGGCCTCGGTGACCTGGTCGTACGTGCGCCAGGCCTCGGCAAACTCGCCAACCTGGTTCAACAGCTCGATCGCCATCTCGGCGCGCGCGCGGTCAACCAGGCGCTCTACGTCGCCGCTCGCGTTCGGCGGGATGGTCGGCATCCTGCGCCAGGCGTCGCGCAGCTCGCGCGCAGTTCGGCGGACCTCGGCCAGCTCCGCGGACGCGTCCGGGAGCTTGCTGCAATCCAGCGCCACGCGCATCAGGCCGTGGCCGTTCGCCACCAGCAACGCCCACAGCTCGGGCGGGAAGGCGAGCAGCTCGGTTTCCTCGATCGTTCGGGCGTAGTCGAAGATCATCGCAGCCAGGTGCGGGAAGCGCACACCGTCTACGGCCCGGCCTGCTGCGCGCAGGTCGCTTGCAGCGCGGTTCAGCTGCTCGCGCAGCCGCCGCTTCAGTTCGTCGGGTATCGGCATGTCAGTACCCCATGGCCTCAGCGAAATGGTCGCGCCTGGTGCTCTCGACGGGCCGCCACAGGGGCAGGCCGCCAGGTGCGGCGAGACACGGGTCGGTGACCACGCGCGCTTGCAGCTCGGCCAGCAGGCACTCGCTCAGGTGGAAGCTGTCGCCGGGGCCGTCGCAATCGCGCCAGCTCTCGACGGTCTCGACGGTCACGCGGTCGCCCACGTGCTGGTAGGTCTCGACGCACCAGGACCACCCTTCCTCGTTCGGGCCGCCGCGGTGTAGCTCGACGACCTGGCCCCACCCCAGCGCCAGGCGCACCCAGCTGTCACGGTGCAGCACCCAAAACCGGGCGGTGTTGCGCGCAGCTCGGCGCGCGTGTTGTGGGCGGCTCATGCGTCCCCCCGGCATGCGTTGCGCTCCTGTGCCTCGCCCATCGCTTCGAGCGCCTGGTCGCGGCACCGGTCGGCGTCGGCCTGGCGCAGCAGCTTGGCCTGGCCTGCGGCCGGGCGCCACCGGTCCACCAGGCGCCGGTCGGCGCTACCCTGGCCGAGCGAGACGCCGAAGCGGTCGCGCTCGTGGTCCAAGCGTTGCACCGCGTCGTCCTCGAAGTCCAAAGCGCAGAAGCCGCCACGGTCGCGCCATTCGTTGTAGGTGCGCGCGGCGTCGGCCGCGGCCTGGTAGTCGCCGCCCTCGACGGCGTGACAGAACGTCCAGAACAGTTCTTGCGGGTCCATCACCGAACCCCCTTGCCCGTGGCCAGGCACCAGCGGAGCAGCTCGCACGCCACCGGGTGCAGCTTCTTCGGCTCGTGCACGTTCGGGTGCACCTCGCGCACCAGGCCATCGGGCGCGCCGAGCTGTCGCAGCCGGTCCACCAGCTCGACGGCCCACAGGCTGCGCAGCGGGTTCTCGGCCTTCTCGTCGAAGTCGAGCGCGAGGAGCAGCTCCTGCGCGCGGTCAATGTCGGCGCGGTTCATCGTGCACCCCCGCCGAAGAGCAACCACAGGATCACGGCCGCGATGCTCGCGCAGCTCGCGGCCAGCTCGGCGCGGTCGCGCCAGGTCGTGCGGCGGAAGCGGCCGCGCTCGTCTCTGATCGTTTGCATGTTCATCCTCGCCCCGGCCGCCGCCAACGTGGCTGCAGGTCGCCAGGGCTCGCGCATCTTACCATCGGCCGCAGAACGGTGCAAACCCCTGGAAAGGTGGCGGAAGTTTGGTGAGCTGCTCGGCGCCTGGTGCCTGGTGCCTGGTCGCGCAGCTGCGCAGCTCGAGGTCCGGGCCGTTGCAAGCGGTGGAGCTCGGCGGCATCCTGTGCACAGCCGCGGATAACCGGCCACCTTCGGCCGGCGCGCGGCATCAGAGGATGCAATGATCGACCTAGAAAAGCGCGCGGTCGGCGCGCGCACGACTGAGGCGCACGCGACTGAGGCGCACGACTGCCTGACGTACGACCTGGTGCTTGTGGGGTGCGGCAGGCAGAAGCGTTCTGCGCCGGCGCCGGCCGAAGACCTTTACACCGGCCCGCTGTTCCGCATGTCGGCCGACTGGGCGCGCGCGAACGGCAAGCGATGGGCAGTCCTGAGCGCGGCCTACGGCCTGGCGTGGCCGTCTCAGGAGCTGCAGGGCTACGACCTGAGCTTGCCGCAAATGGGCGCAGCCAAGCGGCGCCTGTGGGCTCACCGCGTAGCCGTGCAGGTGGCTGAAGCCAGCAGGGGCCGGGGCTGGTCGGTCGCGATTCTGGCCGGCATTCACTACGTGCATCCGCTGCGCGAGCTGCTCAAGGCCCAGGGCCACGCTGTTGCCGCTCCGCTGGGACGGTGGTTTATCGGGCAACGCCTGCAGTGGTTGAAGGCGCAGCCGGGGGTGCGCGCGTGAGCGCGGCCCGTTACCTGGTCACGTTCGAAGTGGAGGCCGACGCCGACATTTCCAACGTGTTGGAAGCCGCGCAGCTCGCGCTGCCGGTCATGGTCCTGGCCGTTGAGGATATGGGCGGCCAGGTTGTGCAAGCGACTGAGGACGACGTCTCCGTGGAGGTAAAGCGATGAGCGACGTATTGGAGCAGATCAAGAAGCTGCTGCGCCTGGCCAACAATGCCGGCGCGACTGAAGGCGAGGTTCAGGCGGCCATGGGCCGCGTGCAGCACCTGGCGTCTAAGTTCAACATTTCGAACGTGGAGATCGAGCGCGCGACGCGCGCAGACGGCACGGAAGGCGTGCGCATCAACGTGCAGCAGTCCGACATAGTGAAGACGCCGGTGTGGGTCGCTAAGACGCTCACGCGCTGGGATCGTAATTTGATCGCGGCCGCGGCCGCGGCCAGCAACACGGGCGGCTTTATCGGCTGGTCGAACGGCCGGCCGGCGCTGTGGCTGTATGGCCTGGCGCAAGACGTTGAGGTGGGGCGCGAGCTGCTTGCGTTTGCGCGCGACACGCTGAGCAAGTGTGCCAGGCGCTGGGCGAAGAACGAGCGCGCAGAGGGCCGTACGTGGGTGACCGGCAATTGCCTGGAGGTGCGGAGCTACAAAGACGGATTTGTGCACGGCCTGCGCGAGAGCGCGAAGCAAGGGCCGCCGGACGGCGAGCAGATGCAGCTGGGCGACGGCGCGACGGCCGCGCTGGTGCTGGTGTCGGACGTCGTGCAGGCGAAGAAGGACGCCCTACAGGTCTACAAGCGCGAGAGCCTGCGCCTGGGCCGCGCGCGGCGAAGCAACGTCACCAGCGACCCCACCAGCCGGGCGGCCGGCTACAGCAAGGGCCGCAGCACCAGCCTGAGCCGCAACGCCATCAAGTGATGGCCGGCGCATTGCGCCGCGGGCCTCGTGCGCGGGGCCGGCGGGGCAATGGTGCCCTTACAAAGGTGAACGGATGACAAAAGAACGAAGCCACAAGGCGACGGCGGCCGGCGTGCTGGCCGTGTTGAGAAAGCAGGCGGGCAAGAGCCACCCCGGCGGCGAGCACCGCCGGTGCGCATACATCGAGGAAGAGCGTTACTGCATAGACTTCGGCATGCTGGCCGAGGGCTGGGAGCAGTTCGACACGCAGCAGGACGCGCCCTACTTTGGCGTCTGGACGCATGGCGGCTTGCTCGAGGTTTTGACCTGCTGCGAAGGCGACTGGACGCTAAGCCGCTACGCGGAGCGAGCCGACTACGACCGCGCGCTAGTGGAGCTGCGCGACTACTACGGGACGGCGCCGGCCGAGTGCGTCGTGATTACTCCCGACGGCCAGGCCAAAGGCATGACGCTGCGCGAGGCGCTGGGGGGTGATGCGTGAACCTGCTTACACTGACAAACCCGAAACTAGCAAAAGGCCAGGCCGAGGGCTGGGCAACGGCTGCGCTGCACCTTGCACCAGCTGAGTCGGCCGGCGTCGGCAACGTCTGCCCGTGGGCGTCTGACGGATGCCGCGCGGCGTGTCTGAACACGGCCGGCCGCGGCGGGATCGTCCGGCGAGGCGAGACGAGCAACGCGATACAGGACGCGCGGAAGGCGCGCACGCGTCTGTTTATGCAGGACAGGCCGCAGTTTCTGCGGCGCTTGCGGCGCGAGCTGCGCGATTTTGCGGAGCGCGCGCACGCGGCGCACCTGCGGCCGGCCGTGCGCTTGAACGCCACAAGTGACCTGCCGTGGGAAACAATCGACCCCGGCCTATTTCAGGAGTTCCGCACGTTTGTGCAGTTCTACGACTACACGAAGAGCCCGCAGCGCATGCACCGTTACCTTGGGGGCGATCTGGTGCGCGGCTACTCTCTGACGTTTAGCCGCAGCGAGTCGAACGGCGAGCACGTGCCGGGCATTCTGGACGCCGGCGGGAACGTGGCCGTCGTGTTTCGCAATGGCCTGCCGCCTTTCTGGCGCCGGCGACGCGTCGTGAACGGGGACAAGACCGACCTACGGTTTTTGGATCCGCGCGGCGTCGTAGTCGGCCTGCGCGCAAAGGGGCGCGCGAAGCGCGACGCGTCCGGCTTTGTAGTGGGGGGCGCCTGATGCGCTGCCCCACCTGCCGCGCTGACGCGCTGGAGTTCCAAGAAGTCTTGGACGGCACCGAGCACTATTACTGCCGCAGGTGCGACAGCTTGTGCTCGTTTTCTGGGCCGTCTGCGGCGTCCGGTGACGACGACGACGACCCACCTAACCCCACGGGGCCGATCGGCCCCTATTAGAGAGAGGCAGATGATGAGATACCGAATAACGTATATGGAGTCAGTGGAGTATGCCGTCGAAGTTGACGCCGCCATGCGGGGCGCTGCCAGGTCCGCGGCGTCGATCATCTCTTCGATCGACACGCGGCTGCTCTCGCCGGGCCGGATCTGTTGGGTCACGCCGGCGCCGCGGCTTCCAGGGCTGTTCGTCCGGCGCGACGGCGACAAGCGGCCCACCTTGTCAGAAGCGCAGAAAATGGTCGCCGGCGGCGGCCTGGTGGAGCTGATGACGCTAGCGAACGGGGACCAGCTGCTTTTCGACGAGGAAGGCCAGCTCAAGGGGCTTGACCTCAACCTAGAAGCCAGCGAGCTAGCCGGCCAGCCGATCGTGGGGTCCGCGCTGTTGCTACAGGGGTCCGCGCGATGGAAGTAAGGCGGCCGCCGGCCGCTAACCGCCAGGCGCGCGAGCAGCTGCGCCGGTGGCTGGGCACGCTGCTGCTCTACCTGGCCGTCGCGTCGTTCGTGACGCGTTGCCAATAAAAAAGGCCGGCCCCGCGGTCAGTACGGGGCCGGCCAGGCACAGAGCCGGCGGCTGGCACGGCCGGGGAGGGTCGGCCGCCGCAATGACGCCAGAACAGCGCCGGCCCTGGCCCTAGTGTGCGCCGTTGGTGCCGGGCAAGCGGCTGCGCATCACGACGCGCGGGTCGTCAGTGCGCTCCAAGCTTTTCTGCGCTGGCCGGCTTGACCACACGACCGCGATGCCGTGGTGCTCCGCGATGACGGCCAGCACAGTGTGGGTGCTGACGCTGGACGGCACCGCCGGTCCTGAGTCTGGCACCTTTCGAGCCCGGTCCATGAGGTCGTTGATCGACATCGGGATGACCAGCTCCCTCACCATGTCGTTGTAAGCCTTCAGAATGGCGGCCTTGGCCTCGTCGGTCACCTTGCGCGGGTAGGCGTCGGCCTTTCCGCATTTCTGCGGCGCACTAGGCTGCGGCTTCCGCGCCTCAAGGCGCTCCACACGCTTTTCGAGGCTGTTCAGTCTCTCAAGTGCAGTCTTCATCGCTTCTCATCCTCCTTCTGAGTCTCCTCAAGCTTGCCTTCGAAGTAGTCGAAGGTCTCACACAGCTCCTCAACCTCGGCGGGGCCTGTGAAGTGGTCCCACCGCCCGCGCAACGCACGCAGGTCTTCGAGCGTGGCTGCGGCCTCCATCGCCGCACAGGCCTCGCTCACAGTCGTAAATTGCGGGGCGCCCTCGTCGATACCCAGCGTCTGCCGCATGCGGTCCTGCGTGGTTGCTCGAGGGAGTGACGGCGCCTCCGCAGCTGGCGTCAGCTGCGCCTGGTCGTCCGTCTGGATCGCGCCGCCCAGCCCCATGTCGCGCGGCACGCTGCCGCCGTTGAGCACGGCTCGCAGCAGCGTCTTGCGGTGCATGGCCAGCGGGTGCTGGTGCCACGGGTCGTGCGCCGTCCAGCCCTTGGCCACGTTGCGCTCGCCCATCTTGTAGCTGTCTGCGCTCTCCTTGATGCGCATCAGCTGGTCCCGGCCCATTACGTGAATGACCGGGTCGTCGAGCACGGGCGCCACGCCGGCCGGGTCGGTGATGACGACGCGAGCGTAGCCGCCGACCAGGTTCTCTTCCGTCCGGTCACCGCTCAGCCCGACCTGGTGGTCGAGCTTGCCGGTGCCGGGGTTGTAGGAGAACGGCTCACCCTCGAACACGAGGTGCGCCTCGACCTTGTGCACGCGCGGGTGCCGCTGCGCCAGCTCGCACAGGCCCTTGTAGCCGATGAGCGGCGTGATCTCCTCGACGCCCAGCTTCTTGTTCCACCGTGGGATCAGGTAGAACAGGTCGTAGCTCCCGCCGACGAGAAGCTTGCACTGAGCGGCCAGCATGATGGCCTTGGCGAACGAGCCAGGCGATGCGAACATCGCCTTGGCCAGCCGCTCGTTGGTTGACACATCCAGCTTCACGCTGGCCATGAACGATTGGATCGTCATCGGCCCGCCGCGAGGGTTGCTGATCTGGTCGTAGTTGAGGGCGTTCATGACGTCCTCCTCGAAGTGGCGGATGAGCCCTTCGGCGTAGTTGGTCGGCTTGGTCTCGTTGGCCAGCGCGACGAGGCTTTGCGGGATCTCACTCATCTTCGGACCCCTTGATCTGGACGGCCGACACATCCCAGTTCAGCGGATCCGTCTCGTCCGAGTTGTACTTGGACGAGGCGAAGACGAGCAGCTGCATGCCGTTGTCGAAGACGAATATGCGCGAGAACTTGTCCTTGTGGTAGAAGGACGGCCTCTCGGGCACGCGGACGTCCAGGGTGCCGAGCCAGGCCGCCACAGCGAGCCACAGCCCCTTGTCCTTTTTTGCGCTGTAGAGCCTCACGCCTGCACCTCCTTCGGCAGCTTGAGCCGGATCACGCGGGTGGCCTTCGTCGGATCAGTCGGCCGGCGCATGTAGCGTTCGACCAGGGCCTTGTCGGCCTTGCGCAGCGCGGATGTGTCCAGCTTGGCGAACTTGGCCAGCAGGTCGGGGTGGTCAGCCAGCAGCGCCTCGGTGTCGAGCGTGCGGTTGGTGGCCAGCGAGCAGACCGTGGTGCGCGAGTCGCCTTCGACGTATTCGATCGTCTCCGCGTCACGCGCGAAGCCCAGCACGACGGCCTTCAGGGCCGACTCCTGCTCGGTCAGCTGCTTGATCTGCTTCTTGACGGCGTCGAGGGCCTTCAGCTGCTCGACGAACGCGCTGTTGCAGTCCGCGACCTTGCCCTCTTGAACCGGCCACAGGTTGCGCATGTCCTGCTCGTCCTCCGGGGACGGCGGGTCGTTGTTCGCCACACGCTCGACGAACGCCTTGGCCTGCATCTCGACGAGATTCATGATGTCTTCGTCGTAGGGGATCTTGTAGCGCGCGATCCCGCCTTTCAGCTTCGCGACGACGTAGCTGTAGTCGGCCCAGTCCTTGGAGCCATCCATGCGCACGCCCCTGGTCACCACCCCCTTGAGCACCAGGTGGTTGTAGGTCATCGCCTGGAGGAAGTGCGCGCGCGGCACCTCGTCGGTCCCCGGCTCGCCCCAGTCGTCGCCCTTGTAGCTCCAGAACGGGTTCTTGACCTCTGCGATGGCGAGCTTGCCATGCTCGTCCCGAACCACGAAGTCGGGGTGGCCCGACAGGCAGCCGTGGGACAGCCTGGTCTGCTCCCACCCCGGCACGATCTCCATGCCGTAGGTGTCGCAGGCCCAGTCGCAGGTCGCGCGCTCGTAGTAGCGCCCCTGCTGGATTGCGGCGTTGTCAACCTCGTCGCTCAGCTGCCCGCGCATGCGCAGGAACAAAGTGAGAGGGGTGCAGTAACGGTCTAGCCCCAGCATCGCCGCGATGCGGGAGGCTGACACAGTCATCCTCTGGTCATCCATGCGGTGCATGGTAGGGGAGAGCTGAGCAAAGTCCAGCAAGAAGTTTTTCGGCCCGTTGACTCGCGTTCGCATGCAGTCGTAGCATGGCGCAGCCTGACGAGATGCATGTCACTGATGAGATGCATGTCAGCCGGTCTCATCCTGCCGGCGGTGTAGGGCTTCTGCGGCGGTCGTCGAGGGGACGGCCGCCGCTCTTTACTCATGGACCTCCCCTACGTTTGCGAGTTCTGCCACATGAACACTCGCAAGGTGCACGATGTGGACATCGGCGGAGGGGGTGAGTCGCCTAGCCCTGGCGACATCATGATGGTCTGCCAAACTTGCCGGGACGCGATGGTTAGCCTGGCCGAGAGGGTCGAGGACACCTCGGACCCGCACCTTCACATCGACATTGTTGCCCAGGAAATCTGCACCACCGACACCGAGTTGCTGCGCACGTTCGTCTACCTGTCCAAGCGGCGGCGCAGGTATGCAGTTAAAGACATGCGGGGCTACAAGCCGCCGGACGCGGACGACGACGACGACGGCGGCGACGACATCACCGCGTAGCGGGTGACGACACTTCCTCTGGCCGTGGCAGGTAGACCATGACCATGCGCTGGCAGTCCGGGCAGTGGTAGTTGGATTCCATGGCGTAGTCCTCGTCCTCCTCGCTCGAGTGGTCGCCGCCCCAGATCAGTTCCACGCCGCACACGCAGTTCATCGCCGCTTCCTCGTCTTGGCGCTCTTGCGGAACGCTGCGGCCGTGGGGGCGCCCTTCGCGCCAGGCTTGCGCATCCTCTCGCCGCTGCCGGCCTTGATGCGCTTTCGCTTGGCGTGAATGTTGGCGTAGAGGCCGCGCTTAGCGGCCATAGCCCTTCTTCTTGGCGCCCTTCTTGACGGCCTTCTTAGCGGTCTTCTTGGCCATCTTCTTGACGAGGCCGGGAGGCATCTTCTTCTTCTTGTTCATCATGTCTATGACGGTTGGTTGGCGAACCAGCCGAGAGCCTGCGCCTGTGCAAGCGTCAGCTGGGTCGAGTCAGATGGTAGCAGATTGCCAAACACGACGCTGTTGTTGGTGGCGATGTAGTAGGTCAGCGCGCTGCGCTCCTCTTCTGACAGCTGCGGGAACAGCGCCACAAGTGCGGTTACGTCGCGTTCCGGGTGCACCAGGATCGTGTGGCTCTCGTCACCGACCAACGCCCACTCGTCTGGGTCGCTGTCGTTTTGCCGCACCTCCAGCAGCATAGTGGTCGCCTGATCTGGCGCGTGGAGATGCTTGGGCGTGCCCAGGTTAAACAGTTCGCGACTGATCGCTAGGCCGCGCTCTTTGCTTGTCAGACCGAGCCTTGGGACGACGGGAAGGTAGATGAGCGCCATCAGTAGACCGAGTAGTAGTCGTTCATGGCGTTCTCGATACCTGACTGGTCCGACGACTTGTCGGCGTAGTAGATCAGGTATTCCTGCACGCGCAGGCTGGCGACGAAGAGGTAGTTGTAGTTGATATACCAGCGCATGTTGGCGAGGCTCGTGCTGGTCCACTCCATTGTGGCGACACCCTGACTGCCCATCGCCGTATACATGCCGTTGCGCGTCGGGCTGATCTGCTCGTTCTGGTTGATCCAGTAGGTCACCGACGCGTTCTGCTCTGTAATGCCGGAGCCTGAGGCGGTGCAGAAGCCCATGTAGACCGAGCCGGTGCTCGTGCCCATCATGAAGTTGGTGTAGGTGCCAAGGCCTGACGTTCCCATGACGCCGAACGTGTAGCCGGGCGCGGGGCTCGTGCTGTTGAACGTCGGCATCAGGTTGACGGTCACGCTGCTGTGCGTGACGTTCTGTAGCTGACCCCCTCCGGTGAAGATGATCGACGGTTTGCCGTTGATCTTCACCACCGTGTCAGTCGCGCCGTCGTAGATGAACGGCTGCGACGCCTCGGTCTCCTGCACTTGGTGGTAGCCGTTGCCGGACTGGTCATACCAAATCTCGACTGCGCCGTTCTCTGTGCCGCAGTGTGAGACAATGGCGTCTTCGTCCAGGTTGCCGTCTGCGTCGAAGTAAATGTCGGCCGTCTCAGCAGGGCTCGTGTTGCCCTTCCTAATCCTCATGCACGGGCCGGAGTAGTTCTTGTCCAACAGCCGGACGCCGTAGGCCGCTGTCGCGCCTGGGTAGTCGTTCAAAATGCGGTCGACCACGGCCTCGTATTCCATCTTGAGGCTGACCGGCAGCGTGCCTCGCGTGTTCGCGGTCGCGTCCG
>Ga0181594_10005402_pt1 | contig 11196 bp, 9 predicted proteins | sample 071ome_18_FD_145603 | JGI IMG/M metagenome (GOLD analysis project Ga0181594, IMG submission 145603) | Coastal salt marsh microbial communities from the Groves Creek Marsh, Skidaway Island, Georgia - 071413BT metaG (spades assembly) | ecosystem: Environmental > Aquatic > Marine > Intertidal zone...
AGGGCGGGATGAGCAGCTTCTCCGCAGGCGACTGGCAGCGCAGCCGTGCCATGCGGCTCTCCAGGCCGGTGCCACCCGCCATGGCTGCCGCCACCAGCCGGCGAAGCGAATCGGGCGCATGATGGATATCGGCGTCGGTCAGCAGCACCCACGGGGGCGCCGACCCGACTGATTCCAGGGCCCGCACCCCCTGCTCCATTCCCCACACCTTGCCCACCCATCCATCGGGCAGCGCCGCGCCGGTGACCACCTGCACCCGCCGCGAGGCCGCCCGCGCCGCCGCCCGTGCCACCTGGCCCGTGCCGTCGGAGGAGCGCTCGTCCACGACCACCACGCGCATTGCGCCCGGGTAGTCCTGCCGGTCCAGCGCGGCAAGGGTGGGCCCGATCGCATCCGCCTCGTTGCGGGCCGGGATCACCACGCCCACCTCAGGCCATTCGCCGGGGTCGGGTGGCGCAGGCCCGTCATCGTCGGGGCGGAGGTCCCACGGCCGGGCGGGGTGCAGCAGCACCCCCGCCCAGCAGGCCAGGGCCAGCGCCCCGATGACGACGGCCCAGATGGGAACCGCCTAGTGCCGGAAGTGCCGGTGTCCCGTGGTCACCATGGCCGCGCTCAGGGCGTTGACCGCCTCGATCACCTCGTCGTCGCGGATCGAGCCGCCCGGGTGGGCGATGGCCGTGGCGCCGCCCTCGATGGCCATGACCGGGGCATCGGGGAACGGGAAGAAGGCGTCGCTGGCCATGGCGCTGCCCTGAATGGGCAGGTCGTTCTCCTTGGCCTTCGAGGTCGCGATGCGCACCGAGTCCACGCGGCTCATCTGCCCGGCGCCGATCCCCACGGTGGCGCCGTCCTTCGCGAAGACGATCGCATTGCTCTTCACGTGCTTCGCCACCTTCCAGGCGAACACCAGGTCGGTCCACTCCTGCTCGGTGGGCGCGCGCTCGGTCACCACGCCCATCGTGTCGCGGCCCTCACGCACGTCGTCGGCGTCCTGCACCAGCACGCCGCCCAGCACCCGGCGGTACACCGGCTCGCCCGGGTTGCCCGGCCGCACCTGCTCGCCCGTCTCCAGCAGCCGCACGTTGGGCTTGCGCGTAAGCACCTCGAAGGCGTCCTCGTCGTAGCCGGGTGCCCACAGCACCTCCACGAACATCTCGGCCAGGTGCTCGGCCAGCGCCAGGTCTACCGTGCGGTTCACGGCGTACACGCCGCCGAATGCCGACACCGGGTCGCAGGCCTTCGCCCGCAGGTACGCCGATGCCAGGTCGTCGCCCAGGCTGACGCCGCACGGGTTGTTGTGCTTGATGATCACCACGGCCGGGTCGTCGAACTCGGCCACCAGCCCGCGCGCCGCGTCCACGTCCAGCAGGTTGTTGTATGAAAGCGGCTTGCCGTGGCGCACGGCCACCCCGCCCAGCAGGTGCTGCGGCGCGCCCACCTGGGAGTAGTAGGCGCCGCGCTGGTGCGGGTTCTCCCCGTAGCTGCACTCGAGTTCCTTGCGGAACCCCACCGTGAAGCGATCGGGGAAGTCCTCGTCCGCATCGCCCTCGGACGCCATCCATGCAGCGATCGCGGTGTCATAGGCGGCCGTCTTCCGGAACGCGGCGGCGGCCAGCGCGCGCCGGGTCGTCTCGCCCACCCAGCCCCCGCCCGTCACCTCGGCCAGCACGGCCTCGTACTGCGACGGGTCGGTCACGATGGCCACGCGCTCGTGGTTCTTCGCCGAGGCCCGCACCATCGCCGGGCCGCCGATGTCGATCTCCTCCACCACGTCGGCGCGCCCCAGGCCCTCCCTGGCCGCGGCCTCCTCAAAGGGGTAGAGGTTCACCACCACCATGTCGATGGCCTCGATGCCGTTCGCGGTCATGTCGGCGTCGTCGCCCGCGTGGTCCTTTCTGGCCAGGATGCCGCCGTGCACCCTGGGGTGCAGCGTCTTCACCCGGCCGCCCATGATCTCGGGGTGTCCGGTCACCTCGCTCACGTCGGTGACCTCCAGGCCGGCCTCGCGCAGCGTGCGCGCGGTGCCGCCCGTGGAGATGAGCTGCACCCCCTCGGCGGCCAGCCCGCGGGCCAGGTCCACCAGCCCGGTCTTGTCCGATACCGACAGCAGTGCGCGGCGTGATGCCACCTCATGAACCTCCGTCGTCGACGATCATCCGGCGCGGGTGCGCCGGATCCCTGTGAATGCGCCCCTGCGCGTACAGCGTGACGCAGTGGCTGAGCAGGCGGTGCTCCACCCCGTGAATGCGCGCGCCCAGTGAATCGCGGGTGTCACCGTGCAGTACCGGCACCGGCTCCTGCAGGATCGGCGGCCCGCCATCCACGGCCTCCTCGGCGATGTGCACCGTCACCCCGGTGAGGCGCACGCCCCAGTCCAGCGCCTGCCCGATTGCATCCAGCCCGGGAAACGCCGGCAGCAGAGACGGGTGAAGGTTGATCACCTGGTCAGGGAAGGCATCCAGCAGCACGGGCGTGACGATGCTCATCCACCCCGCCATGACCACCAGGTCCGGCGCTTCCAGGCGGAGCAGGCGCACCACCTCGCCATCGCGACGGGCGCGGTCGCCGCCGTGGGCGTGGAGCGTCACCACCTCGGCGCGGATGCCTGCCTCGCGGGCCCGTGCGATCGCCGGGGCGTCCTCCTTCGAGCACACCACCATCACGATCTGCGCGTCCACCTTGTCGTTGCGGTGGACGTTGTCGATCAGCGCCTGCAGGTTCGATCCCGTCCCCGAGACCATCACGGCCACGCGGTACATCACACCTCCCAGGCCAGGCCAGGCGGCCCCGGCTCCACGCGGCCCACCACATGGCTGCCGCGCACCATGGACAGCGCCCGGTCGGCCGCCGCGTGCGGCATCACCAGGCACATGCCGAGCCCCATGTTGAAGGTGTCCCACGCGGAGTCGTCGTCCACGGCGCCCGCTGCCAGCACGTGCGCGATGGCCGGGGCCTGGGGCCAGGAGCCCCGCCGCAGCACCGGGCGCAGGCCGTCCGGAATCGCACGTGGCAGGTTCTCGGGCAGGCCCCCGCCCGTGATGTGGGCCGCGGCGTGGATCTCCACCCCCGACGAACGGAGCGCGTGGATGTCCTCCGGGTACAGGCGCGTGGGGTCGAGCAGCGATGGGTCCGCCGTGATCGCGCCGTCGTCCACGAGCTTGCGCACCAGGGAGTACCCGTTGCTGTGGATTCCACTGCTCTCGATGCCCACGATGACATCGCCGTCCACCACCCGCTCGGGGCCCAGCATCTCGGCGCGCTCCACGGCCCCCACGGCGAACCCGGCCATGTCGAAGTGCCCGTCGGCGTACAGGCCCGGCATCTCGGCGGTCTCACCACCCAGCAGCACGCACCCGCTGTCGAGGCAGGCACCGCGCACCGCCTGGACGATCTGCGTGGCCTCGCCCGGGTCCAGGCGTCCCACCGCCAGGTAGTCCAGGAAGAACAGGGGCGTCGCGCCCGAGCACACCAGGTCGTTGACGCTCATGGCCACCAGGTCCTGGCCCAGTCCGGAGATGTCGCCCATCTGCCGTGCCAGCAGCACCTTGGTGCCCACGCCGTCCGTGCAGGCCACCAGCACCGGGTCGCGCATTGGGGGCATGGGCAACGTGCCGGCGAATCCCGTGGTGCCCCCGTGCACCAGGTCGCGGATGCCCTGGGTCAGCGCCCGCGCGGCGTCCAGGTTGACGCCCGCGTCGTCGTACGAGATTCCCCCCTCGGCCACGGGGGCAGGCTACCGGCTGGGTGCGGCGCCGGCGGCGGCCTCGAACCGCTCCTTGCCGGAGGCGTCGGGCACCGGGATGGGGTAGTCGCCCGTGAAGCACGCACGGCAGTAGCCGTCGGCCGGTCGGCCCATCGCGCGCTGCAGCCCCTCCAGCGTGAGGTAGTGCAGCGAGTCGGCGCCCACCGCCGCCGCGATGCCCGGCTCGTCCTGCCCCACGGCGATCAGCTCGTCGCGGTCGGCCATGTCGATGCCGTAGAAGCACGGCCAGGTGATGGGCGGTGACGAGATGCGCAGGTGCACCTCCAGGGCGCCGGCGTCCTTCAGCATCTGCACGGTGCGCCGCGTGGTGGTGCCCCGGACGATGCTGTCGTCCACCACCACCAGCCGCTTGCCCCGGATGACCGACTCCAGCGGGTTGAACTTCAGGCGCACGCCGGTGGCGCGCAGTTCCTGGTCGGGCTGGATGAACGAGCGCCCCACGTAGCGGTTGCGCACCACGGCCTCGGAGAACGGCACCCCGCTCTCGTTGGCGAACCCGATGGCGGCAGGCGTGCCCGAGTCCGGCAACCCCACCACCAGGTCGGCGCCCGGCGTGCTCTCGCGCGCCAGCTGCACCCCCATGTCGTGGCGTGCCTGCCACACGGCCTGGCCGTCGATGATGCTGTCGGGGCGCGCGAAGTAGATGGCCTCGAAGATGCAGAGCGCGCGGGAGGTGGGGGGCATGGCCTGGCGCCCCTCGGTGCCATCGGGCGTGAGCCGCACGGCCTCGCCCGGGCGCACCTCGCGGTCGAACTCGGCGCCCACCTGGTCGAGGGCGCAGGTCTCGCTGGCCACCACCCACCCGCCGTCGATGCGGCCGAGCACGAGCGGGCGCACGCCGTTTGGGTCGCGGAACGCCACCAGCTCGTCCTCGGTGAGTGCCACGATGGAGTAGGCGCCCTGAAGCAGCGGCATCACGTTGCACACGGCGTCCAGCAGGCTGCCCGGCTCGTGGGCCAGCAGCGCGGTGATGAGCTCGCTGTCGGTCGTGGCCCGGAGTTCATGCCCCAGGTCGGTCACCCGCCGGCGCAGGGCATCGCTGTTGGTCAGGTTGCCGTTGTGGCCCAGGGCCACCAGGCCGTCGCCGCGCGGCAGCGCCACGGGCTGCGCGTTGTCCCACTTGTTCTTGCCGGTGGTGGAGTAGCGCACGTGGCCGATCGCGCTGTTGCCGGTCAGGCTGCGCAGTGCGGGCTCGTCGAACACCGACGACACCAGGCCCAGCTCGCGCTGCACCATCACGTGCGTGCCGTCGCTCACGGCGATTCCGGCGCTCTCCTGCCCGCGGTGCTGCAGTGCGTGCAGACCGAAGAAGCACAGGCGTGCGACATCGCGGCCCGGCGCGGCCACGCCGAACACACCGCACTCCTCCTTGGGGTGGTCGCTCACTGCGCCTCCAGCGCCGCCGGGACCGAACCTTCCCACACCTGGGCCAGATCGCGAAGCGGCACCCGTGCGATGGAACCGCCGGCGTCGATGACCACGTCATCCCCTCCCACCGCGCCGATCTGCGTGACGTGGACGCCATCGCCCGCGAGGGCGCTGACCGCGGCCACATGGGTCGGGTGGCACGAGGCGATCACCCGGCCGCCGCCCTCGCCGAACATGGCCTCGTCGGCACGGCGCCCCGCCGGCACGGCCACGCCCGCACCGATGCCGCCCGCGATCGCGCTCTCCGCGAGCGCGACGGCCAGCCCGCCCTCGCTGATGTCGTGCGCGCTCGCCAGCAGGCGTTCGCGCGCGCACGTGGCGAGTAGGCGGTACAGCGCGGCATCCGCGTCCGGATCGGGCGGCGGCGGGCTGCCCGCGCACCTGCCCAGGTAGCGGCTGGCATCCACGCGCGGCTCGCCGTAGCCGATGAGCAGGATGGCGTCGTCGTGGCGGGCGAAGGCCGTGCCGATGCTGGTGGATGCATCGTCCAGCAGCCCCACCACGCCGACGACCGGCGTGGGATAGATGGGCCCGCGCGGGCTCTCGTTGTACAGCGAGACGTTGCCCGACACGATCGGTGCGCCGATGGCGGTGAGGGCATCGGCCATGCCGCGGATGCTCTCGGCCAGGCGCCACCCGGTGCTGCCCTTCTCGGGGTTGGCGTAGTTCAGGCAGTCGGTGGCGGCGATGGGTACGGCGCCCGTGCAGGCCACGTTGCGCGCGGCCTCGAGCACCGACGCCATGCCGCCGTCATACGGGCTGAGCTCGGTCAGCCACTCGGCGCAGTCGAGTGTGACGGCGATTGCCCGGTCCGTGCCGGGAATCCTCACCACGCCGGCGTCACCCCCGGGCCGGCGCATGGTGTTTGCACCCACCAGCTGGTCGTACTGCTCGAACACCCATCGCTTGCTGGCCACGTTGGGGTCGGCCATCAGGTCCAGCCATGCGCGGCCGAGATCGTCGGGCTCGGGCACGGACGACAGGTCGATGGCCTCCGGGGTGGGCGCGGGATCACGCGGCACCTCGCAGAACGGGACGTCGTCGGTGAGGTACAGGGACGGGATGCGCACGACCTCCTCGCCGCGCCACAGCGCCTCCAGCTCACCCGTGTCCGTCACCTCCCCGATGTCGGTGGCGTCGAGCTCGTGCCTGCGCGCCATCGCCACCACGGCGTCCATCTGCGCGGGCTCCACGATCGCCAGCATCCGCTCCTGGCTCTCGCTCACCAGCACCTCGCCCGGCGCCATCCCCTCCTCGCGCAGCGGAACGCGGTCCAGGTCGATCGACAGTCCCACGCCCCCACGGCTGGCCATCTCGCTGGCCGCGCTGGTGAGTCCCGCGGCGCCCAGGTCCTGCAGCGCCACCAGCAGTCCGGCCTCGCTCATGGCGAGGCACAGGTCCATCAGCTTGCGCTCGGTGAACGGGTCGCCCACCTGCACGCTGGGCCGCTTGTCGGCATCGTCGTCGCCCAGTTCGGCGCTGGCCAGCACGCTGGCGCCGCCGATGCCGTCCCGGCCCGTGCGGTTTCCGATAAGCACAAGGCGGTTGCCCACGCCGCGCGCTGCGCACGACAGGATGCGGTCCTGCGGCACCACCCCCACGCACATGGCGTTGACCAGGCACGAGTCCTCGTAGCGCTCGTCGAACTGCACCTCGCCGCCCACGTTGGGGATGCCGATGCAGTTGCCGTAGTGGCCGATCCCCTCCACGGCGCGCCGGAACAGGAACCTGCTGCGCACCGAATCGAGGGTGCCGAAGCGCAGGCTGTCCAGCAGGGCGATGGGCTTCGCGCCCACGGCGATGATGTCGCGCACGATCCCGCCCACGCCGGTGGCGGCGCCCTGGAACGGCTCCACGGCACTCGGGTGATTATGGCTCTCCACCTTGAACACGATGGCCAGGCCGTCGCCCACGTCCACGGCGCCGGCGTTTTCGCCGGGGCCCATCACCACCCGCGGCCCGGTGGTGGGGAAGCCCGAGAGCAGCGGCTTGCTGTGCTTGTACGAGCAGTGCTCGCTCCACATGAGGCTGAACATCACGAGCTCGGGGTCGGTGGGCTCGCGCCCCATCAACTCGACGATGCGCGCGGCCTCGGCATCGGTGAGCCCGAGCGTGCGGTGCAGCGGCACGTCGTCCGTCGCGGCGTCGCTCATGACAGCAGCGCCGCGAAGAGCACGCGGCCGTCCACGGAGCCCAGCAGCGGCTCCTGGGCCTCCTCGGGGTGCGGCATCAGGCCCATCACGTTGCCCCCCAGGTTCGAGATCCCCGCGACCTTGTCGATGCTGCCATTGGGGTTCTCTCCCGCGTAGCGCAGCACCACGCGCGCCTCGCCCGGGTCGCCGAACCACGCGCCGTCGTGGTGCTTGAACGGGATCGAGAGCACCTCGCCCTCGTCGCGCCCGCCGGTCCAGGGCGTGCCGGCGTCGGCCACCTGCAGGTCGGCCTGCCGGCAGATGAACGACAACGAGGCGTTGGGGCGCAGCACGCCCGGCAGCAGCCCGCTCTCGCAGAGGATCTGGAAGCCGTTGCAGATGCCCAGCACCTTGCCGCCATCCGCCGCGTGCGTCCGCACGGCGCCCATGATGGGCGTGCGGCTGGCCAGGGCGCCCGGGCGCAGGTGGTCCCCGTAGCTGAAGCCGCCCGGGATCACCACGGCACCCGTGCCGTCCGGCAGCGCGGTGTCCTCGTGATGTGCGTACACCGGCTGGCCTCCCACGCCCTCCACGGCGCGCGCGGCGCTCTCGTGGTCGAGCGTGCCGGGGAACCGCAGCACCGCAACGCGGGTGGCGCTCACCCGGGTACCTCCACGTGGAAGTCCTCGATCAACTGGTTGGCGAGGAGGTCCTCGCACATCTTCGTGGCCTGCCCCGCCGGGTCGTGCCCGGCGATCTCGAGCTCGATGCGCTTGCCCACGCGCACGTCGCTGACGTCCCCGAAGCCCATGTGCGCAAGGGCGCCCTGCACCGCCTGCCCCTGGGGATCGAGCACGCCCTTCTTGGGCATGACGGTGACGACGACCAGGGTCATTCAGCGGCCTCCTTGAGCCATTGGTCGAACGAGCGACCGGTGATGCGCTCGTAAGCATCCACGTAGCGCTCCCGTGTGCCGACCACCACCTCGCGCGGCAGTTCCGGGCCGGGCGGCGAGTGATCCCATCCGCTCGCATCCAGCCAGTCGCGCACGTACTGCTTGTCGAAGCTGGGCGGGCTTGTGCCCGGCGCCCAGGTGTCGGCGGGCCAGAAGCGCGAGGAGTCGGGCGTGCATACCTCGTCGCCGAGGGTGAGCGTGGCCCGGGCATCGCCCGAGGGGGTCGTCCCCATCTCGAACTTGGTGTCGGCCAGGATGATCCCAGCCCGCATGCAGTCCGCCGCCGCCCTCTCGTACACCGCCAGCGACGCCCGCTCCATCCCGGCCGCAAGGTCCGGGCCCACCGCGGTCACCACGTCGGCCATGCTGATGTTCTCATCGTGGTCGCCCACGTCGGCTTTCGACGCCGGGGTGAAGATGGGCGCGGGCAGCCGATCGGCCTGGCGAAGGCCGGGGGGCAGGGCCACGCCGCTCGTCGCGCCCGTCTGCTGGTAGTCGCGCCAGCCGCTGCCGATGAGGTACCCGCGCACCACGCATTCCACCGGCAGCATGTCCAGTGCCCGAACCAGCATCACGCGGCCGGCGAGTTCCTTCCTCCGCCAGCCATCGGGCATCTCGCTCAGGCGCCACCCCAGGAGGTGGTTGGGGACGATGTCGGCCATCCTCGCGAACCAGTGCACGCTGAGGGCCGTGAGCACCTGCCCCTTGCCGGGGATCTCCGTGGGCATCACCACGTCGTACGCCGAGATGCGGTCGCTCGTCACCATCACCAGCCGGCCGTCGCCGACGTCGTGCACCTCCCGGACCTTCCCCCGGAGGATCAGGCTCACAGCGCCTCGACCCTCTCGAACACCTCGTCGAGGTGCCGGAGGTGGTGGGACGGGTCGAACATGGCGTCAAGGCGGTCGGGGTCGATCTTCCCCTGCACGTCGGGGTCTGCGGCCAGCAGTTCCCGGAGCGGCTGCCCGGTGTCCCAGGCGGTCATGGCGTTGCGCTGCACCGCGGCGTAGGCCTGCTCCCGCGTGAGGCCCTCCTCCACCAGGCCCAGCAGCACGCGCTGGCTGAACACCAGCCCGTATGAGGAATTGAGCACCTGCTGCATGCGATCGGGCCGGATCACCAGGTTGTCCACGAGCTTTGCGGTGGTGGCCAGCAGGTAGTCCATGAGCGTGTAGCTGTCGGGCAGGATCACCCGCTCCACCGACGAGTGCGAGATGTCGCGCTCGTGCCACAGCGCCACGTCCTCCATGGCCGGCAGCGAGTTGGCGATGCGCTCGGCGGTGATGGGGTTGCGCTTGTGGGGCATGGCCGACGAGCCCTTCTGGCCCTTGGCGAAGGCCTCCTCGGCCTCGCGCACCTCGGTGCGCTGCAGGTGGCGTACCTCCACGGCCAGGCGCTCCAGGCCGCTGGCGGCGATCGCCAGTGCCGCCATCACCTCGGCATGGCGGTCGCGCGGGGTCACCTGCGTGGCGATGGGCTCCACCTGCAGCCCGAGCTCGTCCATCACCTCGGCCTCCACGCCGGGCTCCAGCATGGCGTAGGTGCCCACGGCCCCGCTCAACTTGCCGAAGGCGATCTGCTCGTGGGCCTCCTCCAGGCGGCGCTCGTTGCGCTTGCTCTCCATGGCAAAGCCCGCGAGCCGAAGCCCGAAGGTGGTGGGCTCGGCGTGCACGCCGTGGGTGCGGCCCACGCACAGGGTGTCGCGGTGCTCCAGCGCGCGGCGCTTCAGCGCCTGGGTGAGCGCCCGCTGGCCCTCCACGATGATGCGCCCGCTCTGCACCATGGCCAGCGCCAGGCCGGTGTCGAGCACGTCGCTGCTGGTCATCCCGTAGTGGATCCACCGGCTGGCCGGGCCGATGTTCTCGTTCACGTTGGTGAGGAACGCGACCACGTCGTGGTTGGTGGTCCTCTCGATCTCCAGCGTGCGCTCCACGCTGAAGGCGGCCTTGGCCTCGATCTCGGCCAGGTCCTCGGATGGGATGACCCCCCGGCGCGCCCATGCGCGGCACACCGCGAGTTCCACGTCCAGCCAGCGCTGCAGCTTGGCCTCGTCGGTCCAGATGGCGGCCATCCCGGCCCGCGCGTACCTCGGGATCATGCGTCCATCCCCGCGGCGATGTCGCGCCGCATCTGCTGGCCGTCGAAGTGGATGAGATCCGCCGCGGTGTAGGCGCGCTCCCGCGCCTGCTCCACGTCGGCGCCCAGCGCCTGCACCGCCAGCACGCGGCCGCCGGCGGTCACCAGCGTGCCGGTGCCATCCCGCGCGGTCCCCGCCTGGAACACCTCGGCGCCCGTGGCCAGGGCGTCGTCGATGCCCGTGATCGCGTCGCCGGTGCGCGGGTCACCCGGGTAGTTGGCGGCAGCGAGCACGACGGCCACAGACGCCTCGGGCGTCACCGGCACCGGCTGGTCCGCGAGTCCGCCGCGCGCGGCGGCGAGGAGGATGTCGCCGAGGCCGCCTCCCACCCGTGGCAGTAGCGCCTGGGTCTCGGGGTCGCCGAACCGCACGTTGAACTCCAGCACCTTCGGCCCGCCCGGCGTCATCATCAGGCCCGCGTACAGCACGCCGCTGAACGGCATGCCGCGCCGCGCCATCTCGGCGATCACCGGGCGGTGCACCTCGTCCACCAGCTGATCCGCCAGATGGTCGGGGATGTCGGGCACGGGGGAGACCGAGCCCATGCCGCCGGTGTTGGGCCCGGTGTTGCCCTCGCCGATGGGCTTGTAGTCGCGGGCCGCCGGGAAGCGCGCAACGGCCGTGCCGTCGCTGATGGCCAGCAGCGACACCTCGGGGCCGGTCAGCCCCTCCTCCACCACCACGGTGGTGCCCGCCGCGCCGAAGGCGGCGTCGTCGATCATCGACACCAGCGCCGCGCGCGCCTCGTCCTCCGATTGGGCGATGACCACGCCCTTGCCCG
>Ga0181594_10005404_pt1 | contig 11193 bp, 9 predicted proteins | sample 071ome_18_FD_145603 | JGI IMG/M metagenome (GOLD analysis project Ga0181594, IMG submission 145603) | Coastal salt marsh microbial communities from the Groves Creek Marsh, Skidaway Island, Georgia - 071413BT metaG (spades assembly) | ecosystem: Environmental > Aquatic > Marine > Intertidal zone...
ATGACGAGGTCTGGAACCTTTCCATTCGCGGCGCATGGGATATCGGGCGCATTCGGCAGCTACGCACACAATTGAGCGCGTTAGATATCGAATGCACCTACGATTTTGAATCATCGCATTTTTCAAACACAGTGTTTTGGGCGCTTTTTGGGTTGCGTGGCCTCCCCTTCAGACGAAAGGGGCTTTCCTGGTCAGGTGTCAGCAAGCAAACGGGCTTATTTGCCGCGCAGTCGCATTGGAATGCCATGCACATAAAAGACCGGTGGACGGCTCAGCTTGCCGCAGCAGGTATACCGGGAATGCTAAGGGCTGATTTGTCATGGGTGGCGCGCCAAGTTCAATCTTTCAACGTCCCGTTCAGAATGGACCAATCATTTGCGCTTGTTTGTCTCGATTCAAATGCCAACTTATTGTGGCCTCTTGATATGCTGGCCTCTTTAGTCCAGTCCCTGGCGGACGATGGAATTTCACCAGTCCTGATTGGCCATGATGAAGCACGCGAATTGGCGGATGTGGTCACACTAAGATGCGACGCTACCATCAACGTCGTGGGCGCGGTGTCTTTAGAAGACCTTGTTTTTCTCTCGTGGGCCGCCTGCGCGGCCGTCGGCCCGGACAGCGGACTTATGCATCTGACATCGACCGCCGGGTGTCATACGGTCGTCCTCTATGATAGCTCGTCCGATCCGGCATTAACCGGCCAACGCGGCGATAGCGTGATCGTCCTACGCCGGCCCGCCCTATCGGATATATCGGTTAATGAGCTTATGTCGGCAGTTCGAAAGAGCTCTAAAATCCGCACGAATTAGCCGCCTTCCGCCGCCCATGGCCGCCCGGCTACTGTGGATTGCTTGACATACTGTGGCAGAGCCCTAGATTTCGCGAACTTTTGGCCCATTTTTGGTGATTTTGGACGATTTTTTCAATGGTTGCGGTGACTTTACCTGACGGCAGTGTACGCCGTTTCGACAATGCCATAACCGGCGCGGACGTCGCCGCCGATATTGGCCCAGGATTGGCCAAAGCAGCTCTCGCCATCCGCATAGACGGCATGATGAAAGACCTCAAAACGCCGATTGAACGTGACTGCGAGTTGTCGATTGTCACGCGGAAGGACGAAGATGCCCTGGAACTCCTGAGGCATGACGCTGCTCACATAATGGCGGAAGCCGTGCAGGAGCTGTATCCGGGTACCCAGGTGACCATCGGCCCCGCCATTGAAAACGGTTTCTATTACGACTTCGCACGGAACGAACCCTTTTCTCTCGACGATCTGATCAAGATCGAAACTCGCATGAAAGAAATCGTTGATCGCGACGAGGCGATTTCGCGTGAGGTTTGGGATCGGGAAGAAGCCATCAGCTTCTTTGAAGGGATCGGCGAAGCTTATAAAGCCGAATTGATCCGGGATTTGCCGGTCGATGAGCCGATATCAATTTATCGGCAAGGCAACTGGCTCGATATGTGCGTTGGCCCGCACCTGCCCTCAACCGGAAAGCTCGGCAAGGCGTTTAAGCTGACCAAGCTTGCCGGCGCCTACTGGCGCGGTGATTCCAACAGGGCGATGCTCCAACGAATCTACGGCACCGCATGGGCGGAAGAGAAGCAACTCAAAGACTACCTGACCATGCTGGAGGAAGCGGAAAAGCGCGATCACCGCAAGATTGGTCAGGAGATGAACCTCTTTCACCTCCAGCCGGAAGCGCAAGGCAGCGTCTTTTGGCATCCCAAGGGATACATGGTGTGGCGTGAGTTGGAGAAATATCTTCGCCGCCGCCTCGACAACGCTGGCTATCAAGAAGTCAAAACACCGCAATTGATGGATGCGCGCCAATGGGAGGCGTCGGGCCATTGGGGCAAATATCGTGAAAACATGTTTGTGGTGCCGGACGAAGTGCCAAACACCGAGGAAGGTGCCCCGGTAATCTCCGGCAAGTCCGACCTCATGGCTATGAAGCCCATGAATTGTCCGGCGCACGTTCTCATCTTTCGTCAGGGCATAAAGAGTTATCGCGACTTGCCGCTCCGAATGTCCGAATTCGGCTGCTGTCACCGCAACGAACCCCACGGTGCGCTTCACGGACTTATGCGTGTGCGCCAATTCACTCAAGACGATGCCCATATATTCTGCCGGGAAGATCAGATTGTGGACGAAGTTCGCGAGTTCTGCGAACTGCTCGACGTGATTTACAAGGACCTGGGCTTTGAAAATTACGCCATCAAATTGGCGTTGCGACCTGAAAAACGTTTCGGTACCGATGAAATGTGGGACAGAGCAGAAGACAATCTGCGTGAAGCCGTGCGCCTGGCAGGGCGGGCGACGCCAGAATACCGCTGGGAGGAATTACCGGGCGAAGGCGCTTTTTATTCGCCCAAACTCGAGTTTCACCTAACCGACGCCATTGGCCGCACTTGGCAATGCGGCACTATTCAACTTGACTATGTACTGCCCGAACGGCTCGACGCCACATATGTCGGTGAGGACGGCGGTAGACACCGCCCGGTGATGCTCCACCGCGCAATTTTGGGCACGTTCGAGCGCTTCATTGGCATTCTCATAGAGCACCACGCCGGCAAGTTTCCTCTTTGGCTCGCACCACTCCAAGCAGTTGTCTGTACGATCACCGAAGACAGCGATGCCTACGCCCAGGAGGTCGCTGCTACACTCCAGGACGCGGGTCTGCGTGTGGAGACTGACCTGCGTAACGAAAAGATCAACTACAAGGTACGGGAACACTCGTTGTCCAAAGTTCCAGTTCTAGTGGTTGTCGGCAAAAAGGAAGCGGAAGCTAGAACCGTTGCCCTGCGCCGCTTGGGCGGAAAAAATCAAGAAATCCTTGCGCTCAAGGAGGCAACCGATAGACTTGCCGCTGAAGCCTCGGCCCCCGATACGTCGAAGGATGCGGCTTAAAAATTGGCGCCAGGAATGACCGGCGCAGACAATTTATCCAATCAATACGAATCAACGGATATAGGAGACTGATACATACCTAGAATCGATCAACCGGCGCCCGCGTCCAAGGATGGACCTCGCGTCAACGAGCAGATCAACTGCGCCACAGTTCGCCTCATCGGCGCCGACGGAGATAACGTCGGGGTTGTCGATGTCGAAACAGCCCTCCGCAAAGCGGACGAAGCCGGGCTGGACCTCGTAGAAATTTCACCGAATGCCGATCCGCCCGTCGCGAAGATTCTCGACTACGGGAAGTACAAGTACGAGGAACAGAAGAAAAAGAACGAAGCGCGCAAGAAGCAAAAGGTTATCGAAGTTAAGGAGATCAAGCTGCGGCCAAACATTGACAATCACGACTACGACGTGAAGATGCGCAGCATGAAGCGCTTCCTTGAAGACGGCGACAAAGTAAAGGTCACGCTAAGATTTCGCGGGCGGGAAATGGCCCACGTGGAACTCGGTCACAAGCTACTTGACCGGGTCAAAGCGGATTTCGAGCCATTCGCCAAAGTCGAACAGGAAGCGAAGTCGGAGGGCCGGCAAATCGTTATGGTCTTTGCGCCGCGATAAGCGGCGCAGACACCTTCAGGATACAAATCCCGCAATCACGGACGTGCGCCGCGACGGACTAGTTGCTCGCGGATTCGTGGTTGATAAACCGGTCGCGAAACCAGCGATCCAGCATCGCTTTTTCGAACCTGAGGGCATCACCTGAATTATCGGCGGCGGCTGACTGCAAATACTCGGTGTCGGTAATCTGTTCTTCGCGTTCGTCCACCTTTTTGCCGTCCACGTAATAGATGTAGCGAACGTCGATGGAGGGCACGCTGCCTTTGCGCATGACCCGCTTATCGAACGGAAAACGCCACCACTCGTAGCGCCCGGCAAGATCGATATCGAGGACTTCGATACGAAGCCCTTCACTGGGCGAGAGGTTGTTGTTTCCCAAATCCATCAGATGATTCCGGATGGCATTGACCACCCCGAGACTCCCGGACCCAAAGGGACCGCCTTTTACGGCCGCGTCGGAATACCCAGCCGGCTTGATGAAGGCGACTTCAATCACCGCATGCGCGGGCGCGGCCAAAACTAAAATATATAATATAAACAAACATTTAGGTAACAAACGCCTCACCGAAACACTCCTCAACGCTATTCCTGACGCAACACGGCGGTCCAACTACCATCCGGGGCCCGGCCCGCCAACGTTCAATATCCGATTCTCCGGGTTTTTATGGTCATTCTGTGGCCTCTCGGGGGCGCGGGGATGCCTTGCAAACCGCCGGTCTTGCAGGTATAAGCGCGCCTTTCCGGCCCTTCGGGGCTGGAACAGATGGATGTACGCACAGCGTGCATCCCCGACCCAAAGGGCTAAAAAGCCATATATATTAGGCTTTTAGGGCATGCCTCCGGGTCGGTGTAATAATTTTCAATGAAATCCGAAAGGACCCCGAAATGCCCAAGATGAAAACCAAAAGCTCCGCCAAAAAGCGGTTCAAAATTACGGGTACGGGCAAGGTTAAAGCTGGTGTGGCCTACAAGCGCCACTGCCTCGACGCCAAGCCCCAGAAGATGAAGCGCACGTCACGCGGCACCATGGTGCTCGCGAAACCCGACGGCATCATCATCAAACGCAATTTCCTGCCTTACGGCTGAACCGATATTCTGACGGAGACCACCCATGTCACGCGTTAAACGGGGCGTTACCAAACACGCCCGCCACAAAAAAGTTCTCGCCCAGACCAAGGGCTTCCGCGGTCGCAGCTCGACCAATTACGAGCTCGCACGCAATCGCCTGGAAAAGGCGCTGCGCTATGCCTACCGCGATCGCCGCCTGAAAAAGCGGGACTTCCGTGCGCTTTGGATCCAACGCATCAATGCCGGTGTGCGTCTGCACGGCCTCACCTATTCCCGATTTATCAACGGGCTCAAGAAGGCGGGTGTGGAACTGGACCGCAAAGTTCTTGCCGACCTCGCCGTTCATGAGCCCGAGACCTTCGCCAGCCTGGTGAAGCAGGCCCAAGCAGCTCTCGGTTAGATCGCGCAGCAGACGCCGGTCATCTGATTTAGCCAAGTTGAGTTAAGGGGCCGCCATCCGGGCAGCCCCTTTTCTTTTGCCAACACGGATAAACGGATACGGTGCGAGAGACATGACTCAAAGCTCAATTGAACACCTCCGCGGCGAACTGATCGCCGCCATTGACGGCGCTGCTGATGCGGCTGCCTTGGAAGAGGTGCGCGTCAGTGCCCTCGGCAAGAAGGGCCGCATAACCGCGCTCATGAAGGACCTTGGGTCTATGGAACCCGAGGCGCGCAAAACCTTCGGCCAGCAGGTCAATGCTCTAAAGGACGAAGTTGCCGTAGCCCTCGAAACACGCAAGAGCACTTTCGAAACCGAAGCTCTGAATGCGCGCCTCGCGTCGGAAACCATGGACGTGACGTTACCGGTGCGCCCCGAGTCCGAGGGCTCGCTGCATCCCATCAGCCAGACCATTGATGAACTGTCCGCGATCTTCGGCGTAATGGGATTTGAAATCGCAGATGGCCCCGATGTGGAAGACGACTTCCACAACTTCACGGCGCTCAACTTTCCGCCTGGCCACCCCGCGCGGGAAATGCACGATACCTTCTTCCTGGAAAACGCCAATGACGGTGAACGCTACCTTCTGCGCACGCATACCTCGCCGGTGCAGATCCGCACGATGGTGAGCCAAAAGCCGCCGATCCGTGTGATCATCCCGGGGCGCACCTATCGCTGCGACTACGACATGACGCACACGCCCATGTTCCATCAAGTGGAAGGGCTTATAATTGATAAGACAACCCACATGGGTCACCTCAAAGGGTGCCTCGCGGAATTCGTGCGCACGTATTTTGGCGTAGACGACCTGCCCATTCGCTTCCGGCCCAGTTTCTTCCCCTTCACCGAACCCTCGGCGGAAATGGACATCGGCTGCAGCCGTGCGGGCGGGGAACTTAAGCTCGGCAATTACGGCGACTGGTTGGAGATTCTCGGCTGCGGCATGGTGCATCCAAACGTGCTCAAGGCCTGCGGGCTCGACCCCAACGAGTATCAAGGCTTTGCCTTCGGCATGGGCATTGAGCGTATCGCCATGCTGAAATACGGCATTCCCGATCTGCGCACGTTCTTCGAGTCAGATCTACGCTGGCTGAAGCACTATGGCTTCGCGGCCCTAGATGTACCGAGCGTGACCGGAGGGCTGATCCGATGAAGTTCACCCTCTCATGGCTAAAAGATCATCTGGAAACGAACGCGTCCCTGGACGAAATCACCGACAAGCTGACGGCGATCGGCTTGGAAGTGGAAGGCGTCGAGAATCCCGGCGCGCTATTGGCGGATTTCATCGTCGCCCACGTCACGGAAGCCAAACAACATCCCAATGCCGACCGGCTGCGCGTGTGCACCGTCAATACGGGCTCCGAAACCCTGCAGGTGGTATGCGGTGCGCCCAATGCCAAGACGGGCATGAAGGCCGTACTGGCGCGGGTAGGCACCACCATCCCGGCCTCTGGCGATAAGCTGAAGAAGGGCAAGATTCGCGGCGAGGAAAGCCAGGGCATGCTGTGCTCCGCCCAAGAGCTGAAGCTCGGCGAGGATCATTCGGGCATCATCGAGTTGCCGGCCGATGCACCCGTAGGCGTACCGGTCACCGATGTCATGCCACTTGATCCAATCATCGAAATTGCGCTGACACCGAACCGTGTCGATGCCCTAGGCGTGCGCGGTGTCGCGCGCGATCTCGCGGCGGCAGGCATTGGCAAACTAAAGCCTTTGAACGATGCGCCTGTTAAAGGCACATTCGAAAGCGCGCGGAAAGTGGTAATGAACTTGCCGGGCGATCAAACGCAGAAGTGTCCAATGTTTGTCGGGCGCGCGCTCAAGGGCGTGAAGAACCCGGAAAGCCCCACGTGGTTAAAGGACCGGCTTGATGCAATTGGCCTGCGCCCAGTTTCCGCGCTAGTCGATATCACGCAATACCTCACCATTGATCTTGGAAGGCCGTTGCACGTTTTCGATGATGCGAAGCTGAACGGCCCCATCGGACCACGGCTCGCGAAGAAGGGCGAAGAAGTTCACGCGCTGAACGACAAGACCTATGAGCTCGAAGAGTCCATGGTGGTCATTGCCGATGAGTCGTCCGCGCTCGGCATCGGCGGCATCATGGGCGGCGAGCCCAGCAGCGTGAGCGAGACCACCACTGAGGTTTTCCTGGAATCTGCGCTGTTCGACCCCTTCAACATCGCCGAGACCGGCCGCAAGCTGCAGGTCAATTCCGATGCCCGCTACTGTTTCGAGCGCGGCGTCGATCCTGAGTCACCCGTGATGGGCGCCGAAGTGGCCACGCGCATGATTCTCGAGATTTGCGGCGGCGAAGCTTCAGACATTGTTATCGGCGGCGCCACGCCGGGCTACAAACGCGAGATTTCGCTCGATCCGGCGTGGGTGAAATCCCTCGGCGGCGTCGATGTGCCCGAAAGCGAAATGAAATCCATTCTCGAACGTCTGGGATTCGCCGTGAAATCCGGATCACCGTGGACCGTATCACCGCCGTCATGGCGCGCAGATGTGGAAGGCTGGCAGGATCTCGTTGAGGAAATCCTGCGCATTCATGGCTACGACCATATCCCTGAAAGCGTACTACCGCGTCCGCCCATGCCGAAAACCGTGCCGACGCCCCAGCAAAGGCGCGTTTCCTTCGCGCGCCGGACATTGGCCACGCGCGGATTGCAGGAGACAACGACGTGGGCCTTCGTTCCAAAAGCTCAGGCGGAGATGTTCCGCGGCGACTTTCCTCTTGTGATGCTCGCCAATCCGATCAGCTCCGAATTGGATGCCATGCGCCCGTCCCTCATCCCAAATCTCGCCGCGGCAGCGGGACGGAACGCTGCGCGCAATATGGCCGATAGCCGGTTGTTCGAAGTCGGCCCGCGCTTCGAAGGCGCCAAGCCCGGCGAGCAAACGCTTGTTGCCTGCGCCCTGCGCGCCGGCCACACCGGTCCCCGGCACTGGACCGGAGATCGCCGCGCCGTGGACGCATTGGACGCAAAGGCCGATGCGCTGGCCGCGATCGATGCGGCCGGCTTGACGCGCACCGCCGTACAGACCGTAGGTGGCGGCGACGACGTTGCCCCGCCCTGGTATCACCCCGGCCGCTCCGGCGCCTTGAAACTTGGAAATCAGGTGCTTGCCTATTTTGGCGAACTGCACCCTGCCGTCCTCGCGGCCTTGGATGTCAAAGGCCCCGTGGTGGCCTGCGAAGTGTTTTTGGATCGACTGCCCCCGCCGAAAAAGTCGACCGGTCCGGCGCGGCCCCTACTAAAGGCATCACCGTTCCAGCCCGTGGACCGCGACTACGCTTTTGTCGTGGACTCATCGGTCGCTGCTGAAGGTTTGCTGAAAGCCGTACGCAACGCCGACAAAGACCTGATTACGGATGTTGGTTTGTTCGATTCCTATGAAGGATCGCATTTGGAAAAAGGTAAAAAGTCTCTTGCCGTGGCGGTCACTCTTCAGCCAAAGGATGCGACACTGACCGAAGAACAAATCGATGCTGTCTCAAAGAAAATCGTGGCAGCCGTGGAAAAATCCTGCGGCGGCGTTTTGCGCGCCTAAATCAAAAGTTTCCTATAACAGTCCCGTTTCATGACCGACCTTTCCCATATCCGCAATTTCGCGATCATCGCACACATCGATCACGGCAAGTCGACCCTGGCCGACCGCATCATTCAAATGTGCGGCGGGCTGACCCAGCGCGAAATGCAGGAACAGGTTCTCGATTCCATGGATATCGAGCGTGAGCGCGGCATCACCATCAAGGCGCAAACAGTGCGCCTCAGCTACACGGCCGACAACGGCGAAACCTATCAGCTCAATCTGGTGGACACGCCCGGCCACGTGGACTTTGCCTACGAGGTCAACCGCTCTCTCGCCGCTTGCGAGGGCTCGTTGCTTGTGGTGGACGCCTCCCAGGGCGTGGAAGCGCAAACGCTTGCCAACGTGTACCAAGCCATCGAGGTCAATCACGAAATTGTCCCGGTCCTCAACAAGATCGATCTGCCGGCGGCTGAGCCCGCGCGCATCCGCCAACAGATTGAGGATGTCATCGGCATTGATGCCTCGGACGCCGTAGAAACCTCCGCAAAGACCGGCCTTGGCATCAAGGACGTATTGGAAGCGATCGTGCACCGACTGCCGCCGCCGAAAAGCGATGGCAGCGATACATTGAAAGCGCTTCTGGTCGATTCTTGGTACGACAGTTATTTGGGCGTGATCATTCTTGTGCGGGTCAAAAGCGGGACGATCAAGAAGGGCTCGAAGATCAAGTTCATGTCCAATGATGCGACTTATCAAGTGGACAAGGTTGGCGTCTTCACACCTAAGATGAAAGACGTGCCGAGTCTGAGCACCGGCGAGCTCGGTTTTCTCATCGCCTCCATTAAGGCGGTGGCCGATTGCTCGGTGGGCGACACCATCACAGACGAATTGCGTCTGGCGCCCGAACCCCTGCCTGGATTTAAGCCCAGTATTCCCGTGGTTTGGTGCGGCCTGTTCCCCGTGGACGCCGCACAGTTCGAGGTCCTGCGCGAAAGCCTGGCTAAACTGCGTCTCAACGATGCCAGCTTCCATTATCAGATGGAGAGCTCGGCGGCGCTCGGCTTCGGCTTCCGTTGTGGCTTTTTGGGCCTGTTACACATGGAGATCATTCAGGAACGCCTTGAGCGTGAGTTCGATCTCGACCTGATTACAACGGCACCCAGCGTCGTGTATCGCATTCACACAACTGATGGTGAAATGCTTGAGCTGCACAATCCGGCGGACATGCCGGAAGTCACGCGCATTACGTCCATCGAAGAGCCCTGGGTGAAAGCCACCATTTTGGTTCCCGACGAACACTTGGGCCCGGTGTTAAAGTTGTGTACCGAACGGCGCGGCGAACAACTCGACCTGACATACGTCGGCAACCGAGCGATGGTCGTGTACCGCTTGCCGCTGAATGAAATCGTTTTCGATTTTTATGACCGGTTGAAGTCGATCACGCGCGGCTACGCCAGTTTTGATTACGAAATATCGGATTACCAAGATTCCGATTTGGTGAAAGTAAACATCCTGGTCAACGCCGAGCCCGTGGACGCCTTGGCGTTCATGGCTCACCGCAGCCAGGCCGAGGCGCGCGGACGGCATATATGTGGGCGATTAAAAGATCTCATTCCGCGACACCTTTTCAAAATACCGATTCAGGCCGCCATCGGCGGAAAGGTGATTGCGCGGGAAACGATTGCGGCCCTACGCAAAGACGTAACCGCGAAATGTTATGGCGGTGATATTTCGCGGAAACGCAAATTGCTGGACAAACAAAAGGAAGGCAAAAAGCGCATGCGTCAATTCGGCCGCGTCGAGATTCCGCAATCTGCGTTCATTAACGCATTAAAAATGGGCGATGAGTAAAAACTCGATCGCCCTCAAATTGCGAAACGGAATATTAGATCACCGAGCGTGCCGGAAGATGCGGCGATGATCGCGGCGCTTGCGGCAAAAGTGCGCGAGCGCAAATCCGACAACGCCCAAAACGATCCACGCCGGCATGGCCATGATGCCCGCGCTAACCGCACTCAGAATTTCGGAAGAGTTGGCTGTGAAGTTCGGCGTTTGACCCACCAGCAGCGTCCAAATGTCTGCTGTGGCGAGTCCAGAATACTGGCCAGCGCCTAGGGCCATCACGGCTTCTGCCGAAGCCATAACGATTGCCAAAACGACCAATGTCCAGCCGAAGGCACGCCCAAATATCACTGGAACCTCACGCCCCTGAATCAGTTTCTTACCCCACTCAATGAGGGGTACCGGATAATCCCTTTAAATTAAAGGGTAATTTTTGGTCGTTTCGACTGCGGACGACCTGCCTTAGTGGCGGAAAACATGGGAAATCCCGCAAGCCTGTGGAATATGGGGATAAATTGGATTTTTTTGACTCACAAAACACGCACGCTTTGTTGCGGCGGACGAAAGGCTCGGTTAGGTTCTGCGCCTTCCAGACAGGCCCGTTGCTTGACCGATTCCTGCGACTCGGGAAATTCTGCTGGTTCCGGAGGGGTGGCCGAGTGGTCGAAGGCGCACGCCTGGAAAGTGTGTATACCCCAAAAGGGTATCGTGGGTTCGAATCCCACCCCCTCCGCCATTAAATTAATTAAAATATAATAATATCAATAAGATATATTTTGGA
>Ga0181594_10005406_pt1 | contig 11192 bp, 7 predicted proteins | sample 071ome_18_FD_145603 | JGI IMG/M metagenome (GOLD analysis project Ga0181594, IMG submission 145603) | Coastal salt marsh microbial communities from the Groves Creek Marsh, Skidaway Island, Georgia - 071413BT metaG (spades assembly) | ecosystem: Environmental > Aquatic > Marine > Intertidal zone...
GGGACCTCTGCCGCGCGCTCGCCCCCTTGGGCATCATCTGGAGCGCCGCAGTCACCATCGATGTCACCGACGACCCCGCGCTCATCCGCGAAATGGCCCTCGCCGGCTGCACGGGCGTCTTCATCGGGTTCGAATCCCTGTCCGACGACAACCTGACCGCCGCCCGCAAGAAGACCCCCAAGACCCGGGACTACGCGCGTCGCGTCCGACTGCTTCACGACTACGGCATCCAGGTCAACGGCAGCTTTGTGATTGGTTTCGATGAAGACGACCGCGACGCCTTCGCCCGACTCGCCGACTGGGTGGAGGAGAACCGGCTGGAGTGCGCCACCTTTCATATCCTTACGCCCTATCCCGGCACGCCGCTCTTTGAACGCATGGAGGCCGAGGGACGGATCCTGCATCGCGACTGGTCCCAGTATGACACGGCGCACGCCGTTTTCCGCCCGAAGCACATGTCACCCGAAGAACTAGAGCTTGGCTACGACTGGCTCTATCGACGGCTCTTCTCCTGGCGGTCCATCTGGGCGCGTCGACCGCAGAACATCAGCTCCGGCGCGCCGTATCTCGCCATGACGGCGCTCTACAAACGGTCGAATCGCTACTGGCATTTCCTCATCAAGCACGGGCTCGTCCGCAAAGCCTGGCATCCACTGGTGGAATGGTCCCGCAGGCGCCACCTGCGATTCCGGGAACAACTGGCGGGTCCGGTCCGCCTGGATAGCCCGCCGGAACCCGTGGTGAATGCCGTCTCCGCCGGCGTATGACACGACGACTGGATACCCTGTCGGAAGCGACGACGCGCCCCCGCCCAACAGTTCATTCATCGCGAAGATGCTCGGCAAAAAACTCCGACATGATGCGCAGGGCGCGAGCATTCACCTCGCGCGAAAGATCCAGGGCGTGCGGCCAACCGTCCAGCCGGTCGTAGCGAAACGGGACACCCAACGCCTGAAGTCGCGCCGCCAGGCGGTCCGCCTGCGCGACGGGAACGGTGTCGTCAATCGTTCCGTGAAAAATCAGGGTCGGCGGCGCATCCGCGTTCAAATGCGCCAGCGGCGAGGCCTGACGATAGACTTCCGGCGCGTCGTCAAACTGCCGACCGCCCAGGAAGTCCCTCACCAGCGGGCTGGCAATTCCGAACGGGGTGGTCAAATCGGCCGGACCATAGAGATTCACCACAGCCTGCACCCGACTGCTGACACCCGCCTGACCGCCGCTTCCCTCCAAGGCTGTCACTCCGGGAGAGTAGCCGACCATCATCGCCAGGTGACCGCCGGCCGATCCGCCCGCCACCCCAATTCGCTCCGGATCGACGCCCAGGTCCGCCGCGTTGGCCCGCATCCAGCGCACCGCGCACTTGGCGTCCTCGACCGCGGCCGGATAAACAGCCTCGCGGATCAGGCGGTAATCAATCGTCGCGACCACATAGCCTCGCTCCGCAAACTTCACCCCGTAATAATGATAATCGCTTCGCTTGCCACCGCGCCAGGCCCCGCCATGAATGAAAACCAACCCGGGCCGGTCCTTCCCCGCGTTCTCCGCAGGCGCATAGAGGTCCAGCAACAACGGCCTTTCCCCGCCCTGCCCGAACGCCACTCCGCGCCGAACGGTCACATCTTCCGGCGTTTCAATCCTGGGATTCACCAACGGCAACTGCCCCAACCCGATCGCCAACTTCACCGCCATCATGTTCGGATACCCCTTTGGGGCCGGCTCCTTTTCCGTCGCCAATGACTTGAAATACGGTTCCAGTTTTCCCTCCGCGATCGCCGCCTTGCGTCGGTCGATCACCGCATCCGGATCCGCCGGCGCGCGCGTCGGATCCACAAACTTCTCCAGGTCCCGAAGGGCGATGACATGAAAGTGGTTCTCCGCCAGGTAGGCCATGAATCGCTCGAACAGTTCCCGCTTGGTCGCGACCCAGGGATGCGCGATATCCGGCACGCCGTGAAACTGCAGGACCGCGATGCGGCCGAACTTCGCCTGGTCCACCGCGCGCTTGAAATCCTCGAACTCCCAGGCGGGCCGGGCATCGCCGGCGGTCGGAATCCGCAAGGGATGATCCGCCCCCGGTTCAAAGGCAAACCCTTTGCCCAAGGGATAGTCAAACTCCGGCGCGCCGCCCCGACGCGCAAACTTGATGCCGGCTTCGCGCAGGATTGGATACGCCTCAGGCGCCCAACCGTTCCCGGGATACGCAAACGACACCGGCCGCGGAATGCCCTGCTCCCGACACCGCGCGTTGATCGCCTCCAACTGCTCCGGCAGCCGGGCCAGCTGCTTCTTCAGCGCCGCCGGATTCTTCGGGTTCAAGCCCATGTGATCGCGCGTGTGATTCCCGATCTCGAAGCCGTCGCGATGCAACTCCGCGATCTGCTCCCAAGTCATGTAGTGTTCCTTGTTGGTCGCGAAGTCCCACCCCTCGGTGATGAAGAACGTCGCGCCAAAACCGTGCTTCTTCAGGATGGGACGGACCACGGTATGGTGGGACTTGACCGAGTCGTCAAAGGTGAGGACAACCACCTTGTCGGGGATGGCTTCCAGGGCGGAAACCGGGAACTCACCGATCCGCGTCAGAGAGAGAACGCCAGCGATCAGCCAAACTCGCGATATTCGATTCATCCCGGCATCCAAACGACCGCGTTCCGTTCTGACAATGCAGAAGCATGGCGACCGATCTACCTGGGGTCGGATTCGGAACGTTCGTTCACCCGCAGCAGGCGCGCCCCGGTCGGATTGAAATCCACATTCCGCAGTTCGCAGTCCGTCATCTTGAGAACGCCGCCATTCACGCGAAAGCGCGCTGGCTCCGGTCGCTTTCCCTGCACGGTCACCCGCGTGAGATTCAACTCGAACGCCTGATCCGGGCCGCCGCGCGGGCCCGCGCTGAGAGCCGTCGCCGGTGTCGTGTTGATGATCCGGCAGTCGGTCAGACCATGCCGTTTGCCGATCAGCAGGACATCCGCGCTCACGCTGTCGCGAAACTCGCAGTTCCAATAATGGGTGATGCATTCATTGACGTCGGCAATGGCGTTCTCATTGCCCCAGAACGCCCCCTTCCGAATCTCGGCTTCGCAGGTGTCATGAGCGCTGAAGCCTTCATCAAAGCAATCATACCCCTTGATGTTCTCGAATTTAAGCCCGGTTGATTGGCCGTGGATGTTGAATCCGTCGTTGAGAAAACGACGCGCATTCAAGTTGCGAACGACAATATCCGAGTTGCTGCCGCTGGTCGCGAGGCCGTTCGGACGGACGGACCATTCCAAACTGCGGACCCCGCCGCGCACGTAAAGCCAGCCGTGCTTGACCCCGCGCGCTTTCGCCGGTTCGCCCGCATCCGCGTCCTCCGGGTCGTTCACAAAGCAGAACTGTCCCTCCTGCAACGCCGCCGGTTCCGGAAAGGCGGCCGAATTGGAGCTTTGGGTCCGCCCCATGCGCTCCACCCGTCCGTCAAAGGCCAGCAAATGCCGGTTCCAGGTCGTCTGCGGCAAGCGCAACCGCTTCAGCCCGTCGTTCAAGGCCTCCCAGCCTGCTTCCGAAAGCGGGTCCGAGCCATCAAGCGTCACGCCGTTGCCTTCGATGACGATCCCGGTTTTTCCACGCAGGACAATTGACTGCCGATAAAGCGCGCCCTGGGGCAGCAATTGGATCACATCGCCGGACGCCGCCGCCTTCACCGCGCGCTGCGCCGTCGCGAAGGGAGCCTCAAGGGAGCCGTCATTGCGATCGTCTCCGCTGAAGGGATTCACCGCCCACTCCGCGGCTGTGGCCTCGATCAGCGTCGCGGCCGCCAGCAAGGGAAGGAACGCAGTCAGGAAACTCAGGATGGGTCGGTTGATCATCGGGAAGTGTCGGAGCGAGGGCGGCGGCAACTCATTCAATCGCGCTTGGGCGCAGGCATGTCCTCCCCTTGTGAAAGGTAACTCCACAAGGCAGCTATCTGCGCCCGCGCATCGCCGCCTTCAATGTCCTTCAGCGCCGCAACGCCATCCGGCCAGAAGACCGGCATACGCGTGCCGGGTTTGACCTCGCCGGGAGCCTTCATGAAACGGAAAAACCAATCGCGGTTCAAGCGCGCCGCCATCGCGCTGAGATTGATGCCGGGGACAGCGACGCCGGGAACGCCCCGGTAATCGTGGCAGGCGACGCAGCCCAGACCATCCGTGCCGGCGAGCGCGCGTCCACTTTCGATCGCCGAAGCCGGCAGCGCCGTTTCCCGCCCGGACTTCGTCGGTCGATCCAGCGCAACCAAATCGTCGGTCAACTGCTTCGTGACGTCGGTCCCGAACTGCGGCATCCGCGTCTTGAGATAGGGGCGAACACGGTGTCGATCCCCGCCCACGATGGCCGCCAAGGCCTCCGGCTTCAACTTGGCGCCCACCCCGTCCAACGCCGGGGGCAGATGGCCCTCCTCGCCGACATCTTGGGCCAGACTCGATTGGAACCAGTGTTTCTCGCCGGCGTCCGGCCCGCCCAGACCGTCGCGAACATGACAATTCCGACAGTTGAAACGGGCCATCCCGATGGCCGCTCGGCGTTCGACCGGCTGCGGCTCTGCCAGGGCCGCCTTACCCCGGACCAACGCCTTGAGCGTCTTGCGCTGCTCCTCCGAGAAGTCAAATCTTGGCACGCTTTGTTTCACATGGTCCCCCGTGCAACCGACAATCGAGTAGACCTTCAGGCGATCGAAAGGCTTGGCGGTGACCATGGGCCGGATGTCGTCCAGCTGGTGGCAGGCGGCGCAGCGCAAGGCCGAAAACATCTGGCGCCCCAACTTGACCTTCTGGGCATCCAGGGTGACGCCGCGCCAACGGAGCGGCATCATGACCAACTCGTTCGGCGCCGTGATTCGATCCGCCGGAACAGCCTCCCACTCGCCCTGGTCATCCAGCCACTCCAGCCTGACCGGCGTCGGCCCTACCCGCCGGATCGAAAGCGCGGCGGTTCCCGCATCCAGGGCGATGACTCCCTCGCCGGACGAGCTGCCGGACGCGATCACCAGCACAGGTTTCCCGTTCACAGCAAGCGACGAACCGACGCCGCCGGACAAACGAAAGCGACGTTCACCCGCCTCGAACACTGACAAGCGCCCGTCATAGAGAACGGCGACCTTCGGCCCCGCGGACGACAACCCCTCGATCTCCGCCTCCAGTCCATCCACCTTTCCAGCGGCCGCGGGTTGGACCTTCGCGAGATCCGCAACAGCGGCGTCAACGTCCTTGAACAACTCGTAGGCAAACCCGTTCTCAATCGGCGCATTGGGCTTGAGCAGTTGGGGATTGCCGACCTGCTTGCGCAGAAGATAGGCCGCGATCGCCCGCGCTTCACCGGCGCTCAGTCCCATGTCCGGCATCCGTCCCGAAGGACGCGCCTTCAACGGATCGAGCAAAAACTCCGTCAATGGATCGACGCCGATCTTCTCCTCCAACAAGCCCAGCGGAACACCGGGCTCAGGCCCCGGTTCGCCGTTCTGCGCCGGATGGCAGGCGACGCAGCCAACCGTGTGATAAAGATGTTCGCCAGCCGCAATCAGGGACGCGTCCACCGGCGCATGCCGCAACTTCATCACCCCGCCGCGCGCGATCAGAAAGTGGGTCAGAAAGTCGATCACCGGATCGGACGCCGCGTTCTCCGAAGCGTGAAACACATTCGGCATGGTCGCCCCCGGCTTCATGGACTGCGGATCCGCCAGGAATCGCTCCAGATAGGACGGCGAAATGCGGGCGCCTATCTCATCCAGATCCGGCGCCTGCTTCGTGGGGATCCGGGCCCGGATCGCCTCCGATGCGGCATGACAGGAAAAGCAGTTCAACTCCCCCAGCATCAATTCCGCCGCGGCCGCTGACGCAATTCCGTCCGCGGATCGAAGCCAGGTCGTTCCCGGCACCGCAGGCGACTCCGAATGCGACACCGGAACGACCGCCAAACAGGCTGCGGCCAGCGCAACGACAAGCGCCACGCGCCGGATGAATGAAATTGAAGTGCCGGGGATGGGATGGATCGTGAACAAGATGGAATGCATTTAGCAGAATCAGCCGCCGACATCCACGCGGATCTTGGCTTCATCGGGCCCCCGGCCGACGACGACACGCAAAACAATAATTGCCCGCGCAAAAACAATTTCAGCGAAGCGGCGGGAGGGAACGGGCGCGAAGCTGCGCTCACTAGTCATGATTGATATCAGCGTTCTCTATTGTGGATTGGAAACTCCCAGCTCGCCCCACCGCTACGGGCGCAAGATCACCCAGATTGATCCGCCCGAGCATCAGCGGATGAAGCAGGCCAAAAGCGCGAGGGAGCGCCGGCCCATCGTCGTCTGGAATCTCACCCGGACCTGCAATCTCAACTGCCAGCATTGCTACACCGCCTCCGAAGCCAAGAGCTATCCGGGCGAACTGACCACGGAACAGTGCAAGGCCGTGCTCGACGACCTCGCCGAATTCAAGGTCCCGGCCGTACTGTTCTCCGGCGGCGAACCGCTCGTGCGCAAGGACGTGTTCGAGTTGGCGGCCTACGCCCGCGAACAGGGACTGCACGTCGTGCTCTCCACCAACGGCACGCTCATCACCCGCGAAATCGCCGAGAAGCTCAAGGAACTCAAGTTCGCCTACATCGGCATCAGCCTCGACAGCGCCTTCCCCGAAGTGCATGACAGGTTCCGCGGCATGGAAGGCGCCTTCGAGAAAACCATGAAAGGCTTCCGCCATTGCGTCGATGTCGGCCAAAAAGTCGGACTCCGACTCACGCTCACCCGCGAGACCTGCGAGAATCTCGACGCCATCTTCGACCTCATCGAGCGCGAGGGCATCAACCGCGCCTGTTTCTACCACCTGTGTCCCGCCGGCCGCGGCAAGGATCTTTATCGCATGGACCGCGAGCAGACCCGCCGGGCCGTCGACACCATCCTCGACCGCACGCGCGACCTGCACGAGCGCGGCAAACCGGTGGAGATTCTCACCGTCGACAACCATTGCGACGGCCCCTACATGTGGATGAAAATGGATCGGGAAAACCACCCCCGGGCCCAACAGGTTCGCGAGATGCTGGAATGGAATGGCGGAGGCCGTTACTCCAGCGGCGTGGGCATTTCAGATATCGACTTCCTGGGCAATGTCCACGCGGATCAATTCTCCATGTTCCGGTCCTTCGGCAATGTGAAGCAACGCAAGTTCTCGGAGATCTGGCAGGACCTCGGGAATCCGGTCATGGCCGGCCTCAAGGAGCGACTGCCGCTGCTGCAGGGCCGCTGCGCCGAATGCCGCTTCAAGAACATGTGCGGCGGCGGACTCCGCGCCCGCGCCGAGGTCGTCCATGGCGACCCCTTTGCCGAGGACCCCGGCTGCTACCTGACCGACGAGGAAATCTCGGGAACGGTTTAGCTCCGGCCGCCCTCGCGGCGGAGAAAGGACGCGCCACCCGGTTTCAACCCCGCCCGCGGACATAAAACCGCCGCGGGAACGGGAGTGCGTGGACATGCCCATGGCCATAGCCCAACCACGCAGCGGCTTGACTGCCCCCCATAAGAGTGTACTGGTATCGCCGAACGAACCGGCCGCCGGCCCGCGAACCGCAGATCAACCAGACCACCGCCATGAACATCGAGATCGACCCCGAACAACTACAGGCCATCGCGCTGGACTGGGGCGGACGCCTCATCGCCGCCATCCTGATCCTGATCGTCGGCAAATGGATCGCTGGATCGATTCGACGCGTCTTCGAACGCGCGCTGGAAGCAAGGAAGGTGGACAAGACCATCGTCAGCTTCCTGGGCAATCTGGGCTACATGCTGCTGATGACCTTGGTCGTCCTGATGGCGATCGGCAAGTTGGGTGTCAACACCACCTCCTTTGTCGCGGTGGTCGGCGCCGCCGGCCTCGCCGTGGGTCTCGCCCTGCAAGGCTCGCTGTCCAATTTCGCCAGCGGCGTCCTGCTGATCATCTTCCGGCCGTTCAAGGCCGGCGACTTCGTTGAGGCCGGCGGCGCCGCGGGCATCGTCGAGGAAATCCAGGTCTTCTGCACCAAGATCCGAACTGGCGACAACAAGGCCATCATCATCCCCAACTCAGGCGTGCTCGGCGGCAACATCGTCAACTACTCCGCCAAGGAAACGCGCCGCGTCGAGCTGATCTTCGGCATCGGGTATGACGACGATCTGCGGAAGGCCAAGGCCCTGTTGCAGGAAATCATCGCAGCGGACGAGCGCATCCTCAAGGACCCGGAATCGCTGGTGGCCGTCAAGGAATTGGCCGACAGCAGCGTCAACTTTGTCGTCCGCGTGTGGGTGAAGTCCGCCGACTTCTGGAATGTCCATTTCCACTTGGTGGAGACCGTCAAGCTTCGGTTCGACGAGGAAGGCATCTCCATTCCCTATCCCCAGCGGGACGTGCATATCCACCAGGTGACCGACAGCTCCGAGGGTGCTAAGGCTGCGTGACCGCCGAGCGGCAGGTGATCAGTCTGACCTTCCGGGAGCGAGGAACCGGCGAGAGTCCCAATGGGTGACGCCCTCGGCATCCGCGCGCTCGTCGACAGCGATCTGCAGTTTGCCGATTCAATTCGGGAGCTCGCCGGCTGGAACCAACTCCCGCAGGACTGGCTGCGCCTGTTGCAACACGATTCCGACGGCTGTTTCCTGGCCGAGTGGGAAGGTCGCCCGGCAGGAACGGCCACCACCACCGCTTACGGGACCGACCTCGCCTGGATCGGCATGGTCATCGTGCATCCCGATCTGCGACGCCACGGCATCGGCCGCGCGCTGCTCCATCACTGCATCGCGCATCTCCAGGAAAAGAAGGTTGCCTGCATCAAGCTCGACGCCACCCCCTTGGGCAAGACCGTCTACGATCAACTGGGCTTTGTCGACGAATGGAGCCTGGCGCGTTGGGAGGCCGAGGGGCTGCACCTCAACGCGGAGGGCTCCGCGCAGATCGAATGGCTGGGCCAGGAACCCACGCCACCGCTGCTCCAATTGGATCGCGGGGCCTTTGGCGTCAACCGGGAGCGGATGTTGCAAGCCCTCGCGGCCCAGTCGGAAGCCGTCCTTCATCGGACGCCGGACGGAAAACTCGACGGCTACGGCATGCTTCGTCCCGGCCGCAATGCGTTCTACCTCGGGCCAATCGTGGCGACGAGCGACCACGCCGGCGAAGCCATCGCGCGCGCGCTGTTGCACCGGGCGCGCGGCCAACGCGTTTTCTGGGATGCGCCGGACGCCACTGCGGGCGCCGTGGCCTTGGCGAAGGAACTCGGCTTCACCCAGCAACGCGTCCTGACCCGGATGCATCTGGGCGAAAACAATTCACCCGGAACGCCCGGGAATGTCTGGGCCCTCGCCGCCCCGGAAATCGGGTAGGCTTCTCGCCGCGGGCCGCGTGGCGCAGGCGTCCCCGCCTGTTCGCTCTCCATTGGCGGCGAGACGCCGCCATGACCCGCAGCCGGGACGGCCGCGCTACGCGGTGTCCGAAAATCAGCCGTGCCATCCGCGGCGGGCGCAGTTAGAAGGTTCGTGCAATCCACGGAACCGCGATGAATACGAGCTACGACGGCATCATTCTCGGCACGGGCCACAATTCCCTGATTCTCCAGGGCTACCTTTCCCGCTGCGGACTGCGGACCTTGTCCGTCGATTGCGCAGACGTTCCCGGCGGAGGACTGTCGACGATTGAGAACCCCCGCGTTCCCGGAGCCCGACACAATCCCCACTCGTTCTACCATCGCGCGATTGACCGGATGCCCTGGTATCGCGACCTCGAGTTGGAAGCGAAAGGCGTGCGTTACCTCGAGCCGGATCTCAACGTCGCCATGATCCTGAAGGACGGCCGCAGCCTGCAATGGTGGACGAACCTCGAAGCGACGCGCGCGTCCTTCGCCGAATTCTCCCCGAAGGACGCCGACGCCCTCGTGCGCTGGACCGAGGAGTTCCGGCCCATCGTGGAGAACATCCTTCTGCCTGAGGCGCAATGCCCGCCGCTGGAGCCGCGAAAGCGGACCGAGCTTCTCCAGCAATCCAAACTCGGCCGGCGACTGCTGGAAGTCTCGGCCCTGTCGCCCCTGGAGTTCGTGACGCAACATTTCGAGCACGACGCCATCCGCGCGGGACTGTTGTTCTTCAATGGCCTGCGGGAGGTGGACCTGCGACTACAGGGATTCGGCCATGCAATCCCGGCCTTGTTGGCGTCGCCAGCCAAGGCGCAGATGTGTGTCGGCGGTTCCGCAGCCCTGGCGCGCGGATTGGTTGAGGACATCGAGGCCAATGGGGGCGTTGTCCGCTGCGGCGTGACGATTTCCCGCATCATCATGAGACATGGCCGCGCCGCGGGAATTGAACTGGAGGGCGGCGAAACCATTGAGGCCTCCGGGTTTGTCGCATCGGGCTTGAACCCGCAACAGACCTTCCTGCAACTGCTGCCCGAATCGGACACCTCAGCGAAGCTTCGCGAACGCGCGGGCGGCTTTCGCTACAACCTGCTGGCGCCCCTGTTCGGATTGCACCTCGCCCTCAAGGAGCCCCCCGCCTACGCCGCCGCCGAGCGGGACCCCGGCTTGCGCGATGCCTTCATGGTCATTCTCGGCTTGGACCGTTTCGAGCAATTCCATGAAATTGTGTCGGCTCACGAACGCGGCGAGATCCCGAACGCGGTCTCCTGGGGCTCCTGCCCCACACACTTCGATCCCAGCCAGGGACAGGATGGCATCCACACCGCCTTCATGTGGGAGAAACTCCCCTACAACCTGCGAGGCGACGCTCAAAACTGGAAGACACACCGAGATGCCCACGGAGCCGCCCTGCTCAACGCCTGGCGCCGCCACGCGCCGAACCTCAACGACGCGACCATCCTCGACCGCTTCGCCCTCAGCCCCGCCGACACCGAACAAACCCTGCCCAACATGTTCCAAGGCGACCTGCTGGTGGGCTCCTTCGCCAACGACCAGGTCGGACATAACCGGCCGTTTCCCGGCGCGGGGACCTACCGAACGCCCGTGCCCGGCCTGTATCTTTGCGGCGGGTCCACCCATCCCGGCGGCAACATCACCGGACTCTGCGGCTACAACGCCGCCTCGGTCATCGCCGCCGACGCCGGCGTGCCACAATGGTGGGACTCGCCGGATGTGGAAGGCGCGTTGGGCGGAATTGCGGACGCAAAGTGATTGGCGGGACGCTGGGATCGCCGCAACGCGTTCAATTGATT
>Ga0181594_10005407_pt1 | contig 11192 bp, 12 predicted proteins | sample 071ome_18_FD_145603 | JGI IMG/M metagenome (GOLD analysis project Ga0181594, IMG submission 145603) | Coastal salt marsh microbial communities from the Groves Creek Marsh, Skidaway Island, Georgia - 071413BT metaG (spades assembly) | ecosystem: Environmental > Aquatic > Marine > Intertidal zone...
TTCTCCAACCGGAAGCGCCTCCAACACGTCGACGGTCCGTTCCCGGATCAGCGGTTCAAGGTTCTTGAGGTTGCTCGGGGCTGACACCCCGCGAACCGTCTTGCGCTGCTCGGTGTGAGTTGGTGGATCCATCGAGATGAACGAGGTGAGGCGACGAAGTTGCTCTTCGCTTACCGCACCAGGCTTCAGGCCCAGCGTGATCCCCCGAGCCGAGGAGTACGTCTGCCAGTCGCCATCGACGGCCCGCACGTCCTCATAGGAGGTCACCGACCAGTAACGGCCCGCCGTTTCGAGTTCGTTGAAATGGACCGGATCCTCGGCCCGCAGCCGAGCGAACTGCTCCTGCCAACGGTCCTCCTTGAAAAGGTGCGGGTTCGCTGGATTGATCTCGGCCAGCGCCAGCTCCGCCGCGGCAGGAACTCCTGCGCCCTTCTCGGCCATCTCCATTTCCGGGGTCACTACATCAGCCCGCAGATACGTCGAACGATCTTCAGCAGTCTCTGTCATCTCTTCCACTCCTTGATCCCTCATAGTCTGCCCGCGACCAACCCCGATTGGCGATACCACCACTGATGCCTACTCAAGTTCGCCCAAGAGCACGACGCAGATGGCGATTTCCGCCGTGAACCGTTTCTCTGGACCAACGCCCCGTCGGCAACCAACTTGGGGGCGACCGCTAACCTCGACGCCATGTTCATCAACGGCTCATGGGAGACGGCCGAGCTCGGCCAGACCTTCCCGATCACCAACCCTGCGACTGGGGAAACCATCGGAGAGATGCCCGACGGAGGGCCTCGCGATGCTGTTCGGGCGATTGATGCCGCCCATGCTGCCCAACCTGGTTGGGCGGCAACTACCGCCTACGCTCGAGCTGACCTGTTGATGGGCGCCTGGCGGATCATGGGCGAACGAGCCGAAACGCTGGCCCAACTCATGACCGCCGAGCAAGGCAAGCCGTTGAAAGCGAGCCGCAACGAGGTGGCCTACGCCGCTGACTTTCTTCGTTGGTTCGCCGAGGAAGCTCGCCGAATCACCGGCGAATGGTTGCCCTCGGCCCGGACCGACCAACGCTTTCTTTCCGTGCGCACCCCCGTCGGCGTCGTAGCCGCCATCACCCCGTGGAACTATCCGATGTCGATGCTGACTCGGAAAATGGGACCAGCCCTTGCCGCCGGCTGCACCATGGTCCTCAAACCGGCCGAGGCCACTCCATTGTGCGCCAAAGCCATCTTCGAGTGTTTCGTCGACGCCGGGGTTCCCGACGGAGTCATCAACCTCGTGACGACTTCCGACCCGGCCCCGGTCGGCGACGTTCTCACTTCGGACCCTCGGGTCAAGAAGCTGACCTTTACCGGTTCGACTTCGGTTGGCCGTCGGTTAGCCGCTCAGGCCGGGTCCAACCTGCAGCGAGTGTCGGTCGAACTCGGAGGACACGCGCCGTTCATCGTGTACCCCGATGCTGATCCTGTTCATGCCGCCAAAGGCGCGGCAGCATTGAAGTTCCTCAATTCAGGGCAAGCCTGCATCAGCCCGAACCGTCTGTACGTCCACCACAGCCACGCCGACGAGTTCATCGACACGCTGGTCACCCGGGTAGCCAGGGTTCGAGCCGGAAACGGCACCGACGACGGCGTTGGGGTCGGACCGCTCATCAACGACGCCGCGGTCGCCAAAGTCGAGGCTCAGGTCGATGATGCCCGAGCTCGCGGCGCCGACGTCCCGGTCGGTGGGTTCCGACTCACCGAAGGACCTCTTGATCACGGCCATTTCTATGCCCCCACGGTGGTCACCGGGGTGACCGAGGAGATGACCATCTATCGAGAGGAGACCTTTGGGCCGGTTGCTCCGGTCGTGGTCTACGACGACCTGGATCAGGTCATCGACTTGGCCAACGACACCAACTACGGGTTAGCGGCCTATGTGTACACCCGAGACCTTTCCACCGCCATCCGGGCCATGGAAGGTCTCCGCTTCGGGATTATCGGTATCAACGACGTCAACCCCACTTCGGCGGCCGCACCATTCGGCGGGATGAACGATTCGGGGTTGGGGCGCGAAGGTGGCCGAGAAGGAATCAACGAGTATCTCGAGACCAAACTTGCGGGGATTGCTCTCTGAGCCCAACCCGGCGCCGACGGCCGCAGCAGCTAAGGCCGCCACCGACGCCCATGCAGTACCCAGCCAATTGGCGTGTACCGAACCAAAAGCTGATAGCTGAGCAACAACCCTGCGGTAATGACCGCGATTAGCCCGGCGAACTTGAGCAGCGCCGGCTGGTCGCCGTCGCGAAGGACACCCTGACCGAAGATCACCACCGGAAGGTGGAGCAGGTACAGCCAATATGAGGAGTCCGACAGGAAACGAACTCCTCGACGTTCTGGCCCAAACCAGACTCGGAAGGCGCCCAGCAGTCCAAGGATCATCCCCCAGGTGAACAACGTCTGGAGCGCAGTTGCCAGCCCCCAGGGACCAGGAGCAGCACCTTCATCGCCGTAGGTGAAACCCAGAGCCAGAGGGAACACAACCATCACTGTGACCGGCAGAACCCACTTCCACGGTCGGCCAAGCTGATCGATTCGTTCCTGTCCTGAACGACTCGACGAACCGAACAGCACTGCGCCAAAGCTGAAGAACAACGCGTAGTAGCCGAGCACATGCGCTTGTGGGATCAACTCGGTCGACGTATCAGGACCAAAGACCCGGAACGCCCCTCCGTCGCCCATCAACGACTGCGCCCACCAGGAGGCAACGATCAGAACGGTCAGGATGAGAGAACTGGTTCGTTCCGGAGGTCCAGCCATTGATGGCCCACATCGCTTCACCGCCGCAGCCGCGGTGATCACCACCACGAAGCCAGCGACGAACAGTACGAGAAACCACAAGAACCACAAATGGTGGAAGGTCGGCAACCACCGTGACGACCATGACGTTCGGGGTTGGTCAGAGCTGGCACCAACCGAGTCGAATTCCTCGGCCAGAAAACCCCAACCTTCGATCTCCGCCCAATCCTGGCCGGAGGGGCGCTCGTCGGGAACCCCGAAGGCCACCAATTGATCGGCGGCGTCCCGGTTGGCGAAGGCAAACGCGACGAACAACGGCGTGGCTCCATCGTTGTTGGCGGCGAAAGGATCTGCCCCGGCGCGCAGCAGCGCGGCAACAACATCACTGTCGCCGACCAGCGCGGCCCAGTGCAGGATGGTTCCGCCATCGTCACCGCGCCCGTTGACGTCATAGCCCTCAGCCAGCAGTCGTTCAATTGCCGAAACGTCGCCGGTCGCTACTGCCGAACCCATATCCACGACCGGCTCGTTGCTGACTTTCCCACTTGAGGGCAACGCCACATGGTCGATCGCCGCATCCATCAAAGGAACGATGGTCACGATGCCGACAGCCAGCGGAACGACCACCCGGATCGCTCGCTGAGTGATAAGTCCAACGACCCCTCGTTGCCGCCACAGCATGGCGGTGAAATAGCCAGAAAGGAGGAAGAACAACGGCATCCGGAAGCCGTGGATGAAATGGACGAGTTCATCGAACGCTCCGGCGAGATCGGCCTGTGAGTCGGTAACCGCCCAGTACGTCGGGAAATAGGCCAATGCCGAATGGAGGACGATCCCCAACAGCATTGCGAACCCTCGTAAGGCGTCGAGGTCGTGCCTCCGGCCGGTCCGCAGTAGCCGATCGTCATACGACGGGCTGCTCTCCAACGCCGAATCATCCATGAGCGTCGAGGAGTTCACGAATCAGTTGCTGCGGTTGACCAGCCAAGCGCTGGATGGTCGTGGCATCCATGACACACACCCACCCGTCAGGCCCATTGGCAACAAAGGCGGGAAGGTTGCCAGCGGCTTCGAGTTGCGCTGGGGAGGCCTGATCTCGGTGGAGCAAATCAACCTCAAGAGAGGCCGAGGCACAGGCGTCCTTCCACTGACGCGAACCCCACGGGCGCCATCCGTGAGTGAGGTCGCAAAGGGCACAGGACTCTTTCCCGACCAGCTTCCGAAGGGCGTAGCGAAGCTCACCACGAAACGAGCCGTCCGCCGCAAAGATGCCGGTCAACTGGTTCACGACCGGAGATTCTAGCTTGGCGGATCTCTCTGGTCTCAGGAGTGAGGACTACTCGACGCAACGGTCTGGGACTGCCCCACCTTCGGGACAGCCCCAGACCGTAGTTCCGGTCCTGCGAAGCTGGCCGGAGCCAGCTGGGTGGACAACAAACGCACGACCGGAGACCACGTTCAGGGCCGGGCCGACACCTGACGGCCCGGTGCGTCCTCAGACCCGGCCGGGGTGGCACCGCTTCGACCAGGGGCGTGAGTCTCCTGGCCCGGGGTCGTTCCGGCAAGTCCTGGTGCTTCCCCGGTCTGACCTGGGGCATCAGCCGACCGGCCCCGACGGCGGGCCTGCTCGTCCTGATCGGTTTCATCACCTTCACGATGGTCGCCGCTGTCGCCATCGTCGTCACCGGGCTCGTCCACCTCAGGTTCATCGTCGTCACCGGGCTGATCCACCGCAGGCTCATCGTCGTCACCGGGCTCATCAACGGCAGGCTCATCAACCACCACGTCCTCTGATTCTGCATCCTCAGCAGGCGTCCCACCCACCACGGGAACCTCAGACCCCGCTTCATCAACGATCAGAACAGGAGCGTTGACATCTGCTCCCTCTCCGGTGTCGGATTCCCGACCGTCATTCGGCTCAGGGGTCTCACGTGTCGACCGCATCTCGTTGTCGTCAGATTCGGGTGAGGAGACAATGAGCACCGCTTCTTGCTCGGATGCCGACACCGTGGATCGAGTCTCGCCGGTAATTGGTACGCCGAGAAAGTCAGCAAGAGCAACGACGGCGATCAGTCCAGCACCGACACCGACGACTGCCTTGACCCTCCCAACCGAGAAATGTCGTGTGATCGAATATGTGCGCATGTCCAAACTCCTTCGACCGCCCTCCTTTGTGGCGGTTCGTAGGCCATGAGCACTGGATCACTCTTCCGTGGACACTTTCGGCGAATTATTTTCCGACAGCACGTGCCGGGATCGCTACTGCGATGCGACCTCTGGGCCCGAGCGGCGAGCGCGCTGGACTCTCCGTGGTGTGATCACCCGAATGACCATCGCGACCGCTACCGCCATGGCCAGCATGAGTGCCATCACTTGATACGCCCGATTTCCCGTATCCGAGCCCGCCCAACCGGCATGAAGCAATACGGCGAACACCAAAGGGAAGCTCAACCGGTGGATCGCTGCCCAGACAGCCCGGGAGAGCCGACGGCGAAGGTAGGAGGTCAACTGGACGACGATCAAGCCATAGAGCGCCACCACTCCCACGGCAGTGCCGATCTCGTTCACCCGAGTAGCCCCCTTCCACGACGCGACACCAGGGACCAACAGGTCCTTCGCCCCAAACGAAACCCACTCGTCGAACACCAGGCCAACCAGATGAAGGGCAACCAACACCAGAGAACTGCCGGCCAACCAGGTATGCAGTGACAGCAACCAGGCCGGCCGGTCCACTTCCCGCAAGGCTCGGGTGGAGAGCAACACCCCCCACACCATGGAGAGGCAGAGCAACACCATGGCGACGATTCCCGTCGATCGCGAGAGATACCACCAAAAGTGCGAACTCACCGGTCGTACTCCTTCCACGTAGCCGAATACCTCTGCTCTCCTGATGCCAAAACCAGCATCGCCGCGAGCCCTCGACCATCGTAAGTGGCCAACGTCTCCTCCACCGATTCGGCAAAGGCCACCTTGGTAAACACCTCTGACCAAACCGCGGCCGCGGAGATCACCGTGCAGCCAACGACCCCGTTGTCCGCGGGCTGGCCACGGCTGGGATCAAGGAGGTGGTGCATCGGTTGGCCATTTGCCATCCAAACTCGCTTTTTCGTGCTTGATGTCGCCACGCCACCGTTCATGAGAACGACCGAACTCAACGTGTCCTCGCCGTCGGGGCTTTCGATCGCAATCCGCCAACCGGGTCCGTGGGGGCCATCGCCGACAACCCGAAGGTCACCACCAACGTTGACCATCGCGCCCGGTGCTCCCGCAGCCAGCAACTCCTCAGCAACAAGGTCAGCGGCGAGCCCCTTCCCTATCCCACCTGGGTCAATCAGCGTTCCTTTCGGCACGGCAACCGACCGATACTCGTCGCCGTGATCGGGGCCCAACATGATCCCCTCAAGGTCGCCGGTCATCGGGCTGTCCATCGGCAACGTGGTCCGCCGCCCATCACCGGAACGACTGGTGTCGTAGCCGGCCATGACCAGTGGGCGAAGCAACGTGGGGTTGAACGCTCCGTCGGTTTCGCGAACCGCCTGAGTCGCAAACTGGAGAAGGCGTACCGTATCCCGATGCACCCTCACCGGATGTCCTTGGGCGCTGTTGAGTTGCGAAACTTCGCTGTCGGCACGAAACCGAGACCAGCGCCGCTCAAGCTCCCCTAATCGACGCTGAGCAATCGGCAACAACTCCGCCGGACACTGCACGACCGCCGTCCCGCCCATCACTCGCTCACTCCGCCACAGACCCCAGTCAGGAACCACCGCTGTTCCCCGCAGGTGCTGTAGGGACGACCAGATCAACCGGAGCCGGAACCGCCGGCGCCAACGTCGTCGTGGGTGCGGGGACCGGAGCCGGAGCTGGAGCGGGGGCCAGCGCCGTCGTCGGAGCCGGGGCCGGCGCCAAGGTCGGGGTCGGGGTCGACGCCGGGGCGGGGGCCAGTGCAGTCGTCGGGGCCGGCGCTGTCGTCGGGGTCGGGGTCGACGCCGGAGCGTCCGTCGCCGAGTTGAGGATCGGCTCCGCTTGGGAAAGGAACGCCTGCAATTCGGCCACTGACTCCATCTGGGACAGGTCGACCACTCGACCCTCGGCGTCAACGGTAAGCACCACCACCTCGGCATCGGCTCGCAACCGAAGCGATCCGGGCTCGGGGGCAGGAGGCTCCAGCGAATCAGCCGGAACCGTTTCCGCCGCCGTTGCCGCCTCGCTGAGGTGGTAACTCGCCATGAGCGCCAGCACCGCCGTAGATGAGGCTCCGACGGTGGCCACCCGAGTCATTCGGGCCGGGTTCCGACGGGGACCTTTCACCGGACGGGGACGAGCGGCTACCTCCGGGGGCGATTCAGGCTCTTCCGGTTTGCGGTTCTCTCGTTCGTCAGCCATGAAGATCAGTCGTCGTCGTGATCGTCATCATCATCGTCGTCGTCATCATCGTCGTCGTCGTGATCATCGTCGTGATCATCATCGTCGTGATCATCATCGTCGTGATCATCATCGTCGTAATGGCCAGTCGACAAGAGTTCTGAACTCACCGACGGAACAATCGAAGAACCATCGAACGTTGCGGTGAAACGCACCCGAGTGACGCCATCAACGAAACGAACCGTCACCGAATTGGCCGCCGCGTCCATGGTGGCGCTTTCTACTGACCAGCCCGTCGACGGTGCAGTGTCGACCACCACCAGAGCGCCGTCGGCCACGTCAACGGTGACCGTGCCTGCGCCACCAACATTGAACGACGTCAGAAACGACACGCCATCGTCGACAACCGCCGCCGGCGCGTCGTTCGCTTTGACCGATGCGATCGACCCTGTTGCCGGACCACCGTTCGTGGCTTGAGAGCCTGAATCCGGAACCAGATCAGACGCAAGCTCCATCTCCTCGCCTCCCGTTGACGCGGTCGGCGAAGCCCCAGCGATCCCTGATTCGATTTCGGGGAGCACGAGGTCGACGGTCTGGGCCGGAGGGTTGAAGATCGATGAATTTGCTGCGCTCGTGCCACCGTCGAAGATCGCGGTGTTGGCGATCGCCGCAACGGTCCCGGCGGCCAACACTCCAACCAACGACAACGCACTCGTAATCGATGCCTTCATGTCTGTCTCTCTTTCCTAGGGGTAATCGGGGGATTCGGATCCGCTCGGAACCGCAGCCCCGAAACGTTGAAAACCACCCTAGGAAATGGCGATCCTGAATCTTCCCGGCAACGATCCAAGGAATTGCCAAGAAACGCCGTTGGTTGGGAAGAACTGGCGCCTCACGACCAATTTTCTCAGGAGAGCTGCCAAGATTGCCCTGTGCGTCTGCTCCTGATCGAAGACGACGACGCCATTGCGGCGTCGCTTGACGAGCCTCTCCGAGCCGCGGGTTTCTCCGTCGAACGGGCCTCCCGAGGAGCCGAGGGGCTCTCTCTGGTCGCATCGGAACCGTTTGATGTCATCCTCCTCGATCTCGGGTTGCCCGACATGGACGGCTACGACGTCTGCCGCCAGATCCGAGCGGGTTCAGCGACGCCGCTGATCGTGGTGACCGCCCGAAGTGATGAATTCGACCGGGTGCTGGGCCTTGAACTTGGGGCCGACGACTACATGGTCAAACCGCTCGGGGCTCGAGAGTTGGTGGCCCGCATTCGAGCTGTGCTCCGACGGGCCAACCACATCGCAGGCCCGACCAACAGCGAGCCGTCCGCCATTACGGTCGGACAACTCACCATCGACCGCCGAACTCACCAGACCACATTGGCTGGTGAGTCGCTCGCCCTTACTCCCAAAGAATTCAGCCTCTTGGTCTACCTCGCCGAGGACGCGGGCGCCGTACGAAGTCGAAACGACATCATCGACCGGGTCTGGGATATGAATTGGTACGGGCCAACAAAGACCCTCGATGCTCACGTGGCCGGTCTTCGAAAGAAGCTCGGTGATCACCGGTGGATTGAGGCCGTTCGAGGTGTCGGCTTCCGACTGGTGGCCCCGACAGAACCGCAGCCATGAGGCTCCGCCTGGCCGGGGTGTTGGTCTCGGTGGTGCTGGCCATACTCGTCGTTCAAGACCTCCCTTTGGTGACCCACCTTCATGATGTGGAACGTGATCGGCTGGTCACCCAACTCGAACGAGACGCGTTCGTATTGGCCGGGCGGGTCGAAGAGGATCTCGAAGTCGAAACGACGTCAGACAATACGGTGCTTCTCGGTTTGGTCCAGCGTTACGAAGCCAGCGAAGACGTTGCGGTGGTGGTGGTTGACCAATCGGCTCAAGCCGTCATCGGACCACAATTCGACCCCGGCGAAGATTTCTCCAACCGGCCTGAAGTCATTGAGGCGCTTGACGGTCGGCCCGTCGCGGGCGAACGTCAGTCGATCACCCTCGGCCAGGACCTGTTCTTCGTGGCCGTCCCGGTGCTCTCGGGCGACGAAACGATAGGCGCCATCCGGATTACCGCCCCGGCCAACTCCATTGATGCCCGGGTCAATCGCCAACTCCTCGGTCTTGCACTCGTCATCGGCATCGCCATCCTGGTAGCCGTAGGAGCTGCGGTGGTCTTCGCCGGAGCGGTGGTTCGACCGGTCGAGCGACTGACCCGCGTGACCGAAGCCTTCGCCCAAGGCGACCTTCATCAACGAGCCAACCCGAAGGCCGGTCCACCCGAGCTCCGCTCCTTGGCGCGCTCGTTCAACACCATGGCCGTTCAGGTCAACCAACTTCTGGATCGGCAGCGGGCTTTCGCCGGAACTGCGTCCCATCAACTCCGAACACCGCTCACCGCGTTGCGAATACGGTTAGAGAACCTGGCCAACTCCGCCACGTCCGAACGCGAATCCGAGCATCTCGCCGCTGCGATCGCAGAAACCGATCGTCTTGGTCGGATGATCGAAGGGCTCCTGCTCCTCGCTCGGGCTGATTCGGAGTCGCTTCGCCCTTCGGAGACTGACCTCGGCCCAGTGATTCGCGACCGTGTCGACTACTGGAGTCCACTCGCCGATGAGCAAGGCATCACCTTGATCGCCGAACCACCCCCGGTGGATCTCACCATCTTGACCGTACCTACCGGCATTGAGCAGATCATCGACAACCTGATCGACAACGCGCTCGAGGCATCACCTTCGGGTTCTGACATTCTCATCCGGGTCGATGTCCACCCGGACACCATCGACCTCCACATCATCGATCAGGGCCCGGGCCTGTCGGCCGAACAGCGAACGCAGGCGTTCGATCGCTTCTGGCGTTCACCCGATGCATCCCACGCCGGAACCGGCCTCGGTTTGGCCATCGTTCAACAGCTCGCCGAGGCCTCGGGAGGCCGCGCCCGGCTCGACGACAACCCCGGCGGCGGGATCGACGCGGTGATCACCCTTCCGCTCGCCCCAGACAGCTGAGCCACGGGTCAAGAATCGGCAGCGCCGTGTCCTCCGAGGCCGCCGATAGCCTTGGCGACGCCCACCATCCCAACAACGTCCCTGCCAGAGCCGGGCATGGAGAAGCCATGAGCGACAGCCCACTTCCTTATCGTTTCCTCACCGGCACCGACGACCGGGAGTTCTGTGAGAAGGTCAGCGCCGCACTGGACGAAGGCTACGAACTGTACGGTTCGCCCGCCCTCACCAGCTGCGAGGGCCGAGTGGTCACCGGTCAAGCAGTCATCCGTCGAGATCTCCTCGGATCGGAACCACGTTCATGAGCTACGCCGGTGACCTCACGGTCCACGAGGCCCATGAGCGCCTCAAGAGCCAACCCCAGACGGTGCTGGTTGATGTTCGGACCGCGGCCGAATGGGCGTTCGTTGGTACCCCCGATCTTCGCGCCATGGGGAAAGGAGCGCTCCTGATCAGTTGGACCACCTATCCCGATGGCGCCGCCAACCCGACGTTTCTCGACGAACTCCAACAAGCCGGCGTCACCACCGACCATGAGATCCTTTTCCTCTGCCGCTCGGGAGCCCGTTCCGCAGCTGCGGCCAGCGCCGCCACGGCCCAGGGCTACACCTCGTACAACATCATCGACGGCTTCGAAGGTCCCTCCGATGACGCCGGTCATCGGGGAACCCTCAGCGGTTGGAAAGCCGCCGGACTCCCGTGGGTTCAACAGTGAGCGCGGCCGACACCCCCGGATCGGCGTGGCGTCCCGCTACTCGTGCTGTCCGCTCCGGGCTTGCCCGTAGCGAGTTCGAGGAAACTGCCGAAGCGCTCTTCCTTACCAGCGGCTACGTCTACGGCTCAGCCGCCGAAGCCGAAGCCGCGTTCACCGGCGATCATGATCGCTTCATCTATTCCCGATACGGCAACCCGACGGTCGCCATGTTTGAGGAACGTTTCCGGAGCCTCGAAGGCACCGAAGCCGCGTTCGCCGTAAGTTCGGGAATGTCCGCGGTATTCAACTCGCTCGCCGCTGGCCTTTCGGCCGGTGATCGGGTTTCGCCTCC
>Ga0181594_10005410_pt1 | contig 11183 bp, 11 predicted proteins | sample 071ome_18_FD_145603 | JGI IMG/M metagenome (GOLD analysis project Ga0181594, IMG submission 145603) | Coastal salt marsh microbial communities from the Groves Creek Marsh, Skidaway Island, Georgia - 071413BT metaG (spades assembly) | ecosystem: Environmental > Aquatic > Marine > Intertidal zone...
GCAAGTCCCCCGGATGCTCGACGCCGCAGGAATGGGAGATCATTTCGACGTCATGGATCATGCGGTCTGCATAGCGGGCGACCCGTTCGGCCTTGTCGGCCGGAACAAGTCCCCGGATCAATTTGGTATTTGTCGCCGTTACGCCGGTCGGGCACTGGCCGCTGGCGCATTTCATCGCCTGGATGCATCCCAGCGCGAACATGAAACCGCGGGCGGAGACAACGAAATCGGCGCCGCTGGCCATCGCCCAGGCCACTTTGTCCGGCAAAATCAGCTTGCCCGATGCAACAATCCTGATCCGTTCGGTAAGTCCGTGCTCTCCGCGCGCCTTGACGACCATCGGGACAGCCATGGTGATCGGCATCCCGGTGGTCTCGGCCAGCGCCGACGGCGCTGCGCCCGTGCCGCCTTCTCCGCCATCGACAGCAATATAGTCCGGACAATGTTCGGGGTTCCTGATGCAGTCGACGAACCACTCATCGAGAAAATCCGCGGCGCCGACGACGATTTTTACCCCGACAGGCTTGCCGGTGAGCGCCCGGACGCGGGCGACGAACGCACCGAGTTCTGCGATGTTTGAAATGTCTTCGTGGCGGTTGGGGCTGATGGCGTCCCTACCGACCGGAATGCCGCGAATTTTGGCGATCTCCGGCGTTACCTTTTCGCCGGGCAACATGCCGCCCTTGCCGGGCTTGGCGCCCTGGGCAAGTTTGATTTCGAACATTTTTACTTCATCGTGCGCAGCAATGGCGCGCAGCCGTTGCTCGCTCAAATTTCCATTTTCATTACGTACACCGAATTTGGCGGTGCCGATCTGGAATACGACGTCACACCCGCCTTCGAGGTGAAATTCCGAAAGCCCGCCCTCGCCGGTCGCCAGCCAGACATTCGATTTCGCCGCGCCGCGCGACAGGGCCGAGATCGCCGCGTGGCTGAGCGCGCCGTAACTCATGCTGGAAATATTGAAGAAGGATCTGGCCATGTATGGTTTGGTGCAAGCCCCTGGCCCCTCAGCGATGCCGATCTGCTTTCCGGGAAATGGCTTGCAATCCTCTTCGAGCACTGGGAATGCGGCATTGCGGAAGGCAAAAGCCGGCGTGGCTTCGCTGCCGAAACTGATCAGGTTGGAGACGCCCTTGGCCGACCGGTAGACCCATGCCCGCTCCAGCCGGTTGAACGGGCGTTCCTCCCAATCCGGCAGGTATTGATACTGGCGCATATATTCGCCCCAGTGCTCGGCGAAATAGCGAAAATGGCCGATCACGGGATAATTGCGCAGGATCGTGTGTTCTTTCTGCCTCACGTCATGCAGATAGATGCCGCCGATGAAGCAGATAATGACGAATGCAATGGCAATCGTGGTCAGCATGGAGTTTCCCTGCGCGCCTGAGCCGGTCCGGATGCGCAATTAGATCACAAGCGCCCGCGTACAACCAATAGCGCTGGGTCGCTTGCCCCGGCGTTGGGCCGCTTTCAGACGTCAAAATTGTGAATATCGCACCCGTCCAGCACTAGCGGCTGGCCATTTCCCTGCCCGCGGCGGCAATCTTCGCGCCTGTCGCCAACCAGACGTCCTCGTGCCTGCAGATATATTCCAGCGCCGAATCGAGCGCGCCGATACGGTGCGGTACGCCAATGATGTACGGATGAACCGCGATCGCCATGACCCGGGCCTGCATATCGCCTTCACGATACAACACGTCGAATTGCCGGCGGATCATAGTGTCGAATTCTTCGGCGGTGCGATTGTGTTTTTCAAACGCCGGCTTGTCGTTCAGTTGAAACGTATAGGGGATTGAGGTGATCGTGCGCCCGTCATCGAGGGTCATTTCATAGGGCTGATCGTCGTTGCACCAGTCGGCAATATAGTCGAGGCCGTTGTCGACGAAATGGTCCAGCGAATTCCACGTCTCATTGAGGCCGGACGAAAGCCACCCGTGCACCTTGCGGCCGCTTGCGGCGGCAATTGTCTCGACTGTATTTTTTACCACGCGCGCCTCATCTTCCGGCGGCACGGAATTCAGCCGTCTGGTGTTGCTTTCGTTGTGGCCCATCAACTCCCAGTCGCGCTTGATGCATTCGCTAATGATCTGCGGATGCTCGGCGCATAACTCGCTGTTGAGCGCCACCGTGCCGCGCATCTTGTAGCGGTCGAGTACCTCCATGATGCGAAACACGCCGATCCGGTTGCCGTAATCGCGAACCGTCCAGCTTGGAATATCCGGCACCTTGCCGCCACCGCCGGCCGCGGCAGGCACCTGTTCGTCCAGCGCAAAGAACTCGATATTCGGGATCAGCCAGACTGCGATACGGGCGCCGTTCGGCCAGCGCTGCTGTGGCCGCTCGATAATCGGTGAATAGGGGAACGGACCGTAGCGGCGCGGTTTCATTGTGCGGCCTCCGCGTTGGTGTTCAGCGTTCGCCCTTCCAGCTCGCGCACGATGTCGTCCGTGTGCATCACGTCCGCATATTTATGGTGCAGGTCGAACAGGTTGATCTTGTGCGACAACTCGGCACGGTCGAAACAGCATTCTTCCGCCATGACCATGTGGTAGCCATGCGAATAGCCATCGACCGTGGAGGCGCGGACGCAACCGGACGTGCTTTCACCGAATATGATGACGGTGTCGATATTCAGTTGCGTCAGGTGTGCGATGAGCGGCGTACCGAAAAATGCGCTTGCCCGCTGCTTGAAAATGACCGTATCGCCTGCCACCGGCCCGACTTCCGGTCGTATGGCATATACATCGGCGCTCTTGGGTACTTTCTGGCGATTGGTCGCGTGTACGACCCCGGGCTTTGCCGCCTCGCGGGTCTCGGTGGTGGAATAAAACACCGGAAGACCGGCTGCGCGGGCCGCGGCCAGCAGCTTTTGTGTCGGTGCGATGGCGTTGAACGCGTTGATGCCGCAGGAAGATGGATAGGTCTTGGTTACCTCTTCCACCGGTTTCGGGCCGCCCTGATAGGCCAGTTCGTACAAATCGATCGCCAGAACCGCGGCCCTCGGACCGATATACAGGTCCCGCCGGTAATGCCTGTAAAGCTCGAGCGTGCTGGCCGGTACGACATCCTGCCAGCAATGGTCTTCAAAGTCATCGATCATCCGAACCTCCCGGTTTTGCCGCTTTCGGCGGACTTATCAGCGCCCCAGTATCATGGCATAAATCATCCCGGCATCAATGAACAGGTTCGGAGGTCCCATGAACGAGGCACTGCTGGAAATCCGCCCTGGGGAGGTGACCGTCGAGGCGCCGCCGCCGGAGGGCCCAGCCCTGTACTTTATAGGCGTCTGCCGCACACCCTGGCAGATGACGCGGGATTGTCCGCGCCGGGGCGATTATCAGGATGGGCCGCTTTGCCGGATCGAGGTTGACCCCTCGTGGGGCCAGGCGCTGCAGGGCATCCAGCAGCATGATTATCTGCAAATTCTGTACTGGATGCACCGGGCGCGCCGCGATCTTGCCCTGCAGACCCCGAAGCGGGATGGAAAGACCATTGGCACATTCGCAATTCGCTCGCCCAACCGGCCCAATCCGATCGCCTCCTCGCTGGTGAAACTGGAGAAAGTCGATGGCGCAACATTGCATGTGCGCGGCCTCGATTGCCTCGACGGCACGCCGCTGGTCGACATCAAACCGGACAAGTGCCCCCATGCCTGAACGGGACGAAAACCGCACAGGGCGGGGGTGCCTGTCGCTCGCGGCCTTCCAATGACCGGCGCGCGGATCACCATACGCCTCGACTTCGGCAAGAATGCTGCCGGCAGGAACATCCAGCTTGGCCACGGCAAGATCCGTCTGCTCGAAATGATCGCCGAAAACGGTTCCATATCGTCAGCCGCCCGGGCGATGAAAATGTCCTACCGCCGCGCCTGGCTGCTGATGGATGAAGTCAACTCCATGTTCGACAAGCCGCTGTTCGAAACCCAGCCCGGCGGCAAGGGCGGTGGCCACGCCAAACTGACGGAATTCGGGCAGGGCGTTGTGGACCTTTACCGGCGGATCGAGGCCGATGCGGAAGGTAATTTTTCGACCGATATGCGTACGCTGACCAGGGCGGTGAGCGGCAAGGTGGAAAGCAACGCGCGGTGACCCGACATCTCCTGGAAGAAGCGATCGCAATTCGCCGCGCGCAGGCAAACGATCGCGCTGCGATCTGGCGCATACTGGAGCCGGTACTGCGAGCTGGGGAAACCTATGCATTGCCACGCGACATGAGCAGACGCGAAGCGCTGGCCTATTGGATGGGCAAGGATCGTGAAACCTTCGTGGCAGTCGACAGTGGCGAGGTTGTTGGTACCTATTATATCCGCGCAAACCAGCAGGGCGGCGGCGCCCATGTCTGCAACTGCGGTTATGTGACCGCCACACGCTCGGCGGGACGCGGGATCGCCCACAGCATGTGCCTTCATTCGCTGGACTACGCGCTCCGGAAGGGGTTCCGAGCGATGCAATTCAATTTCGTTGTATCCACAAATGAACGCGCCGTGCGCCTGTGGCAATCCATGGGGTTCGACATTATCGGACGTTTGCCGGGAGCATTCGCCCACCCGACGAGGGGGTATGTCGATGCCCTGGTCATGCACTTGGAATTCGCGCCGGGCAGTCAGGTTGTTGCGTAATGCACTTGTTCGGACGACGGCGGGATTGGAGCGATTTCCCCCATAACCTCGCGGGCAAATTCCTCCAGCCCCTCGCGCATTGGCCAGAAGTGCAGCATCAGCAGGTTGACGCCGATGTCCTGGTAGCGGCGGATGCGCTCGATCACCGTTTTGCGCGAGCCAACCAGCCCTGCGCCGAGCGCCACAACCGGCGTTTTGGTGAACGTGCTTGTGCGACAATGGTCTTCGTATTCTTCGGCCCTCGCGATCGCCTCCGCGTCGGTGTCTGCCATGATCACCAGCGCCGAGAGGCCGTAGCCCATTGGCCGGCTACGCCCCGCGATACGCCGTTCCATATCCTTGATGTCGCCTTCGATCTTGGCGGCGCTTTCCTCGTAGCGGCGGAAATCGAGATGGTAGGAGCAGAACCAGGTGTCGCAATGGCGCGCGACGACATCCATGCCTTCGCTGGTGCGGGTGGCGGCGTAAAGCGGCGGATGCGGCATTGTCTGCGGGCGCAGAAATTGCCTGCCGTTTTCAATCTCGTAGAACTCGCCCTTGAAAGATACCTCGTCGTCCGCCCAGCAGGCTTTCATCACCTTGATGAATTCATCCATGCGCCGATAGCGCGGCGCCTCCATTTCCAGCCATTCGCCGTAGAGATCAAACTCGGGTTTGCGGGCTCCGTTGACCACATTGACCGAGGATCGCCCGCCGCTGATCCTGTCCATTGATGCAGCCATTTTCGCCGCAAGTTGCGGACTTATGATGCTGGGATGCACTGCGGTCATGATCTCGATGCGCGAGGTCGCTTCGGCCAGCGAGGCGCTCATCAGCCAGGCCTCGATGTCCTCGCCGTAATAGCGTTCCGCGATCAGGGTGACGTCGAATCCGAGCTCCTCGGCGCGGCGGATCGTGTCGACGGCAAACTGGTGCGCCGGATCAGGCCCCTCATTGCCGGCCTTTCCCAGTCCGTGAAACGCTTCCAGGATGGTTTCGTCCGGCCGGATTGAAATCGGCGCTGGCGTCCAAATGCCGAATTGCATTCTTGTCTCCTGTCGTGCGCGGGTTAGGGGTTGGCCTTCATCCATTCATGCATGTCAGCGAGCGCCTCCCGCACGTCGAACTCCGGCTCATAGCCGATGGTTGCCCTGGAATTCGAGCCGTCGCTGGTGCGCCGCATGTTTGGCAGCGAAACGGCTGTCGCCTTGGGTGTTTCGATCCTGATTTTGCCGTTCGGAAACAGCGCACGCAAGGCGGCCTCGAAATCTTCCGGTGCGATCGCCTCTTTCATCGTGATGTTGAATATGGCGGTGCCCAACTCGGCGGCGCGCAGGGCCAGCACCGTGCCACGCCCGGCGTCTTTCGAATAAACCCATTCCATCGTGCCCGCCGGAACGACCGCTTCCTCGCCTGCCATGAGATTGCGCAGCGCGGTGCGCACGACGTTCGAAGGCCCCCCGCCGCCGGCGCCGCTCCACGGCCCGAACACGGCGCCATAGCGAATGCCGGCAAATTCCACGCCGCACCATTTTGCATAATTCAGTCCGAGACTTTCAATCGCCTGCTTGGTGGCTGAATAAAAGGTTGTCGGTCGCGGCCATGCCTCCTCGCTCACCGGTTCGTCCTGCCCGTTGCCACCAGCCAGAAAATGATTGAGCACGTTCGAACTGGAAACCACGACCCGCTCGATACCGGTCACGCGCGCAGCCTCCAGCACGTTGACCGTTCCCATGATATTGAGATTGATCGCCGAATAGGGATCGGTTTGCGCGCCGAGAGTGAGCATCGGATTGGCGGCGGTATGAACGATGCCGCTGATGGCGTGATCGTTTATCGCCTGTACGATCGACAACGGTCTCAGGATGTCGCCGGAAATTATTTTCACGGCATCAAGGGAAACGATCTGGCCGATCGCCGCGGTCTGGGCCGCGCTGTCCATCAGTACCGGCGTTTCGCCCTGATCCACCAACACACGCGCGACTTGCGATCCTACCAGACCCGCACCGATCACCAATATTGACATCGCCTGCCTCCCAGTACCATTACCGGGGGGCATTGTTGTTGTTCGGGACGCCGGAGGCAATCCCTTGATGCGATCAGTTGTGCGGTCAAGGTATTCCACCAGACTGCAAGCCGGTCCTGCCTCAAGCGGTCGAAAATCGGGTGCTGCCGGTGGAGCTGGCGATTGCCACGCCCTTGATTTGTGCGAAGACTTGCGCGCCTTCGCCGAGTGAAAGGTGGTCGACGGAGCGGCGCGTGACCCGGCCGACGATCCTGGCCCCGGAGCCGTCTTCTCCCAGCGCGGCCACAACGTCCGCCTGGGGGCCGGGCCCATGAACAGTGACTGATATCACGACCGCCGGAACGATGTTGAGGATGCTGGTGTCAACCGGCTTGCTGCGTGTAAAGCTGACGTCGGAAGCCGCGATCCGCAGCCGCCGGTGCTCGCCGGGCGCACCCTGGTGGCCGGCAGCAATTATCCTGCCGCCGGATATCGAAAACAGCGTTAGTCCATAGGCATTGTCGATGTCCTCAATGGTGCCGTCGAGCGTCACGGCCGCATCGGGCGCGCCAAGCAATGGCAGTGCTGGATTTGCCTGCAGTTCCGCGAGTGGCCCGCTGCCGGTCACCTGGCCGCGGTCCATCAACACCAGCGTGTCCGCCAAGCGCTCAACTTCGCGCATGTCGTGGCTGACGTAAACGACCGGAATAGCCAGTTCCTCGTGCAGGGCTTCCAGATAGGGTAGCAGCTCGTTCTTGGTCGATTGATCAAGGGCCGACAGCGGCTCGTCCATCAGCAGGATTTTCGGGTTGGACAATAGCGCCCGGCCAATCGCAACCCGCTGCCGTTCGCCACCGGAAAGGGCGGCTGGATCGCGATCGAGCAGATGGGTGATGTTCAGCATCCTGGTCAGCGGCTCGAACTGAATCCGGTTCAGGGTACCTGATCGCCCGCTGCGCCGCGCGCCAAACAGGAGATTGCTCCGGACGTTCAAATGCGCAAACAGGCTTGCCTCCTGGAAAACATATCCTACAGCGCGTTGATGCGGCGGCCGGAACGCCCCCGCGTCGCTGTCCTGCCAAATGTCGCCATCAACCGACAGGCGGCCGTCGAGGCGTTGCAGCCCTGCCATGCAGCGCAACACGCTGGTCTTGCCGCAGCCCGAAGGCCCGAACAAAGCGGTTACGCCCAGCGCCGGAACCGTGAACGCCGCATTCAGCGCAAAGCCGCCAAGATCGCCTGCCAGGGACACATCTATCGCGCCGGAATTGATCATGCGCCCGCTCGCCTGTCCGGAGAATGGCCGAAACGGGTGAGACGTTTTTCCAGCATCATCACCGCAAGGATGACGGAAAACGCAAACAACATCATACCCGCGGCGAGGATATGCGCATTCGTCCATTGCTGGGTTTCGACGAAATCGTAGATTGCGACGGACAGCACCCGTGTCTGGCCCGGGATATTGCCGCCGATCATGAGAATGACGCCAAACTCTCCAACCGTATGGGCAAAGCCGAGAACCGCGCCGGTCAGAAATCCGGGCCGCGCGAGTGGCACCGCCACCGACCAGAAGATGTCCATTGGCGAAGCGCGTAACGTGGCGGCCGCCTCAAGTGGCCTCTCGCCAATGGCTTCGAAGGCGTTGCGGATTGGCTGGACGACGAAGGGCAGGGAATAGATCACGGAGCCGATGACCAGCCCGGTGAAGGTAAACGCCAGCGTGCGCGCGCCGTAAAGCGAGGCAAACCATCCGCCCGGACCGCCGGGGCCGAGCAGCAACAGCAGGTAAAATCCGAGGACTGTGGGCGGCAACACCAGCGGCATGGCAACCAATGCTGCAACAACCTCTTTCCAGCGCGCCTTCGAACGCGCCAGCCACCACGCGATCGGTGTGCCAACGATCAACAGGACAATCGTGGTCAGCGTGGCCAGTTGCAGCGTTAGCAGAACCGGCGCCGACAAGTCCGCCATGCCGCTCATTGTCCCGCTTCCCGGTCGCCGGCAACGGCGTAGCCGAAACGGGTAATAATTTTTCGCGCTTCGGGCCCGCGCAGAAATGCAAGAAACGCCCGCGCTGCGGGATCGTCCTTTCCGGAGTTCAATAATACAGCGGCTTGCGCGATGGGCTTGTGCAAATGCGCCGGAACGATCCAGCGCGAGCCCCTGGCATGGCCCGCGATTTGGCCAAGCGCGACAAACCCCGCTTCCGCATTGCCTGTTGAGACAAATTGATAGACCTGTGCAATGTTGTTGCCACGGACGATCTTTGCTGCCAGCGTTGTGGCAAGGCCGAGGTTTGCGAGCACGTCGATCGCGGCGCTGCCGTACGGCGCGGTTGCTGGATTGGCGATGGCCAGCCTTTGAAACGCGCCTCGCTTCAGCGTTTCCGGCCCGCGCACGAGCGTGGCATCGACGCTATAAAGCGCAATGCGACCGAGTGCGTAGGTAAACATTGTTCCCTTCATTGCCAGTCCCTCGCGGACAGCCAATTGCGGGCGTTTTGTGTCGGCGGCAAGATATACAGAAAACGGCGCTGCCCGGCTGATCTGCGCATAAAGCTGGCCGGTAGAGCCAAAACTGAATACTGCCCGATGGCCGGTCACGCGGGTAAAACGCGCACCAATAACGGCCGCCGGCCCGGCAAAATTCGCTGCGGTGGCGATCCGCGTTTGCGCGGCCCGGACACCGTACCCGGCGGCATGGTTTGCGGCGCCCAGGAAAACGCAGACCATTAGAATTTTCACACCCGAACACGGCACGCGTCGCTCCATAGCGTTATATCCATATGGATATAACGCTACCTACCTCCGGTCTGCCGGGAACGCAAGCTGTTATCCCTGGTGCCGCAGCAGTGGGAGTATCCGCTAGCAATTATTTCGCTTTGCCCGCCCATTGGCTTGGCGGTCGCTTCGGCCTATCAAAGGTCAGACGCGTGGCAGCGCATGAGATCAGGAACAGGACGGCGCGGTGAGTACCGGCGGGCGGATAGGTTACGACGATACCAATACATTCCCGGCGGATACGCCGCGGGCATTTTGGCGAATGTTTCCGTCGGTTGCGCTCCCGATCTACATGTCGGTTGGCGACCAGACGATCGTTGCGAGCGCCTTGCCGGCGATTGCCGGCGCCCTCGGCGACGTCGAAAGGGTTTCCTGGGTTTTTATTGGCTATCTGATCGCCTCGACGATCGCCGCGCCGGTATATGGCTATCTCGGTGATGTGTTTGGCCGGCGCAGGTTGTTGATCGTTGCGCTGGCGATATTCATGATTGGTTCGGTGCTGAACGCGCTGGCGCCCAGTGTCGTCTTGCTGTCGGCGTCGCGATTTTTCCAGGGCCTTGGCGGCGGCGGCATGATGAGCATGTGCCAGGCGCTTATGGCAGAAGTGGTGCCGCCGCGCGAGCGTGGCCGCTATCAGGGCTACACGGCAACCGTGTTTGTAATATCCGCGGCGCTGGGGCCGGTTATCGGCGCATTTTTAACGTTGCAATTTGGTTGGCGCGCCGTGTTTTTCATCAATATCCCGGTCGGTATACTGGCCTTTCTCATGGTTCTGCGCCTTGAAAACCGCCGTGCGCCGCCGCGTGCCGAATGGCAATTCGATTACTGGGGCCTGTTTTACTTTACGGCCTTCGTCGTGCCGCTGCTGCTCGCCCTTGAACAGGTGCGGCGCTTCGATACGTCCGGCGCGGCCTTGATGGCGGCACTGGTGGTTATCTCCATTACCGCGCTTTATGTTTTGATCCGTCAGCAAAGGAATGCGGTTTCGCCCTTGTTGCCAATGGCGCTGATGCGGTTGCCGACCATCTGGAACTGCCAGCTGATGATCCTGTGTCATGGGGCAATGATGACGGCGCTGATCGCCTTTTTGCCGCTTTATCTGCGCGTCACCGGGATCGGGACTATCCACGATGTCGGTTTCATGCTGCTGACCTATTCTTTCGCGATAGCGCTGTCGTCGATAGTCGTCGGCCGGTTGGTGACCCGCACCGGCTACACGATGGTCTTCCCGTCCCTGGGGATGATTGCGACCGTGGTGGTGTTTGTTTATCTCGCCTTGTACGCGCAAGCACTGACACTACGCGGCCTGTACGGAACCATTTTTGCCCTGGCCATCGCAATGGGGACCGTCATGACCGTATCGCAGGTCACGATTCAGGCGGTGGCCGGCCGCCGTCAACTTGGCGCAGCCTCGGGATCGGTGCAACTGGCCCGCACGGTCGGTGCGGTATTTGGCACCGCGCTTTTCGGAACGGTCCTGTTTGCCTTGCTGGCATTCCAGGATCCCGAGGCGGCGGCGAGTTTCGGCAGAATACTCAATCTCGGGCCCGAGGCGCTGAAGGAGTTTTCGCCCGTGCGCCGCGCCGCGATCATGGCGGAAATCGCCTCGGGTTTTCGTTGGGGATTTTTCCTGCTGGCGGGGATCGCGGCAATCGCTGCCGCGCTCGCACTGGTCAACCCGACGCGGCGGTTGTAGCCGCGATCGACGTCCAGGCCTGGCGCGTGAAATCAGTTCGCCATGAATACCGGCAATTGCGCGTTGGACATGATGTGCGCTGTCGGTCCGCCGAAAATCATT
>Ga0181594_10005411_pt1 | contig 11182 bp, 8 predicted proteins | sample 071ome_18_FD_145603 | JGI IMG/M metagenome (GOLD analysis project Ga0181594, IMG submission 145603) | Coastal salt marsh microbial communities from the Groves Creek Marsh, Skidaway Island, Georgia - 071413BT metaG (spades assembly) | ecosystem: Environmental > Aquatic > Marine > Intertidal zone...
GATGGCACGGATGATGATGAGGATGTCTGAACCACTTGCACCCATGCAGGACCTTCATGATGGGGAGACGCTGGAGCCAGTGCTGGGCGAGGCCCGCCGGCAGGTTATTGAGCTGGAGTCACGATGCCGTCATTCCGAATGCCGAGATGTTGGTAGACGCCAAGGGTAGCGACGTCATAGGTGGGGCTCGTATTGTTAAAGGTGGCCCCGCCGTTCGAGAAGCTGATCTCGTCGTTGATCGTATGAACACTGCCGTCGCAATAGAGGAAATTCGCTCCACCTGGATGGGCACTGCTGAACCCCTCGGTGCAACTGTTCGTGGAAGCGGACGGTCGTGGGTCGTTGAGTTTGATGCTGACTCGTGCTCGAATCCAGTAGCTGCCCCACATGTCAGGACCAGGAGGGTTTCGTACGCCGATCCACGTTGCTGCCTGACAGCGATCATGTCGTTCACCGACAGCGAAGGTCTTACTGAGCCCGTCGGTGATATCCACGAGGCGAACCGGCTTGTCGACCCAAAATACTCCGTTGCCGTTGGTGCCAATGACGGGGCTGGGGTCATTTAGGCCGCCGTTGCCAACGTAATTCGAAGTGGCTGGCTCGAAGCCAGAGGGGCAGTTGTCACAATTGAACAACCGATATTCGGGATTATTGGCGGGGCCGCTCGGCAGCAAGTCCGGAGTAAGGTCGGTCGGGCAGCGGAAACCGGAAATTCGAGTCTGGAGAAGTGGCCTGAGGCTGGCGTCAGCAATGGTGTCACGGAGCGTCTGGGTGGAGACTTTGAGCTTGTCGAAAAGCACCTGCTCCTCGAGCATCGGCAGCAGAAACACCGGCCAGCCCCACTCAGCTTTGAGTTGGCCACCAGGTGGCCAGCCAAGCGGAAAGCTGCCACGAACGTCGGCATAGTTGTGGAGAGCAATTCCAACCTGCCGCATGTTGTTGACGCACGAGATCCGGCGACCGGCCTCCCGCGCCTGCTGCACGGCGGGCAGTAACAGGCCGACCAACACGCCGATGATGGCAATCACAACCAAGAGTTCAATCAGGGTGAACGCACCCCGATCTTCCGTCCGAAGAACGGTACCTTCTGACCGGCTTGGTATTGAATATCGCATTGCAAGCTTCCTTTCCCGACCCCTGGGCTGTACCAGATGGATATCGTTGTCGGATATGCAGCTACCCCTGACATGGGGAGTATCGCAAGAGGACCGCGACCGGTCAAACGGAAGGACCATCCGACATTTCAGCTGCTGGATCCAGCGGCACTCCAGACGTAGGTCGCAATGGCTGCGGTCATCAGTACCGCGGCCGCCAGCCGCTTAAAAAACATGCTCTGGTCGACCCGACTTTCCAGGTCATGCCAGCCGAGGTGGGCCAGTACCGCGCCGATCACCACCGACATCACTCCCCGGGTTGACTGCAGGATGGTGCTGAGGACAACGCCTACCGAACCGATGCAGGCGTAAAGCGAGACCATTGCCGTCAGCCAGGCGGCTGAGTATTCGGCCGCCGCCAGCCAGTCACGGCTGGTTGGACGCTGTGGCCGTGCGTACTCAGCGGCAACCAGTGGCAGGACAAACAGGCCACCCAGCACATAGGTCAGCGCCATCGCCAGGCTGCCGGCCCGTAGCCGACTGATGGGCAGCGCCAACTCGAGGGCGTCGATTAACGCAACGATGCCAAGGTCGGCAACTGCGAAGCAGCAGCAGGCAAAGCCGAGCAGTGCCAGAGCGGTTGCGGTCACGCCGGCACCGCCGCGCTGCTGCACCACTGTTGCAGCCGCGCAGAGAGCGACTGCCAACCACTGTCCGGGGGCCAGCGACTGTCGCAAAACCAGCGACACAATCAGTGCCAGCGCGATGATCTTAAGCCCCAGCAATGGCGAGAGCTTTGAAGCATCGGCCCGAGTGAGCAGATAAAAGACGCAAGCCTGGCCGACAAAGTAGCTGCCGGTTGAGACGAAGCAGGCTGCCCAGATGCTGCGTGACCAGAGCGTTGTCGAAGAAACCTCCGCAGGAATGAGCTGCCAGGCAACGGGCAAACAGGCAAGGCCCATCAACAGGTGAGCCAGCACCAGCAGCCGGCGACTCCCGCCGGACCGGCGGGTGCCATGATGCCGGGAGACGAGGTATGAGATCGAGCTGAACAACGCGCAGCCAAGTCCGGCCGCGACACCAAATGCGAGTGAGTTCACCCCGGTACCTTACCTGATGAAACGATGGCCCTTTACAGGTTGATTTTCTGTTCGGGCCTCGGCATCGCGGGCGGCAGATTCCGTGCGACCCGCACAACCAGTGCGAGGTGGTTGGCAGGTGAACGGCGGCGATCCCTCTAAACGCGGCGGGCTTCACAGCGACGGGTAGAGTTGTCTGGGCCACTGTCCCCAGACCGGTCCCAACCGTCTCCCCGAACCCACCGTCGGAACTCCTTTATGGCCAGTGCGAACCGCAGCTTTGCTCGCGGCATGCCCCAGCGGCTTGCCACCGGTGACTACATTCTCGACCCCGATGTGCCCCAGCAGGCTGTTGCCGCCGACCGCAGCGTGCAACTGGCCGCGATCGCCCTGCTGCCGGTGATTGCCTTCGTCGTAGTCTCGCTTGCCAGTTTCGACGCGGCCGATCCACCCGCCGGAAGAGGTTTCCCGCCGCGTGTCGAACCGGCCAATGCCTGTGGCCACCTCGGGGCGGTCGTCGCCACCACCATCTATCACAGCATCGGCCTGGCGGGCTGGCTGGCGGTCGGCTTTCTTGCTGGCCTTGACCTTGCTCTCTTTCGCCGCCGCTTGCTGGCTGATCTGCCATGGCGGGCCGCTGGCGTCGTACTGGCCATCCTCGGTAGCACCACTCTGCTCACCCTTTTTTTGCCAGATGCAGTGCCGCGGCCGCTCTGGGGGCCGGGGGGTAATCTCGGCCTGATGGCGGCGCACTTGTCGCTGCAATATCTCGCACCGACCGGTGCCGCGATTGCGGCACTGGCTCTGCTCGGCACTGGGCTGTTCCTCGCCTGCGACCAACTGGTGACGCGGCTGTTGGGAGCCTTCGTTAGCTTTCTTTCAACGCTTGGTGATGCCGGTCTAGCAGTCGCCCGCGGGCTTTGGAACCTGCGGCGGCAGGCTGTCGCCGAGGATGCGGCTGACGAGGATGAGGCCGAGGCCGACCAGACCTGGTGGCAGCGGCGCCGGGCAGCCCGGCTGGCGGCTGAGGCTGATGACGCTGACGATGAGCAGAACGAAGAGGAGTTGGATGCCGATGACGGTCCGACCATCCGAGTCCGTCGCCGCGTCCCCGTCCCTGAAGCCGACGAGGAGGAGGACGTCGAGGCCGAGGCCGAGGAATGGGATGAGGCCGAAGAGATCGAAGAGATCGAAGACGAGGAAGCCGAAGAGAGCCCGCGTCCCGTGCCAATCCGCACGAGACAGAATCGCCGCGTCAAGCAGTTGGAACTGGACCTCGCCCCTGATCCAGCGGGCGACTATACGCTGCCTTCGCTTGATCTGCTGCTGCCGCCTGAACAACTCGCCCTCGATGAACAGGAGGCCGAAGTCCGCGAACGGGCTCGGATCTTGGAGCAGACCTTCGCCAACTTTGGCTTCAAGGTGCGTGTTGTCGAAATTGAGACCGGGCCAGTCATCTCGCAGTATGAAATAGAACTTGAGGCTGGCTTGCGGCTGGCCAAGATCACCAACCTGGCTGACGATCTCGCCATCGCCCTGCGAGTACCGGCGGTCCGCATTGTTGCACCAATTCCGGGGAAGAACTCGGTCGGTGTCGAGGTGCCCAACACCGACCGGCAGATGGTGCGGCTCCGCGAGGTGATGGAGGAGACCCAAGCCAAGACCCGGACCATGAAGATTCCGGTCTATCTCGGCAAGGACGTCGCCGGCAACCCGATGGCGGTCGATCTGGCGAGCATGCCCCACTTGCTCATCGCCGGGCGGACCGGCACCGGCAAGAGCGTCTGTCTCAACTCGATCATCGTCTCAATGCTGATGACCCGGCGGCCTGACGAGGTGCGGATGCTGATGATCGACCCGAAGATGGTTGAGCTGACGCCCTACAAGTCGCTGCCGCACCTGATGCACCCGGTCGTCACCGACATGAAGAAAGCCGAGGCGATTCTCGCCTGGGCAGTCGACAAAATGGAGCAGCGATATGCCCTGCTGGCCCGGGCCGGGGTTCGCCACCTCACCCAGTACAACGCGTTGGGCCGGGCAGAACTGCTTAAGCGGATCAACCCCGAGAGCCAGGAAGAAGCCGATGCCATCCCGACGACGATGCCGTTTATCGTGATGATCGCCGACGAGATCGCCGACATGATGATGACCGCCGGCAAAGAAATCGAGCAGTACATCATCCGGCTGGCCCAGAAGAGCCGGGCGGTTGGAATCCATCTGATCCTGGCCACCCAGAAGCCGACGGTCGATGTCATCACCGGTCTGATCAAGAGCAACCTGCCGGCCCGGATCGCCTTCCAGGTCGCCAGCCGGACTGATAGCCGGGTGGTGCTTGATGAGTGCGGTGCGGAGAAGTTGCTGGGGAACGGTGACATGCTGTTCCTCTCACCCGGCACCAGCCTGACCCTTCGTGGTCAGGGCACGTTTGTGAGCGACGATGAGATCGGCCGGGTGATGGGTACGATCGGTACCAGCGAGCCACAATATGCCGCGGAACTGGTCAACCTGCAGCCGGCTCCGTCGGGCGACGAGCCGGCCAAGGGGTCGGCCGGCAAGGACCGCGACGAACTCTACGAGGCAGCCGTCGAAGTGGTAATTCGTGAAGGCCGAGGCAGCGTCTCGCTGTTGCAGCGGGCACTCGGCGTTGGCTACGGCCGTGGGGCGAGGTTGATTGACTTCATGGCCGAGGACGGGATTGTTGGCCAGTACGCCGGCAGTCAGGCCCGCGAAGTGCTGATGACCATGGAAGAGTGGGCTGCCGCCCAGGGTGAAGAGCCGGTGCCACCCGACCCACCGCCACGGCGGCTAAAGATCAATCCGCATGCTGAGGAGGCCGCGACCGACGACGACGAAGATGAAGTCGCCGAGGACGATACCGAGACGGCTGAGGCCTGGGACGAAGCGGACGAAGCCGAGGAGGCTGAAGATGCTGAGGACGAACCAGATGACTCCGAGGAAGAGTACGAGGAGTACGAAGAAGAAGAGTACGACGAAGAAGAATATGAAGAGGGCGACGATTCCGAGGCTACTGAGGAAGATCACGAGGACGATGAATGAAGGCCGCGGTCATTTCTCACGTTGGACCGCCTGAGGCAATTCAGATCGTCGACCTGCCCGACCCTGTGGCCGGACCCGGCCAGGTGTTGGTGCGGGTGCGGGCGGCGGCCGTCAACCCGATCGACACATATGTTCGATCCGGCAGCGTAGCCATGCCTCTAGTCTTTCCTTTCGTAGTCGGCTGTGACCTGGCCGGCGAGGTGGTCGCTGTCGGGTCCGGTGTGACGGCATTCAAAACTGGCGATCGGGTGTGGGGCTCAAACCAGGGCGTGTTAGGCCGCCAGGGGACCTGTGCCGAACTGGCAGCTGTTGGGGCTGAGTGGATCTATCCGACTCCGGCTGGCGTCAGCGATCGAGACGCAGCCGCAGCCGCACTGGTCGGTATCACTGCCCATCTCGGGCTCGTGCACCATGCGATGGTGCAGCCGGGCGAGACGGTGCTGGTCAATGGCGGTTCTGGGGCGGTCGGCTCAATGGTGATCCAGATGGCAAGGCTGCTCGGCGGCCGGGTCGTGGCGGTTGCTGGGACTGATGCTGGCCTTAAGCGTGTGCGTGACTTGGGGGCTGCAGCCATCGATCGTCGCGAGGGTGATGTGGCCGCCGCCATCGCCGCCGCCTGCCCGGACGGCGTGGATCTCTGGTGGGAGGCCCTGCGTGAACCCGATTTCGATGCCGCGATCGCCAGCTTGGCCGAGAGCGGCCGGATGGTGCTAATGGCTGGCCGCGATGCCCGACCACCCTTCCCCGTCGGTCTGTTCTATGTCAAACAGGCTCGACTCCTTGGGTTCGTGATGTTCAAGGCGGCAGCCGAGGTGCAGGCCGCAGCCGCCGAGGCGATCAATGGATGGCTCGCCTCTGAAAAGCTTCGGGGGCCGATTGCCCACATTTTGCCGCTGGCCGAAACGGCAGAGGCACACCGACTTCAGGAAGAGGCAACCATTCACCGCCGTGGTGGCGTCATCGGCAAGATCGTGATTGAGCCGTAATGGCAACGGCGTTTACGGCTTCCCTGGCCAGCGGAAAGTGACCGGTTCAGCAGGTGGCTGATTGAGATCGTCCTGCGATGGCAGCGCGATATGCTCCATTGTTTTCTTGGCGTCGAGGTTCTCGTTGAGCTGACGCTCGGTGATTGGCTCAGACGCAACACCGCTCTCAGGAACGTCGAGCCTTGCCGTCCAGACGATCGCGTTGAGCACCAATCGGCGGAAGTCATCAATGGCCCAGTTCCGGTGCCAGTGTCCACCGGTAAAGCCAACGCCCCGGCCCCCATCAGGCCGTTCGATTGCCCACATCAGGGTCTGGCGGCTATCGAGCGCCTGTTCACCGGCGGGCGTCCAGTGGATGTAGCGGTTGATCCGCTTTCGGGTTGGCGTCGCCGTCAGCAGGTTGACCGCTGTCTTGGGCTCTGCCCAGCGCATCTGATAGTACCACTCGTCGTTGGCTAAAAAGCTGGGGACGCCTCGAGCGATTGGGTGTGTGGCGGCCGGTTCAGCAGCAGCCGTCCAATGGGGATTACAGGAAAATCCTGCTTCATAGTGGCCGCCGATCCACTTCTTGAAGAACTGCCCACGCGGCCCCGCTGGCACCTCGACGGCATAGTGCATGCACATCAGCCCAACACCTCGATTAACCAGCCGATCGACGGTTTCTTCGTGGCCAAAAGTGGGGTGTCGGTTGTTGCCGTCAGCGTAAATGACGATGGCTGCTGCACCATCGAAAATCGACTCATCCTCAGGCCAGCCGTTGTGAACAACGTCTGCCTTTACTGGCAGGCCGCTCTGCTCATTGAGAGCCCTGGCAAGCAGGATCGTGCCAGCGTTGAATTCGTGTTGGCCCGACGGATGACTCGGCTCGCCGGCGATCATGACGATGCGGCAGTTATCGGCGGCAAGCGTGCAGGAGCATAAAAAGAGGGCCAAACCTAAAGCCGTTAGGAAACGCATCGTTGAATCCTTTTGGGGGGTGTGGTCAACCGCGGGTAATCTCATACACATGCACCAACCACCGCGTGGTTGTACCACGCCGATAACGGAAAGAAAAAGAGTGGCCCGGGGCAGTTCGTGGGCTGTGTGCCTGCGTTGTTTCTGACACAGCAAGGACACGCTTCATATGAAGACTTTCAAATTTCTCATTCGACTGCTATCGGTGCTTTCCCTCATCAGTGCTGTAGCTGTAGCGGATTCGACACGACCAAACATCGTCCTGATTATGGTCGACGACATGGGCTTTTCCGATATTGGCCCATACGGCAGCGAAATCCCCACACCGAACCTGGATGCCCTGGCAGCCGGCGGCGTTTGCTTCTCGCAGTTTTACAACACTGGCCGCTGCTGCCCGACGCGAGCCTCACTGCTGACCGGCCTCTATCCGCACGAGACGGGGATTGGCTGGATGACGACGGATCAGGGTACACCGGGGTATCGCGGTCGACTCAATGACGAATGCGTGACGATCGCGGAGGTGTTGGGTGATGCTGGCTACTTCACCATCATGACCGGCAAATGGCACGTTGGTTTTACGCATGGAGTGACACCAGTCAGACGTGGCTTTGACCGCAGCCTCAACCTGCCCGCTGGTGGGCTGCATTTTTCTGATCAGACCGGCAGTAAAGGTGACACCAAGTTATTTCTTAACGGCAGCGAAGTGTCGCGGAATGATCCACAGTTTGCGCCACCGTGGTACGGCACTGACCTCTGGACCGAACAGGGTCTGAAATTCACCTCCGAGGCCGAGGCTGCCGGAAAGCCGTTCTTTTGGTATCTCGGCCACGTTGCCCCTCACTTTCCCTGCATGGCACCTGAGGAATCGATCGAGAAATACCGAGGTCACTACCTGCAGGGCTGGGATCGACTGAGAGAGGATCGCTATGCCCGCCAAATAAAAATGGGCCTGATTGATCCCGCGTGGCAACTTGAGCCGAGGCCAGAGGAAATTCCCGCATGGAATTCTCTCAGTCGCGATGATCAAGCACGATACGACGACATGATGGCCATTTACGCAGCAATGATTGATGAGGTCGACCGCAATATTGGCAAAATAGTGGATGAACTGCGAGCCCGCTCACTCCTGGACAACACACTTATTCTCTTTCTTTCTGATAACGGGGGGAACGCAGAATCTGGTGTCAGCGGGCGTTACAAGGGCGAGCATCCCGGCGATCAGCACTCAGATGTTTTCATCGGTCGTTGCTGGGCGCACCTCAACAACACACCGTTTCGAAAATACAAGCACTACAACCACGAGGGTGGGATCGCCTCACCACTGATTGCCCACTGGCCGGCTGCCATCACGTCGCGAGGCGGACCGGATAAGTGGATTCGCACCCCAACCCACGTGATCGACATCATGGCCACCTGCATCGATGTCGCCGAGTGCACGTATCCACGGGAGCGTAAAGGCCGCAAGATAAAGTCGCTGCGCGGCCAGAGCCTTCAGCCCTTGCTCACCGGCAAAGGCAATTTTCCGCAACGCCCACTCTTCTGGGAGCACGAGGGGAATGCCGCCCTCCGGGTTGATGGGCACAAACTCGTTCGTCAGGGAGTGAATGGACGATGGGAACTGTTTGACGTTGAGGCTGACCGGACGGAACAACACGATTTGGCTGCCGGTAAACCAGCAATGGTGTCTGCACTGAGTGCGGAATGGGCTAAATGGGCTCGTGACGTCAACGCTATTCCCAAGCCGAAGAAGAAGCGTTCGAAGTCAGTCAATTGAGCCGGAGTACGGAATAGGCTGGCTACCGCCACAGTGGCTCGATCATTTCGGCGTTGATTTCCTCCCACTGATCGCGAAGACGCGCCAATTTGTCCGGCTCAACACGCGAGAGATTACGGCTTTCCCCGACGTCATTGGTTAGGTTGTAGAGCTCCCATTCACCCTTTTTGGAACCACCATTCCTCAAGGCCTTCCAATCTCCACTGCGGATCGCCGCTCGGTTGCCTACTCGCCAGAAAAGCTCCGCATGAGGCTGCCCACTCTGGCTGCCAGTCAGAAAAGGAAGCAGGTTCACCCCATCGCCTGGGGAACCTGCGGGCCGTTCAATCGCAGCAGCCGCGAGTGCCGTCGCAGCAATGTCGACTGAACAGACTGGCGCTGAATAGGTCTGGCCATGCGGCAGAACACGAGGCCACTGAAGAAGAAAAGGGACCCGTAGCCCACCCTCGTAGACCGAGCCTTTGCCACCCCGCAAAGGCTGGTTGCTCGAGGTTAATTCGGCCGTGGGACCGCCGTTGTCACTTATGAAAAAGATGAGGGTATCGTCATCCAGCCGATGCGTCCTCAGGGTCTCTGTCACCCGGCCGATCGAGTCATCGAGATGCGCGAGCATCGCCGCAAAAATTCGCCGCTGAATATCTTCAATGTGTTTAAAGCGGGCGAGGTAGTCATCCCGGCCCTGAAGTGGACTGTGAACAGCGTTGTATGCCAGGCAAAGAAAAAATGGCCGATCCTGATGGCACTCAATGAAGGCAACGGCCTCACGAGTGAATGCATCTGTGAGATTTTCGGTCTCGGCAACGGGCTGCCCGCCGCGAAGAATCGGATTGTTGGCGTCATAGGCAGGCTCATTATGCCGGAGGTGGCTGGAGTAGATCGTTCGGCCATCGGCCGACACCCAACGGTCGCCCGTCAGGCCTGCAGGCAGCCGCCGTCTTCGCAGCCAGGTGACATGGTCGTCGACTAAGGGCGGCACGAAGAAATGCCCCTCGTGCAGAAAGCCGAAAAACTGGTCGAAGCCGCGCCGATTCGGATGATAGGCCGCGGTGCCACCGAGATGCCATTTTCCGATCAGCCCCGTGGTATAGCCAGCCTTGTCACGCAGCAGATCTGCAAGCGTCTGTTCGGTTGGTGGCAGGCCAATGTCAGGCACGTCATTGCGTGCCCCGATTGGATTGAACTCAAACCCAAACCTCGTCTGTAGGCGACCCGTCAGAAGGCCCGCTCGTGAGGCGGCACAGAACGGCGCTGTGACGTAGCCGTCTGTGAAGCGAACGCCATTGGCGGCAAGAGCGTCAATATTCGGTGTAGGAATGTCGGTAGTTGGAGATTGGCAGCTGCACTCGCCGTAGCCAAGATCATCAGCAATGATCACCACCACATTTGGCGGGGACGCGAATCCCTGCCCTGTCATTGCCACTGCAATGAAAAAAATAAGAAGTAGTCGCATCCCTCGTCCTCCTCAATAACCGCGTTGAGCCATTTTTCATTCCTGGGACGCTTGACCGGCAGGAGTGATGCAAAGAGCATGCGGGGTGAAACTGGCGGGTTTTGAACGGCCTTTGATAAAACGAGCCTGAACCATCGGCGGAACGCTAACATATGGAAAACTTCATGCAACAGCTTTGGATCGTGCTGGCGACACTTGCTGGCGGATGTATCGCCCTGCAAGCGGCGGCAAACAGTTCGTTGCGGTCGGCGTTGCAGGACGCCCGCTACGCGGCTTTCTTTTCCATCGTCGGAACCATGGTGACGGCCACGGTTTTGATGCTCGCCTTGCGGCCGCCATTGCCCGCAGCGGCCGCCTTGAAAGGAACGCCTTGGTGGAACTGGATTGGCGGCCCGTTGGGAGCGATCTTTGTGCTCTCCGGAGCATCACTCGTTCCTAAGTTGGGGGCGGCAGCCTTCATCGCGTCGGTGGTGGCCGGGCAGCTGGCCTTTTCACTGTTTCTGGATCACTTTGGCCTGATGCACCTTCCACAGCAGTCGATCACACCCGGCCGGCTGTTCGGTGTGCTGCTTGTTTTTGCTGGGGTGATGGCGGTCAAGTACCTCTGAAGGGAGGCCGGTTGGGGCTGCTATCGAATCAGCGAATCGCCGGGTATTCTTGAGTGAGGAAACTGCTGCAGCCCTACTATTTGACCCCCGGCCCGATTCATGCGATCGATCGAAATATATGACACCACGCTGCGGGACGGTTCGCAGGGTGAAGGCGTGAACTTTTCGCTCGAAGACAAG
>Ga0181594_10005412_pt1 | contig 11181 bp, 8 predicted proteins | sample 071ome_18_FD_145603 | JGI IMG/M metagenome (GOLD analysis project Ga0181594, IMG submission 145603) | Coastal salt marsh microbial communities from the Groves Creek Marsh, Skidaway Island, Georgia - 071413BT metaG (spades assembly) | ecosystem: Environmental > Aquatic > Marine > Intertidal zone...
ACCAGACCACTCAATCGTTTCTCCGCAGTTTACGAAGGGGCCCACGCCGCCGCTCCTCCACGGCCAACCTGCAGGTGGAGACGCTCGAATCCCGCTGCTGCCTCGCGGCCACCGGCCTCGGCCCGTCGAATGTGAATCTCAACCAGGCCGACATCGCGTTGTTGGCCGACGTGGCCCGCGGCACCTACGGCGTCGACGGCACGGGCATCCGAGTCGGCATCATCTCCGACAGCTTCAACGCGCTCGGCGGCTATGCCTACGACGTCAGTCGCGGTGTGCTCCCCGACGACGTCACGGTGGTGCACGAGGGCGTTCCCCATTCCAGGGGTAACGCATTCGCCCTGGAAGACGAAGGCCGCGCCATGACGCAGCTCGTGCATGCGGTGGCCCCGGGAGCCGACCTCTTCTTCTCGGCCTTCACCAGCGTCGTCATCGACCCGCAGCAGGATTTCGTCGACGGCCAACCTTTGCCCTCGGTGTGGGCCAAGATCGAGCAGATTCAGATCGACTTCGCCGACCGCATCCGCGAGCTCGCCATCGACTACGGCTGCCAGATCATCGTCGACGACATCTTCGTAACGGAGCCGTTCTTCCAGGACGGCCCGATCTCCCAGGCGATCAGCGAGGTGACCGCGCTCGGGGTCACCTACTTCACCGCCGCCAACAACGATTCCAACTACGGCTACCAGGCCGACTATCATCCGGTGGCGTTCGACACCCTCGACACGACCGTGCCGGACGCGACACGCCAGCTTCTCGCCGGCAAGACGCTCCACAACTTCGGCACCGCCGAGGCCGCCGTGGCCTTCCAGCGGATCACGCGCCACGGCGTCGGCCCCGCCGCCTTCAATCTCCAATGGGCACAGCCCTGGGGCGCGAACGCCAGCGACGTCACGCTCGCGTTCTTCGACGCCGAGTTCAACTGGATCTGCAACGGCATCGAAAACCCCACGGGCACCTGGCCGGCGGCGAATCTGCCGGCGATCAGCGATCTGGGCGCCGCCCAGAACGACTTCCACGTCGCGATCGTGCACGAAGCGGGCGTGTCTCCCGACTACCTTAAGTGGATCCTCATCACCAACAGCGCCGCGTCGATCAGCGTGACCCCCGCCACCGGCTTCCAGACCGGCACGTCCTACGGCCACACGAACTCCGCCCACGGCGCCTCGGTCGGAGCCGTGAACTACTGGAGCACGCCGGCCTACCGGGAGTCGCCGCGACTCACCAATTTCAGCTCGTGGGGCGGCATCCCTGTGTTCTTCGATGCCGCGGGCGAGCGGCTCGCCGAGCGCGAATACCGTCCCCAGCCGCGGTTCGTCTCCCCGCAGGACGGCGACACGTCGTTCTTCGAAGGCGAAGACGTCGACGGCACGCTGCTCAAGAACTTCAGCGGCACCTCGGCCGCCGCGCCGAACGCCGCAGCCGTCGCCGCGCTGATGAAGCAGCTGCGGCCCGAACTCACGCCGGACGACATCTTCGCCAAGCTCGCCGAGACCGCCACCTCGTTCGCCGTACCGGGTTATGAGCCGAAAGGCACAACGAACATCGCGATCGGCGCTGGCCTCATCAACGCCCGCAACGCGCTCGCCGCCGTGGCCGACATCTCGATCTCCGGCGTTGTCTTTGAAGATCTCAACCGTGACGGCCTGCGCGGAACCGACGAGGTTGGTGTGGCGGGGAGCCAGGTCTTCCTCGACGGCAACAGCAACGGCCAACGAGACGTGATGCCTGCGGCCGGCTCGGGGCAGGCGTTCGTCGGCTGGACGTCGGACACCCTGCTCGTGCTGCCGCCAGTGACGTCTGTGCTCAATCCGAACGCCGCGCCCGGCACCCCGGCCACGATCACCGACCGCGGGCTGCTCCCCTGGCCCACGCGGGAGCAGTCGGCGGTGACCGTCGTGGACATGGCCGGGGTGGTGACCGATGTCGGCGTCGCCTTCGAGCTGACGCGCGGTGCCGACGCGGAGCTGGATGAACCGGTCAAGTGGTTGTTTGTCACTCTCGTCAGCCCGCAGGGGATCCGCGTGCCCGTGGCAGGCACCCGCATACCGGGAGAGACCGAGGCCTACGGCGAAACGACCACCATCGCCAACGTCGGGACGGCGATTCTCGCGGGAAACTCAAGGCTCGCCGTGCTGGCCGGCCAAGAGCCGCGTCCCGCCGCGGAGTTTCCTCTGCCAGCCGAACAGGCGGCCGAGTTCTCCGGAAGCACTTCCACCGTGTCGCTTGGTGACCTCTCGGCCTTCTTCGGCACGCCCGCCAACGGCACCTGGCAGCTGGAGGTGACCAACGCCGATTCGCAGCACAGCGTGACCCTCTCGAGCTGGTCGTTGTTCGTGGCCACGGCCGAGCCGCAGACGACGACCGATTCCCAGGGCCGCTATGAGTTTGCGGATCTCGCGCCTTCGGCCATCGGCGGCGTCTACGTGCCAACGCTGACGGCCCCTTCCCCCCACCACTTTGAGCTGGCCGTTGGGCAGGCTGTCTCCGATGCCAACTTCGGCGTGCCCAACACCACCCCTGTTGCCCGACCTTTGCTTCGTCGCTCGGCCACGCTGCGGATTGATGCGGGCGCTGTAGGCCCGCAGCCGGTGCAGTTTTCATGGGCCGATCTGGCTGGCGCCGTCATCGGCCAGCCGACAAGCGAGCGGTTTGTCGTGGTGCAGGCCACCAGTGGGGTCGTTGAAAAATGGGATGGTGGGCAGTGGGTGAATGTGTCTCAGTTGCCCACCAACGGCACACCCCTGGAGATGCTTCGACGCTTGTCGCAGCGGGTCATTCAGCCCGGTGACCAGATTCGCTGGGTGCCTGCGGCGACGTCGGCCGCGAGGCAGACCGCCTTTCAGATAGTGGGCTGGGATGGCAATTCCCTCTCCGACGGCTTCGCCGACATCAGCTTTGACGCGGCGAACCGTGGTTGACGAGGCCAAAAACGATCTGGTCGAGATCCCGGGGATTCGTGAAACTGCCTGCCGTCGTCAGCCGCTGAGGGAGGGCGGCACAGCCGCGTGGTGGTCCGCCGCCGCGTCCACAACCACAAGTAGCCGGGCGGATGACACGCACCCTTCGACAGCGAGCCCTCGATCGCACGGTCTACATTGCCGTGCGAGTGGTGATCTGCGTAATTCAGGCGATCCCCCGTCCAACGAGCGAACGGCTTGCTCGCTCACTCTCGGTGATCCTCGCGAACCGGCTCCGCATCCGCCGCAAGGTGGTCCGCACCAATCTGCACAACGCGTTTCCCGACTGGACGGTCGATCAGATCCGTGAGACCGCTCGCGGCATGTGGGAACACCTGCTGCTGATGGTGATTGAGATCGCCCATGCCAACCGGGTGCTCCGCATGACCACCTGGCGACGGCACCTGCAGATCGTGGGCATGGAGCAGGTGGTCCGCACGATGTGGTCCGACCGGCCAAAGGTGGTCCTCTCAGGCCACTACGGCAACTTCGAACTCGCTGCCTACCTGTTTGGGGTGTTTGGCTTTCGCACCTTCTCCGTCGCTCGTGAACTCGACAATCCGCTGCTCGACCGCTTTGTGACGGAGTTTCGGGAGTCTCGCGGTCAGAAGATTCTCCCGAAGAAGGGGAGCGCTCCAGACGTTTCCCTGGTGCTCGAAGAGAAGGGGGCCCTCGGCCTGCTCGGTGACCAGGCGGCGGGCCCACGCAGCAGCTGGGTCAACTTTTTTGGCCGCCCCGTCAGCGTCCACAAAGCGATTGCGGTCTTCGCGCTTACCTCCGAGGCGCCGGTGATGGTATTTACTGCCACCCGCCGTGGCGGCCTATTCTCCTTTGATGTGCGACTGGAGGGACTCGTCGATCCGGCCGATGACACACCAGAGACGGCTGACAACCATGCCCTCTCACAGTGGTATACCTCGCTACTCGAAGGGGCGATCCGCCGAGTGCCTGCCCAGTATTGGTGGGTGCACAACCGCTGGCGAGGGGCTCCTCCGAAGGTTACAAAGCGTCATCAGGCGGCCTGAGAGAGAGCCGCCTCTTCGACGAGCACGTGGTGGCAGCGAAAAAGTATGGCTGAATGGATTCATGTAGCGGCAGTGTCAGACTGCCCTCCAGGTACGGCCATCGAGCGACTCGCCGGCGAGCGGATCATCGCCATCGCCAACATCGAGGGGACTTACCACGCCCTCGACGGCCTCTGTGCCCATCAAGGCGGACCGCTCGGACAAGGCAGCCTCTGTGGTCACACGCTCACCTGCCCCTGGCATGGCTGGGAATACGATGCCACCAGCGGCCAGCACCGCACGGCCCCCACGGTGCGACAAGACACCTTTCAGATCGAAGAGCGTGACGGCGACCTATTCGTCTGTCTTGAAGCCCCGCTCGATCCCTCAGCGGAGCGGTCGTGATTCGCTTTCGTACCTTCCGAAACTCGGATCCCCCGCTGCTCGCTGACCTCTGGCGGTCGGCGTCGCTCGGCCCACTCGCGATGCAGCCAATGTCGACGGCGCTGCTGGAGACGGCGGTCTTCTCCAAGCCCTACTTCGATCGCCACGGCCTGATCGTGGCCTATGACGAGAAGCAGATTGTCGGCTTCGCGCATGCGGCCTTCGGCCCCAACGCCGACCGCTCCGCACTCGACCACTCGACCGGTTCGATTGTGATGCTGGTGGTGCCACCACAACCCGACGAGCCAGCGATTGCCGCAGGCCTGATTGAACGAGCCCGCAGCTACCTCCATCAGCAGGGAGCCTCCACCGTCCTCGCAGGCGGTGGCCCACACCTCGGCGGCTTCTATCTGGGACTCTACGGGGGCGCTGATCTTCCCGGCATCCTTGATTCCTCGCCGACGATGCAGCAGAGTTTTCTCAGTCAGGGCTTCACCCCATCCGATCGCATCGCGGTGATGCGACGCACCGTGGCTGGCTATCGTCCACCGATTGATCGTGTACAGGTGAACCTCCGTCGCACCACGCAGCTGACCGCCATCGATGAGCCCGACCGCCGCAGCTGGTGGGAGGCGGCGTTGACCACAGGCGTCTGCCTGCGACGGTATGACCTCAAGACTCGTGACGCCAACGTGGTGGCCTCAGCACTGTTCTGGGACATGCAGCCGATGGCGGCCGCCTGTGGCATTGCCGCCGCAGGCCTGCTCGACCTCTGTGTGGTCCCCCATCGCCGCCGGGAAGGCCTGGGCCACTATCTGCTCGCAGAAGCGATGCACGACCTCGCCAGCGAAGGGGTGGGCGTGGTGGAGGCCCACGCTCCCGCCTCCAAGGTCGCCATCAGCAGTCTGCTTAAAAAACTCGGCTTTGAGACCGCCTGCTTTGGCACGGTCTACGCCGAGCCGAGCGATGCCGCGAACAGCAGTTCCGTTTCTGGGGACGCCGTATCGGCAGAGCCTTCGCCTGCGTGAATCCACGCGAGCCTTGTCGGGCCTGGAGATGCTCGCGATCGACTCTGCCGTCTCGATCTAGCGACCGATCTCCAGCTTCTCCAGCTGGAGCACATGGTCGACAAGGTCAGCAGAGGCTGCTGCCAGTCCACCCTCGGTTCGGGCCAGCCGCGTGGAGAGCGGCGGCGTGCCTGGATCACGACGGAGATCGGTCAGGTAATCCTGCAAGAGCGCCCGACGTTCTGATGACGTCTCGAGCAGCCAGTGCACCCAGCACCAGGCCTCGGCATAGTGATCCTGCGTGAACAAGCCCGCATCGAGGTACGACTCGAGACGCTGCAGGTCGGGCTGCCAAGTGCCCTCAAGCAGTTTGCCGGCCAGGCGATCGACATGCTCCAGGTGTACCTGGCCGTCACTTCTCGGCAGTTCGAAGTATTCCGCGATGCCTTCATCGAGCCAGAGCGGGATCTCTCCTTCGACAGCATGCAGATAGCCATGCGTGGTCTCATGACGCAGATCTTCTGCAATGCGATCCTGCCAGTGGGCGTAGATCGAAAGCGATGTGTCGGTCTTCACGAAGAAGGCACGCCGGGCGGGAAATCCCGGGAAGGTGGCAGCAGCGTAGGCCTCATAACGGTCACGATGCTCAAACAGATAGAGGTGGATCGGCTCATCAGAGATCGGCAGGCCCAGGCGGTCACTCACATCCACCCGCAGCTGCTCGAGTTCTCGCACGATCCGGTGTCGTCGGGCGAGCGGGAAGTCAGCGTGGATCACAAGCTGGCCAGCTTCGATCTCTGTTCGCTGCGGCGGCATGAAGACATCATCATGCAGCCCTGTCATCGAGAGGCTTGTGACAGACCAACGCTCCGGCACCACCATCCCCAGGTGACCGCAGCCGACAACCGTGGCCAGCAGCATCGCGATCACGCCACCACGCAGACGACTCCGCTGGCGGAGTCCGCGTCGACCGGCACAGCGAGAGTGGGAAAACAGAGCGGGCACGTTAGCAGCGGAGGAGCGACGAGGCAGAAAACGGCGGACAAAGACCGGGGAAATGACGCACCCGATGGCCAAAGACTCTAGCGAGACGGTCCAGCCAGACCAAGGTCAGCCCAGCCGCGGCTGTAAGCACCACTGCATGGTCGCTGCGAGCAGATCCGCCTCGATCAGCCGGCCGAGCAGATGACTGCCGCCCGCATCGTGAACCGCCTCGGCGGTGTGGCCTCGCGGAAACGACTCCAATAGCAAGATTGGCCGCAACGGATGCGTGTGATGGAGCGTGCGGACGTGGTTGATTTCCTCCACGCCCACGTCGCCCGCGTCCCAGAGCAGGAGATCCCCTTCCACGTTCGGCGACGGTTTGCCGATGGTGCGGCTCATCACCCGCGTTCCGGCGGCCACCGCCAGCAGTTCAAGCCCCTCACACAACAGCCGACTCTCGGCGGCCACCGCAGTCTGCAGCACCGGCTTCCGCCAGCGGAGAAAGTCGGCAACACGAGCGAGGAGCCGGTCCTCCCGGCGGCTCGTGACCGGGGTTCCCAGCCCCCCCACACGGCCGGCCGCGCGTTGCTCCGACCACATCTGCAGGCGACCTGGCAGCTCATACCAGGGCACCGGCACCGCTCCCGGCAGGGACGGTCCCCGTCGCCGCCAGCCATCAACACCGCTGCCGACAACAACCACGAGCACTGCCAACGGCCAGCATCGGGCCAGGCGGATGAGCATCTGCCGTGTCACCTCGCCTGACCAGCTCATTGGCAGCAGAATCAGGCTAGGCGGTGCCGCAGGCTCGCTCACTGCTGCGGGAGTCTGCGGACCATCTGCTCCTGCCGTCTGCTGCAACGCCTCCTCGCAACACGCCACCTGCTGCAGGGCCAGCTGCTCACCAGCCCACTGCAACGCCAACGCCATCTCAGCATCCGCAACCGATCCCACCCAGAGCCCAGACATCGGCACCAACATCGCTGCCGGCATCCGCTGCTCAAGGCTGATGGTCTGGTCAATCATGCAGAGGAACCGAGCCCCGCTCGGCGGCTTTCTCAGGGGCGTGAAGTGACACCACTGCAGCAGCCTATCCCGCGTTCACAGGGCCGCACAATCTCAGCATCTTGCCCCGTTTCCAGCCCACTGAAAGCGACCTTGACCCTCCGCTTCCAACCCGGCACTAATGACGGTGCTCGCGGATGCATGATGGCTTCAAGGATGAGGCCGCCCCATCCGCCTGTGAAAGAGCAGGGCAGGAGGCCCGTCAGATGGCACGCAACAACGACGATCACCCACGCCACGATCGCTCAGGACGTCGGTCCCGCAACGCAGGTGGAAAGCCACAGCGGCCAGGGCTGCGTCTCTCTGAAACGCTCAGCAATCCGCAGTTCGTCGCCTGCGACGACGTGCTTGCCAAGGGCTGTTACGACAATCCGCGTGCCTGCGGGCCGGGCGATGTGTTTGTGGCCCGAAGCGATGACCAGCGGGACGGCCACGAGCTGATTTCCGAAGCGGTTGCCCGCGGCTGCAGCGGTGTTGTCGCAGAGCGGCTTGTGCCCACGTTTGGTGCGCCGCTGTGCCTCGTTCCCGACGCTGCCGCAGCCTACACCCGAATCGTGCACAGTCTGGCAGGCAACCCGGCCCAGGCACTCGATCTGGTGGCGATCACTGGCACCAGTGGCAAGACCACCACCTCCTGGCTGACCGCGGCCGTGCTCTCCGAAGCAGGCCACAGCGTGGGCGTGCTCTCCGACCTCGGCTGTCTCGACGCGGGCAGCATTGAAGCAGAGCCACCAGCAAAGCTTTCCGATCCACACATCATGGTCGAATGGCTCAAGCGGCTGATTGCCAGCGGCTGCAGTCATGCCGTGCTCGAGGTCTCTAGCGAGATGCTCGCCGCACAGGCCCTCGCGGGCCTCTCGTGTGGCACGGTGGCTGTGACCAACCTCGCCTCGGCCCACCTCGACCGTCACGGTTCGGTGGAGGCCTACCATGCCGTGAAACAGCGGATCCTCAGCAGCCTGCCCTCGACAGGCTGCTTCGTGGGCAACGCTGATGATCCCAACGTGCTGGCAATGGCGTCACACCTTCACGACTCCCGACAGGGTCATGTACGCCAGCTGCTCGCAGGCCTGCGGACTACTGCCGACCTGACCGCCTCCCCCGTGGAACGAGGCCTCAATGGCCAGACCTTCCTGCTGCGAACAGGCCGCGAAATGATGCCGGTGGCCGTTTCAACGCCGGTGGCTTCGTACGCTCGCAATGCGCTCGTGGCAGCCGCTGTCGGCATAACACATGGTGCCTCGCTGGCAACCATCGCCCGGGGCCTTGAAGCAGTCAGCAGCGTGACCGGTCGGCTGGAACGCCTCGACCGCGGCCAAGACTTCGCCTGCTTCGTCGACCAGCCCACCAGCGGCCATCAGCTTGCCTCCACCCTGGCAAGCCTGCGACACCTGACTGGCCATGGCCGACTCGTGGCCGCCGTCGACATCGATGTGGCCGATGCATTGGAGGGTCTCGGACGACGCCAGCGGTTCGGCTCGCGGCTGCTGCGATGGTGTGACGACTGTATCCTGATCCCCAATCGCCTCAGCCGGAAAGCCACTGACCACAGCACCCGCTTTCTCGCCGGCTTTGACCGAGCGCTCTCGCAGCTGCAGAAAGGTGACTGCCTCGTTGTGGTCGGCCACCCAGGCTGGGACGAAGATCCCACGGATCCGGCCGGCGAACGGATGTCGGCCCAGATGCTCGCTGAAGGCTGGTTCCGGGTGGCCTGTCCGCCAGAATGGACCCCAGACTGGCGGCGTGCTGCCTGACAAGTGGAGTGGACGGGCTGCTCACCCCGCTTCACAATCTCCTCAGTGGCTTCCTGACTTCAGGATGGCCGCTCTGACGGTCGTCTGGCACAGACGTCACCCGCTCACCGATCCTTGCAGCAGACGCCTCGGGAACCGCCTTTGATGAACTCGGCTGAATGTTTTGATGACCTCGGCGTTGCCGTCGCCACCGACGAGCCACTCGCCTCGCACACCTGGCTGGGCGTGGGTGGTGCCGCTCGCTACTTCTGCGAACCGGTCGATGTCGACGCGCTGACCAAGGTGGTGCGTCGGTGCCATGAGCGACAGGTGCCGATTCGTGTGATCGGTGGAGGCTCCAATGTACTGATCGCGTCGAGCGGCTTTGACGGAATGGTCGTTCGCCTGACCGGCCCTCAGTTCTGCGAGATTCGCGCGGAGCGGCCCTCCATCGTGGCCGGCGCCGGAGCCAAGCTCGTGCATGTGGTCACCGCAGCCGTGCAGGCAGGCCTCGCTGGACTCGAGACGCTTGTGGGCATTCCAGGCACGATCGGTGGCGGCTTAGTCGGCAACGCCAGCGGCCGTGGCGGCGACATCGGCCAGCGGGTGCGGGAAGTGACCGTGCTCACCCGCGAGGGTGAGATCGAGGTCCGCAGCGGCAGCGACCTCGCCTTTCAATCACGGTGGAGCAACCTCGACGACGCGATCATCTTGAGCTGTCGACTGGAACTCGAGGAAGAGCCGGTGGATACGCTCACCAAGCGGATGCAGAAGCAGTGGATCCTTGAACGTGCTGAACAGCCTTCCGGCACCCGCACGGTGGCGATGATGTTTCAGGATCCACCTGGCAGCACCGCGGCATCATTGATCAGCCAGTCGGGAGCCAAAGAGCGGGTGGTCGGGAATGCGGCCGTTTCGGTGTCGCACGCGAACTTTGTGGTCACCAAGCCTGACTGCGGCAGCGACGACGTCCGCAGCCTGCTGGAACAGGTGCGAGCCCAGGTTAGCGAGCGGCTTAGTGTGAATCTCACCCCGCAGATCGAGGTCTGGTGACAATGCGACAGGCCGGTCGTCGACAGGCCGACGCGGTCGAGCAGCCGGCCGAAGGCATGGCTGCATTTCTGTCGCAGCGTCAGGCAGGCCTGGGCGTACTTGTTGTCACGGTGCTGGCGGCTGTGGCAGCAGGTGTTGCCTGGCAGCGGTTTGGCCCTGACGTCCGTCAGCGGCCCGACTACCTCCTGCAGCCTGAGAACGTTGAGCTGATCGGCCAGCCGCCCTGGGTGAAAGGCAACATCACGCTCCAGGCGCTCCGTGACGCGAGCCTCGACGGACAGTTGCCGCTGGACGACCCTGAGCTTGCGCGGCGGCTCGCTCGCGCTTTTGACGTGCATCCCTGGGTGCGGTCGGTCGATCGCGTGGAGGTCCGCAGCCCCGCAACTGCCGTGGTGACGATCACCTGCCGCGAGCCGGTGGCAATGGTCCGAGTTACCGGCGGGCTGCTGCCGGTCGATAGCGAAGGCGTGGTGCTGCCAAGTGATGGATTTACCCCTGACGAGGCAGCTGCCTATCCCGTGGTCGCCGGTGTCACCTCACTGCCGCAAGGGCCGGCGGGGGCCGCCTGGGGCGATCAGGCCGTTGAGGAGGCGGTGGCGGTCGTGGCCGTGACCTCACCGGAGTGGCCGGCATTGAGTCTCGTGGAGTGCCGCCTGCGACCGACGGCAGAGTCGCGAGAGTGGGATCTCATCAACACTGCTGGCGTGTCAATCGGCTTTGGCAGTTCACCAGGCCGTGAGCCTCTCGGTGAGCCTGGCATGGCGGAAAAGATTGTTGTCCTCAAGCGACTGGCTGCTGCCGGGCCGGTCAGCGAAGCGGTCGACCTGCGTGACCTCGTCGGCGACACTGAAGAGACTGGAGTGCCCCCCATTGACGCGGCCGCCGCACCGCCCGAGTCGTCTTCCGAACCCGGGGACACGCTCACTTCCCCGTGATCAGGCTGCGAACCTCGCGAAACCTAGCGTGCTCGGCCCCCTGACACCACTCAAAG
>Ga0181594_10005414_pt1 | contig 11179 bp, 7 predicted proteins | sample 071ome_18_FD_145603 | JGI IMG/M metagenome (GOLD analysis project Ga0181594, IMG submission 145603) | Coastal salt marsh microbial communities from the Groves Creek Marsh, Skidaway Island, Georgia - 071413BT metaG (spades assembly) | ecosystem: Environmental > Aquatic > Marine > Intertidal zone...
GGCGCAGATGCCGCTTCTGGCGGCGCTGTTGGCGCTGGACGAGACGGGTTTCAGGGCGATGTTCGCCGGCGGGCCGGTGCGCCGCGCCGGGCATGCCCGCTTTCTTCGCAATGTCCTGATCGCGGCGGGCAACAGCTGCGATGCGGCGTTGGTGCCGGCGGTCGAGGCGTTGCTGGCGCATGACAGCCCGCTGGTGCGCGGCATGGCCGTCTGGGCGCTCCGCCAGCTGGTGGACGAAGTCGGGTTTGATCGGGCGCGGCAGCTTGCCCTGTCCACCGAAGATGACCCTGATGTGACGGCTGAGTGGGCCTGATGACAAACAGCCTTCCTGAAATATCACGAAAAAAAGACGGCGCCCGAAGGCGCCGCCGGTCATGGATATGCGAGAGATGACGGGATGCGGTGATCCGTGGATCAGCTTCCCGGATAGCCGCGCTCGCCATGTTCGGCGAGGTCGAGTCCCTCGACCTCGGTCTGCTCGTCGACACGCAGCCCGACAATGGCGCGGGCCACCATCAGGATGAGGGCGCTGGCCACAGCCGTCCAGATGACGGTGATGGCCACCGACTTGAGCTGCACCATGAACTGGGCGCCGGCGCTGACGCCGTCGGCAAGGCCAAGGCCGCCAAAGCTTGGCAGCGCGAGGAAGGCGACCAGCAGGCTGCCGATAATGCCGCCGACACCATGCACGGCGAAGACGTCGAGCGAGTCATCGATGTGAAGCTTGCCACGGATGAGATCGACCGCGAGATAACAGCCGAGGCCACCGACAAGGCCGAGGATCAGACCGCCGGGCACGCCGATGAAGCCCGAGGCCGGCGTGACCGTGGCGAGGCCCGCCACCATGCCGGTGACAATGCCGACAAGCGACGGCCGGCCGAAGCGCACCCATTCAATGCCCATCCAGACAAGCGAGGCCGTGGCGGCGGCGATATGGGTGACCAGCATCGCCATGCCGGCCCCGCCGCCGGCGCCAAGCGCCGAGCCGCCATTGAAACCGAACCAGCCGACCCACAGCATGCTGGCGCCGATCATCGTCAGGCCGGGGCTGTGCGGCGGGCTCACGCTCTGCGGGAAGGTGCGGCGACGCCCGACCATGATGGCGCAGACAAGCGCCGCCGTGCCGGCCGTGGCGTGAACCACGATGCCGCCGGCGAAATCCATCACGCCCCAGCCTGCCATGATGCCGCCACCCCAGACCCAGTGCGTGACCGGCGCATAGACAACCAGCAGCCACAGCGCCGAGAAGATCAGCACGGCGGAGAATTTCATCCGCTCGACATAGGCGCCGATGACCAGCGCCGGGGTGATGATGGCGAAGGTCATCTGGAAGGCCGCGAACAGCGATTCCGGAATCGTTCCCGACATGCTGTCGACGCCGATGCCGCCAAGGAACATGTTGTCGAGGCTACCGAACCAGGCGCCGTCACCCGAGAAAGCCAGCGAATAGCCGGCGACCACCCACAGCACCGACATCAGGCAGGCGATCGCGAAATGGTGCATCAGAACCGAAACGACGTTCTTGGCCTGCACAAGGCCGGCATAGAACAGCGCCAGCCCCGGCAATGTCATGAACAGGACCAGCGCGGTGGCGGTCAGGATCCAGGCGGTATCGCCGGTATCGAGAATGGTGGTATCAAGGCCGTCGGATGCCAGCGCGGGAAGCGCGCTCAGCAGGACAAGGCCGGCTGCCGCGACGAGGCGGGACGCCATACGCGACAAAGGGCGCGCCACAGGGCGGATAAACATGATCTTACTCCTCCGTAACTGGCGGGTCAGACCTGTCCCCACAGAAGCCGCCGGCAAAATGCAACCTCAGCGTCGTGCCACTGCCGGGGGCGTGCTTGCAAGCGAAATGCCTTAATTGAAGGCAAATATCGGCATGAATGCTGTAATTTCAGGCGTAGTGCCTAAAATTTAGGCGGAATATGGCATGTTTTAGGTGCCATACCGCGATGGCGGGCTATACGCAAAGTCAAAATATGTCAGGGGAGAAGAATTGGAGCGGCTGACCAGACTCGAACTGGCCCTAAGAGCTTGGAAGGCTCTTGTGCTACCACTACACCACAGCCGCACGCGAGCGCTCTTAAGTCACTGAAACGTAACGGAAAAAATCCGAACTTCAACGCCGTTTGGTGCCAATTCGGCTGGTAGGGCTTACCAGTTTGGCAACAATCGGCAGGCATGAAGAGGGATCGATGCCTGTTACGAAACCGCCTCGAATGAGGCTGACCCGGGGCCGTGTGGAGACGGCCCCCGCCCGATGCAAGCGATATAACATCCCTGATTCCGAATTGAAAGGGCTTGCTGTCCGGATTGAACCCACCGGCACAAAATCCTGGATCGTGCGGGCGATGGATGATGGCAGGCGCATCTACCGGACCATCGGCACGGTGCCGCAGATGTCACCGGAGGCCGCGCGGACAGCGGCGCGGGCATTGGTGCGGCGGATGTTCAGGCCTGGTTCGCCGGATTGCGCGACCGGCCCGGTGCGGCGAACCGCGCGACCAGGCAAGCTGCAATGAAACGATGATAAGGCTAAGTTCATTCGGCGCGTTTTGTGTCGTTAATTCACGCCATGATGTCTGGCGCGGTTTTGCCAGTTGGGTGAGTGATGATGACAGATGAACTCCGAAAAAGTGACCGATCGGAAGCACAACGTGAAATCGTCAAGGTGCTGGCGCTTCGAACCATCTGGGCGGTGATTCTGCTGCAGTCCGTGCTGGCACCGTATTTTGTGTCAAAAGGCGTCGAGCTGCACGACGTCTTTATGATTCAAGCTGTATTTTCTGCCTCGCTGATTATTGGCGAGGTTCCCACTGGGGTGCTGTCGGATCTGATCAGCCGGCGTGCCTGCTCATTTTCGCATCAATCATGCGCGGTGTTGGTGCAACCGCATTGGTTGTTCTTGACGGTTTCTGGGGGATTGCGACTGCCTATATGTTCATTGCGGTCGCGAACAGCGCCTTGTCAGGGTCGGATCTCGCGCTGCTGATCCAGCGCCATCGCGAGGATATCGCGGAGAACCGGACGCTGCTTTTCTATGTTGGCCGGCAAAAAATGCTGATTTTCACCGCGGCCGGGTTCTGGCTGATGGCGCGGGGCGGGCGGCGCGTGGTGGTGGCACCATAACCGCCGCCGTAAACCCGGGACTACCCCGCCTTTTTCAGCTTCACCGCTTTCGGCTTCGGGGCGGCGGCGCGCGGGCGTGGGCCGACATCGACCCATCCGGCCAGGTTGGCGGCGGCCAGCTCCTCGATCACCTTCATGCCGCCGGCGCTGTCATTCAGGCAGGGGATATAGGTCAGCGTCTCGCCACCGGCCTCATGGAACTCCTCTTCCAGCTCGTTGCCGATCTCGTCCAGCGTTTCCAGACAGTCGGCGACGAACCCCGGCGCCATCACCATGACATGCTTGTGGCCCTGTTCGGCCATCTCCACGACGGATTCGTCGGTATAGGGCATCAGCCACGGCTCCGAGCCAAAGCGCGACTGGAAGGTGGCGTGAAAGGTCTCGGTGTCCCAGTCCAGCGCCTCGCGCAGCAGGCGGGCCGTCTTCATGCAGTGACAGTGATAGGGGTCGCCCGCCATGTGATAGCGTTTCGGAATGCCGTGGAAGGAGACGACCAGCGCGTCGGGCCGGCCATGCGCGGCCACCGCGTCGCGCACCGTCGTCGCCAGCGCGTCGATATAGGTCGGGTTGTCATGCCAAGGTGGCACCGTGCGGATGGCCGGCTGCCAGCGTTTCTCCAGCATCCAGCTGAACAGCTCGTCATTCACCGTCGCCGTTGTCGAGGCGGCATATTGCGGGTAGAGCGGCATCAGCACGATCTGCGTGCAGCCGGCATCGGTCAGTTTCTGAAGCTGGTGCGGGATCGACGGCTCGCCATAGCGCATGGCGTAATCGACCACCAGATTGTCATGTGTGAAGGTCTGCGCCAGATGTTCGGCCTGCAGGCGGGTGATCTTGCGGAGCGGCGATCCGTCCGGATCGTCATGAAGCCAGATCCGGTCATATAGCGCGCCCGATTTCTTGGGTCGTACATTCAGGATGATGCCGTTCAGGATCAGCCACCAGAGCGGCCGCGACACCTCGATCACCCGCGGGTCGGACAGGAACTGTTTCAGATATTTGCGCATCGACTTCTTGTCGGTGCCCTCGGGCGTGCCGAGATTGACCAGCAGCAGGCCGGTGCGGCCATGCGGCGGGAAATTCGGATGGTCGGCGGGCTTTGCGTTGAGCGGCATGACGAACCTCACGGGCGGCTGGCGTGGCGATTGCCCTGTATGTAGGACGCCGCCCGCCGCGCGTCCAGCGGCGGCATGTCGCAATTTGGGGGAGTGGGGGGTGTCTCGGTGGAAGCTACTGCGCGGCCTGGGCGCCTGACTCCTCGGCCATCACCCGGTCGATGACCCGGCGCAGCGCGCTGACAAGCTGGTCGATCATCGCGTCCGTATGGTACGGCCCCGGCGTCAGACGCAGCCGCTCGGTGCCGCGCGGCACGGTCGGATAATTGATCGGCTGCACATAGATATCATGCTCATCCAGCAGCATCTGGCAGATCCGCGTCGTCGCCGCGGCGTCGCCCACCATTACCGGCACGATATGCGTATCGCCCTCGAGAATCGGGATATCGGCGGCGCGGGCCGCCGCTTTCAGCCGGGTCGCCTGGCGTTGCTGCGCTGCGCGCTCGGTCGTGCTGGCGCGAAGATGCCGGATCGCGGCATGCGCGGCGGCGGCGGTGGCCGGCGGCATCGCGGTGGTGAAGATAAAGCCCGAGCCGTGGCTGCGCACCGTGTCGCAGATCACATCGCTGGCGGCGATATAACCGCCGGCGGCGCCATAGGCCTTGCCAAGCGTTCCCTGGATCACGTCGATCTCGTCCTGCAGGCCGCGCATCTGCGCGATGCCGCCACCTTCGGCGCCATACATGCCGACGGCATGGACCTCGTCAAGATAGGTCAGCGCGTTGTAATGGCGGGCCAGCGCGGCGATCTCGGCGATCGGGCCGGTATCGCCATCCATCGAATAGACTGATTCAAAGACGATGATCTTGGCACGCTCGCGCGGCTGTTCGGCAAGCAGCGATTCCAGATGCGCGATGTCATTATGCCGGAAGATGGATTTCTCGACCCGCGCCATGCGGATACCGGAAATGATCGAGGCGTGGTTCATCGCGTCCGACAGGATCAGCACGTCGGGAAGCTGCGCCGCCAGTGCCGCCAGGCTGGCCTCGTTGGCGACATAGCCGCTGGTGAAGGTCAGGGCGCGTTCCTTGCCATGCAGGGCGGCAAGCTCGGCCTCGAGCGCGACAAGCGCGTGGCTGGTGCCGGAAATGTTGCGGGTGCCACCGGCACCGGCGCCCCAGGTGCCGGCCGCATCGCGCATGGCGGCGATGACATCGGGATGCTGGCCCATGCCCAGATAGTCATTGGAACACCAGACGGCGACCTCACGGACCTCGCCGCCATGATGGTGACGCGCGACCGGGTGGCGCCCGGCGATGCGCTCCAGCTCGACGAAATGTCGATACCGGTTCTCGCCCTTGAGGCGGTTCAGCTGCGCGGCAAAGCGCGCGGTATAGTCCCCGTCGAAGGTCATGCTATCTCTGGATGGCACCTGTTTGATAACCAGTAAATAAGCCAGATTGCCGATAAAGGAAACATCCGGTCACACAGATGTGACGAAATGCGCCATGATTTCATCACCGCCGATATGGCCCTGTTCGCCGGTTTATTCGGCGGCGGCGGGAACCTCGATTCGCGCGGCGGCGAATTTCAGCTCCGGGATCTTGCCATAGGGGTCAAGCGCCGGGTTGGTCAGATAGTTCGCCGGCGCCTCATAGAAGCAGAAGGGAACGAAGATCAGCCCGCTTGGCAGTTTCGGGTCCATCCGCGCCGCCAGCTCGATCTCGCCGCGGCGGGTCACGACCCGCACCATCGCCCCGGCCTCGATCTGCAGGCTCTGCAGCGTTTCCGGCGCCATATGCACCTCCGGTTCCGGCTCGATGGCGTCAAGGACCGGCGACCGCCTGGTCATCGACCCGGTGTGCCAATGTTCCAGCAGCCGGCCGGTTGTCAGCACGATCGGGAACTCCTCGTCCGGCGTCTCGTCGGGGGGCAGGACCTCGGCAGGCGTCATCCGCCCGCGTCCGCTCGGCGTCGGGAAGCCGTCGCCGAAAATCACCTCGCGGCCGGCGCTGTCCTCGTCGGCGCAGGGATAGGTGACCGCGCCCTCATCAAGAAGCCGCTGCCAGGTGATGCCGGTCAGTGACGGCATCACAAGCCGCATCTCGCCGAACACGTCGCGCGGATGCGTGTAGTCCCAGTCGAGCCCCATCCGCCTCGCCAGCTGCTGGATGATCCACCAGTCCTGCCGCGCCTCGCCCGGCGGCGCGACAGCGGCGCGTCCCATCTGCACCCGCCGGTCGGTGTTGGTCACGGTGCCGTCCTTTTCCGGAAAGGCCGAGGCGGGGAGAATGACATCGGCAAAGGCAGCGGTCTCGGTCATGAAGATGTCCTGCACCACCAGGATATCCAGATTGGCCAGCGCGGCGCGGGCATGCGCCTGATCCGGATCCGACATCGCCGGATTCTCGCCCATGATATACATCGCCCTGATATCGCCGTGATAGGCGGCGTCGGTGATCTCGACGACGGTCAGGCCGCGCTCCGGGTCCAGCTCGGCGCCCCAGAGTTCGGCATAGCGCCGGCGCGTCTCGTCATCGGTCACCGATTTGTAGTCGGGAAAGAACATCGGGATCAGCCCGGCGTCCGAGGCGCCCTGGACGTTGTTCTGGCCGCGCAGCGGGTGCAGGCCGGTGCCGGCCCGCCCGACATTGCCGGTCAGCAGCGCCAGCGAGATCAGGCAGCGCGAATTGTCGGTGCCATGCGTGTGCTGCGAGATCCCCATGCCCCAGAAGATCATCGCGCTGTTCGCGCCGGCATAGCCGCGCGCCACTTCGCGCAATGTCTCGGCGTCGATGCCGCAGATCGGCGCCATCGCCTCGGGCGTGGTGTGGGCGGTGCGCGCTTTCAGCTCCTCGAACCCTTCGGTATGTGCGGCGACATAGGCGGCGTCATACAGCCCCTCGGTGATGATGACATTGATCATCGCGTTCAGCATCGCCACATCGCTTCCCGGCGAGAAGCGAAGCGAGGCGGTCGCGTAGCGGTCCAGATGCTGGCCGCGCGGGTCCAGAACATAGAGCCGCGCGCCGCGCTGCGCGGCGTTCTTGATGAAGGTGGCAGCGACCGGGTGGTTCACCGTCGGATTGGCGCCGATGACGATGATCGCCTCGGCATTGCGGCATTCGGCAAAGGAAGCGGTGACGGCGCCGGACCCGATATTTTCCAGTAGCGCGGCGACCGACGAGGCGTGGCACAACCGTGTGCAGTGATCGACATTGTTGGTACGGAAGCCGGTGCGGACCAGCTTCTGGACAAGATAGGCCTCTTCATTCGTGCCTTTCGCCGAGCCGAATCCGGCCATCGCCGCCGGACCATGCTCATCACGCACGGCGGCCAGGCGCGTAGCCGCCAGATCCAGCGCCTCGTCCCAGCTTGCCTCGCGGAAATGCGTCATCGGGTTGGCCGGGTCGAACGGCATCGAGGCCGATTTCGGCACATCATCACGGCGGATCAGCGGCCTGGTCAGACGTTCAGGATTATGAATATAGTCAAACCCATAGCGTCCCTTGACGCACAGCCGTCCCTGATTGGCCGGCCCCTGACGCCCGGAAACGGCGACGATCCTTTCATCCTTCACTGAGAAGGTCAGCTGGCAGCCAACGCCGCAATAGGGGCAGACCGAATCGACCTGTCGGTCAGGTGTGATGGCCAGCATCTGGTCGGCATCGAGAAGGGTTTTCGGCATCAGCGCGCCGGTCGGGCAGGCCTGAACACATTCCCCGCAGCCGACGCAGGTCGAGGCCCCCATCTCGTCATCGAAATCGAAGACGATCTTTGCTTCGGCGCCGCGGCCGGCAAGACCGATCACATCATTCACCTGGACCTCACGGCAGGCGCGAACGCACAGATTGCACTGGATGCAGGCATCCATATTGACGGCGATGGCCGGGTGGCTGCTGTCCGGTTCGACGGTTGGTTTTGCCGGAAAGCGTGCCGTTTCGACACCCTGCGCTTCGGCATAGCGCCACAATTCGGAATCCGGGTCATGCGCGCTGTCGCGGTACGGCTGGTCGGCGACCAGGAGTTCCATCACCATCTTGCGGGCGGTTCTGGCGCGGTGATTGTCGCTGGTGACAACCATACCCTCGGTCGGCATGCGGATACAGCTTGCGGCCAGCACGCGCTCCCCCTCGATCTCGACCATACAGGCGCGGCAATTGCCGTCGGCCCGGTAGCCATCGGAATCCTTGTAGCACAGATGCGGAATGTCGGTGCCGTGGCGCGCCGCGGCCTGCCAGATGGTTTCGCCATCGCGCGCGGTGACGGACTGCCCGTCAAGGGTGAAGGTCACGCCGGCCTGGCTGCCGCTGCCATTATCATGGTCACTCATGATCGCCGTCCCCCAAATCTGGGCCTTCCTGCCCTCGGCCGCCAACATCCTCTGGAAAGTGTTTCATCACGCTGACCAGCGGGTTTGACGCCGCCTGGCCAAGGCCGCAGATGCTGGCATCGGCCATTGTCACCGCCAGTTCGCCTAGAAGCGCTGTATCGGGGGTGGTGTTGCCCATCATCGCAACGGCCTTCTCGGTGCCGTTGCGGCAGGGTGTGCACTGGCCGCAGCTTTCATGCGCGAAGAATTTCATCAGGTTCAGCGCCGCGTCCCACATATTGTCCCGGTCGGACAGCACAACGACAGCGTGCGAGCCGACGAAACAGCCTTCCTTGGCAAGCTCACCGCCGAAATCGAGCGCGATGTCACCTTTGTTGGAAGGCAGGATTCCGCCCGACGCGCCGCCTGGAAGATAGCCCTTGAAACTGTGTCCTTCGGCCATGCCGCCGCACAGCGCGATCAGCTCATTGACCGTCGATCCGGCCGGCGCGAGGACCACACCCGGGCGCGCCACGCGGCCGGAGACAGAATAGCTTCGTGGACCGGGATGTCCGTCCTTGCCCTGCGCGTTGAACCAGTCGGCACCGTTCTCGACAATGTCGCGGACCCAGTGCAGCGTCTCGATATTGTTGACCAGCGTCGGGCGGCCGAAAATCCCCATCTCGGCCACATAGGGTGGTCGGTGGCGGGGCAGGCCGCGCCTGCCTTCAATCGACTCGATCATCGCCGATTCCTCGCCGCAGATATAGGCGCCGGCACCGCGCCGCAGTTCCAGCGCCACATGACCGGCAAGGCCGGCCGCCTGCACAGCTTCGAGCTCGGCGTGCAACAGGGCGATGATCTCGGGATATTCGTCCCGCATATAGATGAAACAGCGGTCAATGCCGACGACATGCGCGGCGATCAGGATGCCCTCGATCATGCGGTGCGGGTCGGTTGACAGGTAATGCCGGTCCTTGAAGGTGCCGGGTTCGCCCTCATCGCCATTCACAGCCATCATGCGCGGACCGGGCTGGTCGCTGACAATGCGCCATTTGCGGCCGGTCGGGAAACCGGCACCGCCAAGACCACGAAGCGCGGCCTCATCCATGATGGCCAGCACATCATCGCGCGACCTTGTGCCGGCAAGAAGTTCGCGAAGGATGGTGTAGCCGCCGGCCGCCATGTAGGTGTCAAGGCGGATGGCGCCGGACGGCGCGGCCGGGTGTGGCGCGCTGTCAATGCCGGTCAGGCCGTGAAGGTCGGCTGGCGCGACAAGCTGGTGGCCAATCGCGGCGGCGGGGGCCTTGTCGCAGGCACCGATGCAGGGCGCGGCGACAAACCGCACCCTGTCACTGGCGTAGGGCTGAAGCTGTGCAAGAAGGTCTTCGCCGCCGGCCATCATGCAGGACAGCGAGGTGCAGACACGGATGGTACAGGAAGCCGGAGCATCTTCGCCCTCGCGGACAAGGTCGAAATGGTCATAGAAGCTGGCAACCTCCCAGACTTCCGCCATCGACAGGCCCATCCACGTCGCTAGCGCCGCGAGGTGGCGCGTCGAGAGATGATGATGGTTATCCTGGATGCGGTGCAGATATTCGATCAGCAGGTCGCGGCGCGGCGCTTCAGCACCGAGAAGAGCCTTGATTTCGGCTAGCGCGGCCGGGTCGGTAAGACGGCCTTTCGGCTTGTAGTTGCCGCGGCCACGGCTGGACTTGCTGCCCTGCTGCCGGTCCGACGGAACGCCTGCTTCGTCCATCTGCCATGTCCCCCACTGTCAAACGCACATGGATCCGCGCGGTTCAGCATTCAAGTCAAGAAGGCTGACCTCAGCGTCGCCCGATGCTCTTGGCCAACTATCCCTGCTTGCCTTGCCCTTAACATCACCAATTGCGCCATGGCGTGACGGATACAGGATGAAATTCCCGGTCTGGCGGATTTCCCGGCAGACTGTCATTCCGGTCTTTCCATCTCTGGCAAGTCGGTTTTGACAAGATCAATGATGGCACAATTGATCATTTGCTTGCCGGCATGCGTGAAATTGACTGTCACATTGTCGCCGACGATGGACTGCACCTGACCAATCCCCCAATCGGGCCGGTCGGGGTGCGAGACGAAATCGCCGAGGCTGAAATAGAGCATGACCCACTCCGCTGCTGTCTTTTTGGAGGTGGTCGATCCGCCACCATCGCACAAGAGTGGTTTCCAAAAGATGCTCCAAAAATGCGAATATATACGGCAGGAAAAAAGGGGGCGTGACGCCCCCTTTGCAAATTGGTCAGCTGCGAACTGGTCAGGCTGTGCCGGTGGCTATGGCCTTCAGCTGGCTGTCAAGCTCTGATGCGCTGCTACCTGGCGCCGGCGGCGTGGCTGCACTCCGGCAGGGGTCTCGTCGACATCGGCGTCAGTGATGGTGTCGGGAAGATCGGTCTGCATATGGCCCATCGCCTCTGTCTCGCGCAGGATATATCCCTGTCCCCATACCGTGTCGATGCTGACACCGCGGGCACCGGCCAGTTCCAGCTTGCGGCGAAGCTTGCAGATGAACACGTCGATGATCTTCGGCTCCGGCTCGTCCATGCCGCCATAGAGATGGCTGAGGAAGGCGGTCTTGCTGAGAACCGATCCCTTGCGAAGCGCGAGAAACTCGACAATCCGGAATTCCTTGCCGGTCAGTGAC
>Ga0181594_10005417_pt1 | contig 11177 bp, 11 predicted proteins | sample 071ome_18_FD_145603 | JGI IMG/M metagenome (GOLD analysis project Ga0181594, IMG submission 145603) | Coastal salt marsh microbial communities from the Groves Creek Marsh, Skidaway Island, Georgia - 071413BT metaG (spades assembly) | ecosystem: Environmental > Aquatic > Marine > Intertidal zone...
AGCGTGCCTTGGGCGCGAACTGCTTCAGGTTGACACAACAACGGCAACTGCAGCGGTCCATGCACTCGTTGTTCACGATGAAGCGTGGCGACATTCCGGTTCGGGACCGCCGTCACCTCCGTCACCTCCCGCTTCCTCCTTTGGTCCTCGTGGACACCAACGTCCTCGTGGATGCGCTGCTCGACCGGCTGATTCGGGAAACCGGTCGAAACCTTGGGGCAGGCCTCGCCATCGATGCAAGCCGAGACATGCATCACCACCTCGAACGCCTCGGGCGAGAAGGCAAGATTCGCTTGTTCATCCCCGATGTTGTCAAGCACGAACTGTCGTCCATCGCGAAGGGCGGTGATGTGCTCCGTCATCGCCTTCACGAAATGGTCGCTTCTCCCGATGATGTCCTGCACCTGATGGAAGGCGACATGGTGCAAGAAGCGGAAGCCGCCGTGATGAAGGCCTTCGACACGTGGGCGGACAATGAGCCGCGGTTCGAGGAGGAGGCCCGTGCGGACGGTCGGCGCGAGCAACTCGAAGCCTTCCTCATCGATCACAAGGACATCTACGACGAGGTTTCTGCGATGAAGCGGATGCGCGGCTCCCCCAAGCGCACCATGCTGGACGGCATGGACATCTACCCCGAATCCGAAGATTTGGACATCATGTGCCTCGCCATGCACCTGGCCTCGATGCCCTTGCAGGACCTTGGGGCGGTGCTGGTCGCGACCCGAGACGGCGATTTCTCCCTCGTCGCTCCTTCCTTGATCGAACACCTCGGGTTTGGAGCGGTCCGCAGCGCGCGGCAGCTCAACGAGTGGATTCGAGCCTAACCTCAGTGAAAGACAGGGTAGCCGTCATCACGCGCGCTGCGCAACGGCGCTGGCTCGAGTCGGTCAAGCAACTCCTTGCCAAGCAGCATCGGGCAGCGCAAGGTCGAGCGGTCCGCTCCGGTCATTTCGACCTCGTAGATCCGACGGCCAATGCGCACCTTGGCCGCAAACAGCGGACGGGTCTGTCGCCCCATCGCGTTCCGGACGGTGCGTTCTCCAACGTGCTCCAATCCAAGTGCTGCGGCCAATCCGAGGTCGATGGAACACCGTTTGGCACCTGTGTCGATCTTTGCCTTGATGCGAACAGCCCACGGGCGACCGCCGCTTCCCAGCACGCTCACCCAGCGGCTGTCGAAGGACGCAGCCACCCGCGACACCTCAGGCCATGTGAGCGACCATCGCCTCGCCAAAGGCGCTGCAGGACAGCAGCGTCGCGCCGTCCATCAAGCGCTCAAAGTCGTACGTGACGGTGCCCGCGGAGATGGCACCTTCCATGCCCTTGACCACGAAGTCGGCCGCTTCGTTCCAGCCCAAATGACGGAGCATCATTTCGGCGGAGAGGATCAGGCTGCCTGGGTTGACCTTGTCTTGGCCTGCGTACTTCGGTGCCGTGCCGTGGGTGGCTTCGAAGATGGCAATGCCGGTGTCGTAGTTGATGTTCGCTCCGGGGGCGATTCCGATGCCACCCACCTGGGCGGCGAGGGCGTCGGAGATGTAGTCCCCGTTCAGGTTCATGGTCGCGAGTACGCTGTACTCCGCGGGTCGCGTGATGATCTGCTGCAGCATGGCATCCGCAATCACGTCCTTGATCACGATGGTGGAACCCGTCGTCGGGTTCGTGAGCGTGCACCAAGGGCCGCCGTCCAGTTCCGTCGCGCCGAATTCGTCCTTGGCCAAGGCGTACCCCCAATCGCGGAAGCCTCCTTCTGTGAATTTCATGATGTTCCCCTTGTGAACGAGGGTCACGCTCGGCAGGTCTTGCTCAATCGCGTAGCGGATGGCTGCGCGAACGATGCGGGCCGTCCCTTCCTGGCTGATTGGCTTGATGCCGATTCCAGAGGTCGCCGGGAATCGAATCTTGTCAACGCCCATCTCGTTCTGAAGGAAGGCGATGACCTTCTGCACGCCTTCGGTGCCCGCTTCCCACTCAATGCCGGCGTAGACGTCCTCTGAATTCTCCCGGAAGATGATCATGTCCACGTCTTCTGGGGCTTTCACGGGGGACGGCGTCCCCTCGTACCAGCGAACGGGACGCACGCATGCGAAGAGGTCGAGTTTCTGTCGGAGCGCGACGTTCAGCGAACGGATGCCGCCTCCAACGGGCGTGGTGAGCGGACCTTTGATCGAGACAAGCCCGGTTCGCATGGCGTCAAGCGTGGCTTCTGGCAGCCATTCTCCCGTTGCGTTGAAGGCCTTCTCGCCTGCCAGAACTTCGTCCCAGACAATGCCGCGTTCGCCCCCGTAGGCCTTCTCAACGGCTGCATCGATGACGCGCATCATGACCGGCGTGATGTCAACGCCGATGCCGTCGCCTTCGATGTAGTGGACAATCGGCCTGTTGGGGACGTGCAGCACGCCGTTTTCAAGGGAAATTCGTGCACCTTGTTCCTCGCTCATGCCCGAGGCACCCGACCCCCTTTCTTCAATCCCTCCCCGCCCCACTAGACCCCTGCACGCCACCCTCAAGGAGGGGCAGGTGCTGGGGCACGCATGGAGGGAACGGTGCAGTGGACCGGCGACACCGGCATGGACGGCGTGAACGCGACGGGGCAGACCGTCGCCATGGATTGGTCGAACGGCCCATCGCCCATGCACCTCTTGTTGCAGTCCATCGGTGCATGTTCGTTGGTTGACGTCGTGGGCGGCTTGGCACGCCGTCCTCTCGAGTCCGCTTCGGTGCATCTGATCGCTGAGCGCCGTGAGGAGCCACCTCGCAGGCTCACGGCCTTGCACATGACCTACCACGTCAGCGGAGAGGTGCCAGAGGTCTTGGTTCGTCGGCTGATCGAAAAAAGCCACAGCACCTACTGCAGCGTTTCGAATTCGCTCAGGGACGACATCGCCATCACGTGGGACCTGGTCCTGAACGGTGCATGATCAGGCCCGCCACGCCCCACCCAACGCAGCGTCCAATTGCTTCGCACCGTCCGCGAGGCACGTGGCGAGCGCGTTGTGCATCGCATGCCATGCTGCCGGCAGCGATGCAGGAGCAGCCAGCGGTGTGGCTCCGTCGACGGTGAGTTGGACGGCTGCGAAGGGATGCATGCCAACCCCGTCGATTTGCACGTCGACGCGGGCGATCAAGAGGTCCTCTTCCCGCTCGACAGCGACACGGTCGACGATGACGTTCGCACCTTCGTGCAAGCCCAGTCGACGGGGGTCCACCCCAAGCCCACGTTCCACAAGGAGGGCCACGATGTTGCCGAGCATCGCTTCGCTCAGGCTGTGCGAAGGAGGAACCGGTTCGGCCTTCACCACCGGCATCGGCTCGGTGGGCTCTGGATATGGGATCGGCTCTGCCTGCACAACAGGAAGGTCTGAGACGCGCTCCTCTTCGTCGTCGTCCATCAGCGCAGAGAGAGGGTCCCTTTCCTGCGCAGACGAACCTGAGGCGTCGTGCTCAGCCAACAGGCCGAGGAGGTCATCCCCCGCTCCAGCGTCAGGGGCGGGTGATGGTTCGACGCCGAGTTCAGCGAAGAGGTCGATGTCGTCGTCCATGCCGGAAGTGCGGTGCGACAGGCGTATCAACCCCGCCCCTCCACGTGCCACTGCATGAGCGCCGTCGCCCGGCGGGTCCTGCTCACGTGTGCGCTCTTCCTGTTGCTCCCAGGGGCCTCGTCTTTTCCCGCAGGGGTGGGCGACGTGGCCAACGAGGGGTGTTTGTGCCACGGAGCGCAGGACGAAGGCCTCGCCCTTCGGCTCGAAGGCCTCCCCGAGGTCTACACCCCCGGCACGACCTACGATCTGGTGCTGACTGGGGACGCTTCCATCGACCGGGAGGGTGGATTTCGCCTCCTTGTGGACGGGGGGACGCTGCTGCTTGGCAACGGGTCAGGGACACAGGTCCTTGATGGAGGCGTCACGCACACACGCCCGGCATCCACGTCTGAAGGTTGGAACCTGTCCTGGACGGCCCCCAACATCACGACCGCGACCGTGCATGTCGTGCTTCACGTGAACCACGTCAACGGCGATGGCTCCAGCGGTGGGGACCGGTGGGCCAGCACGTCGGTGCTGGTGCTTGGACCAGAGACGGACGGGACGCCGGAAGATGCCGCTCCATCGCTCAGCACTTTTGGAGCGGAGGGCTTCGCCTTGCTTGCCCTTGTTGGCATGTTCGTCATGATGCGGTATGCACTGGGCAACGGCGGGAAAGCCTGAACCCCTCAAGCGCCCCCCTCCCCCTGAGGCCGATGTTCGGTATGGGCGACGCGGGGCAGGTCATCCTGCAACTCGAACGCTACCTTGCGGACGGGCGAGAGGAGATCACGGAGGTCATGGCGCGAGACCTCATCGACCAACTCCGTGCCAAGTCCCGTCCAGAGGTGGTCGACCAGGTTCACCTTGTCAAGGCGCTTCGACTGCTTGTCGATGTGTTGCTTGTGCGTGGCAAGGCCAAAGATGCGTCCAAGGAAATCAAGCGCTTGCACCGGGCGCGCCGGCGTTTGGAAGGCACCGTTCGACGAGGGGATGCTTCGCTGCTCGAACGCTTGACACCGGCCTCGGAGGACCACCTTCGCGCCATGCGCGTGCGTGCGGCCTTGGGCCACGCCTCCTCGGCGCGCAGCGCCCTCGCGAAGGCCGAGTCAACGCGTCCGGGCCAGCTGCGTGGCGCAGTCGAAGCGGTCGAAGCCCTAGGCGATGCTGCTGGGCTTGGGAAGATGCTGACCCGCATCGCGACCGCGGCCGGACCGGTGGTGCAGGGCGCTGGAGGGACGGTTGTTGTCCCCCCCACGGCAGAGGACCAAGCGGTCGAAGCGGAACGGCTGATGGCGGCCCTCGATCGGTGTGGGGGAGGACCGCTTCGTGAGGGTCTTGCGCAACAGCATCGAGCCATCGTCGACGCCGAAGCCGCAGCCTCGGCCCGTTTGCAAGCCGCGATTGAATCGCTTCAGCCGGTGGTGGACTACCACGAATACGGCTGAAGGGTGGTAGCGAGGGATGGATTTGAACCATCGATCTCCGGGTTATGAGCCCGACGGGATATCCAGACTACCCCACCTCGCTGCCCCCAACGCCGAGCCCCCACCCTTTCAACCCACCGCCATCAAAGCAAGGTGATGTCAGGTGCACGCTCGACGGGCAGCCATTGTGGCTGTCGTGCATCAGTTCCTGAATGGACGCAATGTGAACTGAAAGTGAATGGAACGTGAACGTCGAACACGTGCAAGCGCTGCAGCACCCTTCGCCGCCATGATGGGGTCCATGGGTTCTTCATAGGTGGACGCCGACCCGTTGGGTTCAGGAGCGTGCACAAATGGCATCGACAACCAAGAACAAGGCAAGCAGCAGCAAGACGAAGGATGATGGGGTCACCGACGAGGCGGTGCTCATGGAGCCTGAAGAACCGGAGATCGCCATCGAGGACCTTCCTGGCGTCGGTCCCGCCACCGCGGAGAAGCTGCGTGAGGCTGGCTTCGACGACCTCCTCGCCATCGCGGTGATGTCCCCCTCCGAACTCGCTGAGCAGGCCGAACTTGGTGAAGCGGTGGCCGGCAAGATCATCGCGGGTGCGAAGAAGATGGCCAACATCGGTGGTTTCGTCTCGGGTGCGGCCCTCTTGGACCGCCGCCGAGAGGTGCTCAAGCTCTCCGCCAAGGTGCAGTCGATCGACGACCTCCTGGGCGGCGGTTTCGAAACCCAGGCCTTGGTCGAGGTGTACGGTGAATTCGGTTCTGGGAAAACCCAGATTGGCCACCAACTTGCCGTGAACTGCACCCTTCCCATCGAGGAAGGTGGCTTGGACGGTGACGTGTTCTACATCGACACCGAAGACACGTTCCGACCTGAGCGCATCACGCAGATGGCCCGGGGCTTGGGCCTTGAGCCCGAAGCGGTGCTCGGTCGAATTCACGTCGCTCGAGCCTACAACTCGGCCCACCAAATGTTGCTCGTTGACGAAATCAAGCGCCTCAGCCGTGGCCTGAACGTCAAGCTGATCATCGTCGATTCCCTCACCAGCCACTTCCGTGCGGAATACGTTGGTCGTGGCATGCTGGCCGAACGCCAGCAGAAGCTGAACCGCCACCTGAAAGAACTGAAGCAGACGGCGGACATCAACAACGCCCTCGTCCTCGTGACGAATCAGGTCCATTCGAAGCCCGATGCGATGTGGGGCGACCCGACCAAGCCCGTCGGTGGCCACGTGCTCGCTCACGCCAGCACCTTCCGCCTCTACCTTCGCAAGGCCAAGGGCGGTCGCCGGATCGCGCGCTTGGTGGACTCGCCCAACCTGCCGGACGGTGAGTGCATCTACCAGGTCACCGAAGAGGGCCTGCGGGACTGAGTCGGCGTCGTTGTTGACCTCCATGAACCGAGGGGGGACACCGCCCCGCGGGCGGCACCTTCAAGCCTGCAGGGAAGGGCATCACACCGATGCGTCACCTCATCGAACGTGTGCTTGAACTCACAGAGGAAGAGCAGGCCGCCGTCCCGACGGCCGCCCCGACGGGCGAAGGCCACGCTACGGACGAGGAACTCAAGCACCTGCTGGAGTCGCTCCAACCCCGCATCGGCGTGTACGGTGTGGGCGGTGCTGGCTGCAATGCGGTGAACCGGCTGCATGAGGAGGGCTTGTTCGACAACACCTACGTGACAGGGTACGCCATCAACACGGACGCTCAGGCCCTGTTGATGTCCCCGCTTGAACGGAAGATCCTCATTGGACGAACCGCTCGAGGGCGAGGCGCTGGCGGCGACCCAACCAAGGGGGAGGCTGCAGCGCTCGAATCGGAACTTGGTCTCAAGCAAATCACATCCGACACCCAATTGGCGATCATCACCGCGGGGATGGGTGGCGGCTCCGGAACGGGGGCAGCGGGCCACATCGCGCGGCTCGCGAAGCAGCAAGGTGCGCTCACCATTGCTGTGGTGACCTACCCGTTCAACTCCGAGGGCAAACTGCGTCAACAGAACGCTGAATGGGGGCTTGAACGGCTGCGAGAATTCTGCGATACGATCATTGTCATTCCCAACGAACGCCTGCTTGAGATCGAAGATGTCCGCGACCTGCCGTTGGCCCTCGCGTTCCGCGTTGGCGATGAACTCCTCATGCGTTCCATCATCGGCGTGACCGAACTGTTGACCATCGACGGCATGGTCAACCTTGACTTCGAGGACCTTCGGGCCGTGGTGCAATCGGGCCATGGGGTGGCGATGATTGGGCTTGGGTCTGCCAGCGGAACCGGACGTGCAGAGGCGGCGACGAACGAAGCCCTCCATTCGCCGCTGCTCGAGCTCGACGTCACCGACGCCCGAGGTGCGCTCATCAATGTGGTTGGTGGCCCAGACCTCACCTTGGGTGAAGCAGAACGCTGTGCGGACTTGATTCAGAAGCGCGTGGCGCCAACCGCCCGCATCATTTGGGGGGCAGCCATCGACGATTCGTTGGGCGATGAGATCCGCGTGATGTTGGTGTTGACGGGGGTCAAGTCCGACCAGATCCACGGTTCAAGCGAGGCGCAGCAACTCAAGGCCCTGAAGAACCGAAACATCGAATTCGTGAACTGAGGCCTCCGGCGAAGTTTTCTGTCAAGGTTCGGTGGCCACCGCATGCGCATCGCCCTGTCGGGGGCACCCGGGACAGGGAAGACCCACCTTGCTTCACACCTTCCTGAGCACGTTGAGGTGCGCAGCGTGCACGACCTTGCTGACCTGCACGGACTCCTCGGGGCCGTTGAGGTGGACGGGGCACGCCCTGTGGACGTCGCTGCCCTTCGCGCCCACCGAGAGGCATGGCCGTCGGACCTCGTGGTGGACGGTCACCTCAGCCACTTGCTTGGCCTGGATGCCGTGGTCGTGCTCCGCTGTCACCCGAACGTGGTGGCCGACCGGCTCCGGCACCGTGGTTACGCACCTGAAAAAGTGGCCGCAAACGTCGAATGGGAACGCCTTGGCGGGGTGGTTGCCGAACTGCTCGATGCCGATGAAGGCCGCCCGATGTTGGAACTGGACACCACCGCTCGTTCGGTTGAGGACCTTGTGAACGAGGTCATGGCATGGAGGATGGACGGCTGCCCCGAACGAGGTCCAGCCTCCATCGATTGGCTTGGCTGATTCCGGCGCAAACCGCTCCGCTGCCGTTTCTCTCAACCGATGCGCTCATGGGTGCGGCGACCCGCCCGCGTGCATGGCGCTCGAACAGTTGCGCAGCCGCTGGGAAGGGCTGCTTCCTCCCCTCCTTCGGCGCCTCTCATGGGTCTCGGTCGACGCCATGACATGGGCGGCCCTGCCTGTGGGGCTTGCAGCGGCATGGCTGATCGCCACCGCGACCGATGACGCCTCGGGGGCCCTTCGCTTGGTCGGCGGGGCCTTGCTCATGTTTCTCGCGATGCTCATCGATGGTTTGGACGGTGCGATGGCCAGGTCTCGGGGCTCCGTCAGCCGCTGGGGCGACATGCTCGACCACACCATCGATCGCTTGCTCGACACGGCATGGGTGCTTGCCTTGGCGTACAACGCCGCCTTCTGCGGGGATGCCGCCTTCGGATGGCTGGCGGCGTGGTTCACGCTCATGGGCTCCTACATGGGCACCCAAGCGCAGGCGGTGACGGGTGCGAGGAATTACCGCGGCTTCAGCAGGGCCGACCGGATGGTGCTGACCCTTGTGGCTGTGCTGCTCACCGCTGCGTTGATCCCGAGCGGCAACGCGGTTTTTGGCACCGCCCCAGCCCCCCTCGATTCGATCCCCATCACCCCCTTGAGCGCCATGGTGCTCGTCAGCATGTTTGGTGGGATCTGGACCTTCCTCGTGCGTTTCCGTCAGGCAGGTCGAGACGTCCGAGCCATGGACGCTGCGGACCCGCTCCCACAGTCCGGCGACGGTGCGTGAGCGCTCCGAAGCGGTGCCGGCACCGGGCCTCGGCGGAGAAGGCCTCTTAACCGGCCAAGGCGACCACAAGGTGTTGGGTGGCGACATGCAAGCAAAGGCACGACCCGGACGCGCCGTCAGCCTGGTTCTTCTCCTGCTGTGCTCCAGTGCACTTGCCCTGGTGTCACCCGCAGCAGCCACCATTCCCGAGGTTGACTATTTGGAGGCAAAAAACCTCCAGGCCAGCTTCGATACGCAGTCCGAAGTGACGACGTTGACGTGGGAGAACGTCCAGATGTTCGATTCCAACCTTGTCAACCTCACCACTGCGGTGTACCACGTGTACAGGTACGAGGGTGCCCTCGACGCGAGCACCTTGGCCAGCGCCACGCTCATCGCCACCGTGCGTGCATGCGACGACAGTTACTGGCTCGGGCAAGGGTCGACGGCCTACCTGAACTGCCGGCAATCGCCAAGCGGTAGCCACACCGGCCACCAAATCTCCTATCCCGTCCCACCCGGCACCAACGGGACGTTCAACTACACGATCGTCACAGAGGTTGCGAACGTCAACTATTCCACCTTCTCGGCGGGTGACTCCGTCACGTCGATTGGTGTTCAGGAACTGACGCAGGACAAGATGACGCCGTACAACATCAGGGGTGATTTTTCCTCGACCTCGTCGACGACGACCTTGTCGTGGGTTCCCTTCACGTCGTTGCCCGGTGGAGAGGTGATTCCAAGCGCAGCTCGCCTTCTCGTCTACCGTTCGATTGGCACCCCCATGACGAGGGCCACGATGAGCTCCATGCTTCAATCCGGTGCAGCCGTGCAAATCGGGAACCTCTCATCGAACGCAAGCGACATGGTGCTGACCATCTCACCGGACACCGACCGTGATGCATACTACGCGGTGACGTACTTCCTGCCGAACTGGCTTGGTATGGGGCAAGCGTACATCGATTACCGCTTCCTCACGGCAAACTCGCTCACCTCGCCCGTGGAGGAAGACAACACCCCTCCAGACCGACCCACAGGCACGCTGGCGGTGTTCGGAGGGTTGAGCGGGATGGGGACCTCCAACACCACCGTCTCGTGGATTGACGTCCCGGGCGAAACGGGTGAATCCTACCAGATTTACACGTCTGGCACGCCCTTCTCAAGCATTTACGACACGGGTGTCCGCTACGTCGGCACCCAACAGGAAGGCGCGCAGTCGTTCGTGGTGAACCACGAGCATGGCCACTGGTCAGAGAGTTACTACTGCGTTGTCGCCGTCGACCGCAACGGGGCCTTCGACCACACCGTGTCCAACGCCGTGAATTCGAACTGTGCCGGACCGGTGGCCGAAGATGCGTGGTCCCCTTGGCTCAAGGTTCCAACCAACGTTCATGCTGAATTCATGGGCGACGGCATCACCCGCGTGACCTGGCTTGACCAACTCGGTGTCGAGGGTGAGCGCTACCACATCTGGTATTCGACCTTCTACGTGACGCCGGCCATGTGGGTCGAGAACCAAAGCGTCACGTGGATGGGGTACGCCAACGACGGTGTCGAATTCTTTGATGTGGTGCTTCCAGAGGGTATGGAGCGTGAGAACGCGTTCTACTTCGTCACGACGGAAGCCCTCTACGGCACCCAAACGGGCAGCATGATGCTGACCGGTGCTTACGACGACGAGAACGGCGACTCCCTCAACTGGTTTGGGCCGATTGTCGAGGACACGCTCTCGCCACGTTCGCCCGACATCAACGACGTTGTGGTCCGTGGTGACCTGCTTGAATCGCAGGTCACCTGGCAGAACGACGAGGCGGAGAACAACGAACAATACCACCTCTACCGCCATACGGGCGATCCTTTCGCAGACGACGCCGTTTCGGACGTGCTCGCCGACGGATGGGAGCACCTCATGGGCCCGATTGGCGTGCCAAACAACGGCAGCAAGACCCTGGTCGCGAGCGTATCAATCGAAGAAGACCTCGACCGCCAGGTCCACTATGCCGTGGTCATCGAGGACGAATGGGGCAACCTGAACCCTGACGTGTTCGAAGGTGACAACTCGAAGCAGGTCCACGAAGACACGCGCGCTCCCGAGGTGCTGTTCGCCTTGCTTGACGAGACCGGAAACCCGTACGTCTCTCCGTCTTTGGTGGCGGGCGAATACCGCCTGCTGGCCGAGGTGATGGACGTCGTCGGAGAAGCGCTTCCGACGGTGGAGGTGCTCGATGCGGACGGCAACCACGTCACCACCGGAGGCATCCTCCCGATGCAGATGTACCAAGACAACATCGACAATCCTGACCGCGGGCCTGTCTACAACGCCT
>Ga0181594_10005419_pt1 | contig 11176 bp, 7 predicted proteins | sample 071ome_18_FD_145603 | JGI IMG/M metagenome (GOLD analysis project Ga0181594, IMG submission 145603) | Coastal salt marsh microbial communities from the Groves Creek Marsh, Skidaway Island, Georgia - 071413BT metaG (spades assembly) | ecosystem: Environmental > Aquatic > Marine > Intertidal zone...
TGAGCGTCACGTCCACGAGCTCACCTCTGCGCATCGCTGGGGTGTGACCTCGTTTAACAGGAGCCTCAGTCGAAGAGGTCGGAGGCGAGGCGAGGGGGGTCTTTTGGGTCGCGCTCTCATGCGAGTGGTCTGAGCGTCGTTGCCTTAAGCCTCTCAGTCGAACCCACCCAAGATCCACGCGCCCCTTGAGCACGCTCTCATACAGCGCCTGCCCGCCAGGTGTACGAGTGAGGAGCTCAAAGAGAGGGGCCTCGAGTGACACCCTCGCGAGCTCCAAGAAGTCAGCGCGGGCCCAGTAGCGTAGAGGTGCCACGTACCTCTGCGCGAGCTGGAGCGCGACCTGAGCGTCGTCGCTTAAGTTGTGCGGGCGCTTCACCTCCACGGTCGCCACAGCGGACACCCTCGCGATGAGGTAGCGCTCACAGAGCCTCTCGAGCCCACGCTCTATGTGCTCTTCGGTGACGTCAGGCGCGACGAGGGTCCGGATCTTAATCTCACGAAACGCGTCACAGATCTCCTCAGGTCGCTCTGGGTCCCAAGTCACCTGTCGTTGGGCGAGGATGTGACCGTCGCGCTTCGTAAAGACCACGGTGACGTCCTCTCCACGCTCCCCTCCAAAGACGAGCGCCCCAACCCGGTGATCTCGTGGGCGCTCGGAGGTCGCGAGCCGCTCAAAGAGGTCAGCGACGTCCTCTGATATGGCCCTGATGAGCAGTGTCGTGATGTGCTGTGTCGCCCAGCGTATCGCGACAGGATAGAGCTGGGCTCTCCAAAAGATAGCGTCGCAAGAGACCTCAGACTCCTCACAGCGCCTGAGCCAAGAGGCTCGAAGCTCATCTAGCTCGGCTTGAAGCTCAAGGACCACCTCATCAACGGCGCGTTGGATTTTTTCTTGCTCCGCGAGCGCTCCCCAAGCCTCGCTGTAGTGTGGATGAAGCGCACCTAAGCGTTGCTCCCCGACCCACTTAGACTCGACGCTCGGCGCGCTGTCCTCCTCACGTGGCTGAAGGTGAAAAACGGGCTTGAGTTGGTGACGCGAACAGAGGCTGTGAATGATGAGCGACTTAAGCTCACGTGCGGTCGCGAGGCAGATCGTGAGTAAGGTGGAGTCATCTCCTTCAAGGAGCTCTTCTTCGAAGAGGGTCTCTACCCAGTCGAGCTCTTCGACGCTACGGGTGGCCTCATAGAATTGGTCGGGTAGAGGGTCAACGTCATCTTGCGCGCGCGCCTCTCTGACCTCATCTACGCTCACGAGGAGCTGATTGAGCTCTTTGAAGAGGAAGAGCAGCTCTCGCGCGCTCATTGGGTTGAGTAGGTCAGAGAGCTCTTCGAGAAATTTAAACTCGCTGTCCTTATCCAGCCAAAGCGCCGTGAGGAGCTTAGGGTCGATCGTATCACTTTGTATACCTATGGGCCCCTCGCTTAGGCCTGTTAGTCGCTCACTGAGCAGCTGTTCGAGTCTATCATGTATACTTATATGAGCGCTCATACCCATCCCCCTTAGAGACAGAATGTCTGTTTTGCTTGGTCTTGTCTGTCAGGCTGAGCTTAATTGTTTGGAGATCGTGTAATAGCGATAGATTTGCCATATATGCTCACCCATTGATCTAACACTTGTATCCTCTATGATAAATGTGACATTTGTGTCAAATGTTTCAGATCAGTTGAGCTTATTTTCCTTGTATATGACCCTTTTTGAGCTCCTCTCTGTAGGCTTTGAAGGGTGTGTTTGAGCCCGATGAGAGTGAGCCTAACGTAGGTTAGGCCACTGCTCGGGGTTACGGCTCGAGCTTGGGAGTGAACAGCTCTGGGCGCGGCGCTGTGTAGGGGCGAAACTAGGCGCCCCAGTTGGGTCATTTTGCCAAGCGAGACGATAGCTCGCAAAGACACCACACGTACCCGTCGCGTTCCCTTTACAGGTCGTGGAGAGCGTCTCTTGCTCCTCATTAAAGCGTGGCGCCCCGCACAGCTCGTAGCGCCCTTGATTGAGGTAAACAGCGCTCTTCGCTTCACCTTGACCTGGGGTCGCGGGAGCGGGGGGGGCTCCCTCAAAGACTAAGGGGGTGACCGCGCCACGCTCAGGGTGGACAGCGAGAAACTGATAGAGACCTTGAATCGCAAAGAAAAAACACTCGACCTCGATCAGCTGCCAGCCTCGCTTGAGCTTCGTAAAGCGGAAGCGTAGCGAACCTCGCTGGACAGGGTCCGTGAGGCCACAGAGCTCATAGCCCTCAAGTCGGTCAAGGATCTTTTCTCTCGTCACCTCCCCTTGAATAGGGCCGAGCCTCTCTTGGGCTTCTCTAGCCTGAGGGCTGAGGGCAACCTGGTTTGTCTCTGTTTGGGTCGCCCCACCACCGCAGGCGGACATGACGAGCGAGCTACTGAGGAGCGCTACGCTCAACATGAGCTCACGCGTGGGTCTATGGTGGGGGGGGGGAGTCAAGGGGGTCTGCATGCTGATTCGCTCCAAGTCACAGGCTCATGGGAGTGTGAAGATGAGCGCTACCTCGAGGCGCTCTGATCATGTACCCTGCAGACCTTAGCGCACTCCACGCGCTCCTCAAAGAGTCAGCCCGCTGTATCACTTTGATCCTAGCGCTGACGACGATACGCTCAGCGTTGAGATGAACAAGATAAAGGGGATCGACATGCAGTTTGATGAGATGGTCCGCGCTCGTGGCGCGCTGGTCGTGATTGACACTGAGGCAGGTGGGCTGAACCCTGCTGTCCACAGCGTCTTGTCGGTCGCGCTCGTGTCTATAGATGGAGCGCGTCGACTCGAGTGCTTTATTAAAGAGCCATCGCTCGTAACGACCCCCTCAGCGATGGCGGTCAATGGGATCGACCTCGATTGGCTGAGGGCTCACGGGCTCAGCCCAGAGGAGGCTTGCCGTCAGCTCGACGCGTTTTTGCAAGAGGAGGTCAGGCGCGCGGGGGGTAAACCGGCGCTCCTTATTGGGCATAACGTAGCCTTTGACCTCGCTTATTTTAAGCGACTCTACCGGCTCATCGGACGTGAGGGGGACCACCCGCTTGTCTCTCACAGGAGCCTTGATACGCACACCTTGCTGTGGGCTTTGGCTACGCTCGGAGCCGTCCCCCCAAGCGCGTGTGGCTCAGACGGCGCCTTTCAACATTATCAAGTGAGCCCCCCTGATGAGCTCCGGCACACCGCGCTTGGGGATGCGGTCGCGACACAAGCGCTGTTTCATAAGCTCATCACCTCACTCGCGACCCCTCAAGAGGTGGCTCCATGAGCGTGATCACTCGCGTCGCGTGTCATCTCCTCATAGGGGCGTGCGGGGTGGCTTGCCAGGGCCAAGCAGAGCAGAGCCCAGCGACAAGCGCGCCCTCTGCGCCCGCCCAGGTCGCCCCTGAGCATCTGGCCTCTTACAAACCTGGCCCCAACCCGCTCGCCGCGCTCTATGGGAGCGCTCCAAAGAAGGGTGGTCGTGAGGGGTTCCAGTTGATTAAGCACCACCCACTAGAGGCCCCGATGCCTCAAGGTTGGCGGAGCGCATATCAGACCCTTGAGCGCTCAGCGCTCAGCGTGAAGCTCAGCGCGTGGTCCTCAACTGAGCGCTCACGTTTAGATCAGCGTCGTACAGACTACACAGTACGCTGGACCGCCCATCTGTTTGGAGAGCGGAGGCTCATCAAGGCACAGCTACACAAAGCGCTCGCCCCAGTCACGAATTTTTCAGGTCTCCGACCAGAGAAATTTGGAGCTCAGCTCTCACATCAAGGCTCACGAGGCGCATATCAGCTCAATGTTGAGGCTACTACGCTCTGGAAGGAGGGCAAACAGGCTCACGTAAAGGTAGAGGTCGAGTGGGTTCGGCGCGCGCCTAAACCAAGCGGTGAGCTCAGGAACTGCCGTTATCTAAAGGGGCTCACCCTCCCCTCTGACGTGGAGCGGGCGCCCTGGCTTCACCCGATTTTTAAGACCAACAGCAAGCGTCGATTTGTGGAGTGGAGCTATCAAAAGGGCGCTCAAGACGCTCCTCGCTGGACGGGGCTCTGGGTATATCGCAATGGCTCCCTCCGTGATAAGGGCGTCCGCTGGTGGAGTGACACGATCGGAGCCCAAGGGGGTGAGCGTGTTGAGATGAGCGGGATGGAGCAACGTTGGCGTCTGCCAAGCGGAGCAGAGCTCTTGTGGTGGTCAGAGACCAACCCTGAAGAGCTGGGCTGCCTGCTCGAGGCGCCTCTGCTCGCGGTGTCTTGGTCGGATTAAACGCGGGCTTAGGTCGCGCCACACTCCGGGAATGGTGAGTGAGATTTTTAGGTTAACGTGGTGAAGGCTATGTGTTTATAGTCACTGCATTCCCAAGGAGTCAGCGATGTCTAATGAGCAGGCACAGAGAGCGCAAGAGGCGGACAGCGGACCCGCGCAAGACGTAAGGGTGAGCACGCCACGTCGAGCAGCTCGGTCCGATCATAGAGCGGTGAGTCGCTTTGAAGAGGAGCTCCCAGGCTCTCATACTGAGCTGAGCTCAGAGGAGGCGATTCAGCGTCTTCAGGCGGGCTTACCTGTTGAGCGTGTCTTTATCAGGAGGCTCCATCTCACGGGGTCGTTTCCAAAGGGGCTCCTGATACGAGACGCCTACATTAAAGAGCTCTCCATCACAGAGGCTCACTTTGAGCAGAACGTCTCGCTTCAAGCCTGCTCTCTACATCGCGTCTATGCGGAGGACGCCCGATTCGACCAGAGCGTAAGCTTCAAGCGGAGCCGAGTTAACCTCTTCTATATGCTACGAGGCGAGCTCCACAAAGGTCTAAACTGCGAGTCGATCAAGGCTGGATCGAAGTTTTTGATCGCTGAGTCGAACTTTAAGGGGCGTGTCCGCTTCTGGGAGGCGCTGTTTGAAGACTGGGCCTCATTTGAGCAGTGCGCCTTTGAGGAGCGCTTTGATTTTCGTAGCGCAGAGTGTCGCGCGGGGGTATCGCTCAATAGGTCACACTTCAAGGGCGCCGCGCTCTTTCGAGGCGCGCACATCGCGCTCAAGCTTGAGGCGAATGAGGCTCGCTTTGACGGGCTCATCGACCTCTCTAAAGCCAAGCTCCATGACTTTGTGTATCTCGAGGACATCGAGCAGGGCCCTGATCAGCGCTGGGCGTTCTGGAACACCGTCTCAGAGCGCATCTTAGTTCGGCCCGACCAGCTTGAGGGGAGGCTCGAGAGCGAGGAGGCCGGAGACTACAGCAAGGCGATGCGAGAGTATGGGGTCTTAAAGCGCTCCTATGAGCATGAGCATCTTTACAGTTACGATGATTGGGCGTTCTATCGCTTTAAGGTAAATGAGCGACGCAGTCGAGGTGCCTCATGGAGCCGGCCATGGACGAAGCTCTGGGAGCTGATGGATTACCTGTTGCTTGACTGGGGCTGTGGCTATGGGACTGACCCGCTCAGGGCGGTGCGAGCCGCGCTTGTGATGGTGCTGTTCTTTGCCTGCATTTACACCTTAGAGTTTGACAAGGTGCACGCGGTAGACAAGCTCCCCTTCTCTCAGCTCCCAGCAGACGCGCTCCTTAATCGCTTCGCGGTGAGCTTGTTTTTGAGCGTCTCTGCCTTCACGTCTGGCTTTGGTGACCTGAGAGAGTCGGTGATGGACTGGTTGAACATCCCGCTGGTCATTGAGGCGCTCTTAGGGACCTTGCTTTGGGGGCTCTTCATTGTCGCCTTTGGTAGGAAGGTTGTTCGGTGACGTAGCGGGCGCTTCATGCTATGGGTCTCCTAGCCCTCTATGTAGATAGGAGACCTCGCGTTTTGAAATCGACACGCTCACAACTCCCCCCTCGATCACCTTATCTGTGCTTGAGTTTAGGCGCTCGCCTGTTGACCTGCCTCGCCCTCTGTACGCTCATCGCGTGTGGAGAGCCCGACGGCCCTGCTCAGCCTGCTCAGCCTACGGAGCCAGCCCCCCCACCCTCCTTTAGCCTGAGTCGCTCACCTGAAGAGCTTAAGCTTAGCGAGGAGGTGGTGTCGTTTGGGGGCTCGAACCTGATCTCGGAGCTCACTGATCAAGTCAAGTCTGTCACCTCAAGGCTCCTGTCAGCTCCACTTGACCTTAAAGAGATGTGGCTTAAGACCTACACCCAGACGAGCTTCCTCTTCGCCTTCGACCACGTAGATGAGGCGAGGCCGTTACGCTTTATCCAGCTCCTACATCAGGGTGAAGTTCACACGGTGCGCCTCATTGGGATTAAAGATCTTGAGGCGCTTAAGGCGTCGATCGGTAGCTACCTCGACGAGCTGAAAGAGGAGGGGGTGACGCTCTATGCCCAACGTCGCTATAAGCAAGACACGGAGCCCTTATACTTTACGGTCCTCTCTCACAACATGATCGCCTCCTCAAAGGTCAAGGCCCTCTTGAGCGCCTCGCATCGCGCGATGTATGAACAGCTCGCCTCTGTTCGATTAAGTGGGCTAGGTGGCGTACACCTCTACCCTAAGCGCGTCCTCTCGGGTTGGGGAGATCAGCTCTTAGTGCGGGGTGAAGAGAGGCTCGAGGAGCTTGAGTTTAAAGGCCCTGCGCCCTCTCAGGAGCGTCAGAGGGCCCTCTTAGGTACGGGCGCCCAGTGGCTGAGAGCCCTCGCGAATGGCTCAGAGCGGGTTGTGTTGAGCGCTCGCTTTACTGAGGACCGCTTGCGCGTCCAGGCGCGCTGGAAGGCGATCAAGGGGAGCACACTTGAGGGCTCATTTAAAGGGCTCGAGGCTGGGCCTCACACCCTGCTGAGCTTGCTCTCTGAGCCAAGCCCCTTCGCGCTGTCCCTTAACCTTAAACCACACCAGCTCGCTCAGCTCACGGCCTTTCTGAATGAAGGAGCGTTCACGAGGGCGCTCCTGCGAGATCAAGAGGGTCTACTTAAAGAGTATATCACTAAGGCTGTGACCGCCGCTGCGCATCTAAAGGGTCAGCTCTTGTTCGCGGCGCTCACTCCACCCCCTCAGCCCGCCCCTCCACCCAAGGAGGCCCCTCAAGGGGGTGAGGCCCCCCCAGCAGATCAAGCGGTCCTCGACGCGCTTAAACGCCCCGTGACGAAGGGTCACTTAAGGTGGGCGGCGTGGATGAGCCACACGGGCCAGGCTGGGACAGTGAGCTCACTAGACGCGCTGTGGGCCTTGTACCAACAACCAGAGCTCACGCAGGCCCTCAAGCGGGCGGGGGTCTATTCGAAGGTGAGCGCGGATGAGCTGAAGAGTGGGGTGATCGAGGGGCTCCCATCGACACACATTAAGGCGAGGATGCCGAGGACCTCACGGGCGCTCGCTCCGCTGAGACCTCAGCTGAAGAGCTGTATGACGCGCATGTCGCGGTTGGCCCTGAGCTGGTTGGGGTTGGGTTTGGTCCAGACTGGCAAGACAGCCTGCGCGCGATTAAGGCGCCACTCGACACGAAGCGTCACGCGCCCGTTGGGGTCTCCAAGGCGACTCAGGCTGGGGCGCCGGGCTCTTTCTTGTTTATGTACCTGAACCCAATCGCCCTCTTATCTCATCTCAAGCAAGGCAGAGGGGGCTCGATGCTCCTCCCGCTTCAGCTGATGGCCCAAGGGCTCTCAGCGGATGAGGGGCTCTCTCTCAGCGCGGGGGCGAGCGATGGCTCGGCGACCCTCGTCTTGAGCTTACCGTTCTCCTTACTTAACGCGCTCGGTAAGGGCTTCGCAGGGATGGGGCTCACGCCGTCCGCCCCCCCAACGGCCCCCTAGCGGGTGTGTCAGAATCTAAAGTAATCGATGATAGAAAGGACCTTGATGATGTGGACCTCAGCTCAACTAAGCTGGTTAGGGAAGCCGACGCGCTGGGTCGCGCTGTCGCTCCTGAGCGCCTTCATATTAAACGCATGTGATGACTCACGTCCGAGCCCAAACGCTGACGTTGAGCGTGACGCTGAGCTCGCAGACGCCTCACCCTTAGACCAAGCGCCCCCCCTCGACCTAGAGGTGGCTCAGGATATGGCCCCAGCTCAGGACATGGAGCCTCTGAGCTGTGAAGAGGACCGTGACTGTGACGCGGGGGTCTGTGATGAGGGCGTGTGCGTGGTCGAGTGCGAGTCGCTGAGCGAGTGTGGTCGCTTCCAAGTGTGTCAGTTCGGGCGCTGTCAGAACCGTTGTTTTGGGCCAGGCACTTGCTTCAACGGTGGCGTATGCGTGAACGGCTCATGTCAGCCAGAGGAGTGTGAGGTAGACGAGGACTGCCCTGATGACAGGCTCTGCCGTCGACAGCTCTGTGTGACGCCTGACCCATGCGAGGGAGATGATCAGTGTGGTGCTCGTGAGCGCTGTGTAGAGGGGAACTGTGAGCCGATCCCGAGCTGTGGTGGTGACCTCAACTGCGCGCCGAATGAGATCTGTACAGACGGGATATGCGAGGCCCGACAAGAGTGTGTCGCGCAAGAGGATTGCCCAGACGACCAAGACTGCGTCGCGGGGCGCTGTGTGCCAGGGCTTTGCCGTGGAGCGATCGACTGTCCGGGTCAGCAGATCTGTGAGGCAGGTGAGTGTATCGACCCTCCGATGGTTGGAGTTGAGCGGGTGATTATCCTGAACAACCCTCGCTCTCTCAATGTCGACCAGCGCCTCGCGCTCCGCGCGGTTGGGCTAGACGCAGAGGGTCAGATCCTGATCTCGCAGGGCTTCGAGTGGTCTGTGAGCCCTGAGGGGGTCGGGCAGATTGAACCGAGCGGGCTCTTTACCGCTGGGCCTGGCACAGGGACAGCGCTCGTTGTAGCGAGCTGGACCCCAGAGGGGGGCGGGGAGCCTGTAGTGAGCGCTCCGCTCGCCTTACCTGTGCTGCCCGCTCCCCCGCCGGTGGAGGAGGGCTGGCGTGTACGGGTCACCGATGGGTCAACCGGGAGCCCTGTGACAGACGCGCAAGTGTTTGTGAATGGAGAGCTTTACCTCACCGATGAGGAGGGGCTCGCGACCTTTGATAACGCCCGAGACAGGCTGAACGTCACGGTGATGAAGCCTAATTTTGACACGGTCACCGTCGTCGGGATCTCCTCACGGGCGATCCACCTACCGCTCCACCCGTTGAGTGATGACAGCGTGATCGCGGGCTTCACCGGAGAGCTTGACTTCTCGCGGGTCGGGACCGCAGGTCAGATAGAGCTTGGGCTCGCGGGGGCCTCCTTCAGTGATGGGGTCTCCTCGCTCTCCTTCTTAGACCTCGTAGGGCAGCTCTTTTTCACTGAGGTGGACGTAGGCCCGATCTCTGCGAACATCCCGCTCCCAGGTGGGCTCGTCGTGAGTGGGAATGTCCCGTTTTTGGGAGACCTAGATATTAAGTCACGTTATCGGGTGATCGCTCAGCCGGGCTTTCAGCTCGGCTGGTCCTTTGGAGGCCGAATTGGGATCACCTCGATCTTAGGGTTATTAGAGGGTCAGAGCCTCAGCGTGGGTCGTGTCTTAGCGACCCTGCTCCCCTTCTTTGATCAGTTCACGCACGGCGTACAGACGATCCCAGAGCTCGTTGGTGCCCCTCCTGTCCCAGACGTCGATGATGACGATGATGATGGGGATCGTCGTGAGCTGATCCCCGATTACAGCGCCTTCCCCGAGGTGACCTTACAACCGAGTCAGCCCCAGAACCTACGCCTCGCTGTGGACATGCCTCCTGTATTTGACTCTGAGGGCTCACCCATCGCGGTAGTGATGAGCGGTGTTGAGGTTGTGGACGTGGGCTTCGTCCCGCTTGGGATCTCCTCGACCCAGGATGGGGGCCTCCTGCCTATGCGCATGACGCCACCTTACAGCGGACTTCAAGCGGGTGATTATCTGGTCGTCGCCTTAAGCGCGCGCTTCAACAACAGGATCCCGCGTGATGTGTCCGGGCTCGTGAGTCGCTTCGGTCGCCTCCCTGAAGAGGTCAGCCTCGTAGAGAGCTTTATGGACCTGCCTGAGGTCGCCGAGTGGGAGCCCGCCTTCCGTCGGGTCACCCCTGCTCTCCCTACGGGAGCAGACCTCTTGAGGGTGTCATTTAGGGGGGGAGTGGGTCGCTGGGTGGTGTACTTTGGCGCTGAGGCGCTTGACGCGGTCCGACTACCTTACCCAAGCGACCCAGAGACCCCAGACCTGACGGTGGGTCTTGATGTGCGCTTTGACGCGATTGACCTGATTGATGGTGTGAGCCTTGATCAGCTCGTGGGTGAGGGGGGGAGCGGGGATCTCTTACAGCTCGATCGCTTTACGCAGCGCTTTAGTCGCAGAGTAGACAACGGACGCTAGCGCTCAACGGAGTACAGCGACGCTCAGGGAGGCGAGCGACGCTTCACCTTAAGCGCGCTACACGCTTGAGGGGTGGGCCCTTTTCACGCTTGATCTTGATGACAAGCAGGGCGCTTCATGCCATAAAACCAAGCGTGATGGGCTCACTGAGCCTCGTTGATCTTGATCTACACTCTCCGCAGGAGCCAATCGTTTGCTCTTCAACTCATTTGAGTATATCGCCTTTTTCTTAATCGTATACGCGTTGTATTGGGCCTTCGCCCACTACGCGGCCTTTGCGATGAGGCTCCTGCTCGCGGCGAGCCTGCTCTTTTATGGCTGCTGGAACCCATATTATCTCATCTTGATCATCGGCTCTTCCCTGCTTGACTTTTGGGCTGGTTCACGGATCGAGGCGACAGAGGACCCCACGCTCAGGAGGCGCTACCTGCTGACCTCTGTGGTGTACAACTTGGGGGTGCTTGGGATCTTCAAGTACTTCAATTTCTTCATGCAGAGCTTCGATGACGCGGTGACCCAGCTGGGGTTGGTCGACGCGTTTATTGTGAACGGGCTCTACCTGCCAGGGGGACGGCTGACCGCGCTCCTCCCCGTGGGGATCTCATTCTTCACCTTTCAGTCGATGAGCTACACGATTGACATTTACCGGCGTGAGCTTCAGGCGGTGAAGAGCTTCACTCACTACCTGCTCTTTGTGAGCTTCTTCCCTCAGCTGGTCGCGGGCCCCATTGTTCGCGCCCGAGACCTGCTCCCACAGCTCCTTGAGCGTCCGGTTGTGAGCGCCTCGATGAGCGGTCGAGGGCTGTTCTTGATCGCGCTTGGGGTCTTTAAAAAAGTCGCCATCGCAGACCCGCTCGCGATTAACCTCGTAGATCGAGTCTTTACAACCCCCGGGAACTACAGCGGGCTTGAGGCGCTCATTGGCGTGTATGGGTACGCGTTACAG
>Ga0181594_10005421_pt1 | contig 11173 bp, 10 predicted proteins | sample 071ome_18_FD_145603 | JGI IMG/M metagenome (GOLD analysis project Ga0181594, IMG submission 145603) | Coastal salt marsh microbial communities from the Groves Creek Marsh, Skidaway Island, Georgia - 071413BT metaG (spades assembly) | ecosystem: Environmental > Aquatic > Marine > Intertidal zone...
CGGCCAGTAAGAACCGTGCGGCAGACGGTTTCAATCACAAAAAAACGAGGGGTTCGCCCTCGTTTTTCTTTCAACAGCGACCCAATCAAGGGCCAAAATGCAGGCTGGTTAGTCACCAATTCTCTCAATAATGGTGCCGGTTCCTAGACCGCCGCCGCAACACATCGCGATCAATGCATAACGACCCTTTCTGCGTTCTAATTCATGTAAGGCCGTGGTGATGAGCCTCGCGCCCGTGCTCCCTGTCGGGTGTCCGAGTGCGATTGCGCCGCCATTGACGTTCACCTTGTCATGATCAACGCCCAAGTCTTTCTCCCAAGCCATCACCACAGAAGCAAACGCTTCATTAACTTCAAATACATCGATGTCTTCAAGCGTCAAACCCGCTCTCTCAAGCACCTTACGGGAAGCGGGGATCGGGCCTTTCAGCATGGTGACGGGATCTACCCCGACCAATGTCGTGGCAACAATTTTCGCTCTTGGCTTTAATCCGAGCCTTTCACAAGCCTCACCACTCGCCATGATCACGGCTGCGGCACCATCAGACACCTGCGAGGATGAGCCCGCCGTGTGAATGCTTTGTCCAGGGACAGGGTCTAACCCTGCCAGTGAATCCAGCGTCGTTTCGCGCAACCCCTCATCTTTCAAGATAGTTCGCGTCTCGCCCGTTGGCTCAAACTTTTCATTCAAAATAGGCGCTTCAATGGCGACGATTTCTCGATCAAACCGTCCTTCTTCCCAGGCTTTGATCGCCTTCTGCTGGCTTTCGAGACCAAATTGGTCCGTATCTTGACGTGTGATTTGATACTCCTCAGCAATCATTGCCGCACCCATAAACTGACTCGTGGGCTGGTAGTAATTACCGTAGTTCTCACCCATGGGCGAGCCATCCTTCATGGCCGAACCCAGCGGTACACGACTCATCATTTCGATACCGCAACTCATAACCACGTCTTCAATTCCGGCACCCACCATGGATGCCGCCATCGAGGTTGCCTGCTGACTTGAGCCACACTGGGCGTCCACAGTGGTCGAGGCCACCTCCAGCGGCAAACCCTGTGACAGCCAGGCAATGCGCGCGATATTGAACGTTTGCTCACCCACCTGAGAGACACAACCGCCCACCACCTGATCGACGTCCATGGGATCTAGTCCTGCACGCTCGAGTGCAGCGACCTGCACTTTGCCCAGCAAATCTGCTGGCTTTAGACCTGCCAATCCCTTCCCTCGTTTGCCTATCGGGCTTCGACAGGCCTCTACGATGTATACATCCGTCATGGTGACTCTCTCCTGTTCTGCGGCTTAGTGGTTATGAGACGGACATCTCACGTCGCGCGTCAAAGCCTTCGTTTGTTATCTTATAAAAACACGGTCAATTGAACCCGGTCCGCTAGCATAAGTTCGTGCCCCCACTGGCGCAAGCGGACCAAGGTCATCGTTACGTCACCATCCCTCAATTACTGCGAGCGCTGCTTACGATACAGCAATCCACCGACCACACATGAAAACAGCACCATCAGCCATTCCTCTGGCCACAACAGCGCGGCGGGGCTGCCAGGAAGATAAAGCGTCAGCAAACCCAAAGTCAGCACCAGCGTCACGAGACCAACGGGCACGCCCATAGGCACTTTAAAGGGGCGATCCATTTCGGGTGCCTTCGCCCTCAGAACCAAAAATGACACCACAACAAACAAATAGGCGATCACGATCGCGAAACTGCCGGCGTCGACCAACCAAACCAAAATTTCCCGACCAAATAAGGGCGCAACAAAGCACAGTCCGCCAATTGAAAGAATCGCGATATACGGGGTTTGATAACGCGAGTGCATCCTAGCAAAGGCGCTGGGAATCATCCCCGACTCGGCCAGAGCAAACAGCACCCGAGAGCCGCCAATGATAAAGGCATTCCAGCTGCTCAAAATGCCCAGGACGCCTGCGATCAACATGACTTGGCCCCAGAGCGGGTCGCCCCAAGCCGCCGCCATGGCGTCAGCGGTTGCCATGCGAGTAGATTCCAGCGCGTCCGGCGCAAGAGAAAAACCGACCGCCACAGAAATCGCGATATACCACAAGCCCGCAAGCGCCACCGAGATCACAAGCAATGCCCCGATCCGGCGCGCGGGCAGATTGATTTCCTCGGCGGACTGCGGAATCACATCAAATCCGACGAGCAGCGCGGGCACCATCACTAGAACGCTGAGCACGCCCGCCCATTCCAATTCTCCGCTTAATGCGCCCGCTTCGATGCCTGAGGTCCAGGACACGCCCAGGAGAAAACACATCCCCACCGAGACGAATCCCAATGTAATCAACCCTTGTACGAACGCTGCGAATGCGATGCCTCGCAGGTTGATCCAGGTCATGACGATGGAGGCAAGGCAACCAATCCAAACAAAGCCAAAGTAAACCCCTTCATCTCCTACCGTCCACATGAGACCCGTTCTCAACTCTGGAAACAGGTACTCGAGCGCCGTGGGCAGTGCGGCTGCTTCAAAAACACAAACCGTCACATAAGCCGTCACCACGGCCCAACTCGCGATATACGAAGGCCCATATCCCAAAGCGCGGAGCGTGTATTGATGCTCTCCGCCCACCTTGGGCATCGCTGAAGCGAGCTCCGCATAGGTCAACCCAATCAGCAGCACGATGAGAGATCCCATCGAAAATGCAATGACCGCACCCAGAATGCCTGCTCGCATGATCCACTCACCCGTGAGCAGTACCCAGCTCCAGCCGATCATGGCTCCACATGCAAGCGCAATGACATCTTTCGACAACAGTGACTTGTCAAATTGGCTCATGCACTCCTCTCTCAATCTTCGTTTCCGATGCAGCTTCTCGCTGGACTAGCATGACACTGAAATCGCTCGGGGTCTCCCGGTTTCTCGATGCGCCTTGAGACTTGTGCTATGTTCCGTGCCATTCATTTAGACGCGTTGCTGGATTGCTTATGACTTCTTCAAATCGCCCTTACTCTTCTCAGGTCGTCGATGGGCTGCAGAAAGCCGCTGCCCGCGCAATGCTTCACGCAGTGGGTTTCTCTGAGGAGGATTTCAGTAAACCTCAGGTTGGTATAGCGTCCACTTGGAGTAACCTGACCCCCTGTAATGTACACATTAATGAGCTCGCTGAGGCGGCTGCGATCGGTGTTCAAGATGCAAACGCTAAGGCGATCACCTTTAACACTATTACCGTGAGCGATGGAATATCCATGGGGTCTCCAGGCATGCGGTATTCCCTGGTCTCGCGCGAGGTCATTGCAGACTCTATCGAGACGGTGGTTGCTGGCCAGGGATTTGATGGTTTCGTTGCCATCGGAGGTTGCGATAAGAATATGCCCGGCTGCGCCATGGCTATGGCAAGGCTTGATCGACCCAGTGTGTTCGTTTACGGGGGGACTATTCAGCCAGGTAAAGACCGCCGCGATGTGGTGTCCGTCTTTGAGGCAGTAGGTCAATATGCGAGCGGCAACTTATCCGAACTCGCGCTAAAGGACATAGAAGCCACGGCTATCCCAGGGCCAGGATCCTGCGGCGGCATGTACACCGCCAACACTATGGCATCTGCAATCGAGGCGCTGGGATTGTCGCTACCCAACTCTTCGGCGCAGGAAGCCGTGTCACCCCAAAAACGTCAGGATTGCCTAGCCGCAGGTGAGGCGGTGGTGCATTTGATCGAGCGAGGCATCAAGCCTTCCGACATTCTTAGTCGTGAGGCGTTTGAGAACGCGATTACGGTGACTATTGCGCTTGAGGGATCGACTAACGCCGTCCTCCATCTGTTGGCGATTGCCCACGCAGCAGGGATCCCACTCAGTATCGACGATTTCACCCGGATCGGTGCACGAGTCCCCGTGTTGGCCGACATGCGACCCGCAGGTCAATACGCCATGAGTGAACTGATCGAGATCGGGGGTATCCAGCCGCTGATGAAGACACTACTCGAGGCAGGGTACTTACACGGCGACTGCCTGACGGTCACTGGGAATACTCTGGCAGAAAACTTGCGTTCTGTGAAAGCCTACCCAGCTGAACAAAAAATCATTCGGCCGCTTTCCGATCCCATCAAAAAAGACAGTCACTTGGTCATATTGAAGGGCAATCTTGCGCCCGAGGGTGCTGTCGCCAAAATCACCGGCCATGAGGGATTAACGTTCCAAGGACGCGCACGATGTTTTCACGGAGAAGAAGCTGCGCTCGCCGCCATTCTTGATGGCACCGTGGTTTCTGGGGATGTGGTCGTGGTGCGCTATGAAGGACCGAAGGGCGGTCCAGGCATGCGAGAAATGCTTTCTCCCACTTCGGCAATCAATGGCCGAGGACTCTCTCAGGAGGTTGCGCTCATCACAGACGGTCGATTCTCAGGGGGTTCACACGGCTTTGTCATCGGACACATTACGCCGGAGGCCTTCGAGGGTGGGCCTATCGCGCTCCTAGAAGACGGCGACGAAATTGAAATCGACGCTGAATCACAACAAATTTCAGTATTGCTAGATGAGGCTACGCTGGAAAGTCGAAGAAAGGCCTGGAAGGCACCCAAGCCTTACACAGAACGAGGCGTCCTAGCCAAATATGCTCGCCTGGTGAGTTCGGCATCGCTCGGCGCCGTGACCGATTAGCGCTCGCTGCGCCGTCAGCGCTAAACGAGCGTTAAGGGTGCCCCTTCATTTCTTTGCAGAAGGAACGACATCCGACCTGATGCAATGGGTCGTTGCTCATCCTCCTGCCAAAGCCTGGCTGCCAACGTTGCGGCGCGCCGACCTTTTCGAATCAGCGTAGCAGCACCGAAGGTTTGAATTACTCGGCCGCTGCGCAAATAGTCCACATCGATATCCAGCAACGTCGCACGCTCGTCTTCAGCCATTTGAACGTTCAGCTGCAGCGCGGCCGTCAGCATTAAAAGGCTCCCCACCACACCCCCGTGAAGTGCTGGCAAATTGACATTGCCAACCAGGTCTTCATTGGTATTCGTGATGGTTAACACGCTGTCACCACGAATCTCAACATTCAAACCCAGAGTTCTTGCGTAAGCATCCGAATCCACCATCGCTTTTAGCCGGTCTAGGCGCGCACCCTCGTTCACCGGGAGGTCTCCTGACTCATCGCCTCCACCGCCTCTCGCGGCAGATTCGGGGTTCCCAGCATAAAGGTGGCCTGCACGGTCGCTACCATATGCTGGCTATCTTCATATCGTGCTTCGCCGCGCACGTGGGCGACCTCGCCGTCATAACTATCACAGCGGGCCGTCACCAGAAGCGGTCCGGTCATAGGTGCTCGCTCCAGCAAATCAACGCGAAGATTCAGCGTCGCCATGGAGGTGCCGTCTGTGTAACGGGGATGCTGACGAATGCACCAGCCACACGCATTATCCAACGTCGCCAGGATCGCGCCTGGATGATAAACATCAACCAATTTCGAAAGGCGAACACGTTCGCTGGGACACAGACGGACTCGGACCTGATCCTCAACGGATTCGACCCAATCCATGCCAAGGGTGTCTCCAAAAGGCGGCAGCTCTCTCAAATTCTTGTGAAACATATCGTCCAATCGTGTTGTGAGTACGGCAACCGATCCAAACAAACCCTCGGGATCTCCCTGACAAACGGCCGACCAGTTCTCAAGATTTGGCTCAGTTTAGGGAGGCCCATCATACCGGAAACGCCCTGCATGATCCTGACTCTCTTTGGCCCAGCGGCGGCGTCGCTCTAAGCACGCGCTAGCGAGACGAGCATTGCTGCTGATCGCAGACCCCCAATTGAGGCTTGGGCCCTGACACGCAACGCACTCGATTTAATTCGGGCAGCACTTAACACTAGCTACGAGCGCGCAACGAAAGAGAACACTGACACCAGCGTTTTAAGACAAGGTATTCCCGTTGTTCACTTTTACTTAAAGACGGTCGTGATCCAGTGCCAGAGCGATACTGCCCTTGGCCATTACCATAAACATATCGTTTCCCCTTGGGGTTTCTCCCACGATCATTGATGCGATCAGCGCCATGATCATGCCTGCTGGCGAGTAATTGATGTAGTACCGCCAGCAATCATCAAAGCGCAGCCCAGCCCCATAATGGTTCAACACGTCTAGATAGTGTTTGATCAATGCGCGCTCCTCTTTTCGACGCGTGTCAGGGGCGAGCGAGGTACCCATGAAGTAACTCACATCCAACACTGGGCACCCCATCGCATAGCTCTGCCAGTCGACAACGGTCAGGGGATACGGCCCGCCAAACATCATGTTGTCCAATCGATAGTCCCCGTGCACCAACGCAAGTGGTTGCCCCGCATAGATCTGCTGATAGCTCAAAAGATGGGGTAGCAATGCTTCCGTGGCCTCTAGTTCTTCAGATGTCAGACGATGCGCATACCGTTCTAGATAACCCTGCATCAACAGCGCATAAAAGTCGTGGAGTGGTTGCGTGTCTTGCCGATTGCTCATCCCACCCAAGAGCTCTTCTTTAGCCAACGCTTCGTCTGCCCAGCGTGGACCCTGCAAATGCGCCAACTGCTCGAGTGCTAACGCCGCATCGTCCGCTGAACAACCCGCCAATTGATCACCCTGCACACCGGGCGCGAGATCCTCCATCATCAGAGCAAAAGCTTGGGTGTTAGGGTCTATATCGGTATAGAAAATCTTCGGCGTCTGGATGTTGACCGTACTTTGAATATGTTGGTAGAAGAAAACTTCGCGCGTGTAGTTGTTCTGTTCGATACCCGTCTGCCGGCTGACTGGATCCGTTGAGGGGAACTTGCCCACAATGGAGCGAGGAATCGATTCCCCTTCGAGCGTGAATCGAACGTTCTCTCCCACCTGCCCGGTGCCAATCGATTGAGCTGAAAACTGCTCAACTCGACCCTCATATCCGCCCGCACGAACGACCTCAGTCAACCATTCGCTGCTAATGTCTTCAGGATTTGAACGTAGTTCTATCATACTGGCTCCAATTTGACTGGCCGATCTTCCGCCAGCCGGCTGCTCTACATGGTGAGGGATGGTGTGTCTCACTGCTTTGATCCAAAGCTTTGCTTGTGTTTATTCAATATTAATCGATGAATTCTTCTTAGTTATTGTGACTGACTACTGAATGCTGACTGCTTGCAACTTGCCATTTGGTACCTGCTATTTGCGACTCGCTGCTGAGTTGCGAACCCTGGCCTTTGAACCTGGAACTTTTGACTCTTGCTCTTGGCTCTTGGCTCTTGGCTCTTGGCTCTTTGCTTTCGACTTTCGACTTTCGACTTTCGACTTTCAGCCTGCTAGAGCCTAGTTCTTAGTCTTATCTCTTAGGTCTAACTTGGATTTCTTTAATGTTCTGTTTGCGGGTTTATCCTAGCTGCTTCCTCGCTGCTTGCTGCTTGCTGCTTGCTGCTTGCTGCTTGCTGCTTGCTGCTTGCTGCTTGCTGCAATTATGTTGTGTCTTGATTCTTGTTCTTCGGTTTTTGGTTTTTGGTTTTTGGTTTTTGGTTTTTGGTTTTTGGTTTTTGGTTTTTGGTTTTTGCGGGATGTTGATGGATCTCATCCATTGTGCACGATAGGTTTAGGTCTTAACCTAGGGCCACCAAACCCAAAAAGCAGTCAAGGGCCCTGTTGCGTCCAGCGCTGAAACAGTCCTCCCAATGCTCGAAGCACCGGCCTAGGGGGCAACTTAGCAGCAGCTAGAGCGGCTTGATTCAGTCGTCCAGGCACGCACACCACCTCTTGAGAAAAGAGCGCTTCGATACCTGCACGTGCAACATACTCCGGGGACAGAACAAGCGCCTCAGGCAGCTCATCCAAAGGTAGTTCGGCAACGAGGTCCGTGCGAGTGATCCCCGGGCAGAGCGCGGTCAAACTGATGCCCGAGCCTCTTAACTCCTCGTTCAGGGCTTCCGTGAGCATTAGAAGATATGCCTTGGCAGCGCCGTACTGAGCCAACCCTGGGACGGGATGAAACGCTCCCATGGAGGCAACATTCAAAATACGACCCTTTCGACGTGCCTTCATCTGAGGAATCAGCCGATGCATAAGCAGTGACGGCGTGGTCATATTGAGTTGCATTAAGCCTTCAACGCCGTGAGGCTCGGTCTCTAAAAACGATTTGTGGGGTGCGCCACCCGCATTATTGACAAGAATGTCGATCTCCCGATCAGCGACAGCCGCCAATAACTCTGAGGGTCCCTCTGGCTTCGACAAATCGATCGCGAGACAAACGGGCTCCGCAGTTTTGGGCAAACTGGCCGCCACCGCTGCAAGCCGCTCAAGACCTCGAGCCACCAAGATGAGCCGCAGCCCCCGCTCGGCAAGGCCTCGTGCAATCGCCGCGCCAATACCGGCGGATGCGCCAGTAACTAACGCCGTGGCTGGTCGGGCTTTGCTAGCACTCACTGCAGGACCCTCCTCGTTTGCTGGGACCCATCATTCACGACCGCGCGGCTGTCTTCTTCATAGGCTTCTTTATTGCCTTCTTCATCGCCTCTTGGTCAATCGAACCAATTGAATGAACGGGTTTTGAAGCACTAACACCGCTAGGACTGTGATTTAAAGGGTGAAAATTGTTCCAGATAATCAATCTCTTCGCTGACATAACGCCGCTCTTCTGACAGAAAGCGATCGACCGCCGCTTTGAATCCCGAATGCGCAATATAGTGGGCGCTATAGGTTTCACTTGGCAAGTAGCCCCGTGCAAGCTTGTGTTCGCCCTGAGCGCCCGCTTCAACTCGCTCAAGCCCGCGCTCAATCGCGAACTCTATCGCCTGGTAGTAGCAGACTTCGAAATGCAAAAACGGACGATGCTCGATACAGCCCCAATTTCGGCCAAACAAGCATTCACTTCCAATAAAGTTGATCGCGCCGGCAATGTATCGGTCACCAGAACGGCACATCACCAATAAAATTCGGTCGGCCATCGTCTCACCCACTCGCGAGAAAAACGATCGGGTCAAATAGGGCGACCCCCACTTTCGACTACCAGTATCCATATAAAAGCGAAAAAAATGATCCCAGTGTGTTTCGGTGATCATGTCCCCGGTGAGTCGCTCAATCACGAGATCACCCTGAACCGCATCTCGTCTTTCACGCCGAATGTTCTTGCGTTTTTTACTCGACAGATCGGACAAGAAGGCATCAAAGCTGTCGTAGTCTTGATTCTGCCAGTGGTACTGCTTATGCGTGCGTAGGAGCCATCCTTCTTCACCTCGCCTTCGCCACGCAGCTTGGTCCAGGAAGTTAATGTGAACTGAGCTGATATCGTGATGGTCTGCCAGTTGTTGGGCGCCACGTGCAAGCGCGGTTTCGGCCGCCACATCCATCGTCAGCAGGCGGCGCCCGGTCGCAGGTGTGAAAGGCACGGCACTGAGAAGCTTTGGGTAATAGCGGCCGCCGGCTCTTTCGAAGGCGTCGGCCCAACTATAATCAAAGATATATTCGCCTTGGGAATGCCCTTTCAAATATAAAGGCATCACGCCGCACACCGCATCAGCGTCATCCTTCACCAGGAGATGGTAGGGCACCCACCCTGTGTTGGCGCCCACGGAACCACTGGTCTCGAGGGCGTCTAAAAACGCGTAACTGAGAAAGGGATCCACTGGGCAGGCGGGCGCCTCAGCAAATTGGGTCCAGGCGACGCTCCCAATCTGCTGAATCGCATCAACCGGATGAACGGAGTAGCTCAAGGCAATTCCTGGTCACAGCGCTTTGGCGACTAGAGCATCTCCTCGGCAATAATCTTAAGGGCTTCGGTTTGACCAGAACCGATGAGCATAGACCCGACCACACCGCTCGTGCCTGCGCTCTTCCAACGTGTCAGCTGCTCACGAATGTGCTCAGCGGGGCCAACAAGATGACACGCATCAACCAACTCATCAGGCACTGCCGCCATGGCCTCGTCTTTTTTCCCGGAGAGATACAGATCCTGAATCTTGACGGCTGCATCTTCAAAGCCTAGCGCCTTGCAATAGTCGTTATAGAAATTCTTGTCTCTTGCGCCCATGCCACCAATGTAAAGTGCCATGTTGCCCTTGATCGGTTGACGGCACGCGTTGATATCGTCACCCATGATGCAGGTAATAAAGGGTGCAATATCAAATTCCATCAAAGTACGGCCTGATTTGGCCAGGCCTTTCTCAATGTGGGGGAGGAGCACCTCGGGCTTCGATGGATCCATCCAAATGGGGAAGACCCCATCGGCGACCTCAGCGCTTCCCGACAGCCCGTTGGGCGTGATCGAAGCGGTATAAATGGGAATGTCTTTGTCCGCTTGCAAGATGCTCTTCAGCGGTTTGCCAAGACCCGTGCCGTCCTCGCCGCTGTAGGGCAAGCTGTAATGGAAGCCCTCGTGCTCGACCGCCGCCTCCCTAGCGAAAATCTTCTTCATAATGGAAATGTATTCTTTGGTTCGGGTGACCGGTCGCCCATAGGCAACACCGTGCCAACCCTCAACCACCTGCGGTCCGGACGCCCCGAGACCGACGATAAATCGACCATTTGATAACTGGTTCAGGGTCATCGCAGTCATCGCGCTGCAGGCAGGGGATCGCGCCGGCATTTGCATAATGGAGGTGCCGACCTTAATTTTATCTGTCTGAGCTAAAATCCAGGCCGCAGGGGTCACGGCATCTGCGCCATAGGCCTCAGCAGTCCAGATCGAATCGTATCCCAGGCCTTCAGCATATTTGATCCGCTCAATATCGACCTGGATCATTTTGCCGCCATACCCACCAATTAAACCTAGTTTCATGATCAACTCTCCTTCACGTGATCTGTTCAGTACTTCAACTGTTGTCAGTCTAATTTCAAACTTAATGACTCGTACGAACGCTAAGCACTCGCCCCTGCATTAACAAAACCCATTCTTAACACAACGAACCCACTTGCGGGCAGCGCCCGACCTCACAGCTCACGCCATCATGACCGGCGACATCCTCTATGCAGATAACTTTGCGAGAATCGCGCGTGCGTGATCAGAGTCTCGGCTTGGAAAACTGCCCGTGGTCCGATCAACAACGTCACCAAACCGACTAAGAAATTTGTCTACCGCGGCGTCGGGTTCTCCAACTACGGCAAACTTATCCAGCACCTCATCGGTGATCAGCGTGCCCATTTCATCCCACTGACCTTGCTTTGACAGCCGATTGAGCTCAGGTTGCAATTCACCCCAGCCTTCGATACCTAGCACAGGCGCATAAGCAGGGGTCGAA
>Ga0181594_10005422_pt1 | contig 11172 bp, 10 predicted proteins | sample 071ome_18_FD_145603 | JGI IMG/M metagenome (GOLD analysis project Ga0181594, IMG submission 145603) | Coastal salt marsh microbial communities from the Groves Creek Marsh, Skidaway Island, Georgia - 071413BT metaG (spades assembly) | ecosystem: Environmental > Aquatic > Marine > Intertidal zone...
ACCGTACGCTTCGAGAACACGGCGATTGACGATGGCGATGGGGGCGGCAGGTTCACATACCAGATTGGCGAGGCGGGAGATGGCCGGCGTGGCAAGAACGGTCACCTAAGTTTTGCTGGTGAGTGCCAGCTTCCCGGCCACCTGGTCTCCTATTCGAACGGCTCGGTTACTTGGGGCGGCAATGGCGGTCGCCTTTCCATCGACGAAATCTGCCGGGTGGGGGTTGTGACCGATCCCAGCTCTCAGCCGAGGGTCTATGCAAGCGCATGCGACGTGTTCGGACCCGCCAGCCTGCCGGGCGAATCCAAGGCCCACAACACCCGAAACCGCACCCGGAGAAACTTTGAGGTCAACCCATTCTGGACCCAGTCGAACATAACCGGCGCGTCCGGTCTCGCCGGAACGGCAGTGGAGCTTCCGCCGCACACCCGGATCGCGCAGGTCTGGGTCAAGGTAGAGGCGGGCCTAGGGAACGGCGATACGCTGCGTTGCCTGATCGGCAGCGACGACAAGTCGGAGGTCTATGCCACGACCGTCGCGAAGCCGCAGAATGCCGGACACTACGTCGTGTCCGATATCTATCTTCCCGTTGGCGCCGACAGCAACAAGGGCCGTGTGCGCTTCTGGTTCGATGACGGCGCAGGTGGTGAAAGCACAGCAAGCGGGACGATGCACGTCGATGGCGGCGTGATCTACTGAGCGGAGGAACGAGACGATGCCACAACAATCGATCAATGCCGGCTTTGCGGTTGGCGATGGAACGCCCGACATTCTGCGCGGGCACTTCGACAAGGCGGACGCCAACTTCACCGAGCTTTATGCCACTGTCGCAGCCGCACAGGCCGATGCGACCGAGGCGCTGACATGGCGCGGTGCGGTAGCGACGCTCTCGGGGTTTCAGAGCGGGGCGGACTACTCATCGGTCCCGGCAATCCCCTTCGATACGCTTGAGGATAGCGGCATCGGCTTTACGATCTCGGGTGGGGGCTTGTGTTGCCGTCCGGCGTGTCGCGTGTCCGCGCTTTCGCGCGCGCGGCGATCGGTGCGCACGCAACCAACACCGCGATCTTCATCCACATCTACAAGAACGGCTCGCCGCTTGCGCCCGCCGCTTTCGCCACGGAATACATGGCCAATGCCTCGCCCACCCCGCAAGTCATCAGCCAATCGTTCGCGGTTGCGGCAGCAGATGTTGTAACCGCGCGCCTGGAAACGACCGACACCAGCATCAACATATTCGCTAACAGCTACCTTGAAGTAGAAGTGCTGCAATGACCGGATTGCGTACTCCGGCCAGAGCGACGCTGATTTGTCCCAATGATGCCGCAACCACCCTGCGTCTGGCCGCCCGGCCAGGCGCAGTCAGTACGCCCTGTCGTGGACAAGCACCTGGATCGTGAGCAGAACAATCGCGATGTCGCGCATGATCGTCCAGCCCTCAAGATACTCAAGATCGGCACGAAGCCGATCCAGTAGGTCGCTTTTACTCTCTGTTGCACCACGATAGCCGCGCACCTGGGCCAGGCCGCTCAGGCCTGGCCTGAGACTGTGGCGATGCCAGTATCGGCGATCGACCTGCCAGAACAGCTTATCGCCCGCATGTGAGCCCAGCGCATGCGGGCGTGGCCCAACAACGCTCATGTCGCCTTTCAGCACATTGAAAAGTTGCGGCAGCTCGTCAATGCTAGTGCGCCTAATGAACGCACCGACACGAGTTACACGCTTGTCGCCCCGTGAAGTTGAAACCAGACCTTCACTGTCGGTCTGATTGTCAGCCATGCTGCGAAACTTGTACATTTCGAAGAACCTGTTCGCACGCCCGACACGCTTTTGTACGAATAGCACCGGTCCACCATCATCCAACTTGATTGCCAACGCGACCAGTCCAAGTAGCGGCGACAAGAGTACGATTGCCGCCACGGAAAAGAGAATATCGAAAATCCGCTTCATGGCGCGGGCGCGCAGGCCTAGAGGCCCGGCAGAGACCAGCAGCATCCCTTGATCACCTATTACCCTGGCCCCTTGCGCGCCGAGAGCCCGAACTTGCTCGTCGAGCACCTCACCCTCGATGTTCGCACCTTTCAACAACATGGCCCAAGCACCGCGCCGCTCTGCCGGGCAGCTCACGATCACGCGGTCGATGTTACGAAGTACGCTGCCGACCTTGTCGAGAATTCCGGGGTCATCCAGGTCGGCGCGAATGCCAAGTACTTTTGCAGAAACTTCAATTGCGCCTGAAATTGTTACCGGTGGCCCGCCATCGTCTATGACAAGATCGTTGCGAACGTTCTGACCACAGCGCCAGCGCACGAAAGCGCGCATGGAGAGTCGGTTCCAGATCAACAGGGCCGCAGAAAGCATGGCTCCTGAAAGGAAGCCCAAGCGGGAAAATTGCGCACTCGACTTTGTGACGAATGCGACCAACGCGACGAGCAGCCCCGAAAGGATCAGAGCAACAATCGCGCGGCCGACGCCAGTCGCTACATTGCCAAGCGAATCGATAGAATAGGTGCCGTTATAAAGGGCAATCGTCAGGAAAATTGGAACGATCAGCTGAGCAAGTATGAGGTCCTGTGAGACGCTTGCACTGCCAGTATAAATAAAACTTGCGATCGCAAACCCGGCCAGCAAGGTCAAAATGTCAGCGCAGATCTGTGCAAGATAGCATTGCAGGCGCCGCCGCTCCAATGATGGAGCCAATATCTGCGCCCCAGTTGCCGATCCGGTCGGCTGCGCGTCGTTGACCGCAGCATGGGCATTCATCGCTGAGCATCTCCGCTCGACAGTCCCGGCATTCCGGGAACGATCTCTTGAAAATACGCTTAGGTCATTCCGAGCCGAAGGCCAATATCGGTAATATCGCCTGTGCAGCATACTTTTGGGCATTTCCATTTAAAGAGATAATTTTTAGTTATTTATCTCCTCGCAGATGCAGCGCGGGCGATTTCAGCCATGCCTTGGGCCAAAAGCAGCTCAGCATCTGCACTATTGGATAGGAGCGCATGATGAAGGACTGAGAGACGATCAACAAGGCGCTCAAGACGCTTGCCGCGCCAACGGGACAACTGGCCCCTGATCGCTGCAACGTCCTTGAAGAATACGCGGCCACGCCTCTTCTCGGATTCCAACAATCCATCCACGTCTCCACGAACTCCCAGCTTTGCCGCAAGCGCGGCGAGCTGCGCGGCTCGACGCTCCATAGCCAGCAGCAGGGCGACCGGGTTGATCCCCTGTTCACGATAGCGCCTGATCTCACTTGCCAGCCTCCTGGTATCACCTCCCAGGACTGTATCGACAATTGGTCCAAACTTGTCGTCCTCAGACGCAGCGCCAATTGCATCCAGAGAATCCGCCTGAAGATCGCGCGGGGACCTGGGATCTGCATCGAGATAGAGCGCCAACTTCTCGACCTCGGAGCGAGCCAGCCTAATATCGAGACCAGCACCACTGGCGATGCGTTGCGCCGTCGCGGCATCCATCCGCAGGCCGGTCTCGTCGCCAATTTTGCGCACAGTCTGCGCGATCGCGGCCAAGTCGGGGGGATAGAACATTCCAACGAGCGCATCCTGTCTCGCGGCGATCAGCTTTGCCGAACGCGACTTGTCAGTGGCGCCCGTCGCGACGATCAGGACCGGGCAAATCTCGACTTCGGACGAAAGCAGAAGTTCAAGCGCGTCGTGTGCCTCGTCGCCCGCAGCGCGCACGAGGATGTGGCGAGCTTCGCCGAATAGTGAGGAAGATCTCGCCTCATCGCCAAGCCGGACCGGGTCTCTTTTGAGGTCCGCACCGGAGAGTTCGATCCGCTCGCCTGGTTCGTTCAGAAGTGAGACGATTGTGTCCATCGCCGCCCACGCACCAGCCTCATCGGGACCGCAAAAGAAGAACACCCGCGCCACACGTGCCGCCTCTGAGGCGACACGGGCAAAGTCGCGCTGATTCGCCTTCATGGATCGCCTGCGCGCGAGCCGCGCAGCTCCAAAGCGACGCTGGTCACGATCCGGCTGGCAATATCGGTAGCAAGATTTTCGAGCGCGCTGCTCTCTGCAGCAATCGTGGCATAGTCCGAAGCGACAACGTCGATTCCCGCGTCCGAAGTGGCGCTGTCGTCGAGCACGATATTGCCGGTGGCCAAGTCCACGAGCTGGTAGCGCGCACGCAGAGTACGCCGCTCACGCCCGATCGTGTCGTCGGAAAGCAGGGCGAAACCTTCGAGCCGATCATCAAGCCGCACGTCGAGCCGATATTGGGGCGCTTGCGATACACCATTCGTGTCGAGCCTGTCATTTAGGGCATGGCGAACCAGCCAGCCGGCGCGTCCCTCGATCGCGGAAACCTCGATAGAAGCAAGACCCTGAGCAACCGCGCCGTCGCCGCCACCTGTGTACATGGGTTGCAACCCGCATGCCGCGAGCAGAAAGGGAAGCAGGAGCGACGCGCTCCTCATGCAACAATGTTTACCAAGCGGTCGGGCACCACGATCACCTTGCGGATTTCGGCATCGCCAATTGAACGCTGGACCTTCTCGCTCGCGAGGGCAAGCTCCTTGAGGTCATCTTCAGGGAGGCCCTTTGCAGCGGTTATGGTATCGCGCAACTTGCCTTTGACCTGCACTGCAATGGTTACTTCATCCTCGACCAGCAAAGCAGCATCGACCTCGGGCCAAAGCGCCTCGGCGACCAAGCCGTCCCCCATCGCCTGCCATGCTTCTTCGGCAATGTGCGGCATCATCGGCGACACGACCAACAGCAGCGCGCGGATTGCCGCCGAATGGCTCGCGCTCGGCTGGGCCTTTTCGATCGCGGAAGCCAGCTCGTAGATACGCGCCACCGCCTTGTTGAAGGAGAGCGCCTCAATGTCGTCGGCGACCGCGGCGACGGTCTGGTCGCGCTTGCGATCGAGCGCGGCATCCTCGCCGGTTGCCGAAGCGTCATACTGGCCGAACAACCGCCACAGTCGCTGGACGAAACGCCCGCAACCCTCGATGCCGGCTTCGGACCACGGCAGGTCGCGTTCGGGCGGCGAATCGGACAACATGAACCAGCGAATCGCGTCGGCACCGTAGGTCGCGACGATCTCGTCGGGATCGACGACATTCTTCTTCGACTTCGACATCTTGATGACACGGCCGATTTGGACTGGCGCGCCATCGGCCTTGAGCACCGCTGCATCGGCATTGCGTGTGACTTCACCTGGGCTGAAATAGATTTCGCGACCGTCTTCCTGACGCGAATAGGTCTCATGGGTCACCATGCCCTGGGTAAACAGGCTGGCGAAGGGTTCTGCGACCTCGATCAAGCCGATGCGGGCCAGGGCCTTCGTCCAGAACCGCGCATAGAGCAGGTGCAGGATCGCGTGCTCAATGCCGCCGATATATTGCTCGACCGGAAGCCACTGAGCGATCGCTGCCGGATCGAACGGCTTGCCGCCGGGCTGGCTGGCAAAGCGCAGGAAATACCACGAACTATCGACGAAGGTATCGAGCGTATCGGTTTCGCGCCGCGCCGCCTTGCCGCACTCGGGGCAAGCGACGTGCTTCCATGTCGCATGGCGGTCTAGCGGATTGCCGGGCACTGAGAAATCGACGTCCTCAGGCAGGACGACAGGCAACTGGACCTTTGGCACGGGCACGACGCCGCAAGCCTCACAGTGAATGAACGGGATCGGAGTGCCCCAGTAACGCTGGCGTGAAACGCCCCAGTCGCGCAGGCGATACTGTGTTTTCGCGGTGCCCCAGCCCTCGGCCTCGGCGCGCGTGATCACCGCGGCCTTGCCTGCAGCCACGTTCATACCGTCGATGAAACCGGAATTGACGCAAACGCCGTCGCCCGCCTCCGCTTCTTCCGCGAAGGGCTTGTCCGCATCTTCAGCGCTCGCGGCTACGACGCGCAGAATCGGCAGTCCATATTTCGTCGCGAAATCGAAATCGCGCTGGTCGTGCCCAGGCACGGCCATGATCGCGCCGGTACCGTAATCCATCAGCACGAAGTTGGCGATGTAGACCGGAAGGTCCGCACCGGTGAACGGATGCTTCGCGGTCAGCCCGGTATCGAAGCCGAGCTTCTCGGCTGTCTCCAGCTCGGCAGCCGTGGTTCCTCCCGCCTTGCACACATCTATGAAGTTCTGCGCCTCCGCATTGCCCGAAGCCACAGCTTGCGCGACCGGATGGTCGGCTGCGACTGCAACGAAGCTCGTACCGAATATCGTATCGGGCCGGGTGGTGTAGACCGGCAGCTTCTCGCCGTTCGACAGGTCGAAGGCAAACTCGAGCCCTTGCGACTTGCCGATCCAGTTTTCCTGCATCGTACGGACCTTCTCGGGCCACTTGTCGAGGCTCTCCAGCCCATCCAGAAGTTCGTCTGCGAACTCGGTGATCTTTAAGAACCACTGGCTGAGCTTGCGCTTTTCGACCAGCGCGCCCGAGCGCCAGCCGCGTCCGTCGATCACCTGCTCGTTGGCCAGGACAGTCTGGTCGACCGGGTCCCAGTTTACAGATGATTCCTTGCGATAGACGAGGCCTGCCTCGTAGAGATCGAGGAAAAGCGCCTGCTCGTGCCCGTAATAGTCGGGCTCGCAGGTCGCGATCTCGCGGCTCCAGTCCAGCGCGAAACCCAGCCGCTTGAGCTGCGCCTTCATGTTGGCGATGTTTTCGCGCGTCCAGCCGCCGGGATGGACGCCCTTTCCCATCGCCGCATTCTCGGCCGGCATGCCGAACGCGTCCCAGCCCATCGGGTGCAGCACCTCATGCCCGCGCATCCGCTTGTAGCGCGCGAGCACGTCGCCCATCGTGTAGTTGCGGACGTGCCCGATGTGGATGCGCCCCGAGGGATAGGGAAACATCTCAAGCACATAGCTGCGCGGCTTGTTGCTGGCGTCGTCAGCGTGGAAGCATTCCTGCTCGTCCCAGACCTGTTGCCAGTGGCTGTCTGCCCGAGCCGGATCGAACCGCTCGCTCATGGCTTTGCTTTCCTTCGCGAGGGTCAGCTCAGCCGCCGACCGAATTGCGCCGCAGGTCGCGCGCGCGCGTGAGGATGATGTCCTCGAGCTTCTGCACCGTCGCCGCCTGGACCGGCGCTGCGACCCAGTACCCGCCCTGCGCAACTTCGCGGCTGGCGGCAATTCGCAGCGCATCGGCGCGCAAATCCTGGTCGAGGATCGTGACGCTCACTTTCACGCGCTCGCCGGGATTCGAGGGGTTTGTATACCAGTCCGTGACGATGACGCCGCCCGAACTGTCGGCCTGCATCAGCGGCATGAACGAAAGCGTATCGAGGCTGGCGCGCCATAAGTAAGAGTTGACACCGATCGTGGTGACCCGCGAAGCGGCCATGTCGGGCGCGGCGCGGTCCTTGCCGCCGCACCCCGCAAGCACGGCAACAGCCACGACACTCAGTCCCAAGCCGAGCGCCTTGCGAATCGGTGAGCGGGCTGGCGTGGAGAATGGCGCGGTCGGGCTGGTGGGAATTGTGCCGGTCATCGTCGTGATCACATCCTGTCGTCATGGGAGCGGTGGGAGGCTCGCGCCGTACCGCTTGATCTGCCTCTATAGCCGTCGCGCGCGGGTCGGCAAGTGGTGCGCTATTCCGGATCGCTACGCCACATGTCGTTGGCCCAGCCGATCATCCTGTGTTAAGGCTTCCTGAGGAATTGTGCGATGAAAGGCATTCAGGCCGCCCTTTGCCGAAACTGGAAGGCGGCGCATGACGAGTGGACCCGAAATCGATGAGTGAGCAAGGCAGCAATCCCCTTGGAGGCGTGACAACGGGCGCACTGATTGCCGGCGCCGTCAGTCTGCTCGCGCTGCCAAGCGCAGTCCTGGCATTTTCCGCGCAATTCGAGACCGGCGATCCTTCGTCGGCGAGTCAACAAGCCGTTGGCGTGCTCGAGCGTGCGGCTAGCGCCGCTGGATATTCGCGCAACCTCCCGACCAGTTCGCTGGCGCGAGGCAAGCTCTATCCATTCACGCCAGCCAGTTCACCGAGCCGACCTGACCGATCGGTGACGGTCGCCGTGCGCGTCGATGCCGATGCTGCACGTTCGCTCAAGGTGCGGGCATCGCGGGTTAGACAACCGGTTGAAGGTCCCGAGGTTCGCATTGCGCCGACTGGGTTCAGCCTGGGTGTTTCGCGCGGCTACAACAGCTTTGCCCAAGGCCTCGTGCGCAAGGATGATCAGCCGGTACCGGCAATGTCCGATCTTGCCAAATTTTCGATTTCGAGCGGCGGATCGTCGCGAGATTCCCGGTTCAATCCGCGCATTGTAATGGATGATACGCAAGGAGCCGGACGGTCCCCACGCACATTCGGCGGCGACAGTGACGATCTGGTCGATGTCGGTGGCAGCTACCGCGTTACTCGCAACCTCGATGTGACGGCTGGCGTTCGCTACTCGCAAGAGCGCGAGCGGTTGATCCCTCCTGCCGACGGCAAGCAGGACAACCAGGCAGTTTACGTCGGCACGCAATTCCGCTTCTGACGCACTTCGCATGATGTCCCAGGGCGCTCTCATCGCTTCGAAGCGCACCTTCTGATGCGAAAATTGCAAGAGCTGTGGCGCATTTATGATCGCTAGGCCGCTTGTCGCACCGGCCAGAAAGCCCTACGAAGCCCGACGGGAGGACGATAACCGAAAGGACAATGCATGACGCGCGTTGCGATCGTCACCGGCGGGACCAGAGGCATCGGCAAGGGAATTTGCCTCGCCCTAGAAGACAAAGGAATGAAAGTTGTCGCTAACTATGCGGGCAACGATCAAGCAGCAGCCGAATTTACGAAAGAAACCGGAATTCCAGCCTACAAATGGGATGTCGGCGATCATGAAGCGACGCTCGCCGGATGTAAACAGGTCGAGGAAGAGGTCGGGCCGATCGACGTTCTCGTTAATAATGCCGGGATCACTCGTGATGGCACACTCCACAAGATGAGCTTCGAAGACTGGAGCGAAGTAATTCGGATTAATCTCGGCGGCTGTTTCAACCTGGCGAAGGCTACCTTCCCCGGCATGCGCGAACGCGGCTGGGGCCGGATCGTCAATATCGGTTCCGTCAACGGGCAGGCAGGCCAGTATGGCCAGGTCAACTATGCCGCTGCCAAGAGCGGAATACATGGCTTCACCAAGGCGCTGGCGCAAGAAGGCGCGAAGTTTGGAGTAACGGTCAATGCTATCGCGCCGGGATATGTCGATACCGACATGGTTGCCGCCGTGCCCAAGCCGGTGCTCGAGAAGATTATCGAAAAGATCCCGGTCGGTCGTCTTGGCCATGCCGACGAGATCGCGCGTGGCGTCGCTTTCTTCTGCTCGGAGAACGCTATTTTCGTGACCGGATCGACCCTGTCGATCAACGGTGGCCAGCACATGTACTGACCCAGAGACCACCTCACCGCAGGTAAGTCATTCCGCCCGTAAGTCCAAGCGTCGTGCCGGTAATAAACCGGCTCTCGTCACTCGCCAGAAAGGCGATCGGCTGGCCGATATCCTCCACCGGATCGCCCATGCGGCCCAACGGAATATTGCGCCTCACTTGCTCGGTGCGCCCTTCCTCAAGCGCGAAGTCAGCGTCGGCCGCTGGCGATTCGGACATCGGGAAGACCACATTCACTCGGATTCCTTCGCTTGCCCATTCGAGTGCGGCGGCACGGCTCATCGCCTGAATCGCCGCCTTCACCCCAGCGTAGGCTCCATATTGTGCTGGATTGTGTATCGCACCGCTACCGAAGTTGACGATGCTGCCGCCGCCCGCTGCGATGATGTGCGGACGCACCAGGCGCATGAGCGCGAGTGTCGCGACGGCGCCTGATTCCCAAAGCTCGCGCACATCCTCGTCTGAAATGTCCGCGATCGGTGCGGTGCGAATCACAGGTGACTGCGCAGCATTGACCAGCACATCGATTCGCCCCAACCGCTCGACCACGTCTTCGACCATCGCACCGATTGCAGCGCGGTCTGTCACATCGGCGGGATGGACCAAGGCAATGCCACCTGACGCTTTGATCTTTTCCGCTACGCTTTCCAGCTTTGCGCGCGTCCGGCTGACCAGCACGACAGAGGCGCCTTCTCGCGCCATAGCAATCGAAGCACCATAGCCGCTGCCTTGGCTCGCGCCGGTCACAATGGCTACCTTCCCATCAAGTTTGCCCATGCCAGTTCTCCCTAAACGCGTTGCTCTCTCCCCTGCCTGCCGGATAGAGGGGAATTATGGAAGTGCCCTATCACCCTCCGGTCAAGCGCTCGATCGAGATCGCCGGGCACAAGACCTCGATTAGCCTCGAACCGCTGTTCTGGGGCATGCTGAAGGAGAGGGCTTTGAGCGAGGGTGTTCCGGTCAATGCGCTGGTCGCCCGAATCGACGCGGACCGACTTGAAGCGAACCACCCGCCAGGGCTCGCCGGAGCAATCAGGGTATGGCTGGTGGTTCAATCCTCGCCGACGCGTTCGATATCCGCGCCTGCGCCGGATAACTTTTCCTCCAGCCGCTCGTAGCCTCGGTCAAGGTGATAGAGCCGGTGGACCTGAGTTTCGCCTTCGGCAGCGAGTCCGGCAATCACCAAGCTCATCGAAGCGCGCAGGTCGGTCGCCATCACTTCCGCGCCGATGAGCTTGGGCACACCATGGACCACGGCGGTGCGCCCCTTGGTCTCGATATGGGCACCCATGCGATTCAGTTCGGGCACATGCATGTGACGGTTTTCGAATATGGTTTCAGTAAGCACCGATGCTCCATCGGCGCGGCACATCAAAGCCATGAGCTGCGCCTGCATATCGGTGGCGAAACCGGGGTAGGGAGAGGTCGAAATCGTTACCGGACGGAGCGGACCGTCGACAGCGACATCGATACCGCCGCGCACCGGCTCGACATGAACCCCAGCATCTCGCAGCGCGCCGACGGTCGCTTCCATCTCCTCGATGCGCGCTCCCGCCAGATGGACCGATCCGCCGGTGATTGCCGCTGCGCAAGCGTAGGAGCCCGCTTCGATCCGGTCGGCCATGACGCGATAGGTCGCGCCATGCAGGCGCGGCACGCCATGAACAACGAGATCGCTGGTGCCGATCCCCTCGATCTGCGCACCCATCGCCACGAGCAGATTGCACAGGTCGACGATCTCGGGCTCGCGCGCGGCATTATGCAACGTGGATTTACCGGTACAGGTGACGGCGGCCATCAGCGCGTTTTCGGTC
>Ga0181594_10005424_pt1 | contig 11168 bp, 8 predicted proteins | sample 071ome_18_FD_145603 | JGI IMG/M metagenome (GOLD analysis project Ga0181594, IMG submission 145603) | Coastal salt marsh microbial communities from the Groves Creek Marsh, Skidaway Island, Georgia - 071413BT metaG (spades assembly) | ecosystem: Environmental > Aquatic > Marine > Intertidal zone...
GAGCACGTCGCCGGTGACGGGATGAGTCGACACAGCGGGCTCGTCGTTCCAGAAGGTCAGGCTGCCATCGTCGTTCCAGCGATAGTGGGTGCCGCGTTCGGTGAGCTTGGCGGACACCTCCTCGCGGTTGTCACTGTCGAACCAGTACTGCCATGTCGCATGGCGCAGTTCGGGTTCGGCACGCCAGTCATCGACCTCGTTTGAGCGCAGGTTGCGCACGTATCGCGCGCCGTGGTCCTCGAACTTGCGGCGCCGTTCCGCCGGAATTTCTTCGAGCAGGCCGCGCATGTCGCAGATCACCGTCTCACCGCCGCTCTCGGGAGCCACCTTGCACCACAAGGCCAGCGCGCGCGGATTGTCCGGCATGTAGGACATTTCCTGATGGAGCCGGATATAGACATGCGGCGGCGTGCGGGTCGCTTCCATCGCCGGTCCCTTGATCGCCTTGCGGTTCGAGGTGCCCCCGGCATAGCCCTTCGCATAGGGCGCGAAGCGGTCGAACATGGCGATGAAGTCATTGGTTTGGGCAACGGGGAAGCCGCGCCAGACGATGGCACCGAACGAGAGCAGGGCCTCTTCGATTGCGGCGTGGTTGTCGGACATCCAGCGTGGCAGGTCGGGAAAATCGCCATCAGGCTCGATCCACAGCGGCGGTGAGCCAGGAAACGGTTCGGACAGGCGCACTGGGCCTGAAAATTTCGCGGCCACCTGTTCCAGGCGCTGCGAGGATGTCGCCAGTGTCGCCAAGGTCAGGCCTCCGCTATTACCGGCTCACGGGCCTCGATCACGCTCTTGCCATCGAGCGACATGGTCGTGCGTCCGATTTCGTCGAGAAACTGGTATGACCAGGCGAGCACCCCGGTACGTACGTCGGGGGGCTCTGATGTCAGCGCGAGCGCTGCCTCAGCGATGTGTTCTTCCTTCTCGACGGCTTCGTGGTCCGGCCCGAATTCGAGGCCGAGGTTTTCGAGCCCCGGCGTCCACACCGCGCGCACCGGGGCAACGATGTTAACCGCGATGCCGTGTTCATATAGCTCGGCGGCAAGGCCGAAGCTCATGCGGTGATCGGCAGCCTTGAGCGAAGCGTATAGGGCGTCGATGCCGAAATAGGCGAGGTGTTCGGAATAGGGCTGCTTGGGCAGCTTGACCACCGAACTCGATCCCAGATTGAGGATCGCGCCCGCTCCCTTCGCCTTCATGCCGGGCACCAGCATATTGATGAGGTGCAGCGGCCCTTCATAATACATGCCGATCTGGTGGCGAATATCCTCGTAAGAGTATTCGTCGATGTTCTTGTAAAGCGGCGTTCCGGCATTGTTGACCAGGATATCGACCGTTCCCAGTTGCTCCTGACAGGCGCGAACGAAGGCCTCGCGGCTGGCTGCATCGGCAACGTCGAGACCGATCGGCGTTGCCTTGCCGCCGAAGCTGCGGATCGTATCGGCAACGTCGTGGATCGTGCCCGAAAAACCTTCACTCGGCTTGTCGACGCTCCGCGCGGCGAGCACCACGTGCGCCCCCCCCGAAGCGAGACGCGTGGCGATGGCCTTGCCGATGCCCCGGCTCGCCCCGGTGATGACCGCGACCTTGCCCGCTAGTGCCTGTGTCGAATCCATCAGGCGTCGGCGCGTCGCAGTAGTTTGCCGGGCAGCGCGCCGGTATGTTCGCCATTCTCGATGAACACTTCGCCTGCGACCATTGTTGCCTTGATGCCCTGAGCCTTTTGCGAAAGGCGCCGTGCGCCCCTGGGCAGGTCATGGACAATTTCGGGCATCATCGGGCCGAAGGTATCGGGATCGAAGATATTGATGTCCGCCATGTTACCCGCCTTGAGCACGCCGCGATCGGCAAAGCCCCATGCGGCGGCAGGGCGGCTCGTGACCATCTGGATGCATTCCTCAAGCGGGATCAGGCCCTTCTCGCGCCAGAAGTAGGCGATCAGGTGGCTCTGGATCGAGCTGTCGGCGATCTGGCTGACGTGAGCCCCGGAATCGGAGAAAGTCATGGCAGTCTGTGGATGGCGGATCATCTCGACTGTTTCTTCTTCGGTCGAATGGGTGATCGGCTGCATGAACATTGCGTCCAGACCGCTTTCGATCGCCATGTCGATGACCAGTTCGCCGGGATGCTTGCCCGTCTCGGCGGAAAGCTCGGCAAGGCTACGCCACGGAGGCATGACCTTGTCGTAGACGAAGAATTTCTCCCAGTCGGGACGCGGCGCTTCGGCACCGGCAGTGCTGGTGTAGTTGCCTTCCTTGATCGCGTTGACTAGGAACTCGCGCGTTGCCGGATCCTTGAGCCCGGCCAGCTGCGCCTCGAGCGGCCGTTCGCGGAATTCCTTCCACGCGGGCAACCGGTCGAAGGCAAGCGAAGACCGGAAAGACGTCAACGTCGTGATGCCGCGGCTGTGGGTCTGGCCGAACATCCTGCCGCCGGCCTTGTTCACCTTTTCCATGTAGTCAAGCTGGCGGCGATACTGCCCGCCGAGCACGCCGAACGTCACCAGCACGCCGGTTTCGATGGCGAGGTCGCTGAGCCAGGTGTAAAATTCATCGAACTCGGGCGTGCCGGGCTGGAGCGTTTCCTGCGCCATCTCAAAGGCGGTGCCTTTGCGGCCCTTCATCTGGCGGACGAGTTCGGACACTTCGTCGCGCGTTGCGAGACGCGAAGCGACAAACCGGTCGTCGGCAGTGAGGTGCGCGGTTGCGCGTGAAGTCGAAAAGCCGATGGCGCCAGCATCGAGTGCGCGGTTCAGTTCGCCCTTCATGGCCGTGAGATCGTCTTCACTCGCTTCGTCGGTGAAGGCGCGTTCGCCCATCGCCCAGGTACGCAGGGCGGAATGGCCGATGTAGGCGGAGTAGTTGATACCCTTCGGCAAGGCATCGACGGCATCGAGATATTCGCTGAAGCTCTCCCACTTCCATTCCATGCCCGCCGCCATGGCGTCGGGCGAGATGTCCTCGGCGCGTTCCAGATTGCGCACGACGAAGGCCTCTTCACCCTTTCTGACCGGCGCGACCGAAAAGCCGCAATTGCCCATCACGACCGTGGTGATGCCGTGCCAGCATGAATTGCGTCCGATTGGATCCCAGTTGACCTGCGCGTCCATGTGGGTGTGCCCGTCGACGAAGCCGGGGCATACGACGTGGCCTTCGGCGTCGATTTCGCGCGCGCCCTTGCTGTCGATTTTTCCAATCTCGACAATGCGATCGCCGGCGATTGCGACATCGGCCGTCTCGCCTTTCGCGCCGGTCCCGTCGATTACCGTGCCGCCCCTAATGACGGTATCAAAGCTGCTCATGGTAATTTCCTCTCGTCTCACACGCCGCGCCTGCCGGGCGGAGTCCTCTGGCGCGATTGTTTCCCCTTTTGCCCGCCTTGGCAAGGGGGGCGTTTCTTGCTCAGGCGTTGGCGATTGCGGCAGCGGCGTTCGCGATCTCGCTGCCGATAGCATCGCGGTGCGGCGGCGAGAGTCTGGCGACCGGTGCCGAGAGCACGAGCACGGCCGCGAGCGCCCCATGGTCGTCGAATACCGGCGCGGCTATGCTCACCGTGCCGCCGCCGCGCTCGCTCTCGAGCACGGCGAAGCCCTTGGCGCGCACATTTTCGATTTGCCGCTGAACCTTCAGACCGGGTTCGGCGCCCAGAATTGCCACCTGTTCTGTTCGGGCTAGCCAGGGCAGGGCCGCTAGCGAACTGGCGCTAACCGGCCCCGGCACTTCAAGCCCGATGGTCGGCACGGCGCGCAGGAGTGCTTCGCTCTCCACGACATCGATCACAATAAGCCGGTCCCCGTCGATCGCGACCAGCGAGATAGTTTCACCAGTCCGGTCCCTCAGTTCTTCCATGACTGGCCGCGCCAAAGAACGCAGGTCGGCTTGCGGGCAGGCGAGATCTGCTAGGAGCCGCAGCCGCATGGTTGCTCGCCATTTTGTCGCCCTGTCGCGCTCGGGTCTGATCCAGCCCTGCTGCGCAAGGGTGACGAGCATGCGCTGCACCATGCTCTTGTCCTCACCGAGATGGCGGGCGAGCGCGCTGACGCCGATAGGCTGAAGTCGCGCCACGGCATCGAGCACGCTGAGCGCCTTGGCGGCGGTTCCGCTAGCCTTGACAGCCAATGGGGAAATTCCGAGCGTATCATTAAATTAAAACTTGTATTAAATAATGACATATTCGAGATGGATGTAAAGCCATTTCGATTGGAGAGACGGCGATGAAGAAAGCCAGCACCGCAAAACGCAATAGGCCCGTCAATGCCGTGTTGGACGATCCGGCAGACCGCTTTGGCCTGCCCTTGCCGTTTGGCTGGTTCGCCGTGGCGCGCAGCGAAGAGCTGGTTGAGGGCGAAGTCCTGCCCATCGTGCTCGGCGGCGAGGAATATGTGCTGTGGCGCGGCGAGGATGGCGAAGCACGGGGCATCGACGCGATTTGCCGTCACCTGGGCACCCATTTCGGGCATGGCGGCAAGGTTGTGGGCAACGACCTGCGCTGTCCGTTCCACCACTGGACCTGGAAGGGCGACGGCGGAGTCGCCGCCATTCCCTATCAGGAGAAGGTTCCGCTCAAGCTGTCGAAAGCTTGCGACCTTGCGCTTCCGATCCACGAGGACCTCGGTATCGTCTTTGCCTGGTGGCATCCCAAGCGCGAAAAGCCTCTGTTCAAGATGAGCCGGGTCGAGGAGGTAGCCGACCAGGGCTGGATCGCGGCAGACTATCGCGAGTGGATATTCGACGTTCACATTCAGGAGATCACCGAGAATGGTGCGGACGTCGCGCACTTTCCGGCGCTGCACAATTTTCCCTCGCCGCCGGTACCCGAATTCAAGGTCGACGGCTATTTCCGTTACTCGTCGGCTTCGAGCAAGATGCCGACGGCGCGCGGCATGGTCGAAGGCAAGATCGACGTGCGTGCGATCGGACCGGGCGTTTCCTTCACGCGCTTCTGGGGCATTACCGACATGCTGCTGCTGCAGATGCAGACCCCGCTCGACGGATCGCGGACCGGGCTGCGCCACATCTATTTTCATCCCGCCGATCTCGAGGAATCTAAGGTCAACGTCACGGCCAAGCTGATCCGCAACACCGCGATCCAGCTTGAGGAAGACGCCAAGGTCTGGCCGCACAAGCGCCATCTGGCAAAGCCGCTACTGGTAAAGAACGATGGGCCGATCCTCGAATATCGCCGCTTTTACTCGCGCTTCTATGCAGATGCGGACTGAGCGGCTAACGACCCTATCAATTCTATTCGCACATCGGAGAGCCCATGCCTTTTCCCAAGGACGTCCCCGTCATCGACCTGATGATGAACATCCCATCCGACGAGCATAATCTCGCCGGGTATCAGTCGATGAATACGATGCAGCGCGACCCGCCGGGTGTGAATACCGTCATGCCTGCAGGCTACATGTTCAAGAACGTTCCCAGCATCGGCTCCGACCCGGCGAAATTCGTCGAAAACATGGTCGCCGAGATGGACAAGTACAATGTCGCCAAGGCCATGCTGCCGATCGACAACGCGCTGCAGTATCCCGAATCGCTGGGCAGGTTCAAAGACCGCTTCTTCTGCTCTGTGACGATCAATCCGATCTTGGGCATGGAGGAAATCCGCCGCGTGCGCCGCATGAAGCAGGAGCATGACATCAAGGCGGTCACCTATTTCCCCGCTGCCTCGGTGCCGCAGGTCGCGCTCAACGAACGCGAGCTCTACCCCTTCTATGCCGAATGCATCGATCTCGACATTCCCTTTGTCGCCAATGCCGGCGTTCCGGGGCCGCGCTTCCCGTTGCGCACCCAGAAGGTGGAACTGATCGACGAGGTCTGCTGGTTCTTCCCGGAGCTGCGTTTCGTCATGCGCCATGGCGCCGAGCCGTGGGAGGAGTTGGCGGTCAAGCTGATGCTCAAATACCCCAACCTCTATTACATGCCGAGCGCCTTTGCGCCCAAGCACTACCCAAAGGCCATTATCGAATATGCGAACAAGCGCGGGCCGGACAAGATACTTTACGCAGGCTATTTTCCTGCGGGCCTGAGTTTGGAACGCATTTTCGGGGAACTGGAAAACGTGCCGTTCAAGGACGAAGTCTGGCCGAAATTCCTGCGCGAGAATGCGGTCCGGGTATTCAATCTCGACTAGGGAGAGACACGACATGAGCGCAAACCGGCACCGCATCGGCATCGTTGGCGGCAATGCAACCCGCGCCTGGGCGCACGATGCCCACGTGCCTGCTCTCAAGAAGATGACCGACCGGTTCGTGATCGAGGCGGTTTCCGCGCGAACGCAGGAACTGGCCGACGAGGCCAATGCGGCTTTCGGCGGCAACCGCGCCTTCGGCGATTCGCTGGCGCTGGTGCGCGATCCCGGCATCGACGTCGTCGCCGTGACAGTGAAGGTGCCCGAGCATCGCGCGATCGTGCTTGCCGCGCTGGCGGCCGGCAAGAATGTCTATTGTGAATGGCCGCTGGGCCGCGATCTTGCAGAGGCCGAAGAAATGGCCGCCGCCGTGCCCGAGGGTGCACACGTGATGATCGGCACGCAGGCGCTGTCTGCTCCGGCAGTGCTTCATGCGAAGAAGCTGATCGACGAAGGCTATCTTGGCGAGCTCATGGTCTGCCGGGTGTTCGCACCGACTGGCGCCTGGGGCGATTCTGCCCCGCAGCACTATGCCTATCTTCAGGACAAGGCGAACGGCGCGACGCTGGAAACAATCGCGGGCGGGCACACGCTGGTGATGATGGAATTCATCCTCGGCCCTTATCGTGAGCTCGATGCACGCACCTCGATCATGCGCAGGCAAGTGCCGATCATCGGCACCGACGAGGTGGTCGAGCGCACATGTGCCGATCACATGGCCGTTATCGGCAAGCACGAGAGCGGTTGCGTTTCGACGCTCGAAGTGCCCGGAGGTGTCACCGACCACACGTTCTCGCTGGAGCTGGTCGGAACAAAAGGGTCGCTGGTGCTCAAAATGGCCGAGAGCTTCCCCGGTGGCTATCAGGCCGGCAGGCTGGAGCTGGAGACGAGCTTCGACGCGCCGCCGGTTCCTGACCATGTCGTCGAAGGGCTGAAATATGCGCCGGTCAATGTCGCCGAGGCCTGGGCGCGCTTCGCCGACGACATCGAGAACGATAGGTTCACCGTGCCCGATTTCGATGACGCGGTTCGCCTGACAAAGCTGCTCGATGCCATCGATGCGGCATCGGCGAGCGGGTCACGCCAGCAGCTCTAGCCCCGCCGCACCTTGCGCAGGTCGCCGAGCATTTCAGGTCCCTTGGTGCCACCGTCCTGCGACCAGGTCTGGCGGCTGGCGATGCGCCATTGGCCGTCTGTCTCGCGCACCAGTTCGAGTCGTGACGCAGATAGCCGCCAGATGTAATAGCCGTCCTCGCCCTTGCGCGGGATCATGGTGTGGCAGGTCGCCGCCGCCTGATCGCCATCGACGACGATGTAGGGCGGCAGGGCGACATGCGCGACCCCGCCCGCGACCAATGCACGGTGGCCTGCATCGTTGGTGATGCTGGCGACACGGTCGCGGCCCTGGAAATCGAGCACGTCGTCGACCTTGTATTCGCCGTTCTCGGTGTAGAAGTCGGCGACCGAATCGTAGTTCAGCCCGTCGACCGAATAGCCGTATCCGGCGAGCACTTGCCGGATCGCTTCGTGATCCTCCAGCCTTTGCAGACGCTCCTCGATTGTCTTACCAGTCCCAGCCATCCTCGTTGCTCCCTTACCCGCTCACCGTCCGGCCCTGCCAGTAGCTGTCCTTCAGCGCCTTCTTGGAAATCTTGCCATTATCGTCGCGCGGCAACTGCTCCTGGAAATCGATGGTCTTGGGGCATTTGAGCGTTGCCAGCTTCGACTTACAGTAGTCGATCAGTTCCGCTTCCAGCTTCGGCCCAGCGGCGGACCAGTCGGCGGGCTGGACGACGGCCTTGACCTGCTCGCCCATGTCGGGGTCGGGCACGCCGAACACAACGACGTCGCTGACCTTGGGATGCAGGATGAGCGCGTTCTCGGCCTCCTGCGGGTAGATGTTGACCCCGCCCGCCACGATCATGAACGAACGCCGGTCGGTCAGGAACAGATAGCCGTCCTCGTCCACCCGGCCGATGTCGCCATAGGTGCGCCAGCCGCGCGCCTTGGGATCGAACGAGCTCTTGGTCTTCTCGTCGTCGCCGAGATATTCGAACTCGGCTTCCGGCCTTTCAAAATAGATGAGGCCCTCCTCACCGACCGGTAATTCGTTGCCGTCTTCGTCGCAGATATGCAGCGTACCATGCGTTGCCTTGCCGACCGAGCCGGGCTTCTTGAGCCATTCCTCGCTGGTAATCTGGCATCCGCCGACGTTCTCGGCCCCGCCATAGATATCGAGGAAGATCGGTCCCCACCACTCGATCATCTCGCGCTTGACCTCAACCGGGCAGGGGGCGGCGGAATGGAGCGCCAGCTCCATCGATGACACGTCGTACTTTTCGCGAACTTCCTTCGGCAGTTTGACCATACGCGTGAACATGGTCGGCACGAACTGACCGCCGTGCGGTTTGTAGCGGTCGATCACCTGCAGCATCTTTTCCGGGTCGAACTTCTCGAACAGGATCACCGTTCCGCCCAACGCCAGGATTGTCATGGCGAATGAATTTGCGCCCGAATGGTACATCGGGGCGGAAATGATGAAGTCCATGCGCGGCCTCATCCCATACCAGCCCACCATCAGCGGCAAGTGCTGGCTCGGCTGGCCGTAGGGAACATCAGGCAGCGGATGCTTGACGCCCTTGGGCTTGCCGGTGGTGCCGGAGGAATAGATCATCGGCACGCCGACGGCGGGATCGGCGATCATTTCGGCAGGCATGACTGAAATCGCCTGTTCCCAGCGTTCGAGACCGGCAATGTCCCCGCGCACGGCAAAGGCGTGTTCGACGTTCGGGCAAGTCGTCGCGATATTGGCCGCAAGGTCGGCGCCGTGCTTGGTCGTGGAGTCGATGATCGCGATCCGCGCCTCGCAGTCGTTGATGATGTAGGCCGCCTCTTCGGCATTGAGGCGCGAGGCGATTGGCACAAGATAGAGCCCGCTGCGCTGCGCGCCGTTGTTGATCTCGAGAAACTCGATCGAATTGCCGACCAGCGTGACGATCGTGTCTCCGCGCTTCAGCCCGAACTTGCGGAACAGCTGCGCGGCGCGATTCGCCTGGCCGTCGAGCTCGGCGAAGGTGATCGACTTCTCGTCCCAGACAGTGATGACAGCCGGCTTGTCGGGCTGAATCTTCGCCCATCCGTTGAGCGTGCCCACGGCCATCGGATCGTTTAGGTCGACTTCGCTCATTTCCTTGCCTTTCACGCCGTATCCATTGCCCTTTGGGCCGCCTTGCACGGCAACAAGCGAGATTCAACACTATCGTTAAATCGGCAAGGTGCGATTCGCACTTGCCTGTGCGGCTCAATTGTCTAACCGATTGTCGAAACGCCGACGTGGCCAAGAGGAAAGAGACCGATGAACCTGGAACCCACCGACGACCAGCAGATGATGCTCGACGCCTTTACAAAATTCCTCGACGAGGAAAGCAGCATCGCGCGCGTGCGCGCTGTGCTCCCTTCGGGCTTTGACGCTGAGCTGTGGAGCGGCCTTGGCGAGCTTGGCGCGCTCGGCCTGCGGGTTACAGAGGACAAGGGTGGGCTTGGCCTCGGCTTGTTCGATGCGGTGCTGCTGATGGAGCAGGCGGGGCGCACGCTGGTTTCGGGGCCGCTGGCAGAGGCGCTCGTCGCCAACAGCCTGCTGGCCGATCTCGGAGGGGACAGCGATCTGCTCGACGAGGCGATAGCTGGAAGCCAGGTCGTGACCATCGCCATGCACGATGTGAGCGAGCAGCCGGTGCAGCTTGTTGCCGGCGCCGCCGCTACAAGCGCAATTATTGCAAGGCGTGGGGATGACGTGGTGCTGGTGCGTCGTGCACCGAACAGCGAACCGGAAAAGTCCCTTGCCTCGACTCCGATCGACCGTATCGATTTGTCGGCGGGCGATGCTTCGGTGCTCGCCAGTGGAAGCGACGCGACAACGCGCTTCGCCGCCGCGCTCGAGGAATGGAAACTTCTGATCGGATCGGCGCTCATAGGCCTGTCCGCAGAAGCCATCCGGCTGGCCAGCGAATATGCGTGCGAGCGCGTGCAGTTCGGCAAGCCCATCGGCGCCTATCAGGGAGTTTCGCATCCGCTCGCTGATGCCATCGTCGCAGTCGATGCCGGGCGTCTGATGGTGTGGCGCGCGGTCAGCGATATTGCGCGCGAGCCGGAAACGGCCGGCGAAACCCTGGCCATGGCGGCATGGTGGGCCGGTAATGCCGCCGAGCAGGCGGTCATGCATTCGCTTCACACTTTCGGCGGCTATGGCTTGACGCTCGAATACGACATTCACCTGTTCAACCTGCGCTCGCGTGCATGGCTGCTCATCATGGGCGACCCCGAAACCCTGCTCGATGAGGCTGCGGAGCGTCGCTACGCGGGAGCCACGGCGTCGCTGCCCGACGCGGGAGATGTCTCGGTCAACTTCTCGCTGGCGCCCGAGGAGCTGGGCCTCGCCGAGGAAACCCGCAAATTCTTCGAGACGCAGCTTACCGAAGAGGAGTTGTCGAAGGCGCACTATTCCTACTCGGGATACGTCCCATCGGTGAACCGCAAGATGGCCGAGGCCGGACTGCTGTTTCCCGAGTGGCCCGAGCACATGGGCGGGCGCAACGCCAGCCCTTATGCGATGGAAGCCGCGATCCGCGTCTGGGAAGACTTCAACTGGACCGCCCATCCGCGTGGCACAAGCAACATCATCGGCATGATGATCGACAAGTTCGGTACCGAAACGCTGAAGCGCGAGGTGCTCGACAAGATCATCTCGGGCGAATCGATTTGTTCGCTTGGCTACAGCGAGCCAGGTTCGGGGTCCGATGTCTTCGCCGCCAAGACCAGGGCGGTGAAAGAAGGCAACGCCTGGCGCATCGACGGTCAGAAGATCTTCACCAGTGGCGCCGAACATGCCGACTTTGCGATCCTGCTCACCCGCACCGATCCCGATGTGCCCAAGCACAAGGGCATCACGATGTTCATGGTGCCGCTCAAAGTGCCCGAAGTTACCGTGCAGGCGGTCCATACCTTCCAGGACGAGCGCACCAACCAGACCTTTTACGATG
>Ga0181594_10005425_pt1 | contig 11167 bp, 5 predicted proteins | sample 071ome_18_FD_145603 | JGI IMG/M metagenome (GOLD analysis project Ga0181594, IMG submission 145603) | Coastal salt marsh microbial communities from the Groves Creek Marsh, Skidaway Island, Georgia - 071413BT metaG (spades assembly) | ecosystem: Environmental > Aquatic > Marine > Intertidal zone...
TGCGGCATCCTGAGGCGACAGCCCGTCTCGGCAGTCGACCAAAGGCGGACGATGTTTGATTGGGGATCACGTGTGCTTATCTTTGCGGTCTGGCGTGGCATCGCATCCCAGCGTGTTTACTCGCAGCCTTATTGTTGCCGGTGCCGTAGGGCTTGTTGCCTCGCTCTGGCTGGGGCCTGGTGATGCCAGGATGCGGGTCATTGGCCACTCGATGGCCCCTGGCCTGCGGCAGGGTGATCTGGTCCGCTGGACCTCGCAGGTTTTAGAGCCTCGCCGGTATGACCGAGTCATCTGCCAGCGACCAGGCGGTCAGCCGGTTCTCAAGCGAGTCGTGGGGCTCGGTGGGGAAAATCTGCAGTGCCAAAACGGGGAACTCTTTGTCGACGGCGTCTGGCAGCGAAAGAATCTGAGGCAGCTGGCAGTATTTGGGATTCCGGTGATCAGTCAGGCAAGTGGGCTAGCCTCTGTGAGAACGGGCTGGTTCGGAGAGGCGGGACAGTGGGCCTGGTCGTCGACGGGGAATAGCAGGAGGGACTGGCTTGTCGTCGATCTGGCAGCGTTGCCTCACGAGCTTGGGGGCGACTGTGTCCCACTGCTCTACGATGATTCGCCGTGGCTCTCGGTTGAAAGCCGAAGGTTGCAGCCGGTGGCTGACGCGGGACTGGCTGCCGTGGTCGATGTTGATGCCGGCGGAGGCCACCCTGTTGAAATCACAATGCGCGTCGGAGAGCAGGCGGCATGCGTTGTTGTTCGCGGCAGTGGTGCTTTCGCGTGTGTGTCGGGTCGACTGGATGGCCGCCTGGTAGCAGCAGCCTGGCCGGTGGGTGGTACGCAGGAAGCGGATGACAGGCTTGAGGCCTGGCTGGAGGGAGCAGTCCGGTCTGCCCTGCCGCCGGATGGGCCTGATGAGTGGGCAGTCGTGAAAAACCTGCCATTGAGCGGGCCATTCTTTCCCTTGGGGATTTCCACTCGGGTACTACCGAATCAGCAAATGGGAACTCGAGATGCAGCTCCCCAGCTGACGATCAGCCGGCTGGTTTTCTGGCGAGATGTCCACTGGCTTCCCCATCCCAATGGTCAAGACAACTGGACAATCCCAGCGGGCCAGCTCTTCCTGCTGGGGGACTGCCCAGCGGCCAGCCGAGATAGTCGGCATTGGGGGCCGCTTGCTGTAGAGGCTGTTCTTGGTGTGGTGACTGAGACGCTGCCGTTGCAGCAGGAGCGATGATCAGGCTGTCGAAAAAGCGTCTTACGCCCTGCGGGGGCAGAAGTGATTGGCCTCGTGCAATACCGTTACTGAGTCTGCCTGCTGGATCAGCCGATTGATGGCGTCTGCTGATGCCGCATGGCCAATATCGAGATCCTCCACGAGGTCTTGGTCAAGTTGGGAAAGAAGAACAAGCCGCCGCTCGCCGAGCGCACGGGCAAACAGTTTCGTCTGGAGAGCCTCGGCCAGCAGGCTGGTATCACCCGCTCCTGCGGCCTCACGGATGAGGGGCGACAGTTTGGCCCCTTGTCGCCAGCGGTTGAAAACAATGCCGGGTGGCTCCGCCAGACGACACGCAACGCAGACTGTCCCAGCGGGCTGGGTCGTACGGGCCGCAGCAGCGACGGCGCGAGTGAGGTCAGCAAAATCACAGTCTGGTCGGGAGATCGCTGCAATCGTCAGCGATGACGGTGACTGCTGTGGCCGCCACGGCCTCGCCATGTCACGAGCGGCAGCCGTGGCTGCTTCTGGCAGGCCGAAGGCCACCCCACCAACTGAGTCACCTTGGCCTGTCACCAGTCGCAGACATGCCATGATGCCAAGCTGGTGTGAGACCTCTTGTGAGCGTGATCGCCAGGATGTCAGTGCCGCTCGCGGGTGGCGGACGATTGCTCTGGCGAATTGTTGTCGACGATCAGCCCTGGCGAAGCTGGGCCAGAGTTCTCCTTCCGGAGAGCGGCCGCCCAGGCTGGCATCATAACCGAATGCTCCCACGGAAAGGACGACATCGGCATCGACCAGGAGGCGGGCCAGATGGAGCGGCTCTCCTGCTTCGTCAGCAAGCAGATAGGCGGTTTGGTCAGCATGAGCTGGGTCAAACATCAAGTCATCGTTGACTGCCGTACTTGGTGCATCAGATTGTGGCTCACCCAGGAGGGCAAGTGATGGTGCGGTCAGAAAGGTGATGTCGCCTTCGGCAACTCCTCCGGAGACAAGCTGCTCGGTGATGACTGCTTGCAAGGCATCGCGTGTGGAATTTCCACCGGGTAAGTGCCCGGCGACGCCAATCACCACTCGGTCACCAGGGACAACATGCGCGGCCAACGGTGGACCGGCAACAGGGGCAGTCACAGCCGCTTCGACGGCTGCTGCTGTATCCACGATGGCAGTTGGCCCGTGCTGAATTGCCGCTGGCAGATCCCTGCCGGTCTCGAGCGACAGTGGCTCGGCGGCTCCGTAGTCCAAAGAAATCTTCAAGATAATGGCGTTGCTGAGGAAGGTAAGTCTCAGCAGAGTGTACGGTAACCGGCGACCCTATGCGAAATGAATAGATTCACTTCGGACGGGTTTCTCCCCAAGGCACGTGGAGGCTATGGTTCAAAATCCAGAAACAACTTCGCCACCCTTCCGGGTGCAAAGGGCTTGGAATGTGGTTTCCTCAATCGAACTTGAGAGGAAGGCAACATGCCCATCAGCGAAGACCACATTCATGCCGTTTGGATGCTGGCTGTAGAAGTCTTCGAAGTGAGGGTCAGCTTCGTTGAACATGTGCTCCCCGACACCGACGACCCGAGACATCGCTTCGCACTTCCCTTCGATCATGCCAATCCAGACGCTCCCGGCGATTCGTGAATCGCGTTCGCCAACAGCAATTGTTTTGCTGAGGCCATCGGTGATGTGCCGGAAGGGTACTCGGCTGTTGGCGAAGAAGACGCCGTCTCCATCGTCAGGTTCAAGGCCCGTATGGCCACCTCCACCACCGTGGGCATGCTCCATATGCTCAGCCCCGAAGACACCGACGTAATTTGAGTACCCGTAGGTGTCACCGGCGGCACTTGTGTCGGGTGCGGCGTCATCACAGCCAGTTTCTTCACCGATGGCAAATGTCTGGGAACCATCCCGAAGATCAGACGCACAGAGGAAGGTATCAATGGCGGTAGCCTTCACGGAACTGCTGTGAGAGCCAATGCTCGTGGTAAAGGTGATCTGGTCATACACGTCGTTCTCTTCCATGAATGGCAAGATCCGTGAACTCCAGCCCCAGCCCAGTCCTTCGTCACCGTGCCCATCCTCACTAACCCAGCCCTTGGGAAGATACTCCCGGTTGGCATGGGCAAAATTATGGAGGCCCAGCCCAATCTGCTTCATGTTGTTTGAGCAGGCCAGTCTGCGGGCCGACTCTCGAGCCTGCTGAACGGCAGGCAGGAGAAGCCCGACAAGAATGCCAATGATGGCAATGACCACAAGGAGTTCGATGAGGGTGAAACCACGACGTCGGGCCGGCCGGCCGTCGTCGAGCATTGCTGGGCGGAGTGAAGGCATGGCAGATGGTCCCCAAGAAAAAGATGAAAAGCTGGAAAAGACGAAAGGAAAGGTCCAATCATTATCGCCCCATAAAGCGGTAAAAGACAGGCCTTGGCCGCCTAGGTGCAAACGAGTTGCGTTTAATTTAGAGCCCCAGACGCTCATAGTCAAGGATTCGATTAAGAATTAGCTGAGCGGGTTTCGTCCTTGCAGGAACAAGTCCTGCCGGCAAGTGAACGGAACGGGTAAGAAGCGAGTTTGAAGCGATATTTCACGATCGCTACCGCACCAGCGGCATGGCAATCGCTGTCCTACCGTCCGTGCCACCCCTACGCAGCGGGCAACCGGTCTGTTCGATGCAATCGCCATGGTGCGATATCCCCGCCAGGCTATTCATGCTGCCCGTGAAGGAAGTCGATGGCTCCAGATGGGGGACAGGTTGCGTCTCGGACTGTCCCGCCGAACCGATAGCTGCTTTCTCATCAGATCGGCGACTGGCCTGACAGAACCTGTGTCGGGCCGTCACCCCCCCTCGAGGCGAGACGGAGTTTTGGATCGATGAACGCACCCCTGAAACACCTCCTCAGTTTGAACCACTGGATGTGGCGGTCTGGTTGCCTCATGCTGGTCGCTGCCTGTTTGACATCGGTCAGTTCTGCGAGTGAAAGCATGGTCGAGTCAGACACCATTTCATTCGGTGGAGCATCTTTTGGGAACAGTTCCTGTGACTGTGCCAGTAACCGGCAGCCGCCTTGGCATGGCAATGTTGCTGGGCCCTGCTGTAATCGCCCCTGCTGCCCGCCGCCGACGCTGTTTCATGCCGATCCCTGGGGGCAACTCGAAGCCCGTCGCGAGGCCCGTGAGCATTGTGTGGAATTGCCCTCAGCATTTCCTCGCTTTGACGGCTGGCGGAAGGGCCATATGCCTTCACCACGCCCCCTCTCATTGCCTCGATGCCATCACTGTGGGATGCCGGTTTACCCAGGCATGTAGCTGCCAAGAATCCTTGGCACGAGGGTGATGACCACGGCAGAAATGATCACCGCCCCGGCGAGATCAAGCAGAATGCCCGCCTTCATCATGGCGCGGAGCGGGACACGACCAGTGCCGTAAACAATCGCATTGCAAGGCGTACTAACCGGCATCATGAAACCCAAACTGGCGGCCAGCGTGGCGGCAATCGCCGTCGCCAGGGGGTCACCGCCAGCAGCCGTTGCCAGGGCAATGGCGACCGGCACCACCATATTGGCACTGGCAGTATTGCTGGTGAACTCACTGGTGAAGACGGCCACAACACTGGCGGCAGCAATGAGCAGCCAGCCACCACTGCCACTGGGAAGCCATGCAGTCAGGCCGGTGCCGATGGCTTCGGCAAGACCGGTCTGAAAGGCGAGGGAACCCAGTGCCATGCCGCCACCGTAGAGCAGAATAATGCCCCAGTCGATTCCAGCGGCCTGCTGCCAAGTGAGTACTCGGGGTGTTTGGGACGCAGCCGATTTTTGGTTGCCGGGCAAGATAAACAGGAGGATCGCTCCGATGATGGCAGCGACACCCTCAGGGATATGGGATCGAAACCACAGGCAGAGCGGGTGTTCACTCCCGAGTGTCAGCGTCAAAAGTCCGGGCATGACCCACAGACCGACTGTTATCCCAAAGGCTATGGCAGTGGAACGCTGGGCTGTGGTCCAACGACCGAGGTGCTCCCGCTCAGTCGCAACGAGTTGATTCATGCCAACGATTCGGGGGACGCCTGCCGGAAAGGCGAGTGCCAAGAGCAGGGTCGCCAGACTGATCAGACAAAGTGCGGCCGGACCACCCACCAGACACCATTCAAAAAAACTGATCTGCACACCAAGTTGCTGCCCAATAAACGCGAGGCCAATCACGTTTGGGGGCGTTCCGATCGGTGTGGCCAGCCCGCCGATTGAGGCCGAGAAAGCGACGCAGAGGAGCAGGCCGGTAGCGAATGCTGGGTTTGGACAACTGCCGGAACGGCGACCTGCCTCCTCCACGGCATCGAGCATGCCAACCACAATCGCAACCATCATGGCAGTGGTGGCGGTATTCGAAATAAAACCGCTGACAACACCCGAGACCGCGGCGACGGCCAGCATGATACGAAGTGGCGATTCCCCGACCGCCGGGAGGGCAAGCACGGCAAAGGCCAGCCTCCGATCCAGCCGATGGATGCGTATGGCCTCAGCCAGAATGAATGATCCGATAAACAGAAAGACCAGCGGCTGAGAAAAGGGACGGAAGACATCAGCCGCTGGGGCGACCCCTGCCACCACACAGGCCGCTGCCGCCAGCAGGGCTGACACTGGCAAGGGGAGGGCTTCGGTGACCCAGAGTACGATCACCCCGGCCAGAATCCAGGCAAGCGCTGTGGCTTCGTAGGATAGATCCATGCGTCTCTCTGTCGCCTAGAAGTGAATAGACGAGAATGTTCGACGAGAAGCACGCAACGACATGGATGCAGAGCGGCTGAGGCAGCATCTTGCCCTGCCTCCTGCCGCACCGCACCCCACCAACAAAACTCACTGAGCCTGAAGGCAGCCTGAACCGAACTTACTTCAGCGCCGCCTGGGCAGCAGCAAGCCGCGCCACCGGCACACGGAATGGCGAGCAGCTCACGTAGTCCAACCCAATCTCGTGGCAGAAGTGCACCGAGTGGGGGTCGCCACCATGCTCACCGCAGATGCCGAGCTTGATCTTTTCTCGGGTGCTTCGTCCCTTCTTGACCGCAATTTTCATGAGCTGACCAACACCGGAAACATCAATTGAGGCAAAAGGATTTGCCTTGAAGATGCCCTCTTCCGTGTACTTCGCCAAGAAAGACCCCATGTCATCGCGGCTCATGCCAAGCGTTGTCTGGGTGAGGTCATTGGTGCCAAACGAGAAGAACTCAGCCGTTTCAGCAATCTCATTGGCTGTTAACGCCCCTCGCGGAATCTCGATCATGGTGCCAACGAGGTACTTGATCTTCTGCCCGGTTTCTTTCTGAACTAGCTTGGCCACCTCGTGGATAATCGCCACCTGGTTATCAAGTTCCTTCTTGAAGCCGACCAGCGGCACCATAATTTCTGGCCGCACCTTGATGCCCGCCTTCTGAACCTTGGCTGCTGCTTCGAAAATAGCTCTGGCCTGCATAGCAGAGATTTCGGGGTAGCTGATTCCCAGCCGGCAGCCGCGATGGCCGAGCATCGGGTTGAACTCATGGAGTGAGGCAACTCGCTTGGCGACCGCCTCAGGCTTGAGTTTGAGTTTCTTGGCCAGGTCCGCCTGTGACTTGGCGTCGTGAGGCACGAACTCATGGAGCGGCGGGTCGAGCAACCGAATGGTTGCTGGCCGGCCTTCGAGAGCACGGAAGATGCCCTCAAAGTCATCACGTTGGTAGGGCAGCAGTTTTTCCAGAGCCTCGCGACGAACCTCTTCAGTCTCCGCGAGAATCATTTCCCGCATGGCGTCGATGCGATCACCCTCAAAGAACATGTGTTCCGTCCGCGTCAGGCCAATGCCTTCAGCACCAAAGGCGATTGCCTGCCGGACCTGCTCGGGAGTGTCGGCATTTGTTCGAAGGCCCAGCTTCCTGTGCTTGTCGGCCAACTTCATGATGAAGTCGTAGTACTGGAAGACTTCCGAGTCTTTCGGCTTCATCGTTTTGCTGACGAGCACCTGCTTCAGTTCACTATCAGCTGTTTCGATGTTGCCGGCAAAGACCTCCCCGGTGCTGCCATTGATCGAGATGGCATCGCCTTCTTTAAGCTTTTGATTTCCACAGGTCAGGGTGCCTTTGCCATAGTCAATGACAATTTCACCAGCGCCAGCCACGCAGACCTTGCCCATCTGGCGGGCGACGAGTGCGGCGTGGCTGGAGACACCACCACGGCTGGTGAGGATGCCTTCGGCGGCAATCATGCCTCGCAGATCCTCGGGGCTGGTCTCAATGCGGGCCAGCACCACGCGTTCACCTGCCTCGGCCAATTCTTCAGCCTTGGCTGCAGAGAAGACGAGCTGGCCGGCGGCGGCCCCTGGGCCGGCCGGGAGGCCAGCGGTCAACAGGCGGCCTTCCTTCTTGGCTGCGGCATAGGCCTTGTGATCGAAGATCGGAGCTAGCAGCTGGGAAAGGGCATCTGGGTCAGCGCTTTTGATGGCATGGCTTGGCGTCATTAGCTTTTGCTTAACCATGTCGTGAGCGATCTTCACGTAGGCAAGGGCCGTTCGCTTCCCGTTGCGGGTCTGAAGCATGTAGAGCTTCTTTTTCTCGACGGTGAACTCAAAGTCTTGGACGTCGCCAAACTTCTTTTCCAGTCGTTCGCGAACCTTCTCCAGTTGCTTGTAGGTGTTGGCAAAGACGGGATCATGCGCCATCTCGGTGACTGGCAGGGGCGTCCGCACGCCAGCGACAACGTCCTCGCCCTGCGCATTCACGAGGTATTCGCCGTAGAAGATGTCTTCGCCGGTGGCCGGATCGCGGGTAAAGGCGACACCGGTGGCACAGTCATCCCCCATGTTGCCGAAGACCATGGTCTGCACGTTCACTGCAGTGCCCCACTCATCCGGAATCTTGTACTTCCGACGATAGATGATGGCCCGCTCGTTCATCCAGCTGCCGAAGACAGCCCCAACAGCACCAATTAACTGCTGGAAGGGATCCTGAGGGAAGTTCTTGCCAGTACGTTCCTTGATGAGGCGGAAGTAGCGCTTGATCAACTCACGCAAGGCTTCCTCGGTCATTTCATTGTCATTTTCGATGCCAAGTTGATGCTTGAGGCCATCCATCACTTCATCGAATGGCTCATGCTCATTCTCATGCCGCTTCTGGACGCCCATGACAACGTCGCCATACATCTGAATGAAGCGGCGGTAGGAGTCATACGCGAATCGCGGGTTGCCGGTAGCCTCGGCCAGGCCAGCAACGGTTTCGTCGTTGAGGCCGAGGTTAAGAATGGTGTCCATCATGCCCGGCATGCTGTCCCGGGCACCGGAGCGGACGCTGAGAAGCAGGGCGTTTTTTGGATCCCCAAACTTTTTCCCGGTCTCTTTTTCGGTGGTCTTTAAATAGGCCGCAATCTGATCCTCGAGTCCGGCCGGAAATTTCTTGCCGTTGGTGTAGTAATCAATGCAGACCTGGGTCGTGATTGTGAATCCGGGGGGAACGGGAAGCCCGATCTTGGTCATCTGCGCGAGGTTTGCCCCCTTGCCACCGAGCAGATCCCGCATCGTGCCGTCACCGTCGCACTTCGACTTGCCGAAGTAGTAGATCATCCGTCCCGATGCTTTGGCTCCACTGGCCTTCTTGCGAGCAACCTTCTTTTTGGCAATCTTCTTTTTCGCGAGCTTTTTGGCCATCGGGTTCTGGAACCTTTCCTGGTCGAGTCGGGGGGCGTGGGGGGGAACGCGCAGAAACGCTCCTGCGAGTCGCTGTTTTCTTTCTTGCGAGTGAGAATCTACGGGCAGAATGGAGGGGCGTCAACGAGCCCTAACCGCTCCCGTTCAGCGAGGATGGGAAAAGCCTGGCAGGGCCAGAATTCTCGACCGAGACGACGCTGCGGGGTAAACTCTCAGGAATCAAAGGCCCAAAGCCCGTGGATCGACTTCTTTAAGAAGTCCGCGCCAGATGTTTTCTGGCGGCGAAGCGGCGTCGATCAGCGAGGTGTTTTCGATGAGTCAACGCAAGGCGGGTGATTGCTCCTGTGCGGCCAGCAGAGTGGTCGAGGCCCCACCAGAGAGTGGGTGGCTGGCGGGCGTTCTAGCCGTCATGGCGGCTGGCTTGCTTTGCATCTGGCCTCATGCGGCGGCGAGTGAGCCAGCGGTCGTCTCGTTCAATCACGATATTCGCCCGATCCTTTCCCATAACTGCATCGCCTGCCACGGTCCTGATGAACATGACCGGCAGGCAGGGCTGCGGCTTGATGTTCGTGAATCAGCAGTTGCTGAACTCGACAGTGGCCTGCGGGCGATCGTGCCGGGTCAGCCCGCTGCAAGCGAACTGGTCACCCGGATCAGGGAAACCGACCCCGACCTGATCATGCCGCCACCAGAAAGCAATCATCTCCTGACGGCGGACCAGAAAGATCTACTCGTCCGCTGGATTGCCGCCGGCGCACCCTATCAGCCGCATTGGGCCTATGTGCCGCCCGAGCGACACCCGACGCCGGCCGTGCAGAACCCAGACTGGGCTAGCAACTGGATTGATCGATTTATCCTGGCCCGCCTTGAGAGCGAGGGTCTTCGGCCTGCCGCCGCTGCCGATCCAGTGACGCTGCTGCGGCGGGTCTCGTTCGACCTTACCGGGCTACCACCAACACCGACTGAGGTTGATGCCTACTTGGCTGCCGACCCAACCAGGCGGTATGGGGAACTCGTCGATCGACTGCTGGCATCGCCGCGTCATGCCGAACGACTGGCAGCCTGGTGGCTCGACCTCGTTCGCTATGCCGATACCGTTGGCTACCACGGTGACCAGGACCACAACGCCTCGCCCTATCGCGACTGGGTAATCGCAGCGTTTCTGGCCAATATGCCCTTTGACCGCTTCACGCTGCTGCAACTGGCAGGCGATCTGATTGAGCCGCAGGATGGCGAGCATCCGGATGACCGGGTCCTCGCCGCTGCCTACAACAGACTGCTGCAGACAACTCACGAAGGGGGCCTGCAGGTCAAGGAATACCGAGCGATCTATCAGGCCGACCGGATTCGAAATGTTTCTGGAGTCTGGCTCGGGGCAACCGTCGGCTGCGCCCAGTGTCATGACCATAAGTACGACCCGTATACCAGTCGCGACTTTTATGCACTGGGAGCATTCTTCGCCGACATCGACGATGAAAAACATATGGGGCGGGCAGGCTTTGGGGGGGCTCCAAACCGGACGCCGACAACCCGTGAGCCAGAGCAGGCTGTTGTCAGTCCATTTGACCGTGAGCAGGTAGCAGTCCTCGATGCAGAAATCAGGCTGCTGCGGCAGAGCCTGCCGCCACCCGCCGAGTCAGCGGTGACTCAAGATGCTGATGACAAGGCCGCCGCTGGCCCCGGTAGCGAGAAAGACGCGGGCGGCCCGCAGCAGCCAGCGGAGTCGGCTGAGGTGATCGCTGCCCGGAAACGCCTGGCTGCCTTGGAGAAACAACGCAAGCAGCTTGTGAGGAGGCTCATGGTGACCCGCCAGCTTAAGCAGCCTCGAGTGGTGCGGCTGCTGCCTCGGGGAAACTGGATGGACGAGACCGGGCCCGTTGTGGAGCCGGCTGTCCCCAGTTTTTTGGGACAGCTGGCGGTTAGTGGCCGGGCTGACCGGGCTGATTTGGCCCATTGGCTTGTCGCCCCCGTTGCCGATGGAGGAGTCGGTGAATTGACAGCCCGGGTGACGGCTAACCGGCTGTGGGCCTTGTTCTTCGGGGCCGGGCTCTGCCGGTCGGCTGACGACTTTGGTGGTCAGGGCGAACCGCCTGACCATCCAGAACTGCTCGATCGGCTGGCACTGGAGCTTTGCGACAACGGCTGGGACCTGCGGCAGTTGATTCGAACCATCGTTACCAGCCGGGCTTATCAGATGGACTCCACAGTCCCAGCTGACCTGCTGGCACGTGACCCTGACAACCGACTGCTGGCCCGGCAGGGTCGCTGGCGGTATCCAGCTGAGGGTGTGCGTGATGCTTTGCT
>Ga0181594_10005427_pt1 | contig 11162 bp, 13 predicted proteins | sample 071ome_18_FD_145603 | JGI IMG/M metagenome (GOLD analysis project Ga0181594, IMG submission 145603) | Coastal salt marsh microbial communities from the Groves Creek Marsh, Skidaway Island, Georgia - 071413BT metaG (spades assembly) | ecosystem: Environmental > Aquatic > Marine > Intertidal zone...
GTTGTCGGATCGCTTCGGGCGGCGCTCGGTCCTGCTCGGCGGGTTGGCGATCTTCGTTCTGACGACGGTGCTGATTATCGTGTCGCCCAGCATCTTCCTATCGGTTGATCTCGTCATCGTCGGACGGGGGCTGCAGGCGCTCGGGGCGTGTTCCGGTCCGGTGGTGGCGCGTGCGATTATGCGCGATCTCTATTCGCGAGAAGAAACCGCCAAGGTGATGGCCTACATCGCCCTCGCAATGGGGCTGGCGCCGGCGTTTGCGCCGGTGTTGGGTGGCTATCTTGAGGTCTGGTTCGATTGGCGTGCGTCGTTCGTGGTGGTTCTGGCATTCGCCCTAGCGGTTTTTCTCGTCGCGCTCAAAATGCCGGAAACGAACAAGCATCGTGAGATCAATGCCGCCGAGCGCCCGATTACCCTCATCACCAATTACGGCTTCCTGTTGCGATCGCGCGCCTATTGGGGGTTTGTCAGTGTGGGGTCTTTGGTGTTCGGCGCCATGTTCGCCTTCATGGTCGGGGCGCCTTTTGTCGTGATCGAAATCTTAGGGTATTCGCCATCGTTCTACGGTTGGCTGTCGGTATCCGGAATTGGTGGCTACATGGCGGGGTCTTGGGTGACCAGCCGGATCACCGATCGGGTCGGCGTCGACCGCATGGTGCCTCTCGGGGTGACAATCGTCGGGATCGGCGGCGCGGTGTTTCTGGCATTGGGCCTATTCGGGTTCCTGGACATATACAGTCTATTTGGGCCTCTTGCGTTTATGGCGTTCGGCATGGCGATCCTGTTTCCCAGCACGCTCGCCGGATCGGTGAGCGTGTTTCCCCGGATCGCCGGCGCCGCATCGGCGCTTTACGGCTTCATTCAAATGTTGACCGCTGCATTGACGATTTCCCTCGTTGGCCTATTGGCCGACGGTACACACATGCCGATGGTATGGGTGGTCTCCGTGGTGATGATCGGCGCATTCGTCGTCGCCATGATCGGCGGCCCTGGTCGGGGCAAAAAACAGCCCGCGCCGGTCGCTGGCGAATAGTAGGTAGGCCAGAGATGCAGGAGCGGCTGCCGCTACTGATCTTCTTGATGGTCTGTCTGATGACCGTCGCCTACAGCACGATCGGCATCTACACACCGGCGATGCCAGCGATCGCGGCTCATTTTGGTGCGACCGTCGGCCAGGTACAGCTGACCTTCAGTACCTATTTGATTGCGTTTTCGTTCGGGCAGTTGATCTACGGCCCGCTCTCCGACCGGCATGGTCGGCGTCCGGCGATATTTGTCGGATTGGCGATTTACGTCGTTGGGAGCGCGATGTCGGCGCTCGCGGTCTCGATCGAAATGCTGATTGTCGCACGTGCCGTCCAAGCTTTGGGGGGGTGCGCCGGTCCCGTCCTTGCTCGCGCCATCATGCGGGACCTTTTTGATCGCGACGAAGGGGCGCGCTTGATGGCCTTCGTCGCGATGGTGATGGGCGTGGCGCCTGCCTTCGCGCCCGTGTTCGGCGGGTATTTGCAGGTTGCGTTCGGCTGGGAGTCGATTTTTTGGGTGCTGACGATCATTGGCGCCGTGGTGCTGGTGCTGTTCGTGCTGTTGCTGAAGGAAACGCATCCGGGTCGCGACCGAGCCGACAGCGGTGGCATCCTAACGATGCTGATGGTCTATCCGCGGCTGATGCGGTCGGCGCTTTTCATGGGCTACACCTTGAATGCGGGCTTCGCGATGGCGACGATCTTCGTCTACGTCGCGACGGCCCCGTTTATCTTGATTGAGCTGTTGCACATTCCCCCCGATATCTATGGGTGGTATTCGCTCATTCCCACCGCGTTCAATTTGGCGGGCGCCTTTGTGGCCAGCCGGTACACCGTCAGGTTGGGCGGTTCGCGGATGATGCTCTACGGCTCTAACCTCGTATTCGTCGGGGCCATGGTGATGGTTGTGTTTGGGCTGGGCGGCTACTTGACCGTTTTTACTGTTGTGGGGCCGATGTCGATCGTGGCTTTCGGGCTGGCGATGGTCTTTCCCAGTGCGGCGCAGGGGGCGGTCAGCGTGGCGCCGCGTCAGGCGGGTGCTGCGTCGTCGCTCAACGGCTTTTTGACGATGTTGATCGCGTCCGGCGCCGTGGTCGTCGTCGGCACCCTCCCGGCAGGAACGCAGATGCCGATGGCATCCGTTGTCGGCACGATGGGTGTGCTCACCATGGTGTCGCTTTTCTTTACGCGCTACCGGGAACGGGTCGAGATGCCGTAGGCATCTAGGGCAGCGGCGGGAGCCGGGCGATGATGTCGTCTGGCGTTAGTCCCTGTGCCCGGAGGTCGCTTAGCGTTGCGGCCTGATTGCGCTTTGCAAGGCGTCGCCCGCTGGCATCGTCGATCAAACGGTGATGCGCGTAGTGGGGCGTCGGCAAGCTCAACAAGTGCTGCAGCAGGCGGTGGATATGCGACGCCTCAAGAAGATCCTCGCCGCGTGTCACGCAGGTAATGCCTTGCAGGTGGTCATCCACCACGACCGCCAGGTGATAGCTGGTCGGGACATCCTTTCGGGCCAACACCACGTCGCCGAACTTTGTGGGATCGGCAGCGATTCGGCCATGCGTGGCGTCGTCGAAAAACAGATGCGTGTCCACGCGCCGAAGGCCTTTTGCGCAATCCAGGCGCAAGGCAAAGGGCGCGCCTCTGGCTTTTCGTGCGGCGACATCGGCATCGGATAAGTGCCGGCATGTTCCGGGGTAAATCGGCCCATCGGGCCCGTGGGGCGCGGAGGGGCTGCGCGCGATTTCGGCGCGAATCTCTGCGCGTGTGCAGAAGCAGGGATACAGGAGACGCGCGTCATCGAGTTGGGTAAGTGCGGCGGCATACTCGTCGAAGTGCTCGGATTGGCGGCGAACGGGTGTCGGCCAGGTTAGGCCTAGCCACGTCAAATCTTCGTAGATCGCCGTTTCGAATTCCGGTCGGCAACGGCTTTGGTCGATGTCTTCGATCCGCAGCAGCATTTCGCCGCCCAGGCGTTCGGCCGTGCGCGAAGCGACAAGCGCAGAGAACGCATGGCCAAGATGAAGGCGGCCCGTGGGGCTCGGGGCAAATCGGGTGCGCACCGGTACAGTCATGGCGACTTAGTATGCCGTTGTGCGCGGGTGCGAGCGAGGTCGACGGATCGATGTCCTCGCGGGCGTGTTAACGACAGGGAAGGCGGGCAGGGGGTACAATTGGTTTATGGCGCGCAGCTTGGACATCGCAGGTATTTGGAACCGTAGGCTCCAATGAGCAATCGGAACGCATCGGGACGTCGCACATACTCGATTACCGTGACGCTCGCGCTGGCGATCGGTGGGCTGGTCTTCATCGGGGTTGCAAGCGTTCTGGCCCTTGGGCTGACTTCGGCGCAGCGCAATACGTTTGCGTTGCTACAAGGACGTTCGAGCGACACAGTTTCCAATTTACTGTCGCGCGTGGGTCAAGAACTGCAGCCGCCGGTGGAGCAGGTACGCTTTCTGCATGACCTCATTGCTTTCGGTGGCATTGATCCCAATGACACCGGACGGATGATCGATTTGCTCTCGGGAGCGCTCGCCGGCGCGCCGCAAGTATTCGGCGTCGGGTTTATCTACAACGACATGAAGGTGTTGAACGTGAGCCGCCAGGGCGGCGGCCCTGTCGCCAGCATGGACAATTTGTCGACGCGGCCTCTCGCTGTTCGAGCAGCTCAAGATTACGCCGACAAGACCGGAGTTTTTTGGGGCGAACTCATTCCGGCGCCGGATGAATTCAACGCGACATTTATCAATTTACGCATGCCGGTTCGTCGTAACGACGACTATCTTGGATTGCTGGTTGCGGTTGTTTCGGTCTCTCGCTTGTCGCAATTCGTTCAAACCCTCGCGATGGATAACGGCAGCGAGGCGTTCATTCTCTATGGGACAGATCATGTGTTGGCTCATCCGTCTCTGACCGACGGCTTCATGCGTGATCTGCGGGACGATGGTGCGCGTGACGCGCAACTGCTGCCGCGAATTGTCGATGTGAAGGATCCGGTTTTGGCGGCGATTTGGGGAGGTGGTGCCGGTCCCCAAGATGTGGTGCCGCTGCCCGGTCCCCGGCCGACGGCGTCGGCGACCGGCGGCCATGCCCAGATCGTCGATGGCGAACGCTTCATTTATCTCTATCGGCGGGTCGATAATCTGGGCGAGACGCCGTGGTACATCGGTCTTTATCTGCCGGCAGCGACCTTCTCGGCCGAGATACGGCGGCTTTTTACCGCAACCATCGCCGGATTGGGGGTGCTCGCCCTTTCGTTGGTTGCGTCGGTCTTTCTTGGCCGTCGGATCGCCCAGCCGATTAAGCGGATTGCCGCCGCGGCGAATACGATATCGGATTTGCGTTTCGATAGCGTGGATGAACTACCGCCGTCGCGCATTCGCGAGCTTGACGATCAGGCGCGCGCGTTCAACAGCATGGTCCATGGTCTGCATTGGTTTCAGAACTACGTTCCGCGCCGGCTTGTTAAGCGGTTGATGGAACAGCGGGATGAAACCGGTGGAGTCCAGTCGGTGACCCGAGCGATCACAGTCGTCTTTACGGATATCGTCGGTTTTACAGCGCTGTCCGAAACGCTCGATGCCGAACGCGTTGCGGCGCTTCTGAACGAGCACTTCAGCGATATCAGCGCGGCGGTCGAGGCCGAAGACGGTACGATCGACAAGTTTATTGGCGATTCGATGATGGCGTTCTGGGGCGCGCCGCATGAACAAGCGGACCATGCGCGCCGTGCCGCACGCGCCGTGTCGGCCATGGGCGCGCGCATTCGCGCCCGCAATCAAGCGCGCGTGGCGGCTGGGCTGAGCCCTATACGCGTCCGGATCGGTGTGCACTCCGGCGATGCCGTGGTCGGCAACGTCGGATCGCCCGGTCGGGTCAACTACACCATTGTCGGCGATACGGTGAATATCGGGGCGCGGTTGGAGCAGCTTTGCAAAACGATCGCGCCGGACGACGAGGTCGTCGCACTGATCAGCGATGCGACGCGGTCGCAATTGGGTGACGAGTTTTCGTGCTCCTCGGTGGGGACACATACGCTGCGGGGCCGTGAGGTAGAGATAGAAGCATTTCGGCTCGTATGACGTATCGGGGCCGTCATCTGCCCCATACTTGACATCAGGAGGGGCACAGGATGTGGTTATACTTAGGTTGCATCGTCATCCGTGCAATTGGGGAACCTCGTGACGCCATCGCTTGAGTCCTGTCAGTCCCTGGTCCTTAACGCCGACTACCGGCCGTTGAGCTACTTCCCGTTGTCTTTGTGGCCGTGGCAGGATTCGATCAAAGCGGTGTTCATGGATCGCGTGGATATCGTCTCGGTGTACGACCGCAAGGTTCATTCGCCGACCGTCAGCTTGGAACTGCCCAGCGTCGTGGCGCTCAAGAACTATGTGCCGCCAGCACGTCATCCCGCGTTCACCCGCTTCAATGTTTTTCTACGCGACCACTTCAGTTGCCAGTATTGCGGCTCGCCGCATGAGTTGACGTTCGATCATTTGATTCCGCGTTCGCGCGGCGGGCGGACGACCTGGGCCAACGTGGTGACGGCCTGCTCGCCGTGCAATCTTGCCAAGGCGGGCGACCTTGAGGGCGAGTGCGGGATGCACCCGCGTCAACGACCCCACCGCCCCACCGTCAGCGAACTGCAAAAGAACGGGCGGGCCTTCCCACCCAACTACTTGCACGAAAGCTGGCACGATTTTCTGTATTGGGACTCCGAACTGGAGCCCTAAGGGTTTTGCGTCAGACGCGTTCGCTAAGCCAGATCGCCAATTTAGTGCCCGATTTGATGGCCCGCCGCATAGGCTCGTAAAGCGCCGCGCGCTCGGCGCCGGCTTCAAGCGCGGTGTCACGGTGGTCGATTTCGTCTTCGCGGGCCGAGACGATGAGATCGCGCAGTTCTTTTTCGTCTTCGCCAAGATAATCCGCTTGTTGCGCGTAATGTTCGTCGATGGCCTCCTCGACGGCCACCGTGCAGGCCATGGCGGCGCGTTCGCCCATCAAGGCCGTGCCGGCGCCAAGGGCGAATCCGGCGAGATGCCAGAGCGGCTGTAGGGCAGTCGGCCGCACCCGACGGGCATTGAGCATCGCGTCGAAGTCCTTGAGGTGGGCGGCCTCTTGTTCAGCCATGTGGCGGATTGTGTCGCCGGCGGACGATTTGCCGAGAACCGTGAGCTGGCCCTCGTAGATTCGTTTGGCGCCGTATTCGCCGGCTTGGTCGACACGGATGATGCGCTCGATCATCTCCGGAACGGACGGGTCGCCAGGGAGACGAGTCTCGCCGGTGGTTTTTTTGGGCGGCGGAAGGTCGTTGGTCATGCGGTCATTTTAGGTCTCAAGCCTGCGGCGCGCTATGTGGCGCGCCAGGATCGTCGTGACGATCGCCAATCCCCAGGAAAGGGCGATGTTGAAGCCGGCCAGGGAGATCCCAAACAGCGTCCAAGCCGGACGGTCACAGCGCACGATGGGCTGATCGAGGAGCCGGGTGCGCAGTTCTTCGAGCGACAATCCTTGCGCGCGAAGACCCCCGCCACAAGCGTTGGTGCCGGTCCACCATTGCTGTTCTATTCCGACGTGGTAGGCGGAGAGTATGGCGCCGCCGACGAAGACCAGGGCGATCAGGATAAGGATGCCGACGGTGGCTGCGCTCGCGTTGGCGTCTCGCGTCAGGCTCAGTGCGAGAACGGCCAAGCCGATGGCGAAGTAATACGGCCAACGTTGGGCGAAACAAAGCGCGCAAGGGTACAGGCCGAAGCCATACTGAAAGATCAGAGCCCCACCGATCACCATGCAACTCGCCAAGATGACGAACAATGCGGCGCGTGCTGACGTAATTTCCGGCATCGTCTAGGCCAATTTCAGTACGGCAAAGCCACCAACCAACAAAACGACAAAGACTGCCGTAACCCATTGCAGATTCTTCTCGACGAAATCGCGAATGGGTTCGCCGATCCACCACAGCAATGTGGCCTCGATGAAAAACCGCAGGCCGCGCGATACGACCGACCCGGCGACGAAGGTCGCCAGGGGAAGGCCGGTAACGCCGGAGGCAATGGTGAACACTTTGTAGGGCAAAGGCGTGATGCCCGCGATGAACACGATCAGCAACCCGTAGTCGTTGTACCAGCCCTGAAATGTCTCGAACTGATGGCCGTAGCCGTAGAACTCGACCACACTTTGCCCGATCGATTCCCACAGAAAGAAGCCGATGGCGTAGCCCGCGATACCGCCAAGAACCGAGGATATCGTGCATACGGTGGCGATCAGCCAAGCCTTGGCGCGATTGGCCACGATCATCGGGATCAGCATCACGTCAGGCGGAATCGGAAAGAAGGAGCTTTCCGCGAAGGACACCAACGCCAGCGCCGGCACCGCATGGCGGTGGCCCGCGAGACCCATGACCCAATCGTAAAGACGCCTTAGCACCGAGGCGGTGTAGCAGGTGGGCCGAGTCGGGGCAATGTCGGCGATGTTGACCGGGCATCGCGCGCGGCTATCATGCGCGCCTCGACTGCGGGTGTGGCGGAATTGGTAGACGCGCCAGACTCAAAATCTGGTTCCCGTAAGGGAGTGGGGGTTCGATTCCCTCCACCCGCACCAGCCGACCTTCCAGCGTGGAGCCTGTCATGGCCGACCTCAATGCCGAGCAACTCTTAGCCGCAGTTACCGATCACTATTTCGGCAATGTCGACCTCAAGCGCCTCGAACCCGCGATCGACTGCTTCGCGCCCGATGCCACGATGACGATCCAGACCGACCAGTTGACCCATAAGGGCCGCGATCAGGACATCAAGCGGATGTTCACCGACTTTTTTGCTGGGTTCAAAACCATCTGGCATGGCGACTTCAACCCGGTCGTCGACGTTGCCAACCAATCCGTCGCGGTCCAATTCAACGCGCTACGTGTTCGCCATGACGATGGGGTTGAGCGGGCGTCAAATTGCAATGTCTTTCGCTTCAAGGACGGCAAGTTTCAAACCGTCACGATTTACATGAGCGACGAGAACCCGTTGCGTTAATCCCACCGCCGCTGGATATTTTCCGAGAGATAGGCAGCCAGGCTCTCCAGCGTGCTGGTCCACCCTTCGTGGTGACTATCCCTGCTTGAGGCCGTCTCAAAACGCGCTTGGTGCATTACAAGTTTTGTTTTGTCGCCCAGCGCTTCGAACGTGAGGGTGATGAGGGTTTCATGACCGCGATTGCCCGCGGCGTCCTCCCAGGCCGCGGTATAGACCAAACGTTGGCCCGGCACGACCTCTTGGTAGGTGCCGCTTAGCCAAAAGCTATCGCCATCAGTGGCGGTCATACATAAACGGTACGGTGTCCCTGCTGTGACCGAATGGCCATCGAACTCGACGGCGGAGAGCGTCATGTCTTGGGGGCACGACCATTGCGCCAGGTGCTTCTTTTCAGCCCACGCGGCATAGACAAGCTCGATAGGGGCATCGAAAACGCGTTCGATCGACAAAGACAAGTCGCCGTCCGGTGTCGTAGTGTCGATTGCCGCGGTCATGGGCTGTCCTCCGTCGTGAGCGTCTTGAGGTAGGTGTCGAGGTGATCGAGGCTGCCTTCCCAGAACTGTCGATAGCCTTCGATCCAGGTCATGGCATCGCGCAGGGGACCGACCTCAAGGCGACAGGGGCGGCGCTGGGCATTGCGCCCGCGGGCGATCAGCCCAGCCTTTTCCAACACCTTCAGGTGCTTAGACACGGCCGGGAGAGACATCTCAAAAGGTGCCGCGAGTTCGGTGACCGGCGCTTCGCCGCGCGCAAGGCGCGCGAGGATGGCGCGCCTTGTAGGGTCGGCAAGGGCGGAAAACGTCGCGTCCAGAGTCTGCATCATTAATAAACCAACTAGTTAAATAACTAATTGGTTTATTAATGAGATCGTCCGCAAAAGTCAAATGGAGCCGCGATACGTCGTCGGCGCACGGGCTAGATTTCTAGTACCAGGCCGTCATGCGCGGCTTGATGGGGAATGTCATCGACCTGGCTCAGTACGTCGCTGCTCATATGGGTAAGAATGAGGCGCCTGGGCGCTATTGCCTCCAGATGAGACTCCAGCGTTGTTAGGTCCAAATGGAACGGGACTTGTTTGTTCATGAAGTAGCATTCGGCGATAAAAAGGTCGGCGTCTTTGCCCGCAGCCAGCAAGTTCTTCGTCCATTGAGTGTCCCCGGTGTACGCAATGGACTTGCCAGCGGTCTCGACACGATAAGCGAAGAAGGGGCCGCCGGGGCCGTGATCGACCGGTACCGCTGTCACGACGAGGTCGTCACCCAATCGGCGCGTACCTGCCGGTGATAGTTCCACAAAGTCTATCTTGAATTTTTGTACGGTGGCGCTGGATCCTGGGAACGCCGTTTCCATGATCCGAGCGTACCATTCCGGCAAACCCGGGGGCCCAGCAATAGTGAGCGGTGTCGTACGTTTCGAAACGAACTGTGCGTCGAGAATAAACGGTGGTATTCCGCCGAAGTGGTCGAGATGGAAGTGGGTGATCAGGATCAGATCGATGCGGTTCCGGTCGACGTCGTCTCGTTGCAGCCCGATCATGCTGGATGCACCACAATCGATCAAAAAATGGCGCGCCGCAGTTTTGACAAGGAAGCAGGTATTGAGCCGCCCACCGCTACCAAGTGCATCTCCGGTGCCGATGAAGTGAACCTGCACGACAAGACCTCCGGGGTGACTCTAACGCACTGGGGCGTCGTGGGGTGGGATTACCGGAGCTGCCAGTCGTCGTCTACAATGCGCCGTGGCCAAGCTCCATCAGTTCAATTTCAGCTATCAGACCGACCAGGATCGCCTGTTGCTGCGGGTCAACACCCATGACGGGACGGAGATCAGGCTGTGGCTGACCCGCCGGATCAGCCGGCTTTTGTGGGAACTACTGGTCCGGCGGCTGGAGGCGGCCCCCGAGGTCGCGGCGCAGGCGACCCCGCAAGCGAAACGATCCGTGGTGGCGTTCAAGCGGCAGGCCGCCGTTTCCAACGCCAACTTCAAGAAAACCTACGACGACAAGGCTAAGACATTGCCGCTCGGCGAGGCGCCGCTCCTGGTGGTGAAGCTTAAAGCCGGAACAATGTCGAACGGCACGCATTCGATCGTCTTTGTGCCCAAGGAGGGCAAGGACGTTGCCCTCACGTTGTCCGACGAGGCGATCCTGACGTTTCTTCATCTGTTCAGTCAGATCGTCAAAAAAGCACGCTGGGGTCTTGCCTTCGACCTCGAGGACAAAGCTGCCACGGCGCCGTCCCCCGAGCAGATCATGTAGCTTGACGCACAGCCGCCTGGTGGGGCGGTGACGAGCCGCCCTCTACGCCGCGGCGGTGACCATGATTTCTACCTTGTATTGGGGTGAGGCGAGCTGGGCTTCGACGCAGGCCCGGGCCGGCGCAGTGGCTTCGTCCACCCAGGCATTCCACACCGCGTTCATGTCCGAAAACTGTGTGGCGATATCCGTTAGCCAGATCTGCGCCTGGAGGAGTTTGGTTTTGTCGGTGCCGGCCTCGGCGAGAAGTTTGTCGATGGCATCGAGGATGTCTTTGGTTTGCGCCGTGACATCGCCGTCGGGGGCGTTGCGCGCCACCTGACCAGCTAAATAGACGACCCCGTTATGTTTGACGATTTGCCGCATGATCGGCCGAACGTTGCTCATGCCATCCCTCCTTGTATTTGTGGTCCGGCACTGTAGCCGATGCGGACCCGGTCGGGGCGACGAAGAAATGCCTAAGAACTGGGCGGGTGGCCTAATCGTCAGGCACCTGTTTCCCCGCTCTCGGACAGAAAAGACGTTAAATCAACAGCTTAACAACGGCGCGATGTTGGTACGGGCTCTGCAATGTCCTCTTGGGACTTGCGCGTCGGCGCGGGCGCTATGGAGGAGGACAACGATGAAGAGCATCTACGGTACGGCGCTGGGGGCTCTGGCCCTGGGTGCGGTCTTGGTCCCGCATCCCGCTTTGGCCCAAGACGAGGCCCTTAGCAGCGGCAACACGGCTTGGATTCTCACCGCAACGGCGTTGGTGTTGTTTATGACCCTGCCGGGATTGGCGCTGTTCTATGGCGGCCTGGTTCGTGCGCAGAATGTTCTATCGGTTCTCATGCAGTGCTTTGCGATTGCCTGCCTCGC
>Ga0181594_10005428_pt1 | contig 11159 bp, 10 predicted proteins | sample 071ome_18_FD_145603 | JGI IMG/M metagenome (GOLD analysis project Ga0181594, IMG submission 145603) | Coastal salt marsh microbial communities from the Groves Creek Marsh, Skidaway Island, Georgia - 071413BT metaG (spades assembly) | ecosystem: Environmental > Aquatic > Marine > Intertidal zone...
GATCATTGCCGTCACGTTGTTGGTGGGCATGGCCTACGCCGCGGCAAACACGGTGGTTACCGTGCTCTATGGGTGGCTTGATCCGCGCTTGCGCTTGGGGCGCCGCTAGGGATGAGCGACAAAACCCAAAACGATAAATCGGTCGCCGGGGGCCTTGAAGACGGCCCCGTGAGTGTCGAGGTCTCGTCGTGGCGCGTCGCCGCTGAGATCTTGCGCAAAAGCCCGCTGTCGCTTGTCGGCCTGTTCATTGTCGTGGCCGTCCTGGTGATGGCGATCTTCGGCCCATGGATCGTACCGTTTCCGGACGACGTTGGCGCGACGGTGAACTTTGCCGAGCGGTTGCAGCCGCCCAGCGCGAAACATTGGTTCGGCACCGATATCGTCGGGCGCGATGTACTCAGTCGCGTCATCGTGGGCGCGCGAATATCGATGATCATCGCATTCTTCGTCATCGTGCTGGCGGTGTTGATCGGCGTGCCCATCGGCATTATCGCGGCCTATTGGGGCGGCTGGCTCGGTAATGTCCTGATGCGGATCAACGAAGTCTTCTTGGCGATCCCCAGTTTGGTCTTCGTTCTTGCGGTGGCGGCACTTCTTGGTCCCAGCTTGCCGGTGGTCATTGCGGCGATTGGCTTGGCCTGGTGGACTTGGTTTGCCCGGCTAGCCTACGGCGAAGCCCTGCACATCAAAGAAGAGCAGTTCGTCGAAGCCGCTCAAGTCTCCGGCGCCGGCGGGCTTCGGATTGCGTTCGGGGAGATCCTGCCCAACCTGACCAGCGTATTGATCGTCAAGATCACGTTGGATATCGGCTATGTCATTCTGTTGGGCGCGGCGCTGGGGTTCCTTGGCTTGGGGGTGCAGGCGCCCGATCCCGAGTGGGGCATCATGGTGGCCGAGGGCCGCGACCAGTTGCCAGATGCATGGTGGCTGACGACGTTCCCTGGCCTCGCGATCTTCATCACGGTGATTGGGTTCAACCTGCTCGGCGACGGGCTGAACGACATCTTGGGTGCGCGGCAATGAGCGCGGTGTTGTCGGTCGAAAATCTCGAGATCGGCTATCGCGACGCCGATGGCGCGGACGTGACGCTGCTACGCGGCGTATCGCTTTCGCTCGATCGCGGCGAGATCATCTCGTTGGTCGGCGAGAGTGGCTGCGGCAAGTCGGTCACGGCCAAGGCGATCCTCGGCGTCTTGCCTGAAAATCTGGATGTGCGTGGTGGCAGCATCCAATGCGAAGACAAGAACTTGCTCGACCTCGAAGAAGCCGGATATCAGGCGATGCGGGGACGCGCATTTACGTTGGTGCCGCAACACCCGCTCAGCTCGCTCAATCCGGTCTTTACGGTGGGCGCCCAGTTTTTCGACTTGATCGCGTTCCAGGGTCGAACCCGGGTTGGTGTGATCGATTACTGGCGTCCGCGCCTGAATCTCGCCCGGCGTCGCGAAATCCGTGAACGCACGATCGCGGCGCTGCGGGAAGTCAGCTTACCCAGTCCGGAAGAATTGGTGGACCGCTACCCGCTACAACTGTCTGGCGGACAAAGCCAGCGCGTCTTGATTGCGCTGGCGTTGCTGGGCGATCCCAAGATCGTTATTGCCGACGAACCCGGTACCGCGCTGGACGTCACTATCGAAGCGCAGATCAACGACTTGTTGCTGGAACGGGTTCAGGCGCGGCATACCTCGATGATCTACATCACCCACGACTTGGGTATCGCCAGCCAACTTGCCGACCGGGTTTACGTCATGTACGCCGGCCGCGTGGTGGAAGAGGGGCCGACCGCGCGCGTGTTCTCCGCACCCAAGCATCCTTATACCGCCGGGCTCATCAAAGCGGTTCCCAAGGTCACGAACGAGCCGTTCTCGGGGATACGCGGCACGTTGCCCGACCCCAAGGCGATCGGAGAGGGATGCGCCTTTCGCTGGCGCTGCCCGTATGTGACCGACGCTTGCGCCGCGGCAGTGCTGCCGCTGGACGAGGTTGGCGCCGGGCACCGCGCGGCCTGTATCCGTTCCCGCGAACTCGAGCTTGCGTCATGAGCGTGCTCGATCTTGCCAACGTCTCTCGCAACTTCGGCAGCGCCGCGCACCCCGTGCGTGCGTTGCGCGATGTCTCGCTAGCGATCGAAAAAGGCGAACGTCTTGGCGTCGTCGGCGAGTCGGGTTCGGGTAAGACGACGCTCGCCAGGATTGCCCTCGGATTGACGCGGGCAAGCACGGGTACCGTGCGTATCCTCGATCGAGATGTCACCACGCACAGTCGCGAAGATCGCGCGTTCATCCATCGCAATGTGCAAATGGTTTTCCAAGACCCGATGTCATCGTTGAACCCGCGCAAACGGATCAAAGACATCATCGCGTTGCCTTTGCGCGCCCAGGGCATCGGCAATGCCGCGTCGCGCAGCCAACGGGTCCGCGCGCTACTCGATAGCGTCGGCTTGCCGCAACGCTTCCTCGATGCACGACCGGGGCAACTTTCGGGCGGTCAACGCCAACGTGTCGGGATTGCGCGTGCTCTGGCGATCGAACCGCAACTGCTCTTGCTCGACGAACCCACCGCCTCGCTTGACGTCTCGGTGCAGGCACGGGTCCTCGAATTGCTCGGAGAACTTCAAGAACGCCTCGGCATCGCGCAGGTAATGATTTCGCACAACCTTGGCGTCATACGCCATGCCGCCGATCGGGTCGCGGTGATGTATCTCGGTCAGATCGTGGAAACCGGGAGTACCGCGCAGCTCTACGATGCGCCGGCGCATCCCTATACCCAAGCGTTGTTTTCGGCGATCCCCCGCGTCGGCGATGCGAAACGCGTTCTTGGCGACGATCACCACCGTGCCCGCGGCGAGGTGGCCAGTGCGCTCAATATTCCGAGCGGCTGTCCGTTCCATCCGCGTTGTCCGCAAGCCACCGAACAGTGTCGCACGATCGAACCCGTCATGACCGAGGTGGCGTCGGGGCAAACCGCGCGCTGCCACCTTGTCGCGTCCAGCGGGTCGGCCTCAGCTTAGAGCGTCGAACGCCACAACGGTGCCGCCGGCAAATGCCGGTTCGACCCACAATCGGTTGGTCTCTTCATGGAAGGGGATGCCCGCGCCGCGCAAATACATCGCAGTGTGCGCGATGTCGGCGACACCCACTGTGAAAGCCGGAAGGCACGGTAGCGCCGGCGGCTTGGTGCCGGGGTACATCGCCGCCAAGCCGTCCGGGTCGACGATGGTTAGGCGTGCCTCGCCGCAATCCAAGACTTGACCGAAGGAGCCATCGGTCGGTGGGACCTGAAGAATCTTCCGATAGGTCGCGACGGTTTGGTCAGGCGTCTCGCTACACAGCGTGACTTCGGTCAAGGCTTGGGCGCCATTGGGGTGGTTGCGCACCACGTCTTGAAAAACCAGTTCCGGATTGACGTGTTGGACCACGCAAATCAGACCTTCCGGCGTCGCGTCGTTGGGGATTGGGAACCAGCGAAACCGCGCCGTGCCGGTGTCGCCGTAATAAACGAAACGCGCGGATTCCATGACCTCGGGTGCGGCAATGCCCTCGGCGCGAAGCGCCGTCGCTGCGGCCTCGGCATCCGCCGCGGCGAGGCAAAGAATGTGCAGCCCCTCATAGCGTTTGAGAAACGCTTCGACATGGCTGCCCTTGCTGGGATCGACGATGCCGGTGAGCTCGACATAGGTGCTGCCGAACACGAAGTGCTGACTGTGCTGACCAAGCTCGATGTCGTTGCCCGCGGCATCTTTGCCCATCAAGGGGCGAGGCTCGGTGACCAGGAACCCGAGACGCTCGTATGCGGCTTGGTTGGCCGCCATGTCTTGGCCGACGACTCCCAGATGGTCGATGCCGGTGATCGCTTTGGTCATGATCGTGATCCCTCTTCGCTTCTATCCGAAACGTGCTTGATAAAGTACAACATCATGGTGGACAGAGCACAACGCACCGCCAAACGCCGCGAGGTTGCTCGCGTTTTTCGCGAACGGTTAGGCCAGGCGATGGCGCGCTCGAATCTCAAAGCAGCGGGGTTGGCCGCGAAAATCGGCGTCGATCGTTCGACTCTCTCCCAGCTTCTTTCCGGCGACAACGACCGGTTGCCGCGGGCCGATACGGTTGCGGCCATGGCGGCCGAGCTTCAAGTGAGTCTCGACTGGCTCATGGGGCTGACCAGCGAAGCCCGCCGTGGCGCCGACATTCTTCATGAGTCGATGACGGTTGCCGCCAGCGCCCAGACGCCGGTCGATGCGCAATTGGTGCAGTGGCAGCAGGAGGCGGCGGGGTACAAGATCAGGCACGTCCCGGCCTCGCTCCCCGACCTCGCCAAGACCGACGAGGTCCTGCGCTACGAGTATCGCGATTTTGCCGGGCGGGATCCCGACGATGCGATTCTGGCGGGCAGCGACAAGCTAGAGTCCTCCCGCATGCCCGAAGCGGATCTCGAGATTTGTATGCGCGTGCAAGATCTCCAGGCGTTTGCGGAGGGCGTGGGCATTTGGGAGGGGCTTTCCACAGACGCTCGCCTTGCCCAAGTCGATCGTTTGATCGAGCTCTACGACGAACTCTATCCGTCGTTGCGGATTTACCTTTACGACGGTCTCACGCACTACTCGGTGCCCTACACGATTTTCGGCCCGATCCGGGCGGCGCTTTATGTCGGGCAGGTCTACTTCGTGTTCAACACCCGCGAACATGTGCGCGTTTTGACGCGGCATTTCGACGAACTCATCAAGGGCTCCGTCGTGCAGGCCAATGATTTTACATCGACCATGAGCGCCTTGCGTTCCAAGATCGTCTAACCCTTGAGGTAGTGCAGACTAAACAGGTCGTCATCGTCAACCCACGTGTTGGCCGGCTCGTAGCCGGCTTGGCGCGCCAGATTCTGGAACTCGGCAACGTCGTATTTGTGCGAGTTCTCAGTATGGATGTACTCACCCTCGTCAAAGTGAATATCCGTGCCGGCAACCCTCACGGTTTGCGCAATGGTGCTGTAAAGCCGCATTTCGATGCGTCCCTGGTCCCCGACCCATGGCGCATCGTGACGGAACGCCGTGAGGTCAAAGGTGGCATCCAACTCCCGGTTGATCCGACGCAGCAGGTTCAAATTGAACGCGGCCGTGACGCCAGCTGGATCATTATAGGCGGTTTGGAGAACGGTGGGGTCTTTACGCAGATCGATCCCGATCAGAAACGCACTGCCGGGACCTAGTGTTTCGCGGGTCTGAGCGAGAAAGCGCTGGGCATCGTCGCGGGTGAAATTGCCGAGCGTTGAGCCGGGGAAGAAGCCGAGCCGGTTGCGGGCCGGCAGGTCGTCCGGCAGGACCACGTCCTGGGTGAAGTCGGCGCAGATTGCGACCACCTGTGTATCCGGATAATCCACCGCGAGGTCCTTCGCCGATCGAATGAGGTGGTCGCGGGAAATATCGATGGGCACGAACAGCGGTGCGTGGACGGCGTCTAGCAGCAGCCGAATCTTCTGAACCGATCCCGCACCGTACTCGACGACGGTCGGTTGCGGCCCGACCGCGACCGCGATGTCGGCGCCAAATCGTTCAAGCAAGCCTATCTCGGTACGGGTCGGGTAATACGCCTCGAGTTCGGTGATTTCGTCGAACAGCTCGGAACCCCGACGATCGTAAAAAAACTTGCTGGAGAGGACCTTCTGCGGCTGGGTGAGGCCCGACAGCACCGCCGAGCGGAAGTCGTCTTCCGCCGGGTCGAAGTCGTGGAAGTCGTGCAGCGCGCCGAGTTCGCGTGGTGACAACGCTTTGTTCATGCTTCCTCCGCGAGTCGCAAGCCGGCGAACATCCAACGAGTATCGGGGTAGTAGAAGTTGCGGTAGGTGGCGCGCATGTGGCCGTCCGGCGTTGCGCAACAGCCACCGCGCAGCACGATTTGGTTGCTCATGAACTTGCCGTTGTATTCGCCGACCGCACCTGCTGCGGGACGAAACCCCGGATAGGCGACGTAGGGGGTCTGCGTCCATTCCCATACGTCGCCGAACATCTGCTGCAGGCCAGCGCCTTGCGTCGGCGTCGGACGGAAATAGCCGCTGCCCAGCGTGTTGCCCTCTGGTGCCAATGCGCCGGCGGCATGTTCCCATTCCTGTTCGGTAGGTAGTCGTTTGCCGGCCCAGGTTGCAAAAGCATCGGCTTCGTAATGGCTGACGTGACACACCGGCGCGGCATCCTCGACCGGCTGCAAGCCCGAAAGCCCCATCGCGTGCCAGTCGCCGTCGATCTGTTCCCAATAGAGCGGCGCGTCCCAGCCGTTTTGATTCACCGTCATCCAACCGTCGGACAACCATAGGTCGGTTCGCCGATAACCCCCGTCCGCGATGAACGCTTTCCACTCGCCATTGGTCACCGGCCGCGATGCCAATCGGAATGGGTGCACCAAGGCGTTATGGCGCGGACCTTCGCAATCGAACGCAAAGCCCTTGCCGTCGTGACCGATCTCGACGATGCCGCCGTCAAATGCGATCCACTCGAGGTCGGTGGTCTGGCCTACCGCCGAAGGGCGGTAGGGGGCGAAAGACGGGCGCAGGGCGTTGTGCGAAAACAAGTTCAAGATGTCCATCAACAGCAATTCGTCGTGCTGTTCTTCATGGGCGATGCCAAGTTCGATGAGAGGTGCGACCGTGGCCCATTGCGTTTGGTCGGCCGTTTCGAACAACCGGTCCATGGCCGCGTCGACGTGGTCGCGATAGTCGGTCACCTCCGACACGGTGGGGCGGGTTACCAGGCCTCGTTGCGGCCGTGGGTGACGCGCACCGACGGCTTCGTAGTAGGAATTGAACAAGAACCCATAGGTCGGGTCGGGCGGGGCGTAGCCCGGGAGATGGGGTTGCAGCAAGAATGTGTCGAAGAACCAAGAGGTGTGCGCGCGATGCCATTTCGTCGGGCTCGCGTCAGGCATCGATTGCGGGACCTGATCCTCGGGTTCGAGGTGCCCCGCCAGTTCCTCGGTCAGCGCACGACACCGACGGTACCGCGCCGCGAGCGCCTCGCGGTCGGTCATTTCAGCCGGCGCTGGTGACGTTCTAGGGATAATCCCCCCTGACGGGCAGCCCCATCACCCAACGTTCCAACCCGTCACGTTTGGTGACAATAATAAACAACGGTGAATATGACTTTGAAAAACAGGCTGCCGTTGCGAATCGGCAATAACCTAGGGGCGCTGGCACTGGAATTCAACGGCGGTGTTGTCGGGTCGCCAAGTTGTGAAAGTCGCCTCTGAGTCTTGGGCTTGGCCCTTGATTGCGGATCGCAAATGCGTACATTGCCGAATAATCGACTGAATTAGTCAGGATTAAAAATGTTCATCCAAACCGAACAATTGGCCGATCCCGCGCAACTCCGGTTCAACCCGGGCCAGGAGATCTTGGCGGACGGTGGCGAGCGGCACTTTGCCGACGCCGCGGAGGCCCAAGCGGCATCGCCCTTGGCGGCTCGGTTGTTCGAAGCGGGGAACGTCACCGGGGTCACGCTGATGCAGGCCGCCGTCGTCGTCGAGAAACACGCCGATGCCGATTGGACCGAGCTCAAGCCGGCGGTGCTGGTCGCGATCATGGATCACCTGACCCATGGCCACCCCATCCTCACCTCAGATGCGCCATCGACCGCCGCGGCAACCAAACAAGACGACGACCCGCTGAACAACAAGATCCGTGACATCATCGATGAACGCATCATGCCGGTCGTCAGTCGCGACGGCGGCGAGGTTATTTTCGTCGAGTTCAACGACGGCGATGTCGTCTTGGAACTCAAAGGCTCGGCACGCAGCCTCATCGGCGGGATCGAAAACATGATCCGGCACTTCGTTCCCGAAGTTGAACGGGTCGTCGATCATCTCGATGCGATTCCCAAACCCGGTCTCGACACGCCGGAGGGTCGCGCCGTCAAGCAAGTGTTGGACGAACAGATCAACCCCTCCGTCGCAATGCACGGCGGGCATATCGCGCTGGTCGACGTGCAGGGCGATACGGTCTTCATTCGCCTCGAAGGCGGGTGCCAAGGATGCGGCATGGCCGATGTCACGCTCAAACAAGGTGTCGAAGTGGCCATCAAGCAAGCGGTCCCGTCGATCAACGCGGTGCTGGACTCCACCGATCATGCCGGTGGCGAGAACCCCTATTTCGCGCCCGGCAAAGGGGGCATGGAAGCTTACTAGGGCGCCGCAGAGCCGGTTGCGTGATGCACGTCGTTCTAGCCTCGACTTACGACCTCGGACATCAGCCGCTCGGGCTGTCGTCCCCCGCCGCATGGTTGCGCGATGCCGGGGCGACGGTTCGCTGCCTGGATCTTTCCCTCGACAGGCTCGACGAAGAAGCGGTCAGATCCGCGTCTTTGGTCGCCTTTCACGTGCCCATGCATACCGCGACCCGGTTGGCGGCGGAGATCATGCCCAAGGTGCGCGCCCTAAACCCCGATGTGCACCTCGCAGCCTATGGTCTTTATGCATCCGTCAACGAAGACTATCTCCGTTCTCTGGGCGTTGCGTCGATCATCGGCGGCGAATACGAGGCGGCCTTGGTGGGCGTCTATGAGGATTTGGCGGCAGGGCGCGATGTCGTCCGCAATGGCGCCACGGTCCATATGGATAAGTTGCAGTTTCGGTTGCCAGATCGCACGGGTCTTCCGAGTGTCGACGAGTACGGCAAGCTGCGCATGGCGGATGGTGGTGAAATTGTCGCCGGCTACACCGAGGCAAGTCGCGGATGCAAACATCGATGCCGGCATTGTCCGGTCGTGCCGGTTTACGACGGCGCTTTCCGTATCGTGCAACGCGACATCGTCCTAAACGATATCGCACAACAGGTCGCCGCCGGGGCGCGCCATATTACATTTGGCGATCCCGATTTCCTGAACGGCCCACGCCATGCAATGGCCGTGGTCGCGGGCCTTCATGAACGCTTTCCCGACCTCACCTACGATGTAACGATCAAGGTCGAGCACTTGTTGCGCCACCGAACGCTGCTGCCCGACCTCACCAAGACCGGTTGTTTGTTCGTCACGACCGCGGTCGAGGCCATGGATGACGACAGCCTCGAGATACTGGACAAAGGACATACGCGCGCCGACTTCATCGAAGCCATCGCGTTGGCCCGTCAGGCGGGTCTCACGCTGTCACCGACGTTCGTCCCGTTTGCGCCTTGGACGTCGCTCTCTGGTTATGCGGCGCTCCTTGAAGATCTAGCGGCGCTCGATCTGATCGGCAACGTGGCGCCGGTGCAGTTGGCGATCCGGTTGCTGGTGCCGCAAGGGTCCTTATTGATTGGGCATCCCGCGATGACAGATGCGCTTGGTGCGTTTGACGCCGAAGGGCTCAGTTACCAGTGGCGTCATCCCGATCCGCGTGTCGATGCGTTGCAAAAGGACGTGCAGCGCGTCGTTGAGGACTCCGAAGGCGCCGGCGAAACGCGACAACAGACCTTCGCGCATGTCTGGTCATTGGCACAAGCAGCGGCGGGAACGAATCGACCACTTCCTCAGTTGGCACAGTTGGCGCCTATCCCGCACATGAGCGAGCCCTGGTACTGCTGCGCGGAGCCCACGGACCTGCAACGCAACGCGATCTAATTCGATGGCCCGGCTCTTACTGTTGGTGCCGACATCGTCCTACCGCATCGGTGATTTCTTGGAGGCGGCACGCGCAACCGGCGCGGAAGTCGTCGTCGGCGTCGGTGACGGACCGGGCACCCCGTTGCCGGGTGCGCGGACGCTGGCGTTGGATTTCGCCAATCACAATCTCGGCGTCACCCAGATTGCCGACTACGCCGCACAACATCCGCTCGATGCGATTATCGCGGTCGATGAAGGACCCACACTTTTGGCCGCGCGGGGCAGCCAGGCACTGGGTCTGCCGTATAACCGACCGGAATCGATCGAAACCGCGGGGAACAAGCAGCGCCTGCGCGAAGTCCTCACGGCAGCGGGATTGCCCCAGGCGCGTTTCGACGTCCTCCCCATTGAAGGGCCCGCGCGAAATCGGGTCGGCTATCCGTGCGTGGTGAAACCGTTGTCGATGTCGGCAAGTCGGGGCGTGATCCGTGCCGACGACGAAGACGCGTTTCGGGCGAACTTCGATCGCGTGGCGGGGATCATCCGCGCCGAGGATCCCGGGCTCCGCCATCCGGCATCACGTTCCATCCTCGTCGAGTCGTTTTTGCCCGGTGTCGAGGTTGCGCTCGAAGGACTCCTCGATGGCGGGTCGCTTACAACGCTAGCGATCTTCGACAAACCCGATCCGTTGGACGGCCCGTTTTTCGAAGAGACCATTTACGTCACGCCCTCCCGCCTCGACATCGCCCAGCAGGAGGCGGTGAAGCGCGCGGTTGCCGGCGCGGTTGCGGCGGTCGGGCTGCGCACCGGACCGATCCACGCCGAGGTGCGCTTGGATGGGACTAACGCCTATGTTCTCGAAGTCGCCGCGCGTTCGATTGGCGGGTTGTGCGGGCGAACGCTTCGGTTCGGCACCGGACTCACGTTGGAAGAGCTCATCGTTCGCCAGGCCTTGGGCCAAGACATCGAGGCCATGCGGGAAGAACAAGCGGCGGGCGTGATGATGATCCCCATTCCGAAGGCCGGTCGCCTCGACTATGTCGACGGAGTCGCCGAGGCGCAGTTCGCCGAGGGCATCCATGAGGTCACGATCAGTGTCGCACGGGGGGAAACCCTGGTGCCATTACCGGAAGGCAATCGCTATCTCGGCTTTATTCTCGCGCGCGGCCCAACCCCGGAAGCGGTGGAACGCTCGCTCCGCACGGCCCATGCTTGCCTGGAGTTCGGGATCAGCGCACCGTCCGCTCGACAACCCGACGTATCGTCAGCCCCTGAACGATGATCGAGAAAACAACGACGCCATAGGTGATCGCCAGGATCGGTTCGCGCGCCGCCACGTCGGGTAAAGAGAGTGCCAGCGCCACCGAAATCCCGCCTTTCAGGCCGCCCCACGTTAGTACCGGAATGGCGCCTTTGGTGAATTCCTGTCGCAGCCCAAGTACCGTGATGGGCAAGGAGACGGCGATAAACCGCGCGGCAAGGGCGATTGGGATGGCAACCAACATGCCCAACACCTCCGGCGCTGTGAACGATAGGGCGATCACTTCGAAGCCAATCAACAGGAATAGGGCGGCGTTAAAAATCTCGTCCAGCAGATTCCAAAACG
>Ga0181594_10005432_pt1 | contig 11154 bp, 6 predicted proteins | sample 071ome_18_FD_145603 | JGI IMG/M metagenome (GOLD analysis project Ga0181594, IMG submission 145603) | Coastal salt marsh microbial communities from the Groves Creek Marsh, Skidaway Island, Georgia - 071413BT metaG (spades assembly) | ecosystem: Environmental > Aquatic > Marine > Intertidal zone...
TTGTTCCTCCCCGGCGTTAACTTGGTAGCGATTTGAGGTCGATGGCGTCCATGGCTAAAGCAAAAACCGCTTTTGTGTGTAATGACTGCGGCGCAGATTACGGCAAGTGGCAAGGGCAATGCACTGAATGCAGCGCCTGGAACACCGTCACCGAAATTCGTCTGGCACCGGCAAAGCGCGCGCGGGACTCGTCAATGGCGACACGCCAGGGGTACGCGGGGGCGACCGCCGAGGTGCGCTTGCTCAAAGACATCGATTTGGTCGAGGTTCCCCGATTTGGCAGTGGCTTCTCTGAGCTGGACCGCGTGTTGGGGGGTGGCTTTGTCCCGGGATCCGCTATTTTAATCGGCGGTCACCCAGGCGCCGGTAAAAGTACGCTTTTGCTTCAGGCGCTGTGCGGATTGGCCGCGGATCATGAAGCGCTTTACATCACGGGGGAGGAGAGCCCGCAGCAGGTGGCCATGCGGGCCGACCGACTCGGTTTGCCTGTCAACGCGGTGAAGCTCATGGCGGAAACGGATGTTGACGCCATCGTCGCCGCTGCCGAGCTTCACAAACCACGCATCATGGTGGTGGACTCGATACAGGTTATCCATTGCGCCGCAATTTCCTCTGCGCCCGGGAGCGTGTCTCAAGTGCGGGAATGTGCGGCGCAACTCACGCGATTTGCCAAACAGACCGGCGTAGTGCTCATTTTGGTCGGCCATGTCACCAAGGAGGGGAGCCTGGCGGGGCCCAAGGTGCTGGAGCACATGATCGATTGCTCGATCCTTCTCGAGGGTGAGCAGGACTCGCGGTACCGCACGCTGCGCAGCAGTAAAAACCGGTTTGGCGCGGTCAATGAGCTTGGCGTGTTTGCCATGACGGATCGAGGCATGCGGGAGATTAAAAATCCGTCGGCTATTTTTCTCGATCGCGCCGAGGATCCAGCACCAGGCACCACGGTCATGGTGGTTTGGGAGGGCACTCGCCCGCTGCTCGTGGAAATACAGGCGCTGGTCGATGACAGTTCGCTCGGCAACCCGCGGCGGGTCGCTGTCGGCTTTGAGCAAAATCGGTTGGCGATGTTGTTGGCGGTACTTCATCGCCATGGCGGGATCATGGTTGGAGATCAAGACGTTTTTGCCAATGTGGTCGGCGGGGTTAGGGTGGTGGAAACAAGCGCAGATCTCGCGCTTCTCGTGGCGGTGGTATCCAGTTTGCGCAATCGTGTGCTTCCCCAGGATTTAGTGGTCTTTGGTGAGGTCGGTCTGTCGGGTGAAATCAGGCCGGTACCCTCGGGGCAGGAACGCCTCAGCGAGGCGGCAAAACATGGTTTTAAGCGCGCGATTGTGCCCAGAGGCAATGCGCCAAAGCAGCCTATTCCGGGACTGCAAGTCACGGCGGTATCCCGGCTTTCTGAGGCGCTGGAAGTTTTACTGTGAATGACAAAACGGTTGTCGCTGAACCGGGAGACGAGGCCACAGACCCCTGGTTGATAGAGCTTGCGACGCGAGTAGACCGCGCAACATTTACCGCGACCTACCATCATCTCTCGGATTTGGGAGAGGTTGTTAAGCAGGCGCGACAAGATGGTCTGCTAGTCCGGGATCGATTTGTGTTGCTGGATCAGCTGGGGGCGGGCGGAATGGGCAGCGTCTTTACGGCGCGTGATCTCCGCCGGGAGGAAGCGGGGGATGCCGATAGCCTCGTGGCCATCAAGTTTCTAAGTGCTGCCTTTAGTGAACATCCGGACGCCTTGGTAACACTACAGCGAGAAGCAAGAAAAACCCAGGCGCTCGCGCACCCCAATATCGTTACCGTTTACGATTTTGATCGAGACGACGACCGGGTCTTTATGACGATGGAGTTATTGCGGGGACAGCCCTTGTCAAAACTTGAGTTGCTCGAGGAGACAACCGGTAAAACCTATGATCGCGCTGATCTGTTGCGACAAATGGTAGAGGGCCTCGCGTATGCCCATTCGCAGGGGATTGTTCACTCCGATCTGAAACCCGACAACCTTTTTGTCACCCAGGAAGGTCGACTCAAGATCCTGGATTTTGGTATTGCACGACTGGCTGCTGGATCGTTACAGGGAGACAGTTTTGATGTGGCGCGACTCGGGGCGTTAACCCGCCGTTATGCGTCGTTGGAAATGATTCGCGGAGAGGCGCCGCACCCGTCAGACGATGTGTATGCATTGGGTCTGATCGGCTACTGGTTGTTTTTAGGTCATCATCCCTTTGAGGGCGAAGCCGCTGATGTGGCGTTGGCTGAGAGTCTTAATCCGAGCTCGCTGCCACGATCAGTGCCGCTACGGATCCGGCGAATGCTGCTGTCGGCGATAGCCTTGGAGCGTACCGCTCGCACGCCTGACGCGGGCGCTATGCGCGCGGCACTCTCGACCGTGCGTCAGCGGACATGGCTGCTCGCCGGTGCGGCGCTATTGGTCATTGCTATCTCGACGTTGTGGTGGCTCGATCGGCAGGGTCCGCCTGCGCCGGATATCCCCTTTGAGCAATTGACGGCGCTTGAGCAAAGTCGGTTTCAACAGGCACTGCTCTCGGGGCAGGAGCACCTGGCGGTAGGGGATCTGATGGGGGGGTGGCAGTACTACGAGATCGCTTGGGAGATTCATCCCTGGAACCCAGATCTCTTGGATGCGATTGACACCTTGATGCAAGATCTCGAACAGCGCGCCCGTGATCCCGAAGCCGGGTTTGATCAGGCAGCGTTTGAGGCCACCTTGGAATTTTTGTCCAAGCATCCCTACCTGATTAATCATGGCGAGCTGGAAGCGCTTCGTGCGCATGCTGAGCGCAATTTTTAAATAGCTTTATAGCGTTTAGTTATTTATACTCGCGCAAGATATCAGGTGGAGCCTCTGGCATGGAGCCCATAAAGCCCGCTGAGGATTTAAAGGGTCGGCGCATCGGCGTCGGCTTTTTTACTGTTGCGGTTGTGGCGGGACTGCTTTGCGTCACCAACTTGCCCCGGGCCTTTGCTGCGCCCTCTGACACCCCCGATAGAGAATCCGTTTCTGCCGAGGGCAAATCATCTTCATTGTATGTCGTTGACTGTTTGCTCCCGGGTCAGCTGCGCAAGCTGGGTAACAGAACCTACATGACGCCCAGGCGCCCAGTCAGAACCACTGTCTCTGACTGTGCTATCCGCGGCGGTGAGTACACCGCCTGGGATCGCGCCAATTACGAGACTGCTCTGCGAATCTGGTTGCCCGCCGCTGAAGCGGGTGATCCTGAAGCGATGAATTATGTGGGTGAAATTTTTGAGCGTGGGCTCGGTACTACCCCCAATTTTGAAATCGCGGCGCTGTGGTACGAGCGAGGGGCCAAGGCCGGCTACCAGCCCGCCCAAGTCAATTTGGCCATGATGTATGACACGGGAAAGGGCGTCGAAAAGGACCCGGTCGCTGCGATTAATTGGTATCGCAAAGCGTGGGGGGTCCCTGAAAACCAACAGCTTTTGGTGGCTGACGAGGTCGCCGGAGAGCTTGAGGCGAGCGCGGCGAGGTTGGCGGCCGTTGAGGCAGAGAATGCAACCTTGGCAATGATGGCTGAATCCCAGCAGACCGCTGTCGTCGCGCTCCAGGATGAGCGGGATCAGCTGCTGGCTAGCAACGAAAGGCTAAAGGACAGCCAAGATTCATTGCTGGCTTTGCTCGACGACCTTCCGGGGCCCGCTGCAAACAGTGTGTCGACCGGCATTGTGACTGAGGGTAAGGCGCAAAGGGTTAAAAGCGGAGGTCGTGATTTTGGGCGTTACTACGCGCTTGTGATTGGCAACGGGTCGCACCGCTTTCTTGCCGACTTAATCACACCACCGAGTGATGCTCGGCGCATTGCTGACGTCTTGACCCGCCAATACGGGTTCGAGGTAACCCGGATTGAGAATGGGGACGATGTGGCTATTTTGCAGGCGCTTAATAGCTTGTACGACCGTCTGGAGCCTGAGGACAACTTACTGATTTATTACGCCGGCTATGGAAATGCGCGCACCGATGGTGCTCTCGAAGTCGGTTACTGGCTGCCGGTTAATGCCGAGCGACCACCCATTGATACCTATTGGTTACCGGTTGCCCAGATTGGAGCGCATTTGGCGAGACTCCCCGCGCGACGAATTCTTGTTATCGCCGATTCGTCCTTCGCCGGCTTGGTGGCGGAAACCCCGGCGTTCTTTTTTGCGATGAAACCGGAGCTATTGGTTTCCGACGCCTACATCAATTTGCGTTTTGGTAATCGGTCACGGCTATTGATCAGTTCCAATCGGGACTTCCCGCGCGACGCAACAGTCGATGGTCTCTCCGAGTTCGCGACAGGTCTGGCCCACGTGCTTGAGTCCGCGAATCAAATACTGTCGGCTCCTGCTTTATTTTTGCGGCTGCGAGAACAACTCGGTGGTGCGGCGACTGCCATTCAGCCAACCTTTAAATCGGTGAAAGGGGCCGGCGATGCCGTGGGGGATTTTTATTTTGTCCCGCAGGCTTAGCGTGCTGCTGAGAGCTTGCCTGCTGTTAGGGGGGCTTTTTTGGAGCGTCGCGAGCGGCGCGCAGGTCATTGCTCAAGGCGGAACCTTGGAGGTCATGATTCCCGACGGCGGTGGAGAAGTCCAGCTTGTTCCCCTCGCCGGTGGACCCGCGAAAACCTGTACCCAAGCCGGGGGCACCGATTGTCGGATAATGGGTACCGCCGGCGACGATATTGAGTTGACCGCAGTGCCTCAAGCGGGTTGGGGCTTCCTCGAGTGGTGGGTCAATGGATCGCCGGGCACTGCGGCCTCGCCTTTGGTTGAGCCCTTGCCTTTTGGTGGCGTGACGACGGTGGATGCTTACTTTGGTCCGATCCTCACCGTATCCGTCAATGGTCCCGGAGGTGGCACCGTCTCGAGCGATGATGGTGCCATCGTCTGTGTCGCTGGGCAGGTTTGCAGCCATACCTATTCCCGCTCCTATACCTCGCCGATTCAGCTCACGGCTATCGCAGACTCGGGCTCGGTGTTTGTCGGATGGAATCAGCCGGGTGGAGGGAACGCCTGCGCAAATCCCACTGCCAATGTGTGCGAGTTAACAGCTTATGGAACGGGCTTTGGTGCACTCCCCAATGGCGTCACGGCACTTTTTGAGCTGGTTGATGACGATGGTGACGGCGTTGGCAATACAGCCGATCAGTGCCCTAACACCCCGACGGGTGAGTTGGTGGACGCCACTGGCTGTGCCGCGAGCCAGTTGGATGGTGATGGCGATAATGTCAGTGACGCGGTGGATCAATGTCCAAATACCCCGACGGGTGAAGCGGTCGACGCGAATGGCTGCTCGGCGACGGAGCTTGATGGCGACAATGATGGGGTAAGCGATGCGGTGGATCAATGCCCGAATACGCCGACAGGTGAAGCGGTCGACGCCAACGGGTGTGCGCTGGCCCAGCTTGATACGGATGGTGACGGCGTAGCCGATGACGCCGATCTCTGCCCCATGACACCTGCCGGCGCGGCGGTGGACTCAGAAGGCTGCGCCGCCAGTCAGGTGTTCTCGCTCGATATTCAGTTTTTGGGGAGTGGATCGGGCTTCGTTTTCGATGCTAACAATCTCTCGGAAACCTGTTCTAATGACTGCACCGTGATCGTGTACGAAGGGACCAGCGAAACAATCGGTGCTGAACCCGGATCCGGTTCCGTCTTCGTGGGCTGGGGAGGGCTCTGTGGTGGAGTGGCAAGCCCTCAATGCACTTTCCCGGTATCACCCGGTAGCGCGGGCACGGTTTCGGTCGAGTTTGATCTGGATGGAGATGGTGACGGCGTTGGTGATGGCCTGGATCAGTGTCCGAATACAGCGTTGGGTGATTCGGTTGACGGGGTTGGATGTTCGGTTGATCAACAGGATGCCGACAATGACGGCGTCCCTGATGGTGCTGACCAATGTCCCGCCACGCCTCTGGGTGAAGCTGTAGATGCAAGCGGCTGTAGCGCTTCCCAACTCGATAGTGATGGTGACGGGATCGATGATTCAATGGACCAGTGCCCTGCGACTCCGACTGGAGAGACCGTAGATAGCACCGGATGCCCGACAGAGACCGTCGGGGATGCTGATGGTGACGGGATTAATGATGATGTTGATCAATGCCCGGATACCCCCGAGGGCACTCTGGTGGATGACGCGGGGTGCACCCTGTCGGTACCGATCGATGAGGTGCTTGATCGGGATGGCGACGGCGTGGTGTTCACCGCTGATCAGTGTCCTAACACGCCCGCCGGGGAGGAGGTCGATGAGGCGGGATGTTCTGCCTCGCAGCGGGATGGCGACGGGGATGGCGTCAATGACGCGATTGATTCCTGTCCCAATACTCCCCCTGGGGCCACGGTCGACTCATCAGGGTGCAGCGAGGGGGATGTTGAGGGCCAGGACACCGATGGTGACACGGTTATCGACAGTGACGATCAATGTCCACAGACAGCTGAAGGTTCACCGGTAGACCCGAATGGCTGTGCTGATGAGCAGAAGGATGACGACGGTGACGGGGTAAATAATGCAATCGATCAATGTCCGGACACTGCTGAGGGAGAGTCGGTTGATGAAACCGGCTGTCCGCAAGAGAGTCAGGACGAGGATGGTGACGCCGTTGAAGACGGTGCTGACCAGTGTCCGGAAACACCCGCCGGAGAAGCTGTTGATACGGAGGGGTGCGGTGATTCCCAGCGAGATGACGATGGCGATACGGTTAATAACGGCCTAGACCAGTGCCCAGATACGTCCGCCAACGCAGTTGTTGATTCAAATGGCTGTGCTGAATCACAAAAAGATACCGATGGTGATTCAGTAAGCGACGATCAGGACAGTTGCCCAAATACCCCGGCTGGAGAATCTGTTGATGGGCAGGGTTGTTCTGATTCCCAAAGGGATTCGGATGGTGATGGCGTCGCTGACAGCGAGGATGGCTGTCCGGCGACGAACACCGTTGACGAAGTAGATGGCAATGGCTGTGCTGCGGATGAGCGGGATACTGATAACGATGGCATTGTCGATTCTGCAGATGAGTGCCCCGACAGTGACTCTGGGCTTGTCACAAATGCGGCTGGCTGTAGTGCGTCACAAGTAGATAGCGATGGTGATGGAATTACCGACGATCAGGATCAGTGTCCTGAGACAGCCACAGGGCAGGCGGTAACGGGAACCGGCTGTACGTCAGTTGAGGAAGAGATTGGTGATTTTGGTGAGGAGCTCTCTGAGCTAGATGGCTTGAGTGGAAGCGAAAGCCAAGTGGCCACCCGTATCGACGAAATGTGTCCTCGACTGATTGTGGCAGACAACCAATCGACACTTACAGCTGAGCAGAAGGCGCTGCGAGAAGCCTGCAGTAATCTCAAAAACAAAGACAGCACGAAAGAGCAACAAACAGGGGCTCTCGCCGCGATTACCCCCGAGCAGGTAAGCAATCGCACGGATATCGCCTTGGACACCGGGGCTACGCAAATGCGCCAGATCTCACAGCGGCTACTGCGTGTGAGAAGCGGCAACGCGCGCGGTATTTCGCTTTCAGGGCTGACGCTAAAGTTCGATGATCAAGCAGTCCCCGGTACGGTGTTGGATCAAGCCGTCGATGCCGTGACCGATGAGCAATCGGCATTTCAAGACTTTGGACGCTGGGGCGTATTTGTTCAGGGCGATGTCAACGTATTAGATCGGGACTCTACTGACAGCCGGGCTTCCTACGAGTCCGACAGCTGGCTTGTGACAACGGGGGCCGACTATCGTTTCGACAACGACTGGTACCTGGGAGTGGCGGTCAACTACGGTGAAACTGACACGGATTACCGGGATGCGACGAGTAAAATAGAGACCCTGGGGTTGAGTCTTTACGGCGGATGGGTCTTCTCCGAGAAAGGGTTTATCGACTTTTTGCTTGGCTACCTCGACGATGATTATGATCTCACCCGGCGCGTTGCTTACACCGATTCGGCGGGCGCGTTTAACGCCAACTATGGGGCTTCTACCGGCGGCACACAGATGACCGGCGGCGTGAACTTTGGCTGGATGTGGAACCAAGGTGGCTGGCGCTTTGGACCCACAGCTTCGGTTTCATTTATTGATGGCAAGGTGAATGGTTACCGAGAGGCAGCAGTTGGCGCAGATTCTGCGGCGTGGGCGCTGAGCGTCGAAGAAACGGCTTACAGTCAATGGTCTCTGCGACTTGGCGCTCAGCTGGACTATGCCTGGCTTACCGATATCGGCGTGATCATTCCCGGCATTATCGCCAATTATGTCGCGGAGACCGCTCGTGAATCGGACGATACCTCGGCCCGGTTTGCTCATGACCTCGCCAATTTTGGTGAGGCCTTCACGATCAATCGGGATTTTCGTGACGCCCGCTATTACGACGTGACGTTTAACCTCGCCGGCCAGTTTTCCTACGGCATTTCCGCCTACGGGAGTTATCGCGTCACCGGTGGCAGAAGCGGGGTCACCCATTCGGGCTACACGCTGGGCCTGCGGTGGGATCAGGCGTTCTAGTCTGGCGACGAGAGCGCCATCGGTGTAAGCCCCGACCTGTCCTCAAGACATGAGCTTGCGATGCTTCACGCGACTTGGCATCTCGGCATCCTTCCCGAGACGCTTGACTCTATCTTCCTCATAGTCGCTGAAGTTTCCTTCATGGAAGACCACCGATCCATCATCCTCGTAGGCGAGGATATGCGTGGCCACCCGATCGAGAAACCAGCGGTCGTGGGAGATCACCATGGCCGAGCCAGGAAATGCCAGTACGGCGTCTTCTAGGGCCCGGAGTGTCTCTACGTCCAAATCGTTGGTCGGTTCGTCCAATAACAAAACGTTGCCACCTTGCTTCAGCAGTTTGGCGAGATGCAGGCGGTTTCGCTCACCGCCGGAGAGATCTTTCACAAACTTTTGCTGATCTGATCCTTTGAAATTGAAACGACCCACGTAGGAGCGGGAGGGAATTTCATAGGCACCAATACGCATGATATCCAACCCGTCAGAAACCTCTTCCCAGACGGTTTTGGAGCCGTCGAGATCGTCTCTCGACTGATCGACGTAGGCTATTTGAACGGTCTCACCGATTTCTATTTCACCGCTGTCGGGCCTCTCTATGCCCATCAATAATTTGAACAGCGTTGATTTGCCCATGCCGTTGGCACCAATTATGCCGACGATACTCCCCTTGGGCACGCTGAAGCTGACATCGTCAAAGAGCAAACGATCGCCGAAGGTTTTTCGAAGATTACGCACCTCAATAACCTTGTCGCCCAGTCGCTGTCCCGGGGGAATGTAGATCTCGTTGGTTTCATTGCGGGTCTGAAACTCTTGTGAGTTGAGTTCTTCGAAACGCGCAAGTCGAGCCTTGCTTTTCGCCTGTCGACCCTTTGGATTGGACCGCACCCACTCGAGCTCGGCTTTAATGGCTTTTTGATGTGCGGCTTCGGTTCGCTGCTCTTGCTCGAGGCGTTTTTCCTTTGCCTCTAGCCAAGTTGAGTAATTGCCCTCATAGGGGATCCCGCGACCCCGGTCGAGTTCAAGAATCCAGCCTGCTGCGTTATCGAGAAAATAACGATCGTGCGTAATCGCCACGACGGTGCCACTGAAACTTTCTAAAAAGCGCTCAAGCCAGGCTACCGACTCGGCATCTAGGTGGTTGGTAGGCTCGTCGAGTAACAGCATGTCGGGTTCGGAGAGTAACAAGCGACAGAGTGCAACTCGGCGTCGCTCACCGCCGGACAAGGTTTCGACGTTGGCATCCCATGGGGGTAAGCGCAGGGCGTTGGCGGCAATGTCGAGACGGGTATCTAGGTTGTGTGCGTCCGTCGCCTGAATTACATCCTCGAGTCGCGCCTGCTGCTTGGCCAGCTCATCAAAGTCTGCATCGGGTTCGGCGTAGGCGGCATACACCTCATCCAGCCCTTTAAGCGCATCAATTGCCTCTTGCACGCCCTCTTCGACGTTGCCCCGCACATCTTTATCAGGATTGAGTTGTGGTTCCTGGGGCAGGTAGCCAATATTTATCCCGGGCTGTGGCCGTGCCTCCCCCAAAATATCGGAATCGATACCCGCCATGATTTTAAGAAGTGTCGACTTGCCGGCGCCGTTAAGACCCAAGACGCCGATCTTCGCGCCGGGAAAGAAGGACAGAGAAATGTCCTTGAGAATTTCGCGTTTGGGCGGAACAATTTTTCCGACCCGATTCATGGTGTAAACGTACTGCGCCACCGAAGGCTCCTTTTATTAAACCATCAAGCTGGTATTAAATCGCATAACCTGCTGAGTTCTGAAATAACGTTCAATCAATCTTTGTTTTCATCGGGGTTTAGCAGTCCCTGGCGTTTCAGGTTATTCGCTAACTTTTCCACCCGCACGAATGCAATTAGTCCAAAAATGAATCCCATGATTGCTAATGCTTCCACGGTGCACTCCTCAATGGAAAGGTTAGAAACAGTGGTTGTATGGGGTCAGACCATTTAAGTCACCCCAACTCATGGGTGGACAGTTTATCAAACAGCAAGGGCCTATCCAGCAATAGGCGCCGTGCCAGGATCATCATCTTTGTGTGTGTAGTCAGACGGTAAAAGCTCCTCATGAAACTCCTCGTACTCGAATTCGGTACGAGCAGATACCTTGGCGATGTGAAATAGCGCGTCGCCCTCATACACGGTTGGCAAATTAGAGCGACCGATAACAATGCCCGCGAGGGGCGCGCGAACTTCGGTTTCGTCATCGCCGAGAGGGTCGGCAACGATGCCGAGAACCTGATCTTTTTCCACCTGTGCACCGAGCGCGACCAGTACGCGATGTAAGCCGCTGGTCGGTGCGCGGACCCATTGTGTCGTTTTGCTGGCAATGGGTTTCTTCACTTTTTTGGAGCGCGATTTTCGCAACATACCAATATGGCGCATCGTGTTAATCACGCCCTTTACCCCGGCGCGGATGTACACCTCATCAAATCGCAGCGCCTCGCAGCTCTCATAGAGGATGACGGGCACCCCCATGTCTGTGGCGCACTCACGCAACGAGCCGTCGCGGATACTTGAGTCGATGATAATCGGCGCTCCGAAGGCTTCAGCCATATCGCGCACGGCCGGATCTCGAAGCACCGCCCTGATCTGGGGAAAGTTGGAGCGATGTCGCCCGCCGGTATGTAAATCTATGCCGTG
>Ga0181594_10005434_pt1 | contig 11152 bp, 13 predicted proteins | sample 071ome_18_FD_145603 | JGI IMG/M metagenome (GOLD analysis project Ga0181594, IMG submission 145603) | Coastal salt marsh microbial communities from the Groves Creek Marsh, Skidaway Island, Georgia - 071413BT metaG (spades assembly) | ecosystem: Environmental > Aquatic > Marine > Intertidal zone...
TATCACCGCGCTGACGCAGCCGAGCCCCGAGGCGCTGGCTACCGAGATCGAGCGCTGCCGGGGCATGACCGACAAGCCCTTCGGCGTGAACCTGACCTATCTGCCGACACTCAATGCCCCCGACTATGGCGCCTTTGCCAAGGTCATCATCGATGCGGGCATCACGATCGTCGAGACCGCCGGTTCGCCCAAGGTGCGCGAGATCTGGGAGATGATGAAGCCGCACGGGATCACCATCGTCCACAAGTGCACCTCGGTGCGCCATGCGCTGTCGGCCGAAAAACATGGCTGCGACATCATTTCCATCGACGGCTTCGAATGCGCCGGTCACCCCGGCGAGGACGACATTCCCGGCCTGATCCTGATCCCGGCGGCGAAGGACAAGGTGAAGATCCCGCTGCTCGCCTCGGGCGGCATCGGCGATGCGCGTGGATTTGTTGCAGCGCTGGCACTGGGCGCGGAAGGTATCAACATGGGCACGCGGTTCTGCGCCACGAAGGAAGCGCCGATCCACGACAACGTGAAGGCCAAGTATGTCGAGAACGACGAGATGGGCACGAACCTGATTTTCAGAAAGTTCCACAATACCGCGCGGGTCGGCAAGAACTCGGTCTCCGACGAGGTGGTCGAGATTTCGGCGCGCGAAGGCGCGGTGTTTGAGGATGTGCGCCATCTGGTCGCCGGCTCGCTGGGCGCCGAACTGCTGAAGAACGGCGATCTCGATTCAGGCATCTTCTGGGCCGGAATGATCCAGGGCCTGATTCACGACATCCCGACGTGCCAAGAACTAATCGACCGGATCATCGGCGAGGCCGAGGAAATCGTGAACGCTCGGCTTTCGGGCATGCTCGCCTGAGCCGGACCTGCGCGCCGTGGCCTACGAGAAAGTCCTCTACACGCTCGAAGGCAATGTGGCGCACATCTCGCTTAACGATCCGGCCACGCGCAATGCGATTTCGCGAGCGGTCGCCGAGGAGTTGATCGATGCGTTGCGCCGCGCTGGCACGGAAGCGCGCGCGGTGCTGCTGACCAGCGAGGGCAAGGGCTTTTCCTCCGGTGCGAACCTTGCCGACACTGAGGTCGACCTTGCGGATCCGGAGCGCGACGCAGGACTTGCGCTCGATGCTTACTTGCATCCCATGGTCTTGGCGGTTCGTGCGCTCGACCTGCCGGTGGTGACGGCGGTGCAGGGCGCGGCTGCCGGTGTCGGTTCCTCGCTGGCGCTGGCCGGAGACGTGATCGTGTGCGATGAAAGCGCCTATTTCCTGCAGGCCTTCCGCAATATTGGCCTGATCGGCGACGGTGGCGCCACCTGGTTGCTATCCCGTGCGGTTGGTCGGGTAAGAGCTATGGAAATGCTACTGCTGGGCGAGCGGATCGATGCTGTAAAGGCTCTCGATTGGGGGCTGGTCACGCGGGTGGTGCCGGACGACGACCTGCGCGCTGCAGCCATGACGCTCGCCCGAGAGCTCGCCTCCGGGCCGCTCTCGCTGGGCATGATCAAGCGCACCGCGTGGAATGCCAACGACATGTCCTTGGAAGAAGCGATGGCGGCGGAACGCCTTGCCCAGCGCGACGCCAGCCGTACCGACGATTTCGTTGAGGGCGTTACCGCCTTCCTCGAAAAGCGAGTAGCCCGGTTCAAGGGACAATGATTTCAATTGAAGGAGAGTGACTGATGATCGGATATGCAACCGTAGGGACCAACGACACATCGAAGGCACTGCCGTTTTACGATGCCGTCCTGGGTGAACTGGGAGCGAAGAAGGCGTTCGATTCCCCAAAGGGCGGCCGCCTCTATTCACGCACCGAAGGCAAATTCGAATTCAGCGTCACTCCGCCGTTCGATGGCAACCCGGCGACGGCCGGTAACGGCTCGATGATCGCGCTTGCCGCAGACACGCAGGACCAGGTCCGCAATGTTTACGCCAAGGCGATTGAACTGGGCGGCACTTGCGAGGGCGAGCCGGGCTGGCGTGGTCCCGAAGGCGGTTTCTACGGGGCCTACTTCCGCGACCTCGATGGCAACAAGCTGTGCGTTTACCGGATGGGACCAGCATGATCCGGGCGATCCATCATGTCGGCGTAAATTGTCGCGACATGGCGCGCATGCAGCGCTTTTACAGCGAAGCGTTCGGCTTCCAACCGGTCGACGACGGTTTTGTCTGGGGCGGCGACGATACCATGGACCATATCGTCGATGTCAAAGGCTCTGCCGCCAAGGGCGTGATGCTGCGGGCTGGGACCTGCTATCTCGAACTGTTCGAATACAGCGCTCCACCTGCCCAAATTGCCGAGCCCAAGAGACCGAACGATCCCGGCTATACGCACATGTGCATCGATGTGACCGATATCGAAGCGGATATCGCGCACCTCGAAAAATGCGGGATGACCTTCAACGAACGCGCTTTCGTCGATGTCGGCCACGTCAAGACGATCTACGGCTACGATCCGGAAGGAAACGTGATCGAGGTTCAGCAGACGACGCTGAACAACGGTTTCACGCTGGAGGAATTGGCCGGGGGTTGAAGCCCGGCTAGTCCGCTCAATCCCGCGCCAGCAGCAGGCAGGCCGCCATCGGTCCGCCGCCGGAACTTGCCACCGCTACTTTAGGATCGCCCTTGATCTGGCGGGGGCCGCCGTCGCCGCGCAGCTGGATCACCGATTCGTGCGCAAAGCCGAAGCCGTGCAGGCGTCCTGCTCCCAGCTGGCCTCCGAAGGTGTTAAGCGGCAGTTCGCCGTCGAGCGCGATCCTGTGGCCGCCGTCGATGAATTCGTGCGCCGAGCCTTTCTCGCAAATGCCCAGTCCTTCGAACCAGGTCAGAGGCAGGAACGCGAAGCCATCGTAGAATTGCACCGTGTCGATGTCTTTCACGGTGTAGTCGGTGTGCTTCCACAAGTCCGGTCCGGCATCATAGGCTGCGGTCCATTCCGCCTGGTCCCACGAGAAGCTGTTGGTCGCGCCTGCCATGGAGGCGATGCGGATAGGCGTGGTTTTCACCTCGTCGAGCGCGTCCTGGGACGAGACGATCACGACCGTCGAACAGTCGGAAAAGCGGTCGCAGTCCCACAGGCACAGCGGCGTCGTGATCATCCGCGCTTCCATATATTCGTCGAGGGTCAGTTCCTTCTTGGAAATGTTGCGCGCGCGCGGATTGAGCTGGGCGTTGCGGTGGCCGTTGATCGCGATCTGACCAAGCTGCTCGCGCGTCATACCGTATTTGTAGACGTGGCGATTGGCATATTGCGCAACCCAGTTGGCCGCGGACATCGCCCAGTAGGGCATGAGATACTGCATAGAGCCGGGCACATCGCCGCCACGCGGGGCCGGATATTCCTCCGGCCGGGCCATGGCCGCCGCTTCGTAAACCGTGCGGAAGCAGATCATGTGCCGGGCGACGCCCTGCTTGACCGCCATCGCCGCATTTCCGATCGCCGCAAGCTGGGCCGGCAGTTCGCCGCCGCCGGTATGCCATTTCGACTTGATGCCGAGCGCACCGGCCAGTTCCTCCGCGCCGACCGGCGAGAAACCACCTGGCATCTTGCCCGGATAGGTTGAGACGCCGTCGATCTGGTCGATCGTCAGCCCAGCATCGTCGAGCGCTTCCTTGACTGCGTCGATGGTCAGCAGCAGCGGGTGGCGGGTCAGGCGAACGCCGACCTCGGACTGGCCGACGCCGGTGATATAGGCTTCCTTGGCCATGGTCAGCTCACCTTCTCGAACAGCGGGAACCAGATGCCGTCCTGCTCGTCGAACAGCACCCGAACCTTGTCCTCGGGCCGGACGTCATCGACGTCGCAGTTCACGATATTGCTCGTGATAATGACCCCGGGGGCGCCGTCGGGCCGTACGCGAGCAATGACATAGGGTGTTTCCACGCCCGGATACCAGGACTGGTGGTTGATCGTGAACGTATCAATCGCGCCTGTGCCTGGCAGCGCCTCGTAGCCCAGATCTTCGGACATGCATTCGCGGCAGACCGGAATGGCCGGATGGTTGAAGCTCTGGCAGGAATTGCACTTCTGCATCTTGAGCGTGCCATCGGCGCCTGCCGTCCAATAGGGACTGTTCCACTCGTCTAATCGGGGCCGCATGCGGGCTGGGTCGGTCATCGTGATCCTTCCAGTGAGTCTTTCGGTTTCCTATCGAACTTGCCGCCCTGCTCAAGCGCGGCGCAGAGCGCACGGCGCATTGATCGCGCGCGCGTTGCCCCGATTACAGGTCCGCGACAGCGGGCATGATTTCCTCGGCGACGAACTGGACATGATCCTTCCAGCCCTGCAGCGAAGTCAGCGGCGGCGAAGACACCCCGCTCCACGTCACGCCCATTCCCGCGAGCCAGCCGAGTTCGTCGATGACCTGCTGCTTGGGCTTGCCGCCCTTGGCCAGATCGTTGTCGATTACCTCATGGCCCTCGCCAATCGCACCGGTGGAAAGCGAGTAGGACACGTCGTCCAATTTGCCGCCATAGTCCGGCTGCGAGCGGATCCAATCCAGTCGCTCGCCAATCTTGTCGGGCGGGGTGAGGAACGGCATCCAGCCCGAACCATAGCGCCCGGTGCGCTTCAATGCCGCGTCTGCATCCCCGCCGAACCAGATCGGAATGCCGCCTTCCTGCACCGGCTTGGGGGCGAACGCGATGTCCTTGAACGAAACATATTTGCCCTCGAACTCTGGGTTGTCGCTTGTCCACAGCTCGATCATCGCCTTGATGTATTCTTCGGACATGGTGCCGCGCTTGTGGAAATCGACGCCGAGAATGTCGAACTCTTCCTTGAGCCAGCCGACGCCGAAATTGATCGTCACGCGTCCGCCGGAAAGCCAGTCCATCGTCGAGATCGCCTTGGCGGTAACGATCGGGTTTTGCAGCGGCAGCAGCTGGATGCAGGAATTGACGCGCATCTTCTCGGTCGCGCCGGCAAGATAGGCCATGCCGGTCAGTGCGTTGAAATAGAACCCGCCCGAGAGATCGAGGTGATGGTTGGGGATGACGTGATGCTCGGGCACCTGCACCATCTCGTAGCCCAGACCTTCCGCCCATTTGACCAGTTCGGTCTGCTGGAGGCCGGTGACTTCCAGCTCCCACGGCTGGGTCAGGGCCTTCAGTTCCATCATGTGCGGCAATGCGAATCCAAGCTTCATTATGTCTCTCTCCCTGCAGGTTCAATTGTTGCTCCCATCAGGCAGGCAAAATTCGTGCGGGGCAAGCCCATACAGAGATTTTTTTGCTTGCAGTCTTGAGTCAGTGCCTCAGTGACGCATTGTGTGAAAAATAGTTCACCAAAGGGAACAGCATGTCGACAATTGCCATTACCGTGACCGATTGCGAGGGCGAAACTCGCTCCATCGCCGATGCTATGACCGACATCACCCTGATGGAGGTCTCCAAGCAGAACGGGATTGAAGGCGTACTGGGCAATTGCGGTGGCGGCGCGGCTTGCGGCACCTGCCATGTCTATGTCGATGCCGACTGGGTAGATCGACTGCCCGAACCCGACTCTATCGAGCGCGACATGCTTGAGATACTCGAAGACACCCGGCGGGATAATTCGCGGCTGGGCTGTCAGATCAGGCTCACCAAAGAGCTTGAAGGGCTGACCGTTATAGTCGCACCGCCGTCGGACTACTGAGGGCTACGCATTTCGAGGGGGAAGAAGGATGACCGACGAGGAATGGCGCGGCGGCCTCGCCGAAGAGCTCGACTTCTTGCAGTCAGAGAAGCCGGACAATCCGGCGATGCTCGAAAGCGTGAATTTCTGGATTTTCGCTAACGATGGCAGCATCGCTTTCCCGCGCGTCGATGTCGAATCGATCGGTGAAACCTCGGATCATCATAATGTGCAGCTCAATGCCGCGATTGCCGACGGGCGCAGGCTCTTCGATCCGCAACATCAGTATGAGAATCACTCGCCTTTCGGCGCGGACGGCAAGCCGCGCGTTCTTGGTGCCGGCCCGCTGCGCATGGAGCTGGTCGAACCGTTCCGCAAATGGCGGCTTCTCTATGATGGCGAGACAGTCGAGACCACGATCGATGGACTTCTGGACGAAACGGTCGATCTTGCGGTCAAGGAATTCGACGGTTTGAAGCGCACGCCGCTCAAAATCGATCTCGATCTGGAGATGGCTGCGCCCTGTTGGGTTCAGGACAATTCGGAAGAGAAGATCAGGCATCTCGTTGCGCGCGCGCGCGAAGATGCCGGGATGATGGGCATCGGCTGGCGGCTCGAGCAACTGTTCCGGGGCACGGGTACCTATACGCTCGACGGCAAAACGAACGACCTCGATTGCATCGGACTGCGAATCCGTCGCAGGAGCCGTCGTCCGCTGGGCGGCTTTCGCGGCCACTGCTGGCAGTCGGCGATTTTTCCGAACGGCGATGGTTTTGGATATTGCACCTATCCGCCTTCGGAGGACGGGACGACGTTCAACGAGGGTTACGTCTACCGGGACGGAAAATTTTATCCGGCCGTTGCGAAAACCATTCCGTGGTTCTGCGAAAAGATCGCGCAGGACGAAGATGTTACGCTGGAGCTGGAATCGGAACTGGGCGTGACCCGCATCGCGGCACGCAGCGCGTTCCAGATCTTCAAGCACTTCACCTTCGGGCCGGGAACGTTTCACTTCAACCAGGGTGGGGCCCGCTACGAATGGGACGGGCAGAACGCTTATGGAATGATGGAAAGGTCCTATTACCAGCCGGGTGGGAAAGATTGACCGGTCCTGGTCAGACGATCTCAGCAAAGCCGCCGTAGCGGCCGCGGTGAAACAGCATCGGGTCTGCATCGCGCGGCGCTTCCATCTGCAGGATATTGCCGAGCACGAACCAGTGGTCTCCCGCTTCGGTAACCGAGTTAATCGTGCATTCGATCGTCACGATCGAATCGGCAAGCACGGGCAAGCCGTGATCGGAAACGGTTAGCGCCACACCTGCGAACCGGTCGCCCTTGCCTGCAAGCTGGCGGCAGAGCTGCTGTTGGTCGCTGCCAAGCACATTGACACAGAACCGCCCTGCCGCCTCTATCTTCGGCCAGCTGGTCGATGACTTGTCCGGCAGGAAGCCGACCAGCGGCGGATCGAGCGAAACCGAAGTGAACGTTCCGACAATCATGCCAGCAGGCGCACCGTCTGCGTCCATCGCGGTGATGACAGCAACGCCGGTGGGATAGGCGCCGAGCACCTGCCTGAAATGTGCCGGATCGATTGTGGCCTCGCTCACTTACCTCTTGCTCCCGTTCGATAGTCTCTTACCGCGCTGGGCCTGCACCAGCAGAGACGCGGTTGCAAGACCAAGCAGCGGCGACAGCGCTGTCACTGGCCAATTGCACAGTTCCGGCCTATCTGTAGCATCACAAACGCGCTTGCCTGATCATGAGCCACCGGGCAGGGCGCAACGCGCCGAATGACAAGGAACAAAAAATGGCCACCATTGAAAGACCCGCCGAAGCCGATGTCGCCGAGGAAGTCGCCGCGCTGGTCGCGCGCTCGCGCGCCGCTCAGTCCCAGATCGAAAACGCCAAGCAGGAGCAGGTTGATCTGTGGATCAGGGGCATGGTCTATGCCGTCGCTCGCGAAGATGTGGCCGAGGAGATCGCTCGCAATACCGTCGAGGAAACGCAGCTCGGCAATTACGACGGGAAGTATCTCAAGATCTTCCGCAAGACGCGCGCCACGCTCATGGACATTATCGACGACAAGTCGGTCGGCGTGATCGAGGAAGACAAGGAGCGCAATATCGTCAAGATCGCCAAGCCTGTTGGCGTGATTGGCGCGCTTTCGCCCTCGACCAACCCGGAAGCCACGCCTGTCATCAAGGCGATCTCGGCGGTGAAGGGCCGCAACTCGATCATCGTGTGTCCGCATCCGCGCGCAAAGTTCACCAACAAGGACATCTGCGACCGGATGCGCGCAGCGCTCGAAAAGCTGGGCGCGCCTGCCGATCTCGTCATCGCTATCGAGCAGCCTTCGGTCGAAAAGACTAACGAGGTGATGAAGCAGGTCGACCGCGTGCTGGCGACCGGCGGCGGGGCGATGGTCAAGGCGGCCTACTCGTCGGGCACACCCGCGCTTGGCGTCGGTGTGGGCAACGCTGTGATCACTGTTGATGATACCGCCGATCTTGAAGATGCTGCCGACAAGATCCGCACGTCCAAGACGCTAGACTTGGCGGCCTCCTGTTCGTCGGACAATTCGGTGATCCTGCTCGATGCCATCTATGACGAGATGCTCGCCAAGCTGGTCCATCAGGGCGGCTATGTCGTCAACAATGACGAGAAGGCCAAGCTCCAGAACGTGATCTGGGAAGATGGGCACATTAACGCCAAGGTCGTGGCGCAGGACGCAGAGAAGATCGCGGGCATGGCCGGCTTTTCGATCCCCGAAGGCAAGCTGTTCTTCATTGTTCCAGAGACCGGCACGGGCCCCGATTATCCCTTTTCGGGCGAGAAGATGACCGTGACCATGGCGCTCTACCGCGCCAAGGACCTCGACCACGCGATCGCACTGACCAATGAAATCCAGTCCTATCAGGGCCAGGGCCACTCGTGTGGCATCTATTCGACCAGTGACGAGAATATCATGAAGCTGGCGATGAACACCAAGACGAGCCGGATCATGGTCAATCAGCCGCAGGCCGCGTCGAATTCGGGCAACCTGTGGAACGGCATGCGCCAGACCTTCTCGCTGGGCTGCGGTTCATGGGGCGGCAATGCGACCAACAACAACATTACTTGGCAGGATCTGATCAACGTCACCTGGGTCTCGAAGCCGCTGGCCGTGACCAAGACCATCCCGAGCGACGAGGAATTGTTCGGCAAGGACGTGATCGAGGCGCTGGGATGATCGTTTCGCATTCGCGCATCGGCCTTGCCGTTGCGGCTCTTGCTATTGCACTTTCCGGCTGTTCGGATTCTGCGCCTGAAGCCGATGAAGGGGCAGCCGTCGTCGAGCCTCCCGAGCAGTCAAGTGCCGATCCTTCAGCAACCGCGGAACCGGCCGTGCCTGATGCGATCCCGGGCAAGCTGCGCGGTCGCTGGGGAATTGTCGCCAATGATTGCGATACCTCGCGCGGCGATGCCCTCGGCACACTGACAGTCAGCGCAGACTCCCTCCAGTTTTACGAATCGGTAGCCACGCTTGGCAGGATCGACTCAATTTCCGACGCTGGCATAGGCGCGATCTTTGATTTTTCCGGTGAGGGCGAAGAGTGGCAGTCGACCATGCACTTGTCCGTATCGCCTGACGGAAAGACGCTGACTCGCAAGGACAGCGGTCCCGATGCCTTGCCCGAACCCCTGACCTATTTGCGCTGCCCGGAGTGACCTGATGGTGACCGAAGAACTCATTGTCCGCCGGGAAGGCGTTGCCGGATTCCTCACCCTCAACCGGCCCAAGGCGATCCATGCGCTGACCGCGCCGATGGATCACGCCATGACCGAGGCGCTGCTCGCCTGGCGCGACGATCCCGAAGTCAAGGTCGTGATGATCGACCACAGCAAGGGGCGCGGCTTCTGCGCTGGCGGCGATGTCACCGCGCTGCGCCAGTCGGCACTCACCGACAATGGGCTCTCGGGCCGCCGGTTCTTCTACGAGGAATACCAGCTCAATCACCTGCTCTTCACCTATGCCAAACCGATCGTTGCCTTCATGGACGGCATCACCATGGGTGGCGGTGTCGGCATCTCGCAGCCGGCAAAGTACCGCGTCGCGACGGAGAACACCCGCTATGCCATGCCGGAAACCGGCATCGGCTTGTTCCCTGATGTCGGCGGCGGCTGGTATCTGGCCCGCATCGGCAGTCGGATCGGCCAGTTTCTAGCGTTGACCGGTGCACGGCTCGACGGGGCAGAATGCATGTGGACGGGGCTTTGTACGCATTACCTGCCGGCGGAGACCCTTCCCGAGGCCAAGCAACGGATCGCGGCGGGCGAGGACATTGCAGACGTGCTCGATTCGCTCGCGGCAGACGTTCCCCAGCCGCGCATCGCCGGAAACGCCGATCTTATCGCGAAGCACTTCGCTTCCGACCGGTTCGAGGACATTCTTGCTTCACTTGAAGCCAATGGCGGGGAATGGGCCACCAAGGAACTCGCGACGCTGCGCGCCAAGAGCCCGCAGGCCTGCAAGGTCTCGCTACGCCAGCTTGCGAAAGCCGAAAAGCTCGATGATTTTGCCGAGAATATGGCGATGGAATACCGCATTGGCAGCCGCGTTCTGGTGCTGCCCGACTTTGCCGAGGGCGTGCGCGCGGTTCTGGTCGACAAGACGCAGGACCCCAAGTGGATGCCCGATACGCCCGAAGCGGTGTCGGACGAACTTATCGAATCGATTTTCGCGCCGTTGCCGCCGCAAGAAGAATGGAAGCCCCTATGAGTTACGAAACGATTCTTGTTGAACAAAAGGGCGCAGTGACGCTCATCACGTTGAATCGCCCGCAGGCGCTCAATGCGCTGAACTCGCAGGTGCTGGCCGAGCTTACCGAGGCTTTCGCCGCATTCGAGGCCGACGATTCGCAGCGCTGCGCGGTGTTGACCGGATCGGGCGAAAAGGCCTTCGCAGCAGGCGCGGATATCAAGGAGATGGCAGACAAACCGGCGGCGGACTTTTTCCTCGAGGATTTCTTCTCCGGCTGGCAGGCAGACCTTGTGCGTAAGACCCGCAAGCCGTGGATCGCGGCAGTCAATGGATTCGCCTTGGGTGGTGGTTGCGAGCTGGCAATGATGGCGGACATCATCCTTGGCTCGGAAAACGCGCAGTTCGGCCAGCCCGAGATCAAGCTTGGCGTTGCGCCGGGCATGGGCGGATCGCAGCGGCTGACCCGCGCTATCGGCAAGAGCAAGGCGATGGAAATGTGCCTCACTGGCCGCAACATGAAAGCCGACGAGGCCGAGCGGGCAGGGCTGGTCAGCCGGGTGGTGCCCCTGGAGGCATTGCTCGACGAGGCGCTCAAGATGGCCGAGACGATTGCCTCAATGCCGCCGCTCGCTGCAATGATGAACAAGGAAATGGTCAATACGGCTTTCGAGACGACGCTCGAGCAAGGCCTTGTTGCCGAGCGCCGCATGTTCCAGGTCCTGACTGCGACCGAAGACAAGGCCGAAGGTATGGCCGCTTTCGTCGAGAAGCGCTCGGGAAACTGGAAGGGGCGTTAGGCCG
>Ga0181594_10005437_pt1 | contig 11149 bp, 10 predicted proteins | sample 071ome_18_FD_145603 | JGI IMG/M metagenome (GOLD analysis project Ga0181594, IMG submission 145603) | Coastal salt marsh microbial communities from the Groves Creek Marsh, Skidaway Island, Georgia - 071413BT metaG (spades assembly) | ecosystem: Environmental > Aquatic > Marine > Intertidal zone...
TGACCTTGGGGACCCCGACCTATGCGTTGATTGAGGACGACCCGGACCTCGACGGTGTCATCTTCTACGACGTGTGCGAGGACTCGGACGACTGGTTTTGGGAATCCGTCGACCGTTTTGGGTGCACCACCTCGCAACTTGACACGAACGCCGACGGGTCCATCGACGACGATGGAGACGGCGTGTACGACCGCTTCGATGCGTGTGCGGGCACGCCGCAAGGTCAAACGGTGGGTCCGGACGGCTGCCCGTCGGGGGACGGTTGAGATGGACCTTCGCAGCATGATGCTGGTCCTCCACGTTGGCTTCGGCAGCATCGCCCTCCTCACGGCCGCTTTGGCGTTCTTGACCGAAAAGGGTCCACGCTTCCACGCCAAGGTCGGGCGGGTCTACGCGATGGCCATGGTGGGCGTTGGTTCGACGGCGGCCGTGCTTTGGGCGCTTGGCAGTTCCTCGTTTCTGTTGTTCATCGCCTTCTTTTCGACGTACCTGGTCCTCGTTGGGTGGCGCCTTGGTCACAACCGCCGCGGCGTGATCGGCCGCGTCGATGCAGCGCTGCTGGGCATGGGCGTGGTCGGCGCCCTCGGCTTGTTGGCCGTCGCTGTGACGATGGCGTTGCCCGACCAAGGCGATGCGGGCGTGGCGGGGGCCACGGCCGTGGTCCCGCTGGTCTTTGCAGCCATCTGCGCCGCCTTGGCCTTCACGCAACGAAGCGCGATGAAGCAAGGGACAGCTCCTCGAGGGAAAGACCGCATCCGTCAGCACGGCATCTTCATGGGCGCCGGGACCATCGCCACCGTGACGGCCTTTTCCTTGACGGCCGTTGGTGGTGGCGTCGTGATGTGGCTGCTTCCAACCGTCGTCGGGACCCCGCTCATCTTCTGGAACCTTCGCGGCCTTCGCACCGGCCGCGTGGCCGCGCCAGAGCCGGCGGTCGTGGCGTGATGCTCAGCCAAGCCGGGCGCGGAGCCATGCCTCGAGGTCCGCACGCATGTCGTCACGGCGCAGCGCGTGGTCCACCTGTGCCTGCAACCAGGCCAGCGGCCGGCCGGCATCGTACCACTGCATGCCCTCAAGGTCAACGCCAACGAGGCCGTCGCCGTCCATCCAGTGCTGTTGCACGGCGATGCTTTGCAGTTCGCCGTGCGTGTCCACGTCGTAGCGGTTGAGCAGGTCGCGTGCGTCCTCCGTCCACAGGTAGCGCCCGCACAGGGCAAGCGTGGAGGGCGCCGTTCCCGGAGCGGGCTTCTCGACAACGCCAACGATCAGCTCCCCGTCCAGTTCGACGATGCCGAAGGACGCCGTGTCCGCTTCAGCCACCTGCATCAGCGCGGCCACCGGCCGTCCAGTTCGTTCGTAGGCGTCGACCAAGCGCCGTGAGGCCGCGGACGGCCGGACCTGGTCCGTTCCCACGTGCTCGTTCATGAGCAGGTTGTCCCCAAGCAGCACGAGGAAGGGTCCTTTGACGGCGTGCAGGGCGCATCCAATCGCGTCCCCGAGGCCCCGTTGTTGGGCCTGATGGTGGACGAAGACCTCCACGTCCTTTCCGGGGTCGAGGTGACGGACGGCGACCTCCGGTCGAAGCCCAGCATGCTCCCCTCGTCCTTCGACCCACGGGTTGAGGTCCTTTCCGGGCCGCGTGATCAGGTGGATGCGGTGGACGCCCGCCTCGACGGCTTCGTGCATGAGGTGGGTCAGGACCGGCACGTCCACCAGCGGGACCGCCTCCTTGGGGAGCATCGCGCTCGCAGGAAACATCCGTGTCCCAAGGCCACCGGCCACGATGAGCGCGTCCTCGACGGGGGCCACAACGCAAGGAGGGTCGGACACCCTTTCAAGCATGGGCCGACTCAGCACAGCATGGCTTCGGGCTGGGTCGGTTGGGCCGTCACTGGGGTCCTTCTGGTGCTCCAGACCTTCGTCGACATGGTGCCTGATGGCCCATGGGGAAGCGCCGCCATTGGCCGTGGTGGCCTCGGCCTCGTTGGGCTTGGCTGCCTCTACCTCGCATGGTTTCGGCGAACATTTGGCGACGGCTTCCTGCCAACGCTGGACCGCTGGCACCACCCCCGCAGCACGTGGCCAACCGTGGTCGCTGCGGGGTTGGTGGCCTTGCTCCTCGCCCGTGCAAGCGGCCTTGGATGGATGCCAGCAGCGTGGCCCGAACCTGCAGGGCTTGTTCTCAGCCTGATCGGCCTCCTGCTCCTCCTCAACGGCCTGTACGTGGCCGCGGTCGTGCACCTGCTCGACGAGGAAGAATGACCTCAGTCGAGGAACCCGAGGTCGTCGTCCAGCAGGTCGAGCGCATCGTCGAGGTCCGGCGCCGGCACCTCGCTCCTGTCGTGTGCTTCGGGGCGGACCGGCTCGGCCACCAGTGCAGGAGGTCGCGGACCTTCGTCGCTGAGGTAGGCACGCCACGCTGCGCCACGCCCCTCGCGGCGCACGTCGATGGAGGCAAGCAGGTCTTCCACGCCGTGCTCGGTGCGCCGGAGCACTTGTTCGAGGTGCTCGGGTGCGACTTCGTCCATGCGCAACAGCAGTTCGCGCAATCGCGTGCGCACCACCTCGTCGCCGTCCGACCACGCCAAGGCAAGCAAACCATCGGTGTCCTCAGGCCGTTGTTCGACGTAGTCGCGCAGGCCTGCGACAACGTTGCGCCGGACCACCGGGGCCGGGTGATGGAGGGCGCGCTGCATCGTGGCGACCCAACGGTCTTCATCGAGGAAGCGAAGGTCGTGCATCGTGGCGCTCGCCGCCGCTAGAACGCTTTCATCCTCGTCCTCGAGCATGGCGTCGAGCAGCGGGACGGCCTCCCACGTCACGCGACGGAACAAGCGCGTCAAGACGTCGGCGAGGGCGCGTCGAACGGCGACGTCCTCGCGTGCATGCAGCTTGTGCACGACGTCAAGGCCGCCCTCAAGGGAGCGCTCGACGAGCCGCGCCAAGCAAGTGCAGACCCGAGCCGCAACCTCGGCATCGGGGTCGTTCGCTCGCCGCGCCAGCCGGTCAACGAGCGCGAGCGGCTCGACGAGGGGGGGACGCTCCAGCAGCAGTTCACACCATCGGATGAGCAGCAAGCGGCGGTCCACGTCACCGCTTTCCAGCCGGTCGAGCAACCACGAGGCGGCTTCCGTCCCCGCGGTATGCGCCTCGACGTTCGTTGTGCGTGGAACCACGGCATGCGGGTTCCACCCGAGGTGCTGGGGGCCAACGTCAGGTTGGGTGTGCCAGGTGCCGGGACGCTGCGCAAGGGCGATGGATTCGAGCAGGTGGTAGCCCTCGTGGACGGCCTGCCCGTGTGCGTTCTGCGCGAGGCCGTTGAGCAAGGCGACGGCGAGCCACCATCGGTCGGTGTTCGGCGCTTCACGGTCAAGGGCCTGCGAGAGCCACGCCGTCGTGAGCCGGTACACGATCCGTTCAGCAAGGTCGTCAATGCGCCGGTTCAACCAGCGAGCGTGCACCTCGTACGGGTCATCGGAGAGGCTCATGCGTTGTGGGACCACGAGGTCGACGACGTCGTCCAGGTGCCGTTCAAAGGTGCCGCGGTCGGCCTCAAGCAAGGCGAGTCCAGAGGTGGTGACGTCCGCGGGTGCGTTGGGTGGCAGCGGTGGAAAGTCCGGATCGATGAGGGGGGGCGACGGCAGCGGCCACGCCACCGTACCGCGTTCAAGCGCCTCCGTGAGGCGCGTGGCGCAGGCTTCGAAGACCTGCGCCTGAAGCGTCGATTTCGTACGTCCCACGTGCTGTGGCGTCCGTTGGGTCCCTATGAAGGTGGACCTTTGGGTTCGCTTCACTCGTCGGGGCCAATCGCGGTCGTGACGGTGCCGTTCCTCCACACGCCGCGGTACATGAGGGTCACACGGAAGGGAAGCACGACGTCACCGTCGGCGCTGACGGCGATGAGGCCTCCACGCCCTCCGTAGGGTTCCACGAGGTCGAGCACGTGGTCGCACACCGTGCGCAGGTCGGCCCCGTCGGCGCGCATCCCAACCCCCACCTCATGGGCTGCACAAGCGCGCAGGTAGGCTTCGCCGACACCGGTGCACGACACCGCGACGCGCTCGTCGGCCCAGGTTCCTGCGCCGATGACGGGGGTGTCGCCGACGCGCCCTACGGGTTTCCCGGTCATGCCTCCAGTGGAGGTTGCGGCCGCGAGGCGTCCGTGGGCATCGAGGGCCACGGCACCCACCGTACCCGGCCCGTCGATCTCGTCACCGAGGTCGTGGTCCAGGGCCGCGTCGTCCTCGTCGGTGGCGCCCGGACGGAGGCTCGCATCACGCCACTTCCTCCACTGGGCGCGTCGCAGGTCGGTGACCAAGGCCTCCGGGTCGATGAGGCGTTGGCCCTGCTTGGCAGCGAAGGCTTCGGCCCCTTCTCCGCACAGCATGAGCGGCCAGCCGCCCTGCAACAACCCGTGTGCGGTGTCGATGGGGTTTCGGATGCGGCGAACGCCCACCACGGCGCCTGCCGCGCCGTCCTCGCCGCGCATGATCGAGGCGTCCATGCTCACCGCCCCCGTTTCGTCGAGCACCGAGCCGACCCCGGCGTTGAAACCGCCCTCGTCTTCCATCGCCATCACGGCGAGGCGAACGGCCTCGAGGGCGGAGAGGGAGCCGTCGTCAAGACGAGGGCCGAGGTCCGACAACAGCGCTTCCATGCACGCGATGCGGGGCGGGTCCATCGGTGTGGGGCCGCCCCAAGGCCCGTCGCCTCCTGCGCCGCCGTGAACGGCGAGCAGGGCCACGAGGCTCCCTCACTCCACGACGGTGCAGGAGATGATCTGCTGGGGCTCAGCGGGGCGGTCACCTGGCCCTTTGCGGCAGCCTTCGATGGCCTTGACCACGTCCATGCCTTCCGCCACCTCGCCGAACACAGCGTGGTTTCCGTTGAGCCACGGCGTCGCGACGGTGGTGATGAAAAACTGGGAGCCGCCGGTGTTTGGGCCAGCGTTGGCCATCGAGAGGATGCCGGGGCGGTCGTGCTTCATGGCGAGCGCGGAGGCTTCGCAGGGGATCTGCCAACCCGGGCCTCCGGTGCCAGCGCGGCGTGAGTTCGGGTCGCGGGAGTGGGGGCAGCCGCCCTGAAGCATGAACTGCTCAATGACGCGGTGAAAGTGCAGTCCGTCGTAGTACCCGTCGCGCACCAGTTTGACGAAATTGGCCACCGTATCGGGGGCGCTGCCGTCGTAGAGGTTCAGAAGGATGTCACCTGCGCTCGTCTGCATTCGGACCTGCATGCAGCGACCTCGTGTGCGGAGTCCTTGAGCCTTCGCGCGTCAGGCTGCGGCGCGACACAGCCGTTGAAAACCCACGGCGTGAGGCGGAACCCATGACGGACCCCTTGGACCACGACCTCGAGATGATCGACGGCACGACCACCACCCTCCGCACCTTGTCGGCTGGCCGACGCGTGCTCGTGGTGAATGTGGCCAGTGCCTGCGGATTGACCCCACAATACACCGACTTGCAGCGGCTGCACGCCGAGCACGACGACCTTGTCGTCGTGGGCATGCCATGCAACCAGTTCGGCGCGCAGGAGCCAGGGACCCACGAGGAGATCTGCGCCTTTACCGAGGAACGCTTCGGGGTGACCTTCCCTTTGGCCGCGAAGCTTGAGGTGAACGGCCCCGGACGTCACCCGATCTACGAAGCACTTTGCCAGGTGAGCGACGCGAGCGGCCATGCGGGCGACGTGCGTTGGAACTTCGAAAAATTCCTCATCGAAACCGACGGGCAGGTGCGCCGGTTCGCCCCGCAAACGTCGCCGTCGGACGTGCTTTGAGGTTCAGGCTGCGAACCGGCGACGCAAGACCAGCAACCCCCCAACCACCACGGCAGGGAACGCGAGTGTTGAGGCGGCTGCAGCCCGGATGCTGCTCGCCCACGCCGCTGGGTCGTCCCACACGGTGACCTCCCCGGCGTAGTCCCCCTCGTAGGGTCCGAAACCCCCGCCTCCGGCAAGGTACATCTCGATGCTCATGATGTTGAACACTGCGGGGCCGGCGACGACGAACACGACGGTCGCGATGAGCACCAGCGTTCGCCACGGTTTCAGGGCCTTCTTCAGCACCACGTCGACGGCCATTGGGAGCACCACAAGCACCGCGGCCGCAACGAGCAGCCACGACTGAGGGTTGCCGCTTTGGGAGAATCCCAACTGCGGCCCCATGTAGTGGTACGTCGTGAACCCAAGGTAGGTGGCGAGCATCAACAGCAGGTCTGCGGTCAATAGCCCGAGGAGGGCCCATCGCACGGCCTTCACCGTCACCTTTCGAAGGAGCCATGGCAGCACGGCACAGACCACAAGCGCCCCCCACAGCACTGCATCTGGATGTTCGAGGCCGGCCATGCTTGCCGCTGGACCTTCCACGGCAAGGTTGTGTCGCCCTCACTCCTCTTCGGAGGTGTATCCCTTGGATTCCGGCATCCAGCGGAACACGACGAAGGCCGCCGCCAATGAAATGAGGGCGGAGACGCCCGTGGCGGTGGTCATGCCCGTCATGAAGGCCTCCCGGCCCACATCGATGAGCAGGTTCCCCGCAGGGTTGCCTTGGGCGAGCAGTTCCCCCCCGAGGCGCATGGCCGCAGGGAAGGAGGAGGCGGGGTCCACAGGGAAGGCGACCCCGTTCAAGGCCTCAGGGAGCACGAAGGCGTCTTGGTAGAAGGTGTTCAGCACCGAGCCGCCGATGGCGATGCCGAGTGCGCCGCCGATCTCACGGCTGGAATCGTTCGTGGCGCTGCCGACCCCCGCCTTGTCGTCCGGTACCGATTCCATGACCAAGCCTGTGGAGGGGGCCATGGTCAGGCCCATGCCAAGGCCGAGCACGAAGAACACGAGGCCCAGCACCCAGTATGCGGTCCCGACCTCCGCAGTCGTGGCGAAGAGCACCATGCCCAACGTGACGAGGAGGAGGCCGCTGCCCACCACTTTCCTCCGCCCGAAGCGGGCGACGAGGCGGTCGCTGTTGGCGGCGGCGGGCATGAGGCCGAGGGGGAGGGGGAGGAACCGAACAGCGGCCGCCAAGGCTTCATGGCCACGGACCAACTGGAAATGGAGCATCTGCGTGAACATGAAGGAGAACATCACGTAGAAGGCGAGGCTGATGGCGAGCAACCCGGTCGCAAATCCGGGTTCACGGAAGAAGGACATTGGCAGCATCGGGTGCTCGCTGCGCCGCTCCCACAGGACAAACCCAACGAGCAACAGCACGGCGCCAACCGCCCAGAGCAAGGTCTCGCTCGAGGTCCATCCGTGGTTTGGTGCCTCGATGATGGTGTACAGCAGGGCACCGAGCGCGGCGACGGACAGCAGCCCGCCGACCGGGTCGAGGGGCGTGTGGTGTTCGTCCTTCGATTCCGGCACCACAATGGCGCACAAGAGCACGCACAGGAGCGCGAAGGGGACGTTGATCAGGAACACGGCGTGCCACGTGAAGGTCTGGACCGCCCAGCCGCCCACGAAGAGGCCAATCGGCGCGCCGATGCCGGCCATGGCCGCCCAGATGCCGATGGCTTTGGGTCGCTCCTCCCGTGGGAACACCGTGACCACGATTGAGAGCGTTGCCGGCATGACCATCGCCGCGCCAAGGCCCATGACCGCACGCGCGGCGATGACTTCGGCGCTGGTCTCGGCGCTGAACGCCGTCCATGCCGCAGCCCCGCCAACCACAACCAACCCGAGTTGGAGGGCGGACCGTCGCCCGAAGCGGTCCCCGAGGGCGCCCATCATCAGCAGGGTGCCGCCAAAGACGAGGGCATAGGCATCGAGGATCCACTGAAGTTCGGTGTTGTCGGCCTGCAGGTCCTTCGAGAGTTCGGGCAGGGCGACGTTGAGCGTGACGTTGTTCAGCATCACCACAACGAGGCTGATGCTCATGATGGAGAGGATGAGCCAGCGTCGCGGGTGGCCCTTGGTGGCGTCCATGGACCGGCGCGCGGCCTACCCGTTTTGAAGCCCGGGGAGAGGCGTGTGGGGTCGGACGTGCTATACGCCGCATCAACGCGCACCTAGGCGCTGTTCGGTGAGCCACGTGCGCCCCGCGTCCATGCCCATGAGGTGGTCCCGCACGACGTCGACGTCCGTGCCTCCCGTGCGTGAACACGCAGGAGCACGCCGAGGAAGGATCTGCTCAATGCTGATGCCGGCGGGAGGAGCGTCGATGAGGTCGAGCATGGCGTTGTACACGTCTCCGCGGTTCCTGAGGGCCTCGGCCAACGCAGGTTGGTTCCGGTCAAACCACGGAGCGGCGAGCCGACCTGAGCGCCCGCTGTTGCGGTAGCCTGCTTGCCGCGTTCGAACGATGAGCAGGTTGGTGGCGCCGAGGTCGATGACCTCCTGCACAGGCACGGGCATGGCGATGCCTCCGTCCAACCAGCGCCGCCCCCTCAGGTGACGTGGTTCCCGCACGGCGATGGGCAGCGCCGAGGTTGCGATCAGCGCGTCGACCATCTCCCTTGGCTCAGGCGCGATGAGGCTCCCTTCGCCGGTGTCGACGTCGGTGAGCGTGACATAGAAGCGGCTTGGGCTTGCGCACAGCGCCGACACGTCGAGCGGTTCGAGGGCTTCCGCCGCATCGTACAGCAGGTCGAGGTCCACGAGGTCGCCCCCGCGGAGGAAGTCACCGATCCGGCCGAAGGCCGCTCGGCACGTGGGGTCGCGCAGCACCCGGGCGGACCGGCCATGCTGGCCAGCGAGGAAGGCAGCACCGAGCAGGGCCCCCGCCGAGGTTCCCGCCACGATGTCGAAGGGCTCCACATCGTTCGCCAAGGCATCCAGCACACCCGCGGCAAAGGCGGACCGGACCCCTCCTCCTTCGATGAGCAGTGCTCGCATCGTAGGTAGGTCGCTCCGGTCCTGCATGAACCCCTGCGACCGATGCTCCCCCGACAGGTCACGTCCGGCCAGGGTTGCTACGGGGAAACGGTCTTCACCTCATGGGGCGCAGCGGTGGCATGGGTGCTGCTCCTGTTCCTGCAGGAACCACGACCTCGACCATGAGCGACGAGGAACGCTCCCGTGCCCAACGTGGCTACATGATGTACGACTGGGCCAAGTCTGGCTTCGAGACCTCGGTTGTTGTGGCCGTGCTTCCGGCTTGGTTTGCGTACCTCTTCATCGCAGCCAACGGGCAGGAGATCACCGTCGCTGGGATGACGCAAACGGCCGACGGCATCTTTGCCCTTGTCACCGCATCGGCCGCCCTGCTGGTGGCCATTGTCTCACCTGGCCTTGGGGTCATCGCCGACCGCATCCCGATCAAGCAACTCATGCTGCGCTGGGCGACCATCGTTGCGTCCGGTGCCACGGTGCTGCTCGGCGCTGCCCTGTTCCTTCCCATCGAAGCGCGTTGGGTGTGGTTGGCCATCATGTACCTCATCGCGAACATCGGCACCAACGTTGGCAACGTGTACTACAACGTCCTGCTGCCGCACATCTGCAAGGACGAAGAGGAACTCGATCGGATCTCAACAGGCGCCTACATGTACGGCTACGTCGGGGGCGGGCTTCTGTTGGCCATCCACCTTGGCCTCGTGGTCGGCACGGGCTACGCCGATTGGGCCACCGCATTTGCGCTGTCCACGACCGGACTGTGGTTCATCGGCTTCGCCACCTACACCTTCCGCCGCGTGCCCGAACCTCCCATTGCCATTGAACTCGAAGGCGAGTTGACGCTTGGTTCGGCGACCAAATTGGCGATCTCTGAAGTCAAGGGCACCATTGGGGAATTCTTTGGCACCTACCGCATCCTCGGCCTGTACCTGCTGGCGTACCTGCTCTTCATTGACGGCATCAACGCCGTGACCGGCCTCGCAGGCGCGTACGGTGCGGGCGTGCTTGGCGTGCCTTTGGTCGCCAACATGGCCGTCATCCTGCTTGTGCAATTCGTGGCCTTCCCCTCGGCGGCTTTCTTCATCAAGGTCGCGTCGTGGACGTCCACGAAAACCACCGTGATGATCACCTGCAGCCTCTGGGTCTTCGTCGTCCTCATGGCCATCGCCTTCGCGCCCCTGCCGCTCGACGCGCACGAGGACCACGATTTCATGGCGAACGACAACGGCGACGGCACCTGGACCATCGTGAACGCCACTGACCTTGAGATCGGCCCGGCCGGTTCGGACCAAGCCTTCCGCGAAGCGACCGAGGGGCTCCTCCCCTACGAGGAGTACAACCCGACGAAGGACGTGATGGAATTCAACGGGACCGGTCGCGTGGTGTCCGAGGCCCAGGTCGGGGCGTTGCTCGACGTGCTCAGCACGTCCCGTTTCTCGATGTCTGTGCAGAACGGCTCGCACGACGGCTTCCATGCCGGCGATGATCACCCGACCAGCCTCGGTGATGGACCCATTGACGTGATCCCCGTGACGGCGAGGAAGCTCATCTGGGAACCCCTCAACATGGGGATTTCCGTCCAGTGGATGTTCATCGGCATCGGTGCCGGTTTCCTCCTTGGTGGCTCGCAAGGGATGGCCCGCTCCCTGTTCTGCCAGATGGTGCCCGAGTCCCGCAGCGCCGAATTCTTCGGCTTCATTGGCTTCTTTGGCCGTGCAGCCTCCTTCATCGGCCCGGCGTTGTACTTCGGCGTGAGCGGACTTGCGGACGCCCGGACGGCAATCCTCTCCATCCTCATGCTCATTGTGGTTGGGGTCATCTTGACGTGGTTCGTCGACGTCGAAACAGCGTCGGAGATCGCCAAGGCCGAGGACGCGAAGTACGCCGCTCAGGCAGGCGAATCCGAGTGATCGAGGAGGGAACGCACACCCTCGAGGTGCATCGTCCACGACCTGACCGTCCACGGAGGCTTCGGCCTCGGTCCGGCATGTTCGAGCTGGATGCCATGGAACGCTGAATCGACGCGTTCCATGTGCAGGAGGTCCCACGCTTCAGGTGACATGGCCAAGGGGCATGCGGTGGGCACCGTCTGCTGAGCCTCGTCGCACTGTGCTGCTGACCACTCGACCTCTGGTGCAAGAGGCGCCAGCATCTGCCTCCACGTGAGTGGCTTCAGGGGCAGCGGGTGGTGGACGGAGAAGACCGATGCGTCGACCACCCTTCCCTCGTCCGGGAGAAGGTCCAACCAACTGAGGCGTCCGAACGGTTGCAACACCTCCCAGCACGGGCAGGGTAGGCTGATAGGCACCTCGCGTCCATG
>Ga0181594_10005439_pt1 | contig 11148 bp, 14 predicted proteins | sample 071ome_18_FD_145603 | JGI IMG/M metagenome (GOLD analysis project Ga0181594, IMG submission 145603) | Coastal salt marsh microbial communities from the Groves Creek Marsh, Skidaway Island, Georgia - 071413BT metaG (spades assembly) | ecosystem: Environmental > Aquatic > Marine > Intertidal zone...
GGTGGCGTGCGCCAGGACATGGGGCCGGGTTGCGCCTGGGGGCCCAATGGGATTGAGGTACGCGGCCCCGGCCTATGGCTGTTCTTCAGTGCCCGCAAATCGCGCTAACGCTCTGAAACAAAAGGGTTCTTCCCGGTTCCCACGGGCCCTCCCGGTTTCGTGATAAACTGCCCCCTCAAGAAGCGCGCCCAAGCGCGCCGGTGAATGGGGGAGTGACATGGCCAATCAACGCCGCATCGTGCCGGACGTCGTGTCCGACCAGACCCTGGTCGTGCTGACCGGCAACGATCACGTCCGCGACGCCGCGCGCTTGATGAAGCACCGCCGGGTCGGCTCCGTACTGGTCATGGACGGCGATGCCCTGGAAGGCATCTTTACCGAACGCGATATGGTCTACCGCGTCGTCGCCGAAGGCCTCGACCCCGATCTAACGCCCTTGTCGCAAGTCATGACCGCCAATCCCGATACCGTCGATGCCAAGGCGACCGCGCTCGACGCGCTGCGCGCCATGAACGAACGTGGCTATCGGCATTTGCCGGTGATGGACGAGGGCCGCGTCATCGGCGTCGTCTCGACCCGCGATTTCTACGGCGAGGAAAAAGCCGAAGAAGAAAGCCGTGCCGGCAGCGCCGGCCGGGTGACCCAGCTGCGCAACTAACCCTGCGCAACCCAAAAGGAAAGGCCGGGAACGTGCCCGGCCTTTTTTCGTGGGTCACGGCGCCGGTCTATTTCCAGGCCGCGTAGAAGAACCATTCGCCTTTGTCGGGCACGTGCATCGAGCCGTCCGGTTGCGGCACGACGAACGGTGCGAAGACCTGTTCGATCTTGTCCTTGGCGAACCCACCTTTGATGCCGACGTCCTCGAGGTCCATGTCGTGCATCGGCCCCCAGAAGGGTTCGTTGTTGTTGTGGGTGTCCCAATCCATCTCGAATTGCCGCCACGCGCTGTCCATCATCGCGAACGGCGGTTGCTCGACATGCAGCATCAGCCCGCCGGGGCGTAGGACGCGGTGCGCCTCTTCGACGATCTGGTAGACTGCTTTGTGCGAAGTCTCGTGCAGGAACATCGACGAGACCACGAGGTCGAACGAATTGTCCGGGAACTTGGTGTCTTCGGCGCGTCCTTGCCAGAAATGGACCGACCGGCCCAACGACTCGGCACGCGCATGGCCGTAACGCAAGAGCGGGGCGGCATAATCGAGACCGTGAATCTCCGCCTCGGGCCAGGCGTCGGAATACGCCAAAGTCGAATGGCCGACCGTGCAGCCGACGTCGAGCACGCTGCGCGGGTTGAAGTTAGGGTAGGTGTAGTCGAGCCAATGCACGACCGACCAGCCCGGCCCATCGTTGTACGGGCCCATCTTGCCGCCGGTCCCCATGTAAAGGCCGCCGAGGTCGTAGAGCGCGCCCGGGAAAACGTCGTGGTCTTGTTCTTCGCCGTGATAGCTGCCCGGCATCCAATGCATGTCCATCGCGCTTTGGTAGCGCGGCACCGGTACCTCATCGTCGAGATGCAGCGTCCCGTGCATGGGATTGGCGACATGCGCCTTTTCGATCAGCGTGTCGATCTGGCGCTCGATAATCGGCATTTTATGCTGGCTGCCCATCTCTTGCTGATGGCGCCGCATGCAGGCCCACCATTGATACGCCGGATCTTGCAACATGGCGCGGCGCACCTCGTGGCGATCTTTCGGCTTGCGCCCTTCGGCGCGTTTGAACGCAGGTTCGACGCGACCGTCGAAGACCGCCTTGTTCTGGCTCTGCACGTTTTCCCGCAAATGACGCGCGAACGCCATTTGGTAGTTCAGCAGCGCCTCTTCGTCGGCCCGCAGATCGGCCATGACGTCATGGCGGCCCAGGCCGCTGATGGAGGTCTGCGGAGCATTGATATCGGTCGAAGCCATGGGACGGTCCTTTCGCGAGCGCGTGGCGTAGCGGGTCAGTCTAGCAGAGAGCCCCCCTGGGGTCGAAATCGGCCCACAGGCAGGCGCTAGGCGGATCCCGAACCCGGTGCGCGTTTCGTCCGGCTTCCGCCGTGTGCTAAAGGACGCCATCGCAAAAGAACGCCGAGAACGACCATGGCTGATTTGAAGATTGGAATTGCCGGCTGCGCCGGTCGCATGGGCCAAGCGCTGATCCGCCAGGTCGACGCCACGCCGGGCTGCATCGTCGCGGGCTGCAGCGAGGCCACCGGCGGTGCCGCGGTCGGGCAGGACATCGGTGCCGTTGCCGGCCTGCCGGCGATCGGCGTGAACGTGGTCGATAGCGCCGAGGCGCTGTTCGCGTCGTGCGACGCGGTGTTGGACTTCACAATCCCGGCCGCCACCGTCGCCCATGCCCGGGCCGCGGCCGCCGCCAAATCGATCTTGATCGCCGGCACCACCGGGCTCACGCCGGACGACGAAGCCGTCCTACACCAGGCCGCCAAGGACACGACCATCGTCTATGCCGCCAACATGAGCGTCGGCGTCAACGTCCTCGCCCAAGTCGTCAAGCAGGTCGCCGCCATGCTGGGGGGCGATGCCTTCGATATCGAGGTCGTCGAAATGCATCACCGCAAAAAGGTCGATGCCCCGTCGGGCACGGCGTTGTTGCTGGGCCGCGCCGCCGCCGAAGGCCGCGGCGTCGATCTCGATGCGGTGGCCGAACGGGGACGCGACGGCATCACGGGTGCGCGCGCCGAAGGCGCCATCGGATTCGCCTCGTTGCGCGGCGGCAGCGTGCCGGGCGATCACACCGTGATGTTCGCGTCCGACAGCGAGCGCCTGGAATTCACCCACAAGGCGCAAGATCGCTCTTTGTTCGCCGCGGGTGCGGTGCGCGCCGCATTGTGGGCCAAGGACCAACCGGCCGGGCTCTACGATATGAAAGACGTGCTGGGGCTCGCCGACTAGGCCGCGCCCACGAAAAACCCCGGCCACCCTTTCGGGTGCCGGGGCAAAACCAACGGGGGCGCAAGCCCCCGTATTTTTTCGCTTAGTCCAAAACCCGTAGGTTGGCGGCAGACGTTTTGCCGTCACGGCCGGATTCCAGGTCGTATTCAAGGCGCTGTCCTTCGGCGACGTGCGCGATTCCGGCGCGCTCGAGAGCCGAAATGTGCAGGAAACTATCCTTGCCACCGTCTTCCGGTGCGATAAATCCATAACCCTTGGTCGCGTTGAACCACTTAACGGTTCCAATCATGTGTCTTTCCAATTCTTTCGTAAGTTCATAGAACGCCGGGCTCCCGCCCGCCGGGTCTCAGGTCAACGATTTCCGTGGGGTATGACGTTAAGTCGGCGTGACAGATCGAGATACGCCGGGTCGTCGCAGTCTGATGGGGTGACATATGGGCCCCCCGCCGCAACGTTGCAAGCGGAATCGTGTATTATCGCCCCGAGGGTGCGGGAAACACGTGCCTTTTTGTCCTGTTCGTGCGCATATGGCGCGCATGCCGCCGACCATCGTGGGATCGTCGCGGCCACATCTTCAAACCAAAGGCATCGCGAGTGACGGAAGCGCAAGCCGCCAAACATGGCGAAAAATGGACCTGCGAAGACTGCGGGACCAAATATTACGACCTCAAGAACAAAGGCCCCGGCGGCGGCAGCATTTGCCCCGAATGCGGCAAAGAGAACATGAAGGTCGTGGTGTTACCGCCCGGCACCCCGCGCAAACCCAAATCGCGCAGCAGCTTCACCCGGGGCGGCCGGCCGGACCCGGTCAAAGCCAAGCCCGAAGAAGAGAACCCCGACGACGCGCCGGACGACGACGATGAGGACGACGACGGCTTGCCGACCCTCAGCGACGACGACGACGACGATGCGGATACGGTCGGCCTGCCCGGCGACGACGCCAACAAAACCGAACCGACCTCTTAAGACCTAGGGCGCGGCCGCCGCGCGACCGGTGTCGGGCGCCGCAGACGCTTGAGCGGCTTCCCATCCCAGCATGGCGCGTTTGCGCCCGCTGCCCCAGCGGTAGTGGTTGACGACCCCGGTCTTGCGAATCACGCGGTGGCACGGCACCAGCCAAGAAATCGCGTTATGCGCCACGGCGTTGCCGACCGCCCGGCCATGCCGCGGCAGATCGAGATGCGTCCCGATCGCCGCGTAGGTCGTGGTGTGCCCTGGCGGGATCGCCAACAAAGCCTCCCACACCCTGATCTGAAAGTTGGTGCCTTTGAGCACCAAAGTGAGCGGCTTGTCGTCGGTGCGCGGGGCGAAAATCCGCCGCACGACATCGGCCACCGCGTCATCGTCGCGCGCAAAGGTAGCCAGCGACCAATTGCGCGCGAGATCGTCGTGTGCGGCTTGCCGTGCCGCAGCGCCGTCCCCCATCACGAACCCCAATCCGCAGACCCCGCGGTCGGTCAGATAGAGCAAGCATTCGCCGAACGGCGAGGGCGCGTAGCCAAAACGAATACGCAGCTGCGCGCCCTGCGCCTTGTAGTCCCCGGGGGTCATCGCCTCGCACGCGACGAAGAGATCGTGCAACCGCGAAGGCCCCGACAGACCGGCCTCGAATGCCGCGTCCAAGACGCTCGCGGACTCCGCAAGCAGCGTCTTGGCGTGATCGACGGTGATATATTGCTGAAACCGTTTCGGGCTGAGCCCGGCCCAGCGTTTGAACAGCCGTTGAAAATGAAACGGGCTAAGGCCGATCTCCTCGGCGATCGCCTCCAGCGACAGAGCCTCGTCGCGCGGTTCGGCCAGCCGCGCGATCGCCGTTTCGATCCGGGCGTAGTCGCGGTGCGTGAGAAAGTCGGTCATCCCCCGAAGTGTGGGCTGTGCACGGCCACGACACCACCCGGTTCTTGCGGTCGGTACCCCTTTGCACGAGCCTTGCCGCCAGCCGGTCGGCACGCAAAGGTACGTCCGTCATTTCCCAGGGGAGCGTCCTATGTTGTCGTGGTTTTTGCTTTTCATGGTGGCCGTCGGCGGCTTCCTGACGCCGGTCCAGGCCTCGGTCAACGCCATGCTGGGACGCTCGCTCGGACACCCGGTGTCGGCGGCGGTGGTCTCGACGATGGTGTCGTTTTCGCTGTTGGCGATCACCGCGCTCGTCATTCGCGTGCCTTGGCCCGGCGCCGCCGGGCTTTCCGCACCCTGGTGGGTCTATGTCAGCGGTGGCACGATCGGCGCGATCTTCGTCTTCTTCCTTTTGTTTTCCGCCCCCATCATCGGCGCGACCGCGATGATCGGCGCGGTGATCGCAGGTCAGCTCATCGGCTCGGTCGCGCTCGATCATTTCGGCGCGCTGGGCTTGCCGCAACAAGCCGTCTCGCCGGGCCGCGCGCTCGGGATCGCTTTCTTGATCGCGGGCGTGTTCCTGATTCGGAAGTTCTAGCGCCTAAGCGCTGCCTTTCAGCGGCGCCAAGGCGCCGCGCAGTTCTTTGGCCAACGCCACGCGTTCTTCGTGCAATAGGAAATCGCCCAACGCGACATGACGACCGTGACTCGAGAGAACCAGCTGGCTGTCGCGGCCTGCGGCCTCGTCGATCGTTACCCGCACCCAGAAGGGTTGGAACGTCCAACTGCGCACCCGACCTCGCGGGCTGACCCTGCGCACCACAAGCGCGTCTTCCGTCAACGCGATGGTCTCGACCATGCGCGCCGCGCGATAGCTCAGCTTGAATGCGCCGTAGATCAGCAACACGTCGAGCCCGAAGAACCCGAGCACCGGCCAGGCCCCGGCCAAAAAGAACAAAAGCCCCGCGCCGAAGCTCACCGCCGACACGCACGCTATCAAGATCCAAAACCCGGTTGGGCTCAGCGACCGGTGGGGATAGAGCACCGCATCGAACAGCGTTGGTTCGGGTGGCGGGTCGGCGGGTACAGACGTGCGATCGTCACTCATGGCCCAAAGTCTAGCGAGGCGCCAAGACCGGAGTCACATCAATTCAGCGCGTCACGCGCGGTCTTTTGTCGCGGGCGGCACCGGCGCCGCCGACGCTTGCTGGCGCTGCGCGCTGCGCATTTTGTTGAGGTTCAGCATCGCCTTCCACGCCTGCGGATCGTTCGCGGCCTTGGTCGCCAGCAACGTCTCGATCGACGGCGGCGGCGGCGCGGCTTGTTTCGCAGGCGGCTGTTTCTTGCGAGGGGCCATGCCGGGTTGTGTAGCACAAAAGGCGCCGCCCGCTCGATACGCATGGTTTGCCGTCGCGGCTGCGGTCGCTAGTCTTTGCGTCATGAAAAAAGCCGACATCGACGAAGTGTTCCGCCGCCTCGCCAAGAACAACCCGGCGCCGCAAACCGAACTGACCTACGACAATCCCTTCACCTTGCTGGTCGCGGTCGTGCTGTCGGCACAGGTCACCGACGTGGGCGTCAACAAGGCCACCCCGGCGTTGTTCAAGGCGGCCAACACGCCCGAAAAGATGGCCCGACTGGGCGAAGCCAAAATCCGAAACTTCATCAAGACGATCGGGCTGTTCAACGCCAAGGCCAAGAACGTCGCGGCCCTCAGCCAGCTTCTGATCGAGCGTCACGGCGGCCAGGTGCCGGAGGACCGCGACGCCCTCGAAGCCTTGCCCGGCGTCGGACGCAAAACCGCCAACGTGGTGATGAACGAGGCCTTCGGCCACCCGACCATCGCGGTCGACACCCACATCTTTCGGGTCAGCAACCGCACCGGCCTTGCGCCCGGCAAGACCCCGCTGGCGGTCGAGGCCGCGCTCGAAAAGGTCGTGCCCGAAACCTGGAAGCTGCACGCCCATCACTGGCTGTTGTTGCACGGCCGTTACATCTGCAAGGCGCGGGTACCCGACTGCCCGGCGTGTCAGATCGCCGAATTTTGCGCTTTCAAAGGCAAGACCACGGCCGAGGGCGGCACCGCGAAACCGCGTGGGAGGAATTCGACGGGCGCCAAGAAAAAGACCGCGGCCAGGACCGTCAAAAAGAAACCACCCGCAAAGAAAAAGAAAGCGGCGAAAAAGCCCGGGCCGCCGAAACGATCGCGCTAGTTCGCGGCCCCGGCGCTGGCCGATCCGGCGGCGAGGTGCGAGAGACATTCCGCGCGCGAGACGCGCGCGCCTTTGTTCTGCGTCTCGACGTAGCTGACTTGATAGTCCTCGGGGCCGTCTTCCTCGTAAAGATAGATATGCGCGACGCACGCGTCGCTCTTGTACAGCCACACCTCGCCGGGCGGTTCGGTATGCAAGATATCGGGCGTGCCCATCAGGTCGGCCAAGGCGCTGCGCCCAAGACCGACGAGCCGCAGCGGGTCGACCTGGGGCTTGGTCGGCGGCGGTTCGGGCGCCGTCGGTTTGGCGACCGGTGTCGATGCCGAAGGCGGTGTCGTGCGCGCCACGCGGCGGGGCGGCGGTTCGGTCGGTCGCGGCGCGAGTGGCGTCAGCTTCACCTCGCCCGGCGGTGTCGCCAACGGCGGAGATCGGCGCTGTTGCTCGTTGGCTTCGCGCACGACGACGCTCGAGGGCGGGGGCGCCGCGTCGTCCCGCAAGACGCCGGCGACCCGCGCACGTTCGTCGACCGGCGCCCCGCAAGCCGCCAAGGCCCCCAGGCAGCCCGCCAAGATCCATACGCGTCGCGAAGGGAGGCAGCGCACGTTATGCGGCACGGAGCCCCTTAAAGATGTGGATCATCGCAACCGGCGCAATGATGGGCGCGAAAAAGTTCGCAATCGGAATGGTGAATAAGACGGCGACGACTGCACCGGCGAAAAAAATGCGCCCGCGCTCCCGTCGTCGCAGCGCTTTTGTCGCCTTGATGTCGGTATAGCGATGCGCCACGGCCTCGAAATATTCGCGCCCCATGAGGTAGCCGTTCAGCGCGAAGTAGACCAAGAACCCGATCCCGAAGACCAGCGCCAGGAAAACGTACGGCACCAGCATCACGAGGTTCAGCACGATCATCACCGCGAGAAACCGCAGCCCGACATAGATCTCCTGACCGATGGGAAGGTCCTGCCCCGGCACATCGTGGGGGTAGTGCTCTTTCTCCACCGCTTCGAGAATCTCGCCCATGAAGAATGTGGTGATCACCATGGTCGCGACCGCCGGCGAGAACAGCCACAGCGCCAGCACGAAAATAACCGACCCGGCGGCGCCCGAAATCCAACCCGAGAACCACAGATCGTAGGTGACCCAGAGGTATTCGACGGCCGCCCCAGCGATGAAGCCGACCAGCACGATCACGATAAGCGTGACGAGAAAGCTCTTCACGAAAACCTTGCGGAACGAGGGCTCCGGTAGCTGCGCGATGGCTCTGGCAAAGGCGCTGATCATAGCGGTCTCTCGGTTGTCCCGTGCGGCCTTGGGCCGACGCGCCTGTGTTGCCCAGGCGCGTCGGCTATCTATACTGCGGCCACCGCCGCGATGCCAGCGGCAGAGCGGAGTCGCGCGCCGATCCAAAGGAGAGTCCCCTGTCAGCCGATTTGCTTGATGCCGTTTGTATCGGCAACGCCATTGTCGACGTTATCAGCACCGCCGAACCGGAGTTTTTGACCCGTCACGAATTGGTGCCGGGCTCGATGAACCTGATCGACGAGACCCAGGCCGAGGCGCTCTATAGCCAAATGGGCCCGGGGCGGGAGATTTCCGGCGGCTCGGCCGGAAATACGGCCGCCGGCATTGCGTCCCTCGGCGGCGCTTGCGGGTTTATCGGTAAAGTGCACAACGACGAACTCGGCAACGTTTACACCCATGACATGCGCGCCGCCGGTGTGGAGTTCACGACGGCCCATCTCGTCGCCGGCCCGGCCACGGCGCGCTCGCTGATCCTTGTTACGCCCGACGCCGAGCGCACCATGAACACCTTCCTCGGCGCTTGCGTCGAACTGGGCCCGGACGACATCGACGAAGACCAAATCGCGCGCGCCCAAGTGACCTACATGGAAGGCTATTTGTGGGATCCGCCGCTTGCCAAAGACGCCTTTCGCCGGGCGATCCAAATTGCCCACGGCGCCGGCCGCAAAACCGCGTTGACGTTATCGGATTCGTTTTGCGTCGACCGCTATCGGCAAGAGTTCCTGCAGTTGCTCGAAGGCGACATCGACATTTTGTTCGCCAACGAAGACGAGTTGAAGTCGCTTTACCAGGTTGAGGACTTCGACGACGCGCTCCAGCGCGTGCAAGGCCATTGCGAAATCGCCGCTCTGACGCGCAGCGAGAAGGGCTCGGTCGTCGTGCGGGGCAACGAAGTCCACGTCATCGATGCGGCGCCGGTCGAACGCGTCGTCGACACCACCGGCGCGGGCGATCTTTACGCCGCGGGCTTCCTCTACGGCCTAGCCCGCGACTTCGACCTCAAGACCTGCGGGACGATCGCGGGCCTTGCCGCGGCCGAGATCATTTCTCACTACGGCGCCCGGCCCGAAACGCAACTCAAAAAGCTCGTTGATGAGCGCATCGCGATCTAACACGCCCGCCATCTGGTCGGGAGCTCGCTGATGGCCCGCGCGCGAATGACAGCGGGGATCATCCTCTACATCTACGTCGCAACGCATCTGATCAATCATGCACTCGGCATCGCCTCGCTCGAGACGATGGAAATCGGTCGGGACGTATTTTTAGCCGTGTGGCGCAACGTCCTCGGCACGACGATCCTTTATGGCGCCGTCCTGGTGCACGTCGTGTTGGTGTTGTGGTCGCTGTACCAACGGCGCACGTTGCGCATGTCCGTGCGCGAAGCGTTGCAGATCATCTTCGGCCTGCTGCTCCCCGTCGTGCTGCTCGAGCACATCGTCGGCACGCGGGTCATGCACCTTATCGCCGACACCAACGACACCTACGGCTACGTCCTTTCGACGTTGTGGGTCTCGAACCCCGAGAAGGGCTGGATTCAAGCCATCGCGCTGATGTTGGCGTGGGCCCATGGCACCATGGGGCTGTACTTCTGGCTCCGCCTCAAGCCGTGGTTCGCGGCTTGGGCGCCCTGGCTGTTCACTTTCGTCCTGCTGTTGCCGGTCCTGGCGTTAGTCGGGTTCGTCGACGGCGGGCGAGAGTTCACGCGTCTGCTCGAAGACGAAGCGTTCGTCGACAAGCTGATCGAAACCACCAATCCGCCCGACGAAGCGGCGATCGCGCAGGCATTGACGGTCTTCGACTGGGGCCGGATCACATATCTCTCGTTGTTGGCTTTAGTGATCGTAGGCCGCATCGGCCGTTGGATCGTACAGTCGCGCGCGCACATGATCACCATTACCTACGCCGATGGCCGCAAGGTGGCGATGGAGCCGGGCTCCAGCGTGCTCGATGCCAGCCGGCGGTTGGGCGTTCCGCATGCCTCGGTCTGCGGTGGGCGGGGCCGATGTTCCACCTGTCGCATACACGTCAGCGTCGGCCGCGAAAACCTGCCCGAACCCTCGGCGGAGGAGCTGCGCGTGTTGCAACGCGTTGGCGCCTCGGACGCGACGCGGCTCGCCTGCCAACTACAACCCACCCACGATGTCTCCGTGACGCCGTTGTTGTCGCCCGATGCGACGGCCAAAGACGGCCACCGCCGGTCGGCGATCAGCCAGGGCGCCGAACGCGAAGTCGCGATCCTATTTGCCGACATTCGCGCCTTCACCGCCTTTTCGGAAAAGAAGCTGCCCTACGATGTGGTCTTCGTCCTCAACCAATATTTTCGCACCATGGGCGAGGCCGTCGAACGCGCCGGCGGCCAGCTCGACAAGTTCATCGGCGACGGCGTCATGGCGCTTTTCGGGATCGAAACCGATACCGAGGCGGGCTGCCGCGCCGCGCTCGAAGCCGCCCGGCGCATGGCCCTCGGCCTTAAAGAACTCAACGAAAACCTCAAGAACGATTTGCCCGAGCCGCTGCGAATCGGCATCGGCATTCACGTCGGTAGCGTTATCGTCGGCGACATGGGCTATGCCGGCGCCCGCTCGGTGACCGCGATCGGCGATCCGGTCAACACCGCAAGCCGCCTGGAAGCGATGAACAAAGACTTCGCCTCCCAGTTGATCGTCAGCAAGAAAGTGGCGCGGCGGGCGGACCTCGACCTGTCGAGCGAACGCCTCGAGGTCGTCACCGTGCGCGGTCGGGCCGATCCGTTGCAGGTCTACATTCTCAACGACGCCGCCGCTCTCAAGGCGCTTACCGAGGCCTAGTCGCTAGGCCTGCGCGCCGTATTTCTCGACCAAACTACGGCGAAACGCATCGCGCGTTTTGTCCATCTCGTTAAACGCTTCGGCAAAAACCGGCGC
>Ga0181594_10005444_pt1 | contig 11144 bp, 9 predicted proteins | sample 071ome_18_FD_145603 | JGI IMG/M metagenome (GOLD analysis project Ga0181594, IMG submission 145603) | Coastal salt marsh microbial communities from the Groves Creek Marsh, Skidaway Island, Georgia - 071413BT metaG (spades assembly) | ecosystem: Environmental > Aquatic > Marine > Intertidal zone...
GCTTTACAACCCTAAGGCCTTCATCACTCACGCGGCATGGCTGGATCAGGCTTGCGCCCATTGTCCAATATTCCCCACTGCTGCCTCCCGTAGGAGTCTGGGCCGTGTCTCAGTCCCAGTGTGGCTGATCATCCTCTCAGACCAGCTACTGATCGTTGCCTTGGTGAGCCATTACCCCACCAACTAGCTAATCAGACGCGGGCCGATCATTCGGCGATAAATCTTTCTCCTCACGGACGTATCCGGTATTAGCTCAAGTTTCCCTGAGTTATTCCGAACCGAAGGGTACGTTCCCACGTGTTACTCACCCGTCTGCCACTCCCTCCGAAGAGGGCGTTCGACTTGCATGTGTTAGGCCTGCCGCCAGCGTTCGTTCTGAGCCAGGATCAAACTCTCAAGTTGAATGAGATTTTATCCTGACTGGTCACTGTACAATCTCCACCGATCACTCGGCGGAGAGTCTCATTTGACGAGTCCCAAGCACACTCGCTTTCGCCTCACGGCGATCGCGGTGGTGTACTTAGAAAACGTGACCGTCAGTTGTCTCTTTACGACATTCCCGCCCCGAACAGCCGCAAGGCTGCCCATGGCAACGGGAGATATCCGCAAGGACATCCGCCGTCCACGTTTCTCTTTCTTCCGATTTAATTGTCAAACAGCATGTCTACTAAATGCACAAACGAGACAACTTGGCCGCGTTCTTACTGTTCTACTAACAGAAGAACTGGCTTGTGTACACCCGAGAGGCTCGAGAAGACCGAAGGAGCGTGCGCCCGATGCGTGCGCCGCCGTTCGTGGACGCGTATATAGTGGCTGTTGCAGATGTCTGTCAACAGCCAATGTCAAAATTTTTTCACTAACCGCAAACCATAGGGCACTCAGGCTTTCGCCATTAAGATTCAGCGCTTTGCAAATTGGCCAGGAGCCGCCCCCGGGGCATTTTCCGCTATTCCCCGGCAATTTGTTTGTGCGCTGCAATAATTCCGCCTTGGAGAACCGGCTCCGCTGGCCGGAAAGCCATGCCCCGCGCGGAGCCCAGGGCTGCGTATTCCTGGACCCCGGGGATCTGGAACGCGCGGAATCCGGACCTGCACATTAACCGCAAAAGTCACGACAACTGCCTTATTTGTGCCGCCTCGCAATGCGATCCGCCACGCTGATTGACTGTGGCGATTTCCGCAGCCATTTTCGGGCTGGGGAATCGGCGTCTGAAATCGGCGTTAAAGAGTGCCGTTTCAGCGCCGTTCATGCAGGTTATGCCAATACGGGCAGGTTGGCACCAACGGGGAAAAGCATTGGTATTGTTGAACTTTCGAATGCCTTGTCCCGGATTGGCAGCGTGGATCGAATAACGTGGTAGGTTCTGATCCGTCACAGAAGGCGTCGGCGAACCGCTGGAGCCAAGAGGACCGCAGACTGGGAATGGCCGGTCACAGCGCCGGTGCCGCCATCGATCTCGGCGTTGAACCCGCAATCGAGATCGACGGCGGGCCCCACACCGAATTCGAACGTCGCGCAGTATCGGCCCGCTGGCTTGGTGGGACCGCCCTGACCGGCCTGGCAGGCGCCTTTCTGATCGGCGCCGCGGTTTACGCCGCCCTCAATGAACCTTCGCACATCGCCCGCGCACCCGAGTACGTGCCTTTGAATGACGCCATCGCTGGCAGTGATCCGCGTGTCAATCCGCAGAAGGGAGACCGGCTGGTCAGGCGGGTAAACATAATCGCGGCGCGCCAGACGTTCACAACCCCAACAATCGTACGCCTCGGCGCCCGCGAAATCGTGCGGCGCCGCACGTTCACACGTGTTTCAACAACACTGACCATGGTCAGCACAGGTTATGCAGCCAGCGTACCGCCATTCAATCCGTTGAAACTGCTGGCCGGAGAACCTTCGCGCGGCGTATCGCAGCCGGACCTTGATCCGAATCGTACCGACGCGGACGTGTCTTTTGTTTCCCGCAACATAGGAAGCGTCACGTCGGGCCCAAACGAGCCTCTGCTTTCCATCGATGAAATTCAGGCGCAAGTTCGCGAGCACGTCCGCAACAGCCTGAAGAACCCGGACAGAAAACCCCTCCCCATTCCGCCGCAAATGATGCTGGTGCGAACAAGCCGTACGGTGCCCGGCGTCAACAGCGCGCTGACCTACGCCTCGATCGGGCCGGCCAAGCTGCCATCGGCCTTCAGCCGCATCAACGTGCGCATGATCCCGGAAAACGTAACGGTCATCAATAAATCGCCCACCGCCACGAACCAGCGCGACGGCGAAGAAAAACTGATTGTCCTGATGGCCCGGCAAAACTTGCGCACTGCCCTGCGCAAGGAGGGCGCAAGCGCGGAGGACATCAACGGCATCGTCAGGGCTCTGAACGCCAACGGCCGAACCCGGAACATTCGCGAAGGCCAGAAACTGAAATTGTTGTATTCCGACATCGCCGGCGACAACAAACCCCGGATTGCCCGCGTCTCCGTCTACACCGAGGAGACGCTAGACGGCGCTGTTGCACTTGCAAGTGACGGCGCTTTCCGGCCAGTCGAGAATGTTGAAGCAGCATCCTCCACACGTTCCACCAGCGCATCGCGGGGATCGGGATCGCTGCGGCTTTATAACAGTTTCTACCAGACTGCCCTGAAGCATCAGGTACCGCGCAAGGTTATCAACGACCTGGTCAGCATGTTCGCAAACGATGTGGATTTTAATCGCGCCGTTAGCGGCGGCGATGCGTTTGAGGTGTTTTTCCGCAAGAGTGAAGTCAAGGGCGGAGAGCCGGATATTCTGTTCGCTTCGATCACCTACCGGGGTGAAACGCGCAAATATTATCGCGCTCCACTGGGCAAAGGCTATTTCGACGAGGAAGGCCGCTCCAGGCGCAAATTCCTGATCCGCAAACCCGTGGCAGCCGGCGTCCAGCGATCCGGCTTCGGCTGGCGACGCCATCCAATTCTTCGCTATGCACGAATGCATACCGGCGTCGATTGGGCCGCCCGCACCGGAACGCCGATCGTGACGGCCGGGAACGGCACGGTAATCAAGGCCAAGCGCGAATCCGGTTACGGCAATCGCGTCGAGATCCAGCATAACAACGGCTATGTAACGACCTATAGCCACATGGTCGGATTCGCTCGCGGTATCCGTACCGGCGTGCGCGTGCGCCAGGGGCAGGTCATCGGATATGTCGGCTCGACCGGACTGTCCACCGGCGCCCACCTGCACTACGAAGTTATCGTCAATGGCAATTATGTCGATCCGCTGCGTATCCGTCTGGCCCGCACCCGGCGGCTCAACAACCGGCAGATGGCCGCTTTCCGCCGCGAGCGCGACCGTGTCGATCTTCTGATTGCCCGCGCCCAGGTTGCGCGCGCTACCACAACCGCCAGCGCCAACAATTGATATTGCGCGAATTCCTTGGGCAGCCGGCGCACTGACAGAGTATAATAATATTTGAATTGGTTTTGTGGTTTCGGCGGTTGTTCAGCGTGCCGGCTAAATTTTTCCGCCGGCCGCACGCAGTTGAAGCCGGATATCCTGCAGTGTTGCGCCGGCCTCTCGCATCGCCCGCAATGACTGCGAGCCCGCGCTTTTCGAGTACTTCATCTCGCCAGCATCCCTGATCAACGAATGATGCCGGTAGTTGGGCGCTCCGAAACCCAGCAATTCCTGCAGCACGCGATGAATCGCAGTCGCCGGGTACAGGTCTTCGCCGCGGATGACATCGGTAATGCCCTGCAGATGATCATCAACGGTCACTGCAATATGGTAGCTGACGCCAATATCCTTGCGCCCCACTGTGACATCACCCCAGCGCAAGGGATCAAATTCTGCATGACATCGTTCCTCGCCCTCGCGATACTCGCGCCAGGCAACAGGCCCGGAAACGAGTTCCAGCGCCCGGTTCATGTTAAGCCGTAAAGCGTGCCGCCTTCCGGATCTGCGCAGGATTGACAGATCCGGAAGGCTCTCGGCCTCGGAAGGGCGGCATGTTCCCGGGTAAATCGGGCTGCCATCGGGATCGGTCTGCATATCGCCTGCAGCACCGACGGCGGAACGAATATCCCGCCGCGTGCAATAGCAGGGATAGAGCACACCCATTCGGCCCAGCTTCTCCAGTGCAGCGTGATAATCCGTGACATTTTCAGATTGGCGGCGAGCCGGTTCCTCCCACGCAATTCCGAGCCAGGCCAGATCGTCACGGATTGCCTGTTCAAACTCAGGCCGCGCCCGGGTGGTATCCACGTCCTCGATGCGCAGCAGCAAATGCCCGCCATGCTCATTGACAAAACGCTGGTTCAGCAGCGCGCTGTACGCATGTCCGATGTGCAGATAGCCATTGGGAGAAGGCGCAAAGCGCGCCACCGGTGCTGTCATTGCTCCCTGTCCATTGTGGCCTTTCCCGATCGGCCGTTCGGTTCACTTGCCCGCACCGCCGCCGCGATCCAACTATTGAAGCAATCGCGCCGTAACGCGATGGGTGATGGTAGACAATTTCCCTTCCCGCCGCCAAACTCGTATCGAAGGTCCGGTTGGTTTCCGCACGGTCGGACAGCTACCGGCAGGTTCCAGGATTGGAAGAAAACCATGACGGCCATCGGCCAGCGCATCACCAACCAGGCAAGCCTTGAACACGCTGTTCTAGCGCTGCGCGCACGGGACCTGCCCTGTATCGAGGCAATGTTTGCCGCCGCGGGTCCGCCGTCGCTGCGAAAACGCGAAGCCGGATTGAATGGATTGATCCGCATAATCATTTCACAGCAAGTCTCCACAGCAAGCGCCAACGCGATTTACCAGCGCTATTGCGAGCGCTTCGAAAGCGCCTGCGCCTCTGATCTATCGCGCGCGGATGACAGCGACCTGCGCGCCTGCGGGCTCTCCTCGCCAAAAATCCGGACACTGCGTCATCTCGCGAGCGCTCTGGAAAATGGCGAACTGGATCTTGACGCGCTGGCCGCCGGCGACAGCGACTTCGTGCGGGCGCAACTCACCGCGGTGAAGGGTATCGGACCTTGGACCGCAGACGTATACCTCCTGTTTTGCCTCGGCCACCCGGATGTCTGGCCGGCTGGCGATCTGGCTCTGCAAGAGGGCGTACGGCTGGCGCTGAACCTGCGGGAACGCCCGAATGCGGCCCGCCTGGAAAAAATTTCAAAGCGCTGGCAGCCGTGGCGCGCCGTGGCGGCGCGATTGATCTGGGCCTATTACGCAACGCAACGCAATGCGAGCGCCGCCGGCAAAATTACCGGGAAACCTGCAAAATCATCGCGCCCGGCAAAGCCCGGCACATCGGTCAAAGGAGCTGCTAGAAATTCGCCCGCCCGCGGCAGCAAACGCGGCCCGAAAAAATCAGTGGCGAAACGGGCCGCAAAATAGACTATCAACCGGCATCCAGTTCGAACAGGAAAGCAGATAATAATGGCCGCACAACTCGACGGACCCCGGATCGCTCCCCTCTCCGGGCAGGCGAGACAATTGATCGTCATCCTGCACGGCTATGGCGCCAATGGCGACGACCTGATTGAAATTGGCCGCCAATGGCAGCCGCTGTTTCCGGACGCTGCCTTTGTCGCTCCCGATGCGCACGAGCCTTGCCCCGGCGCGCCCAATGGCAGGCAATGGTTCACGCTGACCGACAGAAACCCGCATGAACGCTGGTCCGGAGCCTGCTCGGCGCAGACCGTCATCGACCCCTTCATCGATGGTGAACTGAATAGCGCCGGCCTGGACGACAGCAACCTGGCCATTGTCGGCTTCTCCCAGGGCGCCATGCTGGCATTGCACGTCGGGCTGCGCCGCCGCCAGGCGCCTGCCGCCATTCTTGCCTATTCCGGAGTTCTGGTCGCGCCGGAGAATCTGGCCGGCGCCACCGCGCGCAATGCCGCCGGCGAACCGCCGCCCGTGTTGCTGATTCACGGCCACCAGGACGACGTGGTGCCGGTGCAGGGCATGTTCGCCAGCGCCAATCATCTGGCGGAGGCCGAAATCCCCTGTCAATGGCATCTGGCGCCCGGACTGGGCCACGGCATCGATGGCGAGGGCATACGCCAGGGAGCCTGTTTCCTGGCCAGGGGCTTCGGCATGCGCACGCCGGACGTTCCAGCGAGAAGGTGAGCTGCGCAGACCTGCACCGCAGTTTCACGCCGGTCGCAAAACTGCCTGCTACTTGTCGCCCGGCGAAACCGCAACCGCTGACTGATATTTGCGATTGAGCGTCCCCCGGCGACCGCGTCCCGATTGTCCCGGCGTGATCGCGGCAGGCGCCAGACCCGGCAGCACTTTCAGCGATGCACGGCGCGCCATTACCGGCCGGTACAATTGCTTCGTCGCCTCGACAACATGCACACCGGCGCCCGGCAGCGCCAGCTTGCCGCCTATCCGCTCGAACACCGCCGCCGAACGTAACCACGATGGCCGCGTAAACGGCGGCACGTAAAGCGCCTCGTCCCAGTAGACCGGCGAAAAATTCGACTCGCGCATCAAATCGCGCAATTGTCCGCGGGAATAGGGCCTGCCTTGGCCAAAGGGCGTCGTATCCGAGCGCGCCCACAATCCGCCGCGGCTTGGCGCCACGACCATGACCTTTCCGCCCGGCGTCAACACCCGCCAAACCTCGTTCATCATGCCGGCGGGCTGATCGGATACTTCAAGGGCATGCACCACGAGCACCCGGTCGATCGAACTGTCCGGAAGCGGCAACAACCCGGTATCGACCAGCACGGATGATGTAACGCCCTCGGTCGGCCAGTTCACGACCCCTTGCGCGGCCGGCATCAGCGCCAATCGCCGCAGCGGGGCATCACCCACAAGTTCCAGAAAAGGTGGAGCAAACCCGATTCCGGCGATGGACAGTCCGGCAACATTATCCCAGCGCGCAACCACGATGCGGCCAATATAGCGCCGCGCTACCTCGCCAAGCGCGGAGGCATAGAAACTGCGCAGATCGACAACATCAAGGGCCATTGCCGGAATCTGCCACCAAAGCGCCTGCAGGAAAAGTAGTTTGCGGTTTTTCGTCCGCAGGCGCGCACAAAATCAATCCGCCTGCAGGAAAAGCGGTTTGCAGTTTCAGCCTTTGGACTGTTGGCCGGGCTCTTGGTCCCGCCACCCCGCGTTTGACCGCGGCCTGCGGGGACTTTACATCTTGCGAACGTAAATTCGCTTCAGCGTCCACGCACTGGATCGCACCTGCCAATTCGGGGATCGTCATGCCTGCCAAAATCCACCAGTTCATGTGCCTGGAAGACAATTTCGGCGTTCTCATTCACGATCCGGAAACCGGCGCGACGGCATCGATGGACGCACCCGAAGCTGCGCCTATCCTCGCCGCGCTGAAACAAACCGGCTGGACACTGACCGATATTCTCGTCACCCATCATCACAACGACCACATCGACGGCATAGCCGGCGTGAAGGAGCAATTTCCCGGTGCCCGCGTTGTCGGACCCGCGCCGGACCGCGAGCGCGTCCCCGGTGCAGACATCTACGTTTCGGAAAACGACACCGTCAGGGTAGGCAATCTCAGCATCCGTGTCCTTGAAACGCCCGGCCACACCAGGGGTCACATCGTCTACTACTTCGAGGAAGACAAGATATTGCTGGCCGGCGACACGCTGTTTGCGCTTGGATGCGGCCGCTCATTCGAAGCCCCGGCCGACATACTGCACGGCTCCTGCATGAAGCTCGCAGCTTTGCCACCGGAGACACAAATCTACTGCGGCCACGAATACACGCTTTCCAACGGCCAGTTCGCACTCAAGGCCGATCCCTCAAATTCCAAATTGCAGGCGCGGATGAAAGAAATCGAGGCGTTGCGCGCTGAAGGCAAGGCAACACTGCCCACCACGATGGCGGTCGAACTGGAAACCAATCCGTTCCTGCGCGCCGATGATCCCGCGATTCAGGCCAATCTGGATATGGCCGGGGCAGCGCCCGGGGCCGTCTTTACCGAATTGCGTGAGCGCAAGAACAAGGGCTGGTAGCTCCGCAGCAACGACCGAATCTGGATAAACAAAATATGTAACCGGCGCGAATGACCGGAAAGCTGCTTGCTCCGGTTCAATCCTTCTTCGCCATGCCCTCAAGCATCTTTTGCATGTCGGCGAGCTGTTTCTTCATGCTTTCCAATTCCGCATTTGTAGATGCGGATGCCGCTTTCTCCGGCCCGCCGGCATCCCGGCGCTGTCCCGCCGCCGCTTTGTCCGGCGCTGATTGCGGCGAACCCGCGCCCTGTTGTTCCGACAGGCCCGCGAACGGGTTGAACATCGTCAGGGCCTGGGAAAACATCGCCATGTTCTTCTTGGCCTGCTCTTCCATTGCGCCGATCATCGCCGATGGCTCACCACCCATCATGCTGGTCATCTGCTCGCGCAGTTTCTGCTGATCGGCTGTCAGTTTGTCGATCGAATATTGCAGATAGCTCGGAACCAGCATTTGCATGCCATCGCCGTAGAATCCGATCAGCTGCCGCAGAAACGAGACCGGCAACAGGCTTTGGCCTTCCTTCGCTTCCTGCTCGAAGATGATCTGCGTCAACACGCTGCGCGTTATGTCTTCGCCGGACTTGGCGTCGCAAACAACGAACTCGTCGCCGCGCTTGACCATTGCCGCGAGGTCCTCGAGCGTCACGTAGGAACTGCTGCCGGTGTCGTAGAGCCGCCGGTTTGCATATTTCTTGATCGTTACCGGTTGTTTTTCCTCGGCCATGATCCCTCCGCGCTGTCACTTCACCCGCCAGCGCTTCCTGCCCGGGCGCAATTTTCCCGCAATGCACAAGCATTCATAGCATCTTGTCGTAATTCTGAAAGAAAATTGTGCAACGCCAAATGGATCTGCAGATTTCCGGTAGCTCGCATACCGCGTCGATTACCGGCGATAGCGGCGGCGCGCGCACCCCGGACGGCAGTGCCAAGTCTGGAAGGTTCCGGGCAAACTTGCATGAAAACAGGCCAAAATCCGCAAAATCGGGCTTGAATTTGAACCAATGGCTAATTGCCCGCCAACAGGTGATCGGATATCGCCAGAGCTGGAAGCGGCCAATGCGGCCCCGGTCTGGTTCCTGCAACATCCGCAAAACATCAAATCGCTATACCTTCTCCGGGAAATCTGCCAAATATCAAATGCAGTGCAACATGCCTGTGCGAAACGGGCGCCGCACCAGCCACAACCCAAAAACTATCCGCCAGTCCCGAAATCCGGACCTCATCTTACCGGACCTCATTTCACAGGAGTGCATCCATGGCCAACGATATCGTGATTGTCAGCGCAGCCAGAACCGCCGTCGGTTCTTTCAACGGCTCTTTCGCCGACGTTCCTGCGCATGACCTGGGAGCTACCGCGATCAGCGCTGCCCTTGAGCGCGCCAAGGTCGATCCTGCCGACGTCGACGAAGTAATCATGGGGCAGATTCTCGCAGCCGGCCAGGGGCAAAACCCCGCCCGCCAGGCCGCCATGAAGGCCGGTGTGCCCCAAGAGAAAACCGCCTGGAACCTCAATCAGCTCTGCGGTTCCGGCCTGCGCTCGGTCGCGATCGGAATGCAGCAGATCGCCAACGGCGACGCGAAGGTTATTGTCGCCGGCGGCCAGGAAAACATGTCTCTCGCTCCCCACGCTGCCCACATGCGGGCCGGCACCAAGATGGGGGAATTGCGCATGGTCGACACCATGCTGAAAGACGGCCTGATGGACGCCTTCAACGGCTACCACATGGGCGTCACGGCAGAGAATGTCGCCGCCAAATGGCAGATCAATCGCGAAGAGCAGGACAAGTTCGCACTGGGATCACAGAACAAGGCCGAAGCCGCCCAGCAGGCGGGCCGCTTCAAGGACGAGATTGCGCCCCACACGGTCAAGACCCGCAAAGGCGATGTGGTAGTCGATTCCGATGAATATATTCGTGCCGGCACGACGCTGGAATCGTTGCAGAAGCTGCGCCCTGCCTTCAACAAGGAAGGCTCGGTAACCGCCGGCAACGCTTCCGGCATCAACGACGGCGCCGCCGCTGTTGTACTGATGAAGGAAGCGGACGCGGAAAAGCGCGGCCTGGCACCGATGGCCCGGATCGTTTCCTGGGCGACTGCCGGCGTCGATCCGGCCGTAATGGGATCGGGACCGATCCCGGCTTCCCGCCAGGCGCTGGCAAAGGCCGACTGGAAGATCAAGGACCTGGAACTGGTCGAGGCCAATGAAGCCTTCGCGGCGCAGGCGCTGGCGGTCAACAAGGACATGGGCTGGGACCCGGCTATCGTCAACGTGAATGGTGGCGCCATTGCCATCGGACACCCGATCGGCGCATCCGGCGCGCGCGTGTTGAACACCCTGCTGTTTGAAATGCAGCGCCGCGGCGCCAAGAAAGGCCTGGCCACCTTGTGCATCGGCGGCGGCATGGGTGTCGCCATGTGTGTGGAGCGGTAGCTCCACAGGGGGATGTGTGTGGAGCGGTAGCTCCACATCAAGACCATCCTCATCACCAAACGTGCAATACATACAGGCCGCCGCAATGCCGGCGGCCGCGCAGGAGAATACAATGGCAAGGACAGCACTGGTAACCGGCGGAACACGTGGCATCGGCGCTGCGGTTTGCAGGGCCCTCAAAGAGGCCGGCTACAACGTCGCGGCCAATTACGCCGGCAACGATGAAGCCGCGGAAAAATTCAAGCAGGAAACCGGTATCAATGTTTACAAGTGGGACGTCTCCGACTTTGACGCCTGCGCAGCCGGTATCGCCAAGGTCGAAGCTGAAGTTGGTCCAGTTGATATCCTGGTCAACAACGCCGGCATTACCCGCGACGGTTTCTTTCACAAGATGAAACCCGAGCAATGGACCGCGGTCATCAACACCAACCTCAATTCCCTGTTCAACATGACGCGCCCGGTCATCGAGGGAATGCGCGATCGCAGCTTCGGCCGGATCATTTGCATTTCGTCGATCAACGGCCAGAAGGGTCAGGCCGGACAGGCCAATTATTCCGCGGCCAAGGCCGGCGAAATCGGTTTCGTCAAGGCCATCGCCCAGGAAGGCGCGAGCAAGAACATCACCGCCAACGCGATTGCCCCGGGCTATATCGGAACTGAAATGGTGCGCACCATTTCCCAGGACGTGCTGGACAAACACATTCTCCCCCACATTCCGGTACGCCGCCTTGGCGAACCCG
>Ga0181594_10005447_pt1 | contig 11141 bp, 8 predicted proteins | sample 071ome_18_FD_145603 | JGI IMG/M metagenome (GOLD analysis project Ga0181594, IMG submission 145603) | Coastal salt marsh microbial communities from the Groves Creek Marsh, Skidaway Island, Georgia - 071413BT metaG (spades assembly) | ecosystem: Environmental > Aquatic > Marine > Intertidal zone...
ATCAGTTGCCGATAAGAGGTAGCGAATCCGCCTTCGGCGAGGGCCGAGGCACAGCGAGTGGAGTCTGATCATGAGCCGTATACGGACCGGACGAGGATCTCGCCCTAGCTCGTGCCCGCGCAGTACGCGCCCATCTCGAAGCACAGCTGGAGAAGCGCGGCCACACCGAGTCGTCCCCGATCTGGGTGACGTACGCCGGGAACCCGAACCATAAGAACGACGTCCAAATGACCGTGCATTGGCATCCGGATACGACCCTGCCCGGTGCCCTAACGGGTCTGAAGTAAGGATCTTGCCGTGAAGAGAGCTGTGACTACTGCTGCGACAGGCGCTCTACTCGCTGGTGGTGTTCTCACCGGGGCGCCCGCCGCTATGGCGGATAGCGCAAATAATTGGCAGTACGACTTTGCCGTTGACGTGGACACGCGTGGCTGGAAGTGGGTTCCGCAGCTTCGTTACTCCTTCGCCGGGCAAAACATCACGGATGCGCCGTGTCCTGGAGGGTGGGGGCAGGATCATGTCCCATCCACGAAGCTTGATCAGATCTGCCGCTTCGACCTCACAACAAATTTGCAGGGCAGCGGTAGCCGCGACATCGTCGTCACGTTCCTCGGCGGCAGCACCATTACCAACACAGGGACGGGAAACTCTCGGACCATTGACGAGTTCTCGATTGCGCTTACCTCAGAAACAAAGACAGTGATGTGCGACGAGGACCAAGACGAATGCTCGCTTTACTTCTTGACCCTCCCCTCTACCCCTCTGCCTAATGGGTTTGATGTCACTCTCGGGGGCCCCGTCACCCAATGGGGCGTCACTCCTACCTGGGGGACGCCAGTCCTGGGTGTCTCAGTTCCGGAGAATCTGTTCGGGGCGTCGTTGCAGGCGGTGAATGATGCGCCAGTCGGTGCGGCCGCGGACGTGGAGGTTATTGACCCGCTCGGCGCGGCACCCGATGGTAGCGCCGATGATGCGTCGAGCGATGACAGCGACGACCTCGGCGGCGCCAACCTCACCACGATCCGCTCGAAGACCCTCACCGCAAGTGATCACCACGTCGCGACGCATCACCACACACGTGTCGAGAAGATGGCCACCAAAGTTCACAACAAAGGTGGCGTCCTCACTATCCACGCTTACGGCCCGGACGAGGATCTCGCCCTAGCCAGAGCCAGTGCGGTACGCGCCCATCTCGAAGCACAACTGGCGAAGCGCGGTCACACCGAGTCATCCCCGATCTGGGTGACGTACGCCGGCGACCCGGCGCACAAGAAGGACACGCATGTCACGGTGCACTGGCACCCGAACACGACTCTGCTCGGTGCCCTGCCGGGCGCGAAGTAGGGAGACTTCATGAAGCGTGCACTCACTGCTACCGCGACAGGTATCGCCCTGCTCGCAGGTGGTGTGTTGACCGCCGCCCCGGCGATGGCGTTTGATACTGACACGATTGGTATCTCTGCCACTAATCCTGGCGGGAGAGAGTTGCAGGTCAACGCATTGGTGTGGTGCTCGGGCGAGAACGGGTATGCGAAGTTCGCACAAACGCTCGGAGCGAATGACAGTCGAGGCATGACACCATCCTGCGACCTCGACTGGACCGACCGCGCGTACCCAAACATCGCTTTGGGAACGCCAGAGATGTTTGCGGCCAACAAACCGATTATCTGTGACTTCATCATTACGGGGTCCCCTGGCCGCAACATCCAGTTCACGGTTGTCCCGTTCGCCGAGGCCTTCGCCTACGCGGAACTCGGCAACACCACCGCCTACCTGTGTCACGCCGGTGAGAAGGATGCCAAAAACTACGTCACCCTCGACCAGCCCGCGAACTCGACCTACAACGTGATCGTGACGTCCGCGAAGGCTGATGGAAGCGGCTACGTGTGGGATGACTATTACGCGAACATGAATGCGGCGAATACCTCGTCGGTTGCTGCTGCCGCGGACGTGGAGGTTAGTTCCCCGCTCGGCGCTGCCGCGCCTGATGATGAGGGTCCTGACCCTGTCAGCACATCACCCGACGATGCGCCCGACGATGACAGCGACGACCTCGGCGGCGCCAACCTCACCACTACTCGCTCGAAGACCCTCACCACCAGCGCCCATCGGGTATCCGCGAAGCACCACACCCGCGTCGAGAAGATGGCAGCGAAAGTCCACAACAAAGGTGGCGTCCTGACCATTCATGCGTATGGCCCGGACGAGGACCTCGCCCTGGCACGTGCCCGCGCAGTCCGTGCCCATCTCGAAGCGCAGCTCGCCAAGCGCGGCCACACCGAGTCATCCCCCATCTGGGTGACCTACGCCGGCGACCCAGACCATAAGAAGAACACGCACGTCACCGTCCATTGGCACCCCGATACATCCCTGCCCGGTGCCCTGCCGGGCGTGAAGTAAGGAGACCGCATGTTGAAGCGCTCATTGACTGCCGCTCTAGCCGCCACGGGTCTACTCGCTGGGGGTATGACGATGGCTGCGCCTGCGGCGCAGGCTGAAAGATGCATGATGGTTATTTTCTTCAATCAAGGCGACGGAGACATCAGGGTACAGAATGTATACGCGAAGGATCCTAATGGATTTGTGTATGGGAGCGGCACCAAAAATTGCGAGGATTCTTCGCCCGGAGATTGGGAGCCCTACGACGTCATCCCCGGTGGGGAACCTAATGGGTTTTTGGCGTTTAACAAGATTGGGGTCAACTTCGGAGATGGTGTCGATTTCATTTTCTACACGACAACCAGCGCCGGTTGTACCCCTTATACCTTTAATAACAACCCATGGGTTCGCGTCGACGACGGGTTTTCTTTGTCGGCAGAAGGACACGAAGGTGTAACCGCGGATACGGGCGCTTACGACGACAGTCTGATAGCAAACGGGCTTTTGGTGACGTTCACTGCGGACTGGGTCAACAGTGTCCTTGATCATTGCTCGCGCAGCACTGAATTGGCGAACGAGGCGCCTGTCGGTTCAGCGGCTGATGTGAGCACTGAGGCCACTCTCGGTGACGCCCCTGTCGACGATGATGGCGCACAACTCGATGATGCCGAGGGCGAAGCCTTCTCCGACGCCGCGCCAAGCGATGACGCAAACCCGGCCCCTAACCCTGTCGCCATGTCTGATGCCCGCATCACCCTCGACACCCGCTCGAAGACCCTCACCGCCGGCGGCCACCAGGTAGTCGCGAAGCATCACACCCGTGTCGAGAAGATGGCCGCGAAGGTCCACAACCGCGGCGGGGTATTGACCATTCACGCCTACGGTCCTGATGAGGACCTCGCCCTGGCACGAGCCCGCGCAGTACGCGCCCATCTCGAAGCACAGCTCGCCAAGCGCGGCCACACCGAGTCATCCCCGATCTGGGTGACGTACGCCGGCGACCCGGCGCACAAGAAGGACACGCATGTCACGGTGCACTGGCACCCGAACACGACCCTGCCCGGCGCCCTGCCCGGTGTGAAGTAGGGGGGGGGATGAAGCGCGCATTCACTGCTACCGCGACGGGACTGGCCCTGCTCGCTGGGGGCGTCACAATGGCTACTCCAGCGATGGCGGACGATAGCGGTTGGGATGCCTGCACCAGCAACCCGAAGTGTGTCAACTATCAGGCCTGGTCCGGGAACATGGGAATCGATGTCAACACGCGAAACTTTGAATGGTCGCCGCAACTTCGGTACTCCTTCAACGGCGCGGGAATCGTCAACGCCCCCTGCCCCGGCGGCTGGGGCCCCAACCAGAACACCCACAACCAATTCCAGCAAATCTGCCAGTTCAGTACCGCGACCGATGACACGAAACAGGCCTACGACCGTGGCGTGACCATCACCATCGCAGGCGGGTCGGTCGTGACAGATCCATCGACCGGGAACCACAGAACCTTCGACGGGGCCAGCATTGCCATGCCGTCACAGGCGGAAAATGACTTCAGAGCAGGCTACCTGTTCTGGCTGCAGGACCCGCCGTCCTCGATCCCTCCAGGCATAGGTGCCGGATTGCAGAAGACGGATAACAGCGCTGAGTTCCTCGGCAACTACGTCCTATCTTTGGCCATCGATGACGGCTTCGTCTCAAGCCAGGCCGCAGTCGCCAACGAGTCCCCCGTCGGGGCGGCCGTGAATGTGGACTCCGAAGCCGCACTCACTACTCGCTCGAAGACCCTCACCACCAGCGACCATCGGGTATCCGCGAAGCACCAGACCCGTGTCGAGAAGATGGCAAATAAGGTTCACAACAAAGGTGGCGTCCTCACCATCCACGCCTATGGCCCAGATGAGGACCTCGCCCTGTCACGAGCCCGCGCGGTACGAGCCCATCTCGAAGCACAGCTGGCGAAGCGCGGCCACACCGAGTCATCCCCAATCTGGGTGACCTACGCCGGAAACCCGGCACATAAGAAGAACACACAAGTCACGGTGCACTGGCATCCAGACACCAACCTGCCCGGTGCTCTACCAGGTGCGAAGTAAGGGGAACATCATGAAGAGAACACTGACTGCCGCTGCGGCGGGACTGGCCATACTTGCTGGAGGAGTGGCGACCGCGTCGCCGGCGGCCGCATCGGATGACGTTGCGGTGACGATAAACACGATCGAAGGATGGAGTTTTGAACCGGGCCCCGACCCCACATACCAGCAGGCGTCGACCGGTGACATGGGCGGTATAACCGATCCTATACCGTGCGGGGGGTTGGCCGACGCCCAATATACGGGGATCCAGCAAATTTGTCGGTTTAATGTTCCTGACGCACCAAGCACTGTGACTTACAACTCCGACCCGTTCTACGCGATTTCTCACAACGGCTATCGCTACAAGGTTGCTGGTTTTACCTTCACGATCAACAACCCAGATTTCTATTCGAATTTGTCTATGGAGTGGGATAAGAATAGTGGATACTCAATAGATGGCATGATTCCCATTGACGCCAAGTACTACGAGAGCGACTACACGGTAGGGCTCGAGGTCTCCTACTACATATCTAACATGATTTCGGCTTGGGAAGAAAATCAAGCTATAGACGCAGCCGGAAACACTGTTACCGAAGCAGTAAGGACCATGGTGGATGAAGTGAAAAAAGAGCAAGGCGACATCTCGGCTCGTTCTTTCCGCTCAACCACCGGTGACAACACCTACCGGGTTATAGCCAAGCACCACACCAGGCTTGAGAAACTGGCGACAAAGGTTCACAACCGTGGCGGTGCCCTGACCGTTCATGCTTACGGCCCGGACAAGGGCCTCGCTTTAGCTCGAGCCCGCGCAGTCCGAGCTCATCTCGAAGAACATCTGGCAAAGCGCGGCTATGTTGGTCCATCACCGGTCCATGTGCTTTATGTCGGCGACCCCGAAGATAAGAATGGGATTCACGCTAATGTTCATTGGCATAAGGATGGGTCCCCTATGAGTCCGATCCCAGGCTTGGACATAGTGCCTGTGCCGATCGGTGCGGGCGCATCCGATAGCTGACATCCTCCTCGACCTTGACGGGCGGGGGCTCCGTCCGATAGGGGCGTATGAAGACTGGGATTCTCGCTGCCGGCATTGCCGCGTTGACGCGTCCTTGCTGGGTGGGTGCTCGACGCCGGTGTCCGCTCCCCCGCCGGTCATTGACCTGAAGGTTGAGCATGCGGAGGCGTCGACCGCGGCCGTCAACTATGGGAAAGCCCGTGTCAATATTGCTTCTGAAACCACAATCAAATATTCCCGTGAGCGGATGGCGCCTTCCTAAGGCGCTAGCCACAGCGAGGGGAGAACGTAGATGAGCAGGAATCAAGCAGTACTACACGGCAGTCACCAGCAGTCATCACGGCCCCGCCGCACCGCAGCGGCAGCCCTCGCGTCCATCGTGACCGCTGGAAGCGTCGTCTTCGCCCCCAGCGCCACCGCGGCGGTCCCCAACGCCCCCCAAAACCTCACCGGCCTGCCATCAGACGGCAGCATCTTCGTGTCCTGGGAAACCCCCACCTCCGACGGCGGCAGCCCCATCACCGGATACGTCGCCGAGCTGTACGACGCGGCCACGGGCGGAACCCTGGTGGACTCGTGTTCCACGTCGTCGGTCACCGACCTGGATTGCACCCTCAGCGGACTGACTAACGGAACCACCTACTACCTGTCCGCATACGCCACCAACGCCGACGGCAATTCAGCATCCACCGACCGCGAGGACGTTCTCGTCGGTGCGCCCGCATCAGCCCCCCGCAGCGTGATCGGGCATCGAACCGCGGACTCCATCATCGTGTCCTGGAAAGCGCCTCTGCATGACGGCGGTTCCGCCATCACCGGGTACGTCGCCCGCGCCTACACCAGCCGCGCCTCTTCAGCCACACCTGTCTCCTCCTGCACCACCACCGGCCTGGAATGCACCATCAGTGGGATAGACGCCACCAGCACCTACTACGTCTCCGTCAATGCCGTCACCGATGCCGTCCCCGAAGGCACCCCCTCGTACCGGCACGAAGTGCGGGCCCCCGGCCACCCCTCCTCGCCGCAACGAGTACGGGTCCTGCGCGGGGACGGCTACGCCCACGTCCTATGGCACTCGCCGTCAAGTTTCGGTGGGTCACGCACCTTGACCTACACCGCCCGGGCATACCTCTCTCCGTACAGCAGCGACATCTACGCCACGTGCACGCCCACAACCGCGAAACCACATGAATGCCACCTGGGGCCGCTACCGAACGGCACCACGTATTACGTAGATGTCATCGCCGCGAACGACATCTTCACCGGCGAACCCAGTTCCCCCCGCATCTCCATCATTCCCGCCGGCAAGCCCGGCAGTCCACGCTCGGTAACGGCCACCCAGCAAGGCCCCGACGTTGTCGTGACATGGAACGGCCCAGACTCCGATGGCGGGTTGCCGATCAGTTCCTACCGCGCCGACGCCTACCTCACCCCCACCGGTGGGAGCAGTGTTGCGCACTGCACCAGCATCACTGGCCAATGCTCCATCCCGGGGTTGGAGGGAGCGCCGGTGTATATCGCGGTGACCGCGACCACCGAGGCCGGTTCCAGCGCTCCCTCCGATCCGCGAGTCCAGGTTGTCCTGTCTGACCCGCCGTCTTCCGCGCAAGCTGTTGCCGTGTCCCCTGAAGGGAAGCGGATGCGTGTGTCGTGGCAGCCGCCCAACGAGAACGGCCGCAGCCCCATCACCTCATATCGGGCGACGGTCGTCACCACGGACACCCAACAGGTCGCCGGTGAGTGTGTGGTTGATGTCACTGACGTCCGCCAGGCCGGGGTCGCTTCCGCGGGTGCTCACGAACGCATCGGTTGCCTGATCGGGATGCTCACGCCGGGCTCCTTGTACTCAGTCACGGTCAGGACCACCACAGCCGCCGGCACCTACGCCACCTCCGAGCCGGTCACGCTACCGATGCAGCGCCGCAAGCCCATGGAGCCCCGGGATGTTGTTCTTCTGCCCGAGGATGACTATGTGACCGCGGTGTGGACGCTTCCCGCATCGGACGGCGGCGCCCCGATCACCTCCTACCGTGTTATCGCGTGGGATCGTGAAACTGGGGGAGACATCGTCGGGGGATGTACCGCGCAGGTGGACAGTGAGGACTCCCAGGCGTCGTGTGTCGTCAAGGGCCTAGATCAGCCGTCCGTGCTGGATAATTTTGAGCCGTACTGGCTCCAGGTAGCAGCCATCTCCGATCAGGGGCGGGGCAAGTTTTCGCCGCGAGCCGTAGCCGAACCAAAGCCCAGTGTTCCGTCTGCACCGCGAGCAGTGCAGGCCCGGATTGTTGCCGGTGGGTCGATTGATGTGTCGTGGCAGGCCCCGTGGTCTGACGGCGGCTACCCGGTGCGGTCGTATGTGGCCCGCGCCTACACCGCGAAACCCACGCCGAGCACCTCACCCACGTCGAGCACCTCACACTCGTCGACCACCTCAACCCAGGCAAGCACCCGAGTGATTGATGACTGCGTTGTGCGAGCCCCAGACACCGGCTGCACCCTGACCGGATTCGGGCCCCTGGAATACGTCTGGATCGACGTCGTCGCCGTGAACACCGTCGGCGAAGGAACCCCCTCCAGTCCGATAGACGCCCTAACGGGGCGTTTCTAACCACCTCCACGAATCGGGGACATTGTCCAGTGACCCGCATGACCAACACGGCCGCAGAGCAGGCCGTCATCACAGCGCTGTTCAATGACCCCTCGCTGGATGCGGAGCAAGTAGCCCACCGGATACGCCGAAATCGACGGGCAGTTCACCGACACTCAGATTGCCACGGCCGGCGTCCGTGACCACTTCCCTCGTGAACTCCGGCGGGTACTTCCTCGGCTAGACGGACATCCTCTCGCGAGACAACGTGCCGCAATAGAAGGTGCGAACCAAACCGACGGCAATCCCGCTTCCTCGAGAAATCTTGGGTGGCTGGGCGCGAATGTTGTGCCGCTATGGGTGCTCCCGGCGGGAGCAGTCAACCACCCCGGAATGGCCTTTCCCTCGTGGAATGCCTACCAATGCTGGGTGCCCGCGAGTGTGGAGTGACAGATTCAAGTCCCGTCACTCACCCCACTGAACGGGACCGCCTGACAGCTCCTAACACGTATGCGACATGGCGGCTGCATGCAGCCCCTTGTGTTCGGTCGGATCGATCGCCTCGATATCGGAAATGAAGGCATCAGTATTGACTTTTCTTCCGTTGACCCAGGTGCCGAGGACCTTCACCTGATCGGTGAGCCTGTTTGAGTCGACGGAGTAGGGATCAGCGGATAGTTCAACAAGATCCGCGCGCTTGCCAACGGCGAGCGATCCAAGGTCCTTTTCGCGTCCCAGCTGACGTGCGGCGTTGATGGTGTGGGCCTTGATGGCATCGTCCAGGCTGACCTGCTGCTCGGGACCGTGCAGCGTGCCCGAGGGCGTACGGCGTGTGACCATGCTCTGGATGTTGAGCAATGGGATCGGTGGACTCACCATGCCGTCGTTGTGGAAGGTGACCAAGGCCCCCGACCGGAAGGCGTCTCCCCCGCGCATCCAGATGCTGCCAATCTCCGTGGGGAACATCTGGCCGTCGAGGAGATCACCCCAATAGATGAACTGCGCCGGAAGCAGCGAAATCGTCACACCCATGGAGGCAGCCCGATCAAACTGGTCTCCACGGCAGCCACCGACGTGTTCAACGCGCCAGCGGTGATCTGTTCCCATGAGGTTGTTCTGGACGAGCGCGTGCTCATAGGCATCGAGAACGATGTCCAGGCCGACGTCGCCGTTGACGTGGAAAGCGAACTGCCATCCCTCTGGTGCGTGCTTGGCAAGAACCTCGTCGAGCTCGGCGCGGGTGTAGTTCATCATCGACTCACCACCAGGCCCCAGAGGGATGTTCGCCTTCTGCACCACCGGTGAGTCCAGGTAGGGAAACGACGATGCGATGGTGCCGACCCACGGTGAGCCATCGGCCCATAGCTTGATGCCCTGCTTCCAGAGCATGTCCGGATTCGGGGATGAGAGTTGCTCACCGCAGTTGTCTTCGATAGACATGTGATAAAGCGCGACGCGAATGGGAACGCCATCGGTTTGCGCGCATGCTGCATAGGCCTTGAACAGATTGCTCTCGTAGGTGTGCTCGGTTGTCATGGTGATGCCGTTGCTCGACATCATCTGCATGAACTTCGCGAGCGAGAGAAGTGGATGCGGAACTGCTTCTCCGAGGATCTTCCCAATAGCGGCGAGCACGGCGGCGGTCTCATAAGCACGCCCGTTCGATGTGCCGTCGTCGTTGCGACCAAAGCGTGCTCCCACCGGATCAGCGGGTGGCTTGTTGTCGGCCCAGCCATTTGCGGTGATGGTTGCGGAGTTGAAATAAGCCTCGTGACCGGAGTTATCGATGACTACCACCGGACGCGACGGGAAGAAAGCATCGATGTCGGTGTTCGTGAGTTCCGGTGCGCCCTGCAGCAGCCGATCCAGCCCGGTGAACAGCGCGGGTTGGCCTGCGGGAAGTTCGGAATCGACCTTCTTCCAGAAGTTTTGGACATCGGCGTACGTCGGATAGCCCACATACGGGGCGATCCAGTAGGCCGGGGACTGAGTGATCATTCCGCTTAGCGCCGGGTGACTATGGGCGTCGATGAACCCGGGCATCAGGACCGTCGATCCCAGGTCCGTGACGTCGACTCCGGGAGTGGCCGACTGCACATCGGCCAGCGTTCCGACAGCGGTGATGAGGCCGGAGCTCGTATCGATCGCCACCGCCTCAGCTGTCGGCGCGGAGTCATTCATCGTGACGATGGATGAAGCCTTCAAGATCACTTCCGAAGTCACGCCTGTTCCCCGCTTTCTGTTACCCCATCGACAGTGTCAACAACCCGCTCGTTGGCCCATCCATGCCCGTCACAAGGCGCAGCCCCTCAAGGCGTTCTCATCGAACGAGCGGATCCTTCCCGCCCTTCTACTCCTTGCGCTTCAATTCAAATGTCAGCGTCAAGAGATCTTGTGGCTGCGACACATATGCCATATTCAAACTGTCGTCGGAACTGTCGTACTTTCCTGTGTAAATACCCAATTCATCAACGCCAGTGATGTACTCCGTGAATCCGCCGCCGGCGGTCTCTTCTTGGTCAAAGACGGAAAGCGTGAGGGGTCGGGGCTTACTCCACTTCTTCTTCGAGGAGGTTCGGTACTGCCAGGTGCCCTTTGCGTTGCTACCCCTTACCTCGCTTATGACGATCTTCTCCTGGCCCCTTTGAAACCCATCTGCGTTGTATCCGCTGTAGGTGCCGATCCACGTGCCCTTAAGCACCGAAGCGTCACCCACACTCGCGTGTGCTGCCGGGACAATCGTCGCAAAGAGGAAGGCCGTGACCGCACCGGTAACGATCCACTTCCAACGTGAAAGAAACCGTCCACCATTTCGATTCTTGTTCACTTCGCCTACTCTCCCTGGATTATCGACTCGAGGCACCCTAGTGCGACTCGTCACACGACCACAACCGTGTTGTCAGGGTTGTCGGACGATGAACGCAGCAAGGGGGCGATTTCATCATTCCTCGTGACGACGGATGAAGCCCTCAGCATTACATCAGCAGCGATGGCTATCCCTCTGCGGTGATTTCTCGTGATGCTTTCTTGGCTAGGCGATCGACTGTCTCCGTGATCTCCGTTGTGAGGAAAGGATTCGTAGGGTCACTCGGCG
>Ga0181594_10005449_pt1 | contig 11138 bp, 10 predicted proteins | sample 071ome_18_FD_145603 | JGI IMG/M metagenome (GOLD analysis project Ga0181594, IMG submission 145603) | Coastal salt marsh microbial communities from the Groves Creek Marsh, Skidaway Island, Georgia - 071413BT metaG (spades assembly) | ecosystem: Environmental > Aquatic > Marine > Intertidal zone...
ATGCGACCGCCAACGACGTCGCCGGTCTTCCTCCGACCGTGATCAGCGTGAACGAATGCGACCCGTTGCGCGACGAAGGAATCGCCTTTTACCGGACGCTCCTCGCCGCCGGGGTGTCGGCGCGTTGTGTCGTCGTGATGGGAACCATGCATGCGGTCGAGGTGATCCCCAACGTCTGCCCCGACATCTCTCGCGCCGCAGCACGCGATGTCGTCGGGTTCGCCACCACGACCCCACCCAAGAAGCGACGCCCCACCTAACCAGCCCCACGGTGTCGTCGACTCACCGGTCACGAACTGTCGTGCGGCTATCGGGCCGTGACAGCCGATGCTCAGCACCTGGGGTTGCGAATCATGTTTCAGTGGACAAGCGGACCCGCCTACAGGAAAATGTCACAAGGTGCAGAAGGCCGTTCTGGCAGCTTGGGGAGTGCCGCACGGTTGCGCCAGGGCCGTCCGGTCCGACGTGGCTACGTCCCGAGTGACGCAGTTTTGAGCTCTGAAGGGGGAACAACAATGGAACATCTGAATCAGCCTGAAGAAACTGATCTCGAGGGTGCTGAAGCGGTCGTTTCCGCAGCAACCAACGGGATATCGCGGCGCCATGTGATGGGTGGGGCTGTCGGCCTTGCGGTAGCCGGAGGGTTCTTGGCGAGCTGCAGCGACGATGACGAAGCCGACGGTCAATCCACTGGCGACAGCGATCTCGATCAGGCCCTTCAGGCCAGCGATCTTCCTGAGATCAGCTGGGACATGGCGACGAGTTGGCCGCTGGTGCTCGACACCATCTGGGGCGGAGCCGAGTTCTTCGCCGAACAAGTCGGCCGCATGACCGGTGGGCGCTTCACCATCACCGCAGCGCCCGGAGGTGAACTGGTACCGGCCCTCGAGATTCTGCAGAACGTGCAGACGGGGGCGGTGACCGCCGGTCACAGCGCGTCGTACTACTACGTCGGCATCGATCCGATCACACAGCTCAGCACCTGCGTGCCCTTCGGCATGACCGCCCGTCAACACCAGTCCTGGATGTACGAGGGCGGCGGCTTGGATCTCATCCAGGGTGTGTACCGGGAACGGTTCGGTGTCGTGAATTTCCCGGCCGGCAACACTGGATGCCAGATGGGCGGCTGGTTCAACAAGGAGATCACGGGCGTGGGTGACCTTGGTGGTCTTCGGATGCGGATCCCAGGCCTCGGAGGTGCAGCCCTCGCCGAATTGGGAGTGTCGGTGCAGGTGATCCCCGGAGGGGAGATCTACCAGTCGCTCGAAACCGGCGCCATCGATGCCGCAGAGTGGGTTGGCCCCTACGACGACCTGAAGCAGGAATTCAACAAGGTCACCAAGTTCTACTACTACCCGGGCTGGTGGGAGCCGGGGCCGTCGCTCGATGTGATGTTCCCCGCCGACGAGTTCGATGCCCTGCCCGAGGAGTATCAAGCGGTGCTCCAAGCGGCCGCGGCCTACTCGTACAACAACATGTTGGCTCGCTACGACGCCCTGAACCCTCCGGCTCTGGCCGAGATCAAGTCCGGCGACCTCACCATCTTGCCGTTCCCTGATGATGTGATGGACGCGGCGGCCGGCGAAGTGCAGAAGCTGCTCGATGCCAACGCAGCTGCCGACTCGGACTACAAAGCCGTGCTCGACAGCTACAACACGTTCCGGGAGGGCGTGGGTCCGTGGCACGGTCTTGCGGAAAAGGCCATGCTCGACTTCCTGTCCTCCTGACCGCTTCTCGGTTCATCACCAGGAAGGAGCGAGAGGTGGGACTCGGCATGGTCTTGCCATCGTGTGAGGCTGAAGGGAGGCAGCCGTGGCCGATGGCTCAGACGTGATCGTTCCAACTCAGTCGTTTGACGCCATCGGCCTGCGCCCACGCGGACCGGTGATGGCGGCCTTGCATCGCTACCGACTGGCAGCTGACCGTTTGGCGGGTGTCCTCGGCTTTGTAAGCGCGCTCCTCATCTTCCCCACGGTGACCGTCTCGCTCGTCAACGTCGTGTTACGACGGGTCGGTGCGGAGGTAGGACGAAACCTCACGTCCAACGCGCTGATCGAAGCGCAGTGGTACCTGTATGGGCTCATGTTCGTGCTGGGCTTCGCGTACATCTTGCGCGAGGGAGTGAACGTGCGGGTCGACTTCTGGTTCGGCAACCGGTCATCTCGCACCCAGTCGATCATCGATCTCGTCGGTCATCTCATCTGCTTGTTGCCATTCGCCTACATCGGCATCAAGTACAGCTGGCCATCGGTCCAGTTGGCGTGGGAACAAAAAGAATCCTCCCCGGATGCCGGCGGGCTCTATCGGCCGCCCATCAAGACGGCACTCATGTTTGCGTTCGTGTTCCTGGCGATCCAGGGCGTTGCGGAGGTGATCAAGAACATCGAGTTCCTTCGAGGTCACGAACACCGGCACGAGGACGACAACCCAGCCCTCGCCGGGGGGCAGACCTTCGCCATCGAGGACTTCGCAATCAACGACACTGCTGAACCGCGACAGGAGCACTGAGGTGATCGACCCCGAACTCCTTGCGCTGTTCATGCTCGGGATCTTCATGTTCCTGATCATGGTCGGCTACCCCGTGGCGTTTACCTTCGCAGGTACCGCCACCGCCTTTTTCTTGATCGGCTGGTGGCAGGGCGACATGAACCCCCAGGAGCTGAACGCCCTGTTCAGCCAGTGGTTCGCCAACTCCATGTCGAACTTCACCTTCCTGGCGATCCCGTTCTTCGTCTTCATGGGAGCGGTGTTCGAAAAGTCAGGACTGGCCGAGAGGCTCCTCACCACAATCGGCATGATTCTCGGCCCGGTTCGCGGCGGAATGGGCGTTGCAGTCGTCATCGTCGGCACCCTCCTGGCAGCTGCGACCGGTGTCGTGGCGGCGACAGTGATCGTCATGGGTGTCCTGTCGTTGCCGGTGATGGTCAAATACCGATACGACCACCAACTCGCATCCGGGGTCATTGTCGCTTCGGGCACACTTGCCCAGCTCATGCCCCCGAGCCTCGTGTTGATCGTCCTGGCTCAGTTCATCCCCGTCTCGGTGGGGCAGCTCTTCGCCGGAGCCCTGATCCCCGGAATCATCCTCGCCACGATGTTCGCCCTCTACGTCCTGCTTGTCGCCTATATGAAGCCGGGAAGCGCACCTGCGATCCCGAAAGAAGAGCGGAGCGTCGGAGGCGGCGAACTCCTGAAGCAGTTTCTTTTGGCGGTGGTTCCGCCGCTCGGACTGATCCTTGCTGTTCTGGGATCGATCTTTCGGGGTTTCGCCACCGCTTCGGAGGCCGGTGCCGTCGGCGCGTTCGGCGCAATCGTGCTTGCGTTGATCTACCGGAGGTTGTCGATCAAGGTCCTCTGGGAAGCTGCCCGCGCCACGTCGAACATCACGAGCCTCGTCCTCCAAATCCTGCTTGCATCCACCTTTTTCGCACTGGTGTTCCAGCGTCTCGGGGGTCAAGACCGGATCACGGAATGGCTCCAGAACGTGCCAGGAGGCCTGTGGGGATTCATCATCGCCGCCCACATCATCGTCTTCATCCTCGGGATCAACCTCGAATTCCTCGAGATCTCCTTCATCGTCATGCCGCTCTTCATCCCCGCAGCCATCGCGCTCGACGTGAACCTCGTCTGGTTCGCAGTTCTGATGGCGGTCAACCTCAACATGGCGTTCATCTCTCCACCAGTCGGATTCTCGCTCTTCTACCTTCAATCGGTCGCGCCACCAGAGGTGAAGACCGCCGAAATCCACAAAGGTGCGATCCCGTTCATGGTCGTCCAGGCCGTAGGCCTCGTCATCCTGACGATCCTTCCCGAATCGGTCGTCTATCTCGTCACTGCGTCAGGACTGGGGAACGAGGCAACCAACAACACCGACTTCATCCCCGGCTCCTTCGGTCTCCGCTTGGCACTTTGTGTGGCGGGCACGGCCCTGTTGGCCGTCCTGTGGGGCACCTACCTGCGCAAGCGACACGGCGATGGGCTCGGTCCGGGCCGGGTTGGCACCGCAATCACCTGACCAGTGGCCATTTCTCGATTGCCTAGGACTGTGAGCGCGATTCGCCCTTACTCTCTGTGCCTAGGCGGGTCGAATTGTTTTTGAGGCACCGGCTCGATGGTCGCGTCGTGCCAGGGACCTACTTCCGAACCCGGTCCACAAGTCGGTTCTTGTGACCGCACGACGATCAGATGTCGCGACCAGACAACGAAAGGAGCCTGGAACCCTCGGGATTCCAGGCTCTCTCCGTTGGTGGGGTGTGCACCGAAGTCAACCAGCCCTGGGGCGATAGAGATCCGGGGCAGCTTCAGTGAGAGGTTCTAAGCGAAAGTCCTTTCGCGCCCAAACGAACTGTCCCTGTCGTCATGTCGACGAGAGTTCGTAAAGGTGCTTTTGGAACGACACGAATACTTCTCGTGCATCGCTTACTCCCATGCCGATTGCTGCGAGTCCTTCGTGAAGGCTGTCGTGGCGAGGTTCGAGCAAAGGACCGAGCCGGTTTAGCCAGAGCTCTTCGAACCCTTGGTTGACGTAGTGGCTGAGGACGAACTCGATGAAATCTCGGGCTTTGTCGTCGACCTCGCCGGCGACCTTTGTCCTTGCGTGATCGGCTCGCTGCTGCCTCGTGAGTCGGGGTGCGTCGAAGCTGATGAACGCAAGCACGTCGTACAGGTCGCTGTCTGTTGCGGCGATGAGGTCTTGGATCTTGCGAAGATCAGCCGTTGCAAAACCAGCTTCTTCGAGTCTGGTCAACAGTTCGATGCGGGTGAGCGGGTCTGACCAGATAGCTCGCAGATCGCTTTCGTTGTCGTAGAACGCCGCTCTGGTGGTTGTGGCTACTTGCCTGTTCGTCTCGGCAAGATTGCGGGATTTGGAGGCGAACGACGGACGAAGCGGGCGTGGTGTTGAAAGACCAGCGCAGTCGGCTGCGTTAGCGTTCGATCGATGAGAGGTCGATGGTTTCGCCACAGTGTGGGCACGCAAATTCGGCCGACACGGGCAGCTGTGTGCCACGTCCGAATCGGGCGAGGACTGGGATGAGAAGTGTTCCGGCGGCCACTGCGATGCTTTCGATGCCGATCAGTCGGGCGACCCACTCGTCGCCGCCGTTGTTCCACAAGACGGCGAGAACTGTCACCGACAGGGCAGCGATCGCGATTTCTGTCATGGAGCGGAGCCCGCGCGCCGGGCCCGGTTCACCGATCCGGCGCAGTGCGGTAGCGAGGGTGGCGGCGCCACCGATTATGAGGCCGCTCGCCGCCAACTTGATGAGGGGTTCGTCCGGGTTGCGGATCCATACGGTGACGATGAACAGTGAAAATCCCGCCGCGCTGCTGACGGCACCCACTTCGGGTAGGGGCCGCAGGACGTTTTTGCGGAGCGCTGGGGCGTTGATGAGCACGCTGAGCATGGCGGCCGAGATGAGGAATGTCGTGGCGAGGACTCGGCCTTCGGTTTCGCCGAAGTCGCCGCTCAACAATGCCCAGGCGCCGAGCACTGCGTTGACCACGACCGATGCGATGAAGGCCCGTATCCCGAGCCGTGTCGTGGTCGTTTTTGGTTCGGGTTGCGAGCTTCCCATACGGAGTACGACCGTCCTTGTTGTCGCGTAGTGCGGCGGTATGCAAATTAGCTGAGGGATCTCGGTTTTCAGGAAAGTCGATCGGGTTCGTGCAACGACGTGGACCGCACGGGCCACTCCTCGATCCAGTTGACACTGAACACCTATGGGCATCTCTTCCCGTCCGAAGACGAGGCGACGATCGACGGACTGGACCGCACTTTCCAAGAGGCTTCTTCGAACGTTTCGCGGCCCGCACGCGGCCTGGCGTCGATCTCGCGGTCGGCGTAGACCGGTTGAAAATGGAGAAGATCCCTGCCGTAGCAGGGATCTTCGTTGGTGGCGGGGGCAGGATTTGAACCTGCGACCTTCGGGTTATGAGCCCGACGAGCTACCACACTGCTCCACCCCGCAGACCAGACCTTAGCGACCGATGGTGCGATCACCAACCGGGTTCGACAGGCGTCGCCGAGACCGCAAACATGCTGTCGTGTCCGACTTCTCCCTCACCCCCGACATCGTCAACGAAGCTGTTCGGCACCATTGGGCCGACACTCCTCACCTCTGCACCGACATCGGTCCACGTCATGCGATGGCTACGCAGGTGATCAATCAGGAGAACCTTCGACCCGGTGGTTTCGTGCCGGGTCCCACCATGTTCTCGATGGCCGACGTGGTCCTCTGGTATCTGAGTTTCGGCACGGTCAATCGCATCGAACCCATGGCGCTCACTTCGGATCTGTCGATCCGCTTTCTTCGTCCCGCACAGGGGCAGAAGCTGTGGGCCCGAGCCGATCTCGACAAGGCGGGCCGGCTGATGGTCGTCGGCACGGTCAAGATCTGGGTCGATGATGCCCCTGACCGACTCGTGGCAACGGCACAGGGTACCTACGTGATGCCACAGCGATGAGCGGTCAACCAGTTCGCACTGCCCGTGCGATCTCCCCCCACTTCGCCAGGTGGTCGGGGTCACTGCGCATCTGCGATTCGCCGAGATAGATCACTAGGCGACCCGCAGTGCCGCGGTAGCGCTCGAGCAGCTTGTCGGCCATCTCGTCCCAGGTGGCCACCACCGCATACTGCTCGAGCATCTCGTCGGTGATCACGTCACCGATCGTGTCGAGTTCACCGGCCTTGAACTTCTCGCGGATACGCCCGGTCGTCCCCTCGAAGCCGAGATCGTCGAACTGGAAGTGATAGTTCGGCGTCGAGCCGTAGAACGCGATCTGGCGCTTTGCCGTCGCAACATAGAGAGCTCGTTCCTCCGCCGAGTCACCGGGACAGGCGAACACGGGGACGATGAGTTCGATCTCGGCCACGTCACGATCAGCTGTCGCTGCGCCCTCGGCCAGCCCCGGCAGCAGACGGTTCTCGATGTAGGGCATCGAGTGGAGGGGATGAACATGCACACCGTCGGCGACCTCGCCTGCAATCTTCGTCATGACCGGACCGACCGCTGAGATGTCGACGTACATCGGGTGGTCGTGGGGCCGCGGCGCCCAGTCAGGAGGAAGCAGCGACAGGTTGAAGAAATCCCCGTCGTGGCTGAGCTTCTCCTCGCGGTTGAACGCCCGGAAGCACGCCTTGACCGCCAGGACGTAGTCGCGCATGCGGGCCGCCGGCCGGTCGAACTCGGTCCCATACCGGCGTTCGATGTGAGCCTTCACCTGCGAACCCAGTCCAAGCCGGAACCGACCGCCCGTGTTTGCGTTGATCTCATAGGCAACAGCGGCCGAGACCATCGGCGAACGAGGAAAAGCCACGGCGATCCCGGTCGTGAAGAACATCTCCGGGGCCGCCATCGCCGCCGCCGTGATACTCATCCAGGGAACCGAGCTCGTCTCGGTGTAGAGCAGTCCGGAGAAGCCGGCGTCCTGCAACTGCTTGGCGAAGTCGGCCGACGCCTTCCAGGAGTTCGCAGCACCACCGGTCATCAGATCGAATTCCATGACGCTGACAGTAGTGCTGGACCCACCCGCCAACGCAGCCCGTTCTGCGATCGACGAGCGATGAGCCTCCCCTCGGCCGACGCAGCCAACGACGCGCCGGCGGTGCGACTGATCGCTACGGACCGACCTCGTTGGGAAGTTCAGGATCGGCACCCCACGCTGACCACGACCCGACGAACAGACGAGCATCGGGCCGACCGGCAAGCCGCAGCCCGATCAGGTCGGCGCAGGCACTGACCCCACTTCCGCAGTAGACGACGACATCAGCCTCATCATCGGCACCGATCGAGGCGTAGTGGTCGGCGAGATCTGCGGCCGAACGGAAGTGACCGTCGGCGAGATTGCCTCCTGCTGGCGCGTTGCGAGCGGTCGGAATATGACCGGGCCGAGGATCGATCGGCCCACCATGGGCGTACCGGTCAGGAGCACGAGCGTCGAGGACCACCAGGCCCGAGTCGAGCGACGCAGCGAGGTCAGCCGACGAGATCAGCCGCTCGGCCGGCCACGGGACAGCTGCGAACGAAGTCGGTTCGGGGCTGACCCAACCGGACTCGAGCGGTCCGTCCCATCCGGCGAGACCACCGTCGAGCACCGCCGCCGACCTTCCGATCGCGTCGAGCATCCACCACAGTCGACCGGCGACGGTGCCACCCGCATCGTCGTAGGCGACCACCCGGCTGTGATCGTCGACCCCGAGTCGGCCCATCGCAGCGGCGAACGCTTCCGGGGTCGGCAAGGGGTGACGCCCTCCGGCAGTCGAGGGAGGCGCCGAGAGATCGACGTCGAGATCGGCGAACACGGCCGTCGGCAGATGTGCTTCCTCGTAGGCGGAGCGCCCAGGGCCGTCGGCGAGAGACCAACGACAGTCGACGACCACCACCTCGTCCAGGTTCGCGGCCAGCCACGCAGCCGAGACAACGGGGCCGAAAGACGCAGCCATCAGTACGGCCGATCCCCGACGATGGTCACCCGCTCCATACGACGATGTTCGGGGAGAAAGTCGCTGGTCGCCGCGTGCTGAACCGCCCGGTTGTCCCACATGACGAACGTGTCCGTGTGCCACCGAACGCGGCACTGTACCGATGGGCTCATGATCTGACGTTCGAGATGACCGATGATCTCGTCGGACTCCCTGCGATCCACACCCTCGATGTGAGAGACGAAATAGCGGTTCGTGTAGATGCCTCGCTCGCCCGTTTCCGGGTGCGTCCGCACAACCGGGTGACGCTGGATCGGATACCGCTCTCGCAACTCGTCGGCGCGCTCGTCCGGGACGACACCACCGAACACCTTCATGTAGTCATGAACGGCAACCAACCCTTCGACACGGGCTTTCCACTCGTCATCCAAGCGTTCATAGGCCGCACTCGTGCTCGCAAAGCAGGTGTCGCCGCCGACGGAGGGAACCACAACACCTCGGAGAATCGATCCCATCGACGGCTCGGCCCGCCAACTGACATCGCTGTGCCAGCCCGACGCAACCTGCGTACTGCCCGTGTCGCCTCCAGCCTCGAGAACGACGATCTCGGGATGCTCACCGTCATTTTCGGTGAACGGGTGCACCTCGAGGTCACCGAATCGTCGACCGAACGCAACATGAGCTGCGCGGCTGATCGGCTGATCACGAATAACGAGCACATGGTGATCGAGCCACACCTTCCGAAGCTCCTCGGCCAAGTCGATCGACACGTCGCTCAGATCGACACCCTGCACCTCGGCCCCGACAGAACCCGTGATCGGCACGACCTCGATCGACATCGGAGACTCCGTTTCGCTCGCTCTTCTGCTCCCAGAGTGGCACGATCGCAGGGTGGTCGCACCTTCGCTTCGCACCAATCGATTGGTGATGCTGCCGCTCAGCACCGCTGATCTCGACGAGGCCGCCGCCATGCTCGGCGACCCTCGAGTGATGCGCTACGTCGACGGTGCAACTCGGGACCGCGCCAACACCACTCGCGCGCTGGAGGCCAACGAGCGATGTTGGGCTGCCAACGGCTGGGGGCTCTGGGCTATCCGCGATGTCACATCAGGCGCGTTTGTCGGCCAAGCCGGACTCCAACCGGTGACCGAGATCCACGGAGCTACGGCAGAATTCAGCATCATCGTGAGCCGACGAAGTTGGGGAACGGGAGTGGCGACCGAGGCCGGACACGCCATCGTGTTCGACGCCTGGCAGCGCTACTCCGGAAGCGAGATCCATGCAGTCGTTCATCCCGATGATCCGGCCTCAGGCCCACTGCTTCGCAAGCTCGGCTTCCGACTCCAAGACGAAGGACTGATCGGCGGCGAGATGGTGCAGGTGTGGCACATCCAGCGCTTGGGATGACGTTGCTCGCCTGTCGCCCATTGGTCCGAGGGGCGAAGCAATCTGTCGAACGGCTGCCTCTTGGTGGAGGCAGCGCGTCCACTACCGTCTCTGCGTGAGCTGGTGGATCTGGACCCTCGTCGGCATCGGCGTCATCGTCGCCGCAGTAGCGCTCTACGACATCACCCAGAAGCGGCATGCAATCCTGCGCAATTTCCCCGTGATCGGACACCTCCGGTACGCACTCGAGTCGATCGGTCCCGAACTGCGGCAGTACATCGTCACCGACAACGACGAAGAGCGCCCCTTCTCTCGCGACCAGCGCCGCTGGGTCTACGCATCGGCAAAGGGCGACAACAACTACTTCGGATTTGGGACCGACAATCGCTTCGACGAGGCCGGCTATCCGTTCTTCCATCACGATCCGTTCCCGATCGACAGCGACGCCGGCGACGAGATCCCCTGTGCGAAAACCCTCGGAGCATGGCGCAATCGCGAGCACGCCTTTCGTCCGCCGTCGATCATCGGCATCTCGGCAATGAGCTTCGGGTCGCTCTCGAGCGCTGCAATCACGGCCCTCAATCGCGGTGCCGGCCTTGCCGGATGCCTTCACAACACCGGCGAGGGTGGCATCTCGAACCACCACCGCAACGGTGGTGACCTCGTCTTTCAGTTGGGGACCGGCTACTTCGGCGCACGCGACGCGCACGGCGAGTTCTCGCTCGACGCCATGCTCGCCTCGATGGAAACAGCACCGGTTCGCGCCATCGAGCTCAAGCTGTCGCAGGGGGCCAAACCCGGAATCGGAGGCGTACTCCCGGGAGCCAAGGTCACGCCCGAGATCGCAACGGCGCGTGGCGTCGAGGTCGGCGTCACTGTCCGAAGCCCAGCCCGGCATCGAGCGTTCGACGACGTGGCGGGGCTCGTCGACTTCGTCGAATCGATTGCTGCCGCAACCGGGCTACCCGTCGGGATCAAGTCAGCAGTCGGCAATGCTGCGTTCTGGGATGAGCTCGCCGAGCACATGGCAGCAACCGGACGCGGACCGGACTATGTGGCGGTCGACGGTGGGGAGGGCGGCACAGGGGCAGCACCACTGATCTTCTCCGACCATGTCGCACTCCCGTTCCGCCAAGCCTTTCCGATTGTGCGGCGGGCTTTCGAAGCACGTGGGCTCGGCGATCAGATCGTGTTCTTCGGTGCCGGCAAACTCGGATTCACGTCCGATGCAGCGCTGGCGATGGCGATGGGCGTCGACATGATCGGCGTCGCCCGAGAGGCGATGCTCGCCATCGGCTGCATCCAGGCCCAGGAGTGTCACACCGGCCA